>Ga0210057_1000172_pt1 | contig 115558 bp, 106 predicted proteins | sample CryGeyCG2114_010_2_FD_183968 | JGI IMG/M metagenome (GOLD analysis project Ga0210057, IMG submission 183968) | Groundwater microbial communities from aquifer - Crystal Geyser CG10_big_fil_rev_8/21/14_0.10 (SPAdes) (version 2) | ecosystem: Environmental > Aquatic > Deep subsurface > Groundwater...
AATCCGATTTGTAAATTACTATAATACTGTGAAACCGCATAAAGGAATTAATAATCTAACCCCGATGGAAAAACTGATTGAATATTTTTATCCTACAAAACTGTAAACAACGCTTTAATATCTAACAATTTATGAATAAGATACTACAAAGCGATTGTTTAAATATATTGAAAAGCCTCAATCTTGATTCTCTTAGGAATTCTTCCATTCTATTAACTGGATCAAATGGACTTTTGGGCCAGTATTTGGTTCATTTAATTTTTTTGGCTAATAAGAATAACAAATTAAACTGTAAAATTTATTGCGCCAGTCTTCACGAGCCGAATAGAAGTATTAAAAGATTATTGGCAGATAAAAAGATAATTCCCATTAAACTTGATTTGAGTAAGCCTTTCACCATTCCTTATAAGATTGATTATATTTTTCATGCGGCTTGTTATGCTCAGCCGAGCAAATTTATTAATGATCCGCTCTCAACAGTTAATTTAAATGTTAACGCTACTGCGATATTGCTTGAATTGGCAAAACAAAATAAAGCGCGTTTTATTTTTTTTAGTTCCGCGGAAATTTATGGAGATATCCCTCCAAAATTGCTTTCGGTTTCGGAAACATATAATGGTAATTGTTCTACAATTGGCGCGAGAGCAATCTATCGCGAGTCAAAAAGACTAGGTGAAACCCTTTGCTCTGTCTATAAAAAAGAGTATAATGTCAAGGTCTATGTTGTTCGCATATCTCATGTTTATGGACCCGGAATCTCCGTAAAAGATGAAAGAGTTTTGGGAGACTTTATCAGAAAAGCACTAATAGAAAAAAAGATTAAGCTGTTAGATGAGGGGAAAGCCATTAAGACTTTTGGTTACATCGCCGACGTCATCAGAATGATTATGTTGGTGATGTTAAATGGTAAGGATATGATATATAATGTTGGTGGCGTTGATTCCATTAGTATCCGGGAACTGGCTGAAGAGGTGGGCAAATATTGTCACGTTCCTGTAATAGTGCCCAAAAAAAAATCAAAACTTAAACACATAGGAAATGACCCTGTTTTCGTAAAACTAGATTTGTCTAAATTTAAAAAAGAATTTCACTCTTTTTCTTTCACGCCATTTTCTGTCGGGATAGCTAGAAATATTCAATGGAATAGGGAAGAATTTAAAATTTAATCAATAATTAATTATATGATGCCACAATCTATATTTTGGAAATTACAGGAAGATATTTTAAAGCAAAATGATTTTAAAAATTTGACAAATTTTATCAAAACGACTAAACGGTTTACTCAATTTACAAAGGTTCGCGAATTTGAAACGGAATTTGCCAAATGGCAGGGGTGTAAATATTGCGTCTATGTTAATTCTGGTAGTTCGGCTAACTTATTGTTAATTAATGCCTGGAAAACTCTGAAGAACTGGTCAAACCAGGACGAAATAATTGTTCCGGCCGTTACTTGGTCAACTAATATCGCCCCTGTAATACAAAATAATCTTATTCCGGTTTTTGTCGATGTAAATCTCAATGATCTATCTTTCAATTACGAACAATTAGAGAATTCTATAACTCCAAAAACCAAAGCAATATTTATAACACATCTGTTAGGGTTTCCGGCCGATATTAATAAAATAAAAAAAATTATTGGTAATCGCGACATAATTATTTTAGAAGATTGTTGTGAGTCGCAGGGAGCGCAAATCGGTGGCATTAAAGTAGGAAATTTTGGTGATGGGAGCGCCTTTAGTTTTTACTGGGGGCATCATATGACTACGGTTGAAGGAGGGATGATTTGCACTAATGATGAAAATTTTTACAAAATGTTGTTGTTGAAACGTTCCCATGGTTTGGCTCGAGAACTTCCCAAAAAATATCATAAAGAAATAAAAAAACTCTACCCCGATATCGATTTTAGGTTTTTATTTTTAACTGACGGTTTTAATGTGCGGAATACCGAATTGCATGCTGTTATTGGGTTGGCCCAATTAAAAAAGATTGACAGTTTTATTCAAGCAAGAAATGAAAATTATAAATTGTTTTTAGATATATGCAGTAATTATGATGATTTAATTCTAATTAAAAGCGAGGGGATGTCCGCTTTTGTTTTTCAGTTTATCTTTAAGAATAAGAAAAAGAAGGAAGAGTTTCAAAAATTTATTGCCGAGAACGGGATAGAGTCGCGACCGCTTATCAGTGGCAATCTTTTACGACAGCCATTTTTAAAAAAGTACTACGACTCAACGCGATTTAAAAAAGCGGATTTTTTGCACACTAATGCTTTTTATATTGGTAATAATCAATTTGTGAATAAAGACCGGATGAATCTTTTGGACTCCTTAATGAAAAGATTTTTTGGTAAAAAATAAGAGAAACAATATTATTTCGGAAAAATATGATTTACGTGAAAAACCAAAGAATAAAAAATTTAAAGGAAGCGGAGATAATTTTCTGTTCCTTTGTTCCGGTAGGTCTTGAGGATTATGTAAACTATTTTGAAAAAGAATTTGAAAAATTTACATATCTGAAATGGAAATTTCCGCATGGAAAAGGCAATATTTTTTCTGAAATAATCATAGCGGAGAAAGGGGGGGGAAATCAAAAGAAAAAAATATTTTCCTTTTTTACATTTAAAAATAAGTTTTTCTATTTTATTTTTCTGCCTTTAAACTATTTTATATATTTCTGCCAGTCAATTATTCATTTGTGGAAAAGAAATGGTGGAAATCGTCAAAGAATATTTTTTGGAATAAACTATTTTTGCACTTTTTGCGGAATCATTCTTAAAAAATTTGGACGGATTGATTTCGTAATCTATCGCGTAATGGATTTCTTTCCGCTCCCTCCGAAAGGAATCTACAGAATATTAAACAAGATTTTTTATAGGATTGATAAATTTTGCCTAAATAATGCGGATTCCATATGGTTTACAACCGAGGGCCATATAATAGGAAGAGAAAAGTATGGATATTTTGACCGGAAAAAATATAACTACCAAATAATACCGCTTGGAATTAATATCAATAAATTTGTAATAAGACCGGCCAGTGAGCATGAACACTCGTTGGTATATTGCGGGGTTATCAGTAAATATCATATGTTTGAACTTCTATTTGAAGTATTGGATGAATTAAGGAATAATTTCAAAAATATAAGGTTAAAAATAATTGGGAGCGGTCCTGATGAAGATTATTTTAAAAACCTATCAATAAGGATGAATTTAGGAAAAAATATTGATTTTTATGGATATGTGGAGGAGGGAGAATTATTGAAAAAAACAATTTCTGAGAGCAGTCTGGGCATTGCACTTTATAAGGATGAAGAGAATTTCATGAAATACACAGAACCTGCTAAAGTGAAGTATTACCTCGGTTTTGGAATACCATCAATAATTTCCGACGTGCCCGTCATTGCAAGAGAACTGGATGAAAAAGGAGTTGGACTGAAAGTAAAAAATGAAAAAGATGAAATAGTCGCAATAATAAAAAATTTTCTTGACGATGCAGAAAAACAAAAAATATGCAAACAAAAAATAGTCGAATTCATCAAAGAAATAAATATTGATAATCTTTTGGACGGATGTTTTAAGGATACATTTAAGAAATAATTAAATTTATGAACAAAGTTTTAATTCTCAATCTTCCAGGCCTGGTTCTGAAGGCAGGCTCTCGCTGGTATAACACCACTAAAAAAGGCGGCGCAACGCTTAAATATTATCCTTATCCATGGTTTATGGGTTATACGGCAGCTCTTCTTAAAAAAAATGGTTTCAATGTGGTTTTAAAAGATGCGGTTGCTCTGGAATGGGATGAAAATAAAACTCTTGATTATATAAAAGAATTCAATCCGGATTATTTGATTTGCGAACCGACATGGGTGAGTATTGAGGACGACAAAAAAATACTTAATTCTATAGATAAAAAAATTATTAAAATTGCAGTAGGAAACTATGCAACCAATTTCCCCCTTGAATGTCTAGAAAAAACTGGCGTAGATTTTGTAGCAATAGGAGAATATGAATTCTCGGTCTTGGAATTTATAAAAAGCAGCGATGGGCAATTGCCTAAAAACTTTATTAGTAAAGATAAAAAAGAATTTAAAAATCCTGATCTTGTTGATCCTGAGTTTTTTCCTTTTCCGGAGAGAAATGATACACCCATTGAATATTATAACGAGCCATCTTGTTACGGAAGGAATATCGTAATGGTTTCATCTCGCGGATGCAGGCTAAAGTGCGATTTTTGCAATGTTGAATGCATATATGGCCAGCACGCATACCGAACACGAACCGCGAAAAGCGTCGTTGATGAAATGGAGTATTTAAAAAAGAACTATAAATTTGATGAAATTTATTTTGATGACGACAATATGGTTGCCAAGAAAGACCATGTGGATGGAATTTGCAAAGAAATAATGAGAAGAAAGTTGAAGATAAATTTTTTATGCATGGGTGATGGATTGGTAGATGATGAGACGCTGGAATTGCTGGCCAAAGCTGGATGTGTTACTTATAAATATGGTTTGGAGCATTTAGATTTAGAAGTATTGCGAGCTATCCCTAAACCACTAAAACCAGAACGATCATTGGAGATTATTAAAATTTGCAAGAAATTAAAAATAAGATCATACGTTAATTTAATTGTTGGATTGCCACAGTCGACTCAGGAAAAAGATTTAAAAATGTTGCAAGAGGTGATAATGGCTGATCCTGATTTAATCCAAATCGCTATGGCCACCCCCTATCCTGGCACAACTTTTTTTAGTAAAGCCAAAGCTAATGGCTGGTTGATCACTGAAGATCCTAGTTATTTTGACGCCACCGGTCATAGCCCGATTTCTTATCCAAATTATTCAGCACAAAAAATAGAAGAAACTTTTAAATTAGGTTGGCAGATGTGGTATAAAAATGTTTTGTGGCACAAGCCGGCAACCTTATGGTTTTTTGTCAGTAGTGAACTTAGAAGAAATGGTATATTGGCAACAGGTAAAAAAGTTTTATCGTATTTATATAAAATTATAAGTTAATTATGAAAATCGCCATTACTGGAGCCGCTGGTTATTTAGGCTCCAACCTAAAAAAATATTTTACCGACAAAGCCGAAGATGTTTATTCTTTGGATAAAAATATTATTAATGATACAAATTTTATTCAGACAGATTTGATTAATTATGAAGAGGTGTTGTCAGCGTTAAGAAAAGTTTCTCCTGATGTTATTATCCACACTGCTGCTTTGAGTAGTTTGGCGCAATGCGAGAAAGACCAAAAATTGGCTAGTAAAATAAACATTCAAGGTACTAAAAATATTATTGAAGCTATTAAGCAGGTTAATCCCAACATCAAACTGATTTTTATCTCTTCAGATTATGTCTTTGCTGGGGATCGTGGTAATTACAGAGAAGAGGATGAAAGAAACTCTAAGACTTTTTATGGTCAAACCAAGAAAGTAGCTGAGGATGAAATTAAAACTAATTTAACCAATTACATTATTTGTCGTACAGCCGCTATTTATGGGCGTGGTGGTAATTTTTTTAATTTTTTAGTTGACAGTTTTAATCAAAATAAAGAAATAGAAGTGTATGATAATGTTTTTTTTACTCCTACTTACATTGATTATTTAATTGACTCATTGGCGAAATTATTAGAGAAAGATTTTAATGGCATTGTTCATATCGCAGGAAAAGATGTGGTGTCTCGTTATCAATTTGCCTTAAAAATTGCTACTGCTTTAGGCAAGGGTGAGGGTTTGATTAAACAGAATCAACAACCAGCCGGTGGTTTGATTGCTCAGGATAGCTCGCTCAATTCTGATTGTGTGAAAAAAATATTAAACAATTTTTGTCCAAGTTTGGAGAAAACTCTTAATTATTGTTTTAATGACTTTGTTTATTCTTATTTTAGCTTTATAGATGACAGAGGAAAATTAATCGGACTTTCACAGAATTATAAATGGGAAGAGATCAATTATATAGAATCGGCCAAAGAAGCAACTCGTGGTGGTCATTATCATAAAATGACCAAGGAAGGTTTTTATATTATTGATGGTAAAGTTAAAATCAAATTACATAATTTGGCTAATAATTATCAGCGAGTGTTTTCTGTGGAGAGTGGAGATTTTTTTATAGTTGAACCAGAAATGGTTCATACTTTTGAAGTTTTAGAAGATGCGAGGTGGATAAACATGCTCTCACAGGCGATAAAGGGTAAGGATAAGGATATTTATAAAATATAAAAACGATAACGATTATGTGCGGAATTTTTGGAATTATAAAAAATGACTGTGATATTGATATTCAAAAAAATTTAAAAACTATTAAACATCGTGGTCCAGATGATGAAGGGATTTATCAAAATAAAAATATCGTTTTAGGCTTTAGAAGGTTGAGTATTATAGATCTTTCTGTAAATGGTCATCAACCCATAGGCAATGAAGATTCTACTATTTGGATTGTTTGTAACGGTGAAATTTATAATTTTCAAGAAATAAAAAAAGAATTATTATCTAAACATAAATTTAGATCCAATACTGATATAGAAGTTTTGCTTCATGGTTATGAAGAGTGGGGAATAGATGGTTTGTTGAAAAAAATTAACGGTATGTTTGCTTTTTGCTTGTATGATAGTATTAAGCAAGTGAGTTATTTGGTTCGTGACCGAATTGGCAAGAAGCCATTGTATTATTATCAAAATGAAAAATATTTAGCTTTTTCTTCAGAAACAAAATCTTTTTTCAAGCTTGATGATTTTAAATTTGATTTGGACAAAAAGGCTCTTGATTTATTCATGGGCTTTTCTTATTTGCCTGATAATAATAAGACAATAATAAAGGATGTCTATAAAGTTGCCCCTGGTTATTATTTAAAAATATCTGATGGGCTGAAGATAGAAAAAGTTCAGTATTGGAATTTGCCACAAACTGAAAATAAGGCGACATTTGATTCTGCAAAAAATGAAATTGAGTCTTTGTTGATTGATTCTGTTTCTAAACGATTAGTAGCGGATGTTTCCGTGGGAATATTATTATCTGGTGGTTTAGATTCATCTTTAATAACGGCCATGGCGAGTAAATATTCTAGGAACAAGATTAAGACAATCAGTATTTCTTTTGAAAACTCCTGCATTGACGAAGGAGAGTATGCGCGAGTGGTGGCAAAACATTGTCAGACTGATCATTTAGAATTAAATCTAAGTATTAAGGATACCTATGATGTTTTTAAGAAAAATATTTGGATATATGATGATTTATCAACTGTTGATGGAGGTCTGTTTAGTGAATTTTTATTAGCGCAAAAAGTTAGAGAGACTGGCGTTAAGGTTGTTTTGGTTGGAGAAGGCGCGGATGAGATATTTGGTGGATATACTTGGTTTCAATTTTCGCAATTTCCTTTTAATTTACTGCCGAATTTTGCTAAGGTAATGGGTTATTATTATGCCATAATGAGAAAAATGCCGAGTATTGGTTTGTTAAAATATAGTTGGATTTTATATCAAAAATTAAAAGAAACTCCGGGAAATTTTTTTAAAAAAATACAACAATATGAAATTAAGTATTCTTTGCCCAATCATTATTGTATGAAGGTGGACAAAGGCACTTCTGCTGCTTCAATTGAAGCGAGGGCGCCATTTATGGATTATCGAGTGGTCCAATTGGCTAGTCAATTGGACAAGAGATTTTTTTTAAAAAATAATTTTTGGCAACCAAATAAAAGCAATGAAAAATATATTTTACGAGAAATTGCTAAAAAGTATCTACCAACTGAAATTTTTACTCGCAAGAAAAAAGGGGGAATGTTGCCAACTTATGATATTTTAAATACAGGGTTAAAAATAGATCAGGATTTGATTTTAAACAATATTTTTTTAACCGATTTTTTTGGTAAAAAATATTTGGCAGAATTAATTAAACAGGAACCGCAAAATAAATTTTTAAAATGGCAAAGAGAATGGGTTTTATGGAAATGTTTAGTTTTTGCTCTGTGGTTTGATTATTATGAAAAATATGCAAAAAATTAATTGCGATATGGTAGCGATTGTTCATCGTTTTTTTTCTGAAGGGAAAAGAAAGCGAGGGGGTTTTGATAAAATTTTAGATTATTTTTCCGCGCAAGGAAAAACTATTTTATTAATTGAACATCCTTTGACAGCACTGAAAGAAGGAAAAAATAATTGTCATCATACGATTGTTTCTTTAATGAAAAATGGCGAACTCAAAGAGCTGGAAACAAGAGAAGCCAAATCGCGAATTAATGTTTTGAATTGGGTTTATGAAGTTATTTTTAATGTTAAATATTTAAGAAGAGTGGTTGGCGATAAGGTGCTGTTTGCTGCTGTTGATCCGCTAAATGGTCTGGCTGGAATTATTTGTCGTCATAATTTTGCTAAGATGTATTATCATTGTATAGATTATTCAACTAGACGATTTGATAATTATTTTTTAAATAAATTTTATCGATTTTTATTATGGCTTAATTTAAAAAATTTTGATGTTATCGGCGTGGTTTCTTTAAGGATTAAAGAAGAACTGGAAAAAATAACTGATTGTTCTTCAAAAATTATTTATCTGCCCAACTCGCCAATATTTAAAACTGTCGATTTAACCAAGAAAAATAATCCGGTTTTAATTTGTACTGGCGGAGCGATTATTCCCAAATATAATTATGATTTTATTGTTGATTTAATTGCTGACCTTAAACTTGCATTCCCTTCAATAAAGTTGTATGCTATTGGAGGATTAGATGAGCAACCGGATTATGTGCAAAAATTACATAATCGCCTTGAAAAATTATCCCTTAAGGACAATATTATTTTTACCGGTTTTTTATTGCCAGATCAATTAGAGAATTTTTTAGTTGAATCTAAAATTGGTCTTAGTTTTTATGATAAAAACGCCGCTTATTATATGTATTTTGGCGGCCCTTTAAAGACCAGGGAGTATGCTCTTTACGGAATACCGTCAATTACTGATGGAAGTAGCGCCACTGACGAGGAGACAGTTTCAGAAGGCGCTGGTTTTATAGTAAAAAATTTAGCAGAGGCAAAGGAAAAAATTGCATTATTATTAAACAATGATCATATTTATAAAAATTATCAAAAAAATTGTATTGCTTGGGCGCAAAAAAACGACAAGCTTAAATTATTAAATAGTTTATATACAAAACTTAGCTAGTGTATGAGTATAATTAGCAAAATTAAAAAAAATAAAACCATACTTCAGGGCGGGGGCGCTCAGGAATTTCTGATTGAAAAATTTAACCTAATTAAGGGTTGGATATTGATGACTAGGTTTGGGTTGGAATACTATAAATTATCAAAATTAAAAAAAGATCAAAAGGAAAAATTTAATTTATTAAAAGAAAAATTTGTTCAGCATTATGAAGATTTGAAAAAATATGATTTTAGTGAATATATAACAGAAGATTTTGAACGAGTGCTTAAAAAATTAGAAAAACCTTTTATGCCAGTTCCGAAATTTTCTTTTTTAGCAAATTCGTCTGTAAGATATGTAATGGCTTTTACAAAAGGTGGAAAATCTCTTAGAGAAGAACTTTCTTTTTTAGAAAGTAAATATCCAGAGCAGGAATTAAAAGATTTTTTGTTGGAAGATTATGTGGGAGGCCCACTTATTATGAATTCCAAATATTTAACATCGCATAATAGTATTCATCATCTGCATCACCTTGCTTGTTATCAAGAAAAAACTAATTGTGATTTTAAGCAAATTAATACGGTGGTGGAGTGGGGTGGTGGATATGGTAATTTAGCTAAAATTTACAACAGATTTGTTGATAAAAAAACGACTTATATTATTTTTGATGTGCCACTTTTTAGCTGCGTTCAATGGTTGTATTTATCTACAATATTTGGAGAAGATAGTATTAATTTATTTAAAAATCCCAATGATACTGTTCAGGCTGGAAAAATCAATTTAATCCCAGTGGTTTTCAGGGATTCTCATTGTAATATTAAGGCTGATTTATTTATAAGTACTTGGGCACTGAGTGAATCTGGCAGAGACGCGCAGGATTATGTGGTTAAAGATTGCAACTGGTATAATAGCAATCATCTGCTCTTGGCTTACTCAAACAGCAGTAAGGCAATACCTGATTCTGAAAGGATTAGTGAATTCGCTAAAAAATACGGAGCTAATATAATCGATATTGACTTCCTACATGGCAATCACTATTTGTTTTTATAAAAAAATGTTTTGTAATAATAAAATAATAAAAAATATATGTCTAACCATAATATTAATAAAAAAATAATTCTAAATTTAGGTTGCGGGAAAACCTACATTAAAGACGCGATCAATGTTGATTTTGGAGAAACAAAATATTGCGATCAGGTTGTTGATTTAAATCAAATCCCTTGGATTTGGGCTAATAATTCTGTGGATGAGATATATATGCTACATATTTTGGAGCATTTTGACATAGATATGAGGATAAAAATATTTAAAGAGGCCTATCGAATACTTAAAACTGGTGGCTTATTGCATGTCCAATGTCCGCACCATACTTCCATGCTTGCTCTAACTTGCCCCGATCACAAGACGGTTTATGGCACGGCGACATTTGGTTTTTTAGAAGGAGGGGATTACATATCTCCTAAATCATTATTTAAAAAAGAATTAATAAAAATTAATTATTTAATGATGTTACATACGGAAAATAAATATATTAATTTTGATATGAAAAAAACAGAATCTGATCAAGGAAAACATTCGGTCATGAGAAAGATATTGAAACCTTTTTCATCATTAGTCCAATTTTTAATTAATTCATCGCCAATTATTTTTGAGCGTTGTTGGTGTTATTGGGTCGGTGGAGCTGATGAAATAATATATCGAGGGAGAAAAATTTAGAAGAAGTGATGTTTTGACGCTTTCCTTGTGATAAAATATTAAAATAAAGAAATAATTCAACTATAAATAATTTAAATATTTTTTAAACCACCTGCTGTACGGCTAAAATGGCCGTTATTTTGGAAGTAAAATATAAATATGAATAAAAGCCTTATTTATTTTGTTAGTTTCTACGGTACTCCGCCTTTAAATTTTTTTCAAAAATATTTAGAAGAGAATGATTTGGCTAAAGTTACCATTGTAGTTCTTCCATTTATGCGGCAAACCAAGAAAAGATTATTAATGAACGCATTTATTTTAGATGAAAATGGGAGAAAAATTGAAAAGAATATCGATATTTTCTTCCCCTTACCGTTTATATTTAAATATATTATCCAATATTTTTTAAATTTTTATTTTTCCTTTAAATTTTTAAGCCGGATTGAAAGAAAAGAATTTGATATTTGTATTGCTGAACCTTCTTTTGGCGCGACAATAGCTTATTTGTTAAAAAAGTTTAAAAAGTGTAAGTTCACTGTTTATATGAATGGGGATATACTTGCCGACCCAAAAGTTTCATCAAAAACTCATTATTTGCCACAAAATAAAATAAATAAATTTTTTGATAGCTTATTAATTAATGTTCAATATTTTTTACGCAAAATAGCCTATAAAAATGACTTAGTATGGTATCCAAGCGGAAAAATCAAAAAATGGGATAACGAAAAGGGTTATTTTGCAAAAAAGGAAATCATAGCACCGGCAGGAGTGATTGATTTTGAAATAGTTAAAAATAATATCAACGTACCAAAATCAAATCACTCAATCTGTTATATAGGCAGGTTAGATGAATATGCTGGATTAGATATTGCGATTTCCAGTCTTAAAATAATTAGGAAAGAAATTCCCGATATTGAAATGGTCGTAGTGGGGGGGGCAAACTTGATAATAGAAAAATATAAAAGAATAGCAAAGGAGGGCGGTGTGCTCAATCATATTAAATTTTATGGATTTGTTCCTAAAACAGAAGATGCTATCGCTATTTTAGCCAGGTCGAGAGTTGGGTTGGCTCTTTATAAACCAGTAGAAGATAATGTTTCGTTGTATACTGAGCCCGGAAAAGTTAAAGATTACTTTAGAGCTGGTTTACCCGTGATAATGGCAAAAGGAGGTCCGGATATATGTAGCGATATTGAGAGATTTAATGCGGGTGTTGTGGTAGGTTATAATAAAGAGGATGTAGCTCAAAAAATTATTAATATCTTGACCAATCAACAATTGTATGAGGAATTGCAAAAAGGAGTATTAGAAATTAGTAAAAAATTTGAATATAGAGAAAATTTTAAAAATGTATGGAATTTAATTAATGAAAAGGCTAATCATGAACCAAGATAATATATTTATAAAGTTTAATAAATCTTTTAAAAATTTTTATACCAAAGCTGATTCCATAAAAGTTTTTCATTGGTTATTTCAAAGATGGCATTTGATAGCGCTGTTTTTTTACGGATTAACACCACTGCTTTGGTTTAAAGATGAATATATATACCGCAGTGAAGAAACGGGATATTTAAATTACAGTTATCTCTGGGAAAATTTTTTATATGCCTGGTCATCTCATTTTAATAACGGCACACCAGCGACTGCCCTAGATCATATTGTTTTATATCCAGTGGGAGTATTTTATAAAATAGCAGCGATTTTAGGGATGCCAAATTATTTGACACAAAGAATATTTTTTGTACTAGTGTTTTATCTGATTATTTTTTGTGTCTATAAACTGATTTTTTATTTTATTCAGAATAGATCAGTTTGTTTTTTGTCAGTGATGTTTTACACTTCTTCGCTTTATATAATATCAACCAGTTTTTATACGGCTAAAATGTTTCAGCTGTTTTTGATGCCGGCATTTTTTTATTTGTTTATAAAATATTTAGAAACAAAAAAATCTATTTATTTAGCCTTGAACTTTATCGTAGTAATTGTTTTTCAAGGGATATCGACTAATTTGCCAACGACCATACCGACTTTTTTAATTTATCTGGTGGCATTCATATATTATTATCTCATTAAAGTAAATTTTTCTAAAATAAAGGATGGTATCAAATATATTTTTTATTTTTTCTTGACTGTTGTGCCTACTATGATGTATACATACATCTTGTATTTTTTTTCCGTCATTTACAGTACTCAATACAAATCTATCTTTTCGCCTGCGCTTCCAAGAGCTGAATCGAAATTGAGCAATCTTATGCAATTATTCAAAGGTGCCTGGTGGGAGCCACATGCGATTTATAATATATGGCATTGGTTTTATGATAATCCTATTATTGTAACGATAGCTTATATTTTGTTAGTTTTTGTTTTAATTGGAATTTTTAAATTAAAACTGGTAAATCAGAGTATGCGCAAAACATATGTATTTTGGTTGTCGTTTTTTTTGATTGCTATGTTTTTAGCTCATGGTATAGCTAAACCTTTTCCGTGGGTTTATGCTTGGATGTATCAAAATGTACCACTATTTAGTTTATTCAGGGAACCTTGGGCAAAGTTTACTCCTTTATTAATTTTTAGTTCCACCATTCTTTTTGCGCACACGTTAAAATTATTTGAAAATCGCAAAAGAATAATTTATCCAATCATATTTTTACTTATTATAATTCATAGTTCTTTACTTTTTACAAATAAAGTTTTCAATCATAATAATCCTGGCCTGGGCGACACGGATATATTAGTTCCGAAATTTTGGTCTGACGCGCAAACATGGTCGATGGAGCATAAAAATGATAACGTTTTACTGGTACCGATTTATTCTGGATACCCATATTATTACGAATGGTATAAAGGCAAAACTGGTAATTTTAATGGATTTTTGCCTTATCTTTTTTTGTATTCTAATAGCACCACTAATACTGTTACTAATCTTATATCCGGCACTCAGCTTGATAAAGTGCAACTGCTTACGGATTTTAACCCTAAAATATTGCCGTTATGGAATGTAGAATATGTTCTGGACCAAAAAGATATCTCGGCCCCGAAGGAAATAACAAGAACAGTTACAGCTGAAATTTTGCAGAAAGATGGTGTAATCAACACCAAGCCAGACAAGAGTTTTGGGCCTCTTGATTTATATCATATAAATGATAAATATTTTTTACCTCGAATTTATGCTTCTATATTACCAACCTATGCTGATGGCGATTATAGGATGCTTCCATCTTTGGGAGAGGCGGGTTACCTAAACAACAACCCAGCTATATTTTTTACCGAAGACAACCCAGACATAAATTTTGACAATCTTGGCTTTGTTAATAGGCTTAAATTAGTAAATAATAAATGGCAAACCTCTCTCCCTGAATCTAATTTCAAACAAGTTGAGTTTGAATCTCCAAAACCAAAATTGAATTTTAGAGAAATTAACCCGACTAGATACGTAGTGACGGCAGATGAAGTGAGTGATTCGTTTTGGCTTATTTTTAGCCAGAATTATCATCCATATTGGAGGGCATATCTTCGACCAAAACGACAATCTCCAGACTCAAAGTTTTCGAAAATTATTGAGAAATCAGCTTGGCTGTCGGTCTTTTCTGACCTTGGAAGAAGAGTAGAAATAAAAGATCATTATCTGGCTAACGGCTATGCCAATGGTTGGTATGTTGATTCGACCACAATTAAAGATTTTGAAATTGTTCTAGAATATTGGCCGCAGAGACTATTTGAAACGATGTGGCTTATTTTTGGGATTGCTTTAAATACTGGCTTCGGTTACTTAGGATTTTACCTGATTAAAATAAAAAAGATAAAAAATAGTTAATATCGGGTTATATTCATCATGCGTCCGAAAACTTTCCCTTAGTGTTTTCCAAATCGTTTCATGATGGCTGGAAAGGGATAAGCGGGCTGACTCTGCTTTCTTGCCTAGCATATCTAGTGTATAATTATAAAAAACGAACAAAGTCTAAGGGGTGGGCTAGCCCAACGATCTGAAATTTAAATCCTATTTAACATAGTGAATGAAAAAATTTAATTTATTAAAAAAAATTGTCTACAAAAATATCCGATATATTTTTGTATTTGTTTTTTTGTTGGTCACCTTTTTAATAAATAGAAGTCTCATTAATGTTGTTGCAATTCCGAAAACTTGTGTGGGAGAAAACTGTCCACAAATAATTGAAAATTCCTCTCTTTCAGACAAAGTGCCGATGTATTTTGTGAATGATATTTTTAAATCTAATCAGAATGAATATTATCGGCTGGTTTTTCAGGAAAAATCCTCTATGAATACAAAAATTAAAATAAAAATTTCTACTCCAACTGATGAAACACAGGAAATTGGGACAGTGGAATTGAAAAAATCTGCAAAATATAATTTTCACGAATTTCTCTTTGATTCAAATGGAGAATATAATGATTTAGTTTTTAAGAAGGAAAACAAGGCAGATGGCGCGGATGTTTCTATAATCGGCGCTCAACTTTCAAAGCTGAACATTTCCAGTGAAAAAGAATTTTCTAGTTTTATTCCAACGATTAAAGGAGATATAGATGTTACTATTATTGATCAGCAGCAAACGGAAAATTCATACCAATTCACTCAATTATCCGATCAAAAAATAACTTTCGGGCAAGTTTTTAAAGCTACTACAGATTATATTACTGGAATAACTCTGGACATGGATGTTGTGGCACAAAAAAATAGAAAAAATAAGGATAAATATAGGCTTGAGCTACGCGAGGCAACTTTTAGTGGGGAAGTTCCGGAAGTGCAAGGTTCGCTTTCCCATATTTCTTTTTCTATTTCTGATCTAGAAAAATATCGCCAGTCAGATGGAAAATTTAAATTCCCGATTTTTTCAAAAGTTGAAAAAGGAAAGCATTATTTTATCGGAATAAATAATATTCATGCGGATGTAGATAAATCTAATTACTTAAAAATTAAAGGTACTCTAGACTTTGATAAATATACAGACGGAATAGCTACGACAGTAACTAACAAGCAGGCGTATACAGTTGATGGGCATCTTTATTTTATTATTCAAGGTTCGAAATTTAGTGAATATAACGACACAAAAATTTTAACGGGAGAAATTATTGAAGATCTTGGAGGAAAAAACGGCCTTTTTAATTATCAACCACTAAAAAACGGCTATGCTTTAGACGACCTTTATTCATATACTGATGACATTTCATTCGATAATGCTAAATCAATTGTGTTCGGTATTGCAGATCCAAATAAACCATCAAATTTTATCTATAAATTTGAAACTATTTTTCCATCCAAAAAAATAATGATTTCTGGACAGCAGCCTGATGCCAATTGGAATCAAGTAAAAATGTCTTACTCGTATGATGGGTTGAAATGGAAGGAAATTCCTTCAATTGTGAAAACGGATGTTTTATCTCCAAAATATAAAACAGGGGATTTTAATTATACAATTGCAGAAACTATTCCAAAAAAAGAAATATATATCAAAATAGAGCCAAAAATTAATGATGTTGTTCCAGAAAAAAAAATAATGATTTCTGTACAGCAGTCTGATGCCAATTGGAATCAAGTAAAAATGTCTTATTCGTATGATGGGTTGAAATGGAAGGAAGTGACTCGCGAAGCGGGTGAGTTGGGATTTAAAGAAATACATATCAAAATAGAGCCAAAAATTAATGATGTTGTTCCAGAAAAAGGCTATGGCTTGGTCAATTTCAAAGTCGAAGCCGAATTAAAAATGAACTAATATGAAAAAATTAGTTACATTCGTTAAAAAAAATAAATTTTATCTCCTGGGTCTAGCGGTGCTGGCTTTTGTTGTTTTCATTAATCTTTTTCCGAAAGGATATGTTTTTGGGGGAGGGGATACGATTCAATTGATTGATGCAAAAAACAGTTTTGGGCATTTATTTTATTATAGTTTAAATGGTTCAGTTTCACTGTTCTATTTCATTTTTTATTTATTAAATCGATTAGGGGTAGGCGACACCATCCAACTTTCTTTTTATCTAGGAATTTTTATAGTTGGATCATACATTTCTTTTGATGCTTTTTCACGGTTGATTTTTACAAAAAGTAAGAATCTGATACGAATGCTAGTTTCACTTTTTTATGCCCTGAATACTTTTACTCTCTTTTATTTTACTGGCAACTGGGGTTTTTCGCATTATTTGTGGCTGTATATTTTCATTCCAATTTTAATAGGATTATTTTTGAAATTTCTGGAAACAGAAAAATTTATTTTTGGAGTCTGGTTTTTGTTTTTTCTTTTTCTGGCTTCTTCCGGATTTGGCAATCCAGCTTTCTTTTTATCGTTTTCTCTTTTCCTGGTATTTTTAGTAATTTTTTTTGTTGTTTTCAAATATCTCAAGCCAAGTAAAAAATTGATTTTTAATTTGATTATTTTAGCGATGTTTTATTTTTTAGTAAATTCATTTTGGATTATACCCACAATACCGCAAATAAAAGACGGAATAAATAATTTAAACATCAGCACTGTCATTACTCTAGATTGGGCGCTTCAGCATAATACTAGCTCCATTCCATTAACATTAAGTTTAGCGCATCCTACCAAGGAATATTTTCCGTATGATTTTCCCTATCAATCAATGATATTTTTGAAGAAATTTTTTGTCCTTCTTTCTTTTCTTCCAATCCTAGTTGTTTTATCAGGAATCTTTTTTTGGAAAAAATTTGAAGATTCTAATGAAAAAAAAATATTCATTACTCTTTTGGCCGTTCTGACTGTGTTTACTATGTTGCTTGTTAAAGTAAACTATCCATTTAAGGGAATAAACAATTTTATTTTCCACATCTGGGGAATGAACACTTTACGTGGTGTGGAAAAAATTAGCATCTACATTCCGTTTTTATTGGCATTCATGATATTTATAATTGCAAATAATTTCCAAAAATACAAAAAGCTGATTATGGGATTCCTAGTTTTGATAGTTCTTATTCCTTTGCCATTTTTTATCGGCAAGATACAACAAAACATCAGCTATCGCTTTCCTTCTAAGAGTAATTTTCAAAAATACAAACTAAGTTTTTTAATAAAAATTCCACAAGAATATTATAATATTCAATCAATCATCAATAATGACAAAGAAAAATCATTTGTAGCTACTCTTCCAAAAACCAGAAATGATGGTTCGGGAATTTCTGATTTTCCAAAATGGAAATTTTATGGCGGCGATATAACTCAAAATTTATACAGGAAAAAATTTATTGAGGCCAATAACACGGCATATTTCAAAAATTTTTATTTTGCTGAAGAGTTTGACAAAGATAGTGATGGAAACTATGAATGGATTCCGAAACTCATTGGAATGATGAATTCTCGATATATTATTTTTCACAAAGATGCGACCAAAAAATATGTGGAACATGCGGAGCCAAAGATGAAGATGTTAGAGGATGAAGGAGCAATAAATAAAATTCAAGAAAACGATTATTTTATTTTATACTCAATTCCAGATAAATTTTTCCTGCCGTATATTTCATGGCAAAAAGAAAATATTCTGATTGAGCCCAACGCTAGTTCAATAAATAATAAGTTTGAAAAAATAAAAGAAAATTTAAAAACTGCCAATTTTCGGGAAATAAATCCTAGAAGATTTGAAGTGGCTGTGAATGAAGAGGCGGGCGATATTATTTTAGCCGAGCCATTTAATGCCAATTGGAAAGCCTATTTAGTTGATGCAGATGGAAAAGAAAAAGAAATTATGGATCATTTTCTGGCACGCGGATATGCTAATGGATGGAAAATTAATGATAGTGTCGGCATTCAAAAAATCATTATTGAATATTATCCTATTCGTTTGTTGTGGAAAGGAATGGCCATAACCGGTGCAACGATTTTGTTACTTGTTATTTATCTAATAAGATATTACTATAAAAAAAGATGTCATCCTGAGCTTGTCGAAGGATTTAATTAATTTCCTAGTCTTGTTGCACTCGCGCATAATAATATAATAAATTGAAATGACTAAAGAAGTATTAAAAAAAATCTTCATTAAGAGAAACATTGATATTGCAATTGTTACCATCGCGGTGTTAATGGGCGCTTATTTTGAATGGACAATTCCGCAAATAATCGTTTTTGGAATTTTTGTTTGGATAATCCTCAATCCGATAGCTAGTCGCTTTCCAGCAATGATCGCATTAGCCTTTCTAACTCTTACACCATTTTTCCTTGTATTTAAAAAAAAAGCTTTGACTGAAGAAACCGCTATATACGCCTATTATTTTCTTATCTTGACTGTTGTTATGGCAATCTACGAAATCTGGAAAGAAGATAAAATAAAACCAGAAAATTAATCTGGTTTTATTTCTGTTATAGTTATTTCTTTCATTTTGTTATTCCTAAAGCTTAGCTTTAGGAATAACAAAGCTCTTGGATGAATTGAAATTGACAGTGGTAAGCACATTTGTTATAATTTCAATAGGTTATTAAATTTAGTAAGTTAATGAAATACCAAGAATTCAAGAATATCATAAATAAGCCTTATTTTACGGGATTGGATATTATGCTTAAAAAGTTAAATATCTATAGTTCCCAGCTTTCTTTATGGAAAAAAAAGGGTTATATTGGACGCCTGAAAAAAGGAATGTATTTTTTTGCGGATGAAAAAGAAAAGATGATTGCAGAGGAGGTTTCTTTTCTGATTTACCAGCCGAGTTATCTCAGCATGGAATTCATATTGAGTTATTATGGTTTAATTCCGGAAATGGTCTATGCCAAGACGGCTATAACAACCAAAACAACCAGAAAATTTTCAAATGATTTTGGAAATTTTACTTACCATCACATTTTGCCAAAACTTTTTTTTGGATATATTCCAACCGAAACTGCAGTCGGAAAATATTTGGTCGCGGAGCCGGAAAAGGCAATACTTGATTATTTTTATTTTAATCTGGGAAAACTCAATGATCGCAAGGACATTGAGGAATTGCGGATTAATTGTGATGAATTTCGGCGGCTGATGGACAGAAAAAAAATGAATGTTTATCTCAAAGAATTTAATATCAAGAAATTGACTGATAATATTAATATTTTATTTGAAATATGCTGACTCTGACTCAATTAAAAAAATATTATTCAGCCTCGGAAGCAGCCTTTCTGAAAAACATTTTAGTGGAATATTTGCAATTTGAACTGCTTGATTCAATATATAAGCAGAAAAAAAGCGCGCTTTTGAGCTTTGTTGGTGGAACGGCAATCCGAATTGCTTATGATGGAAATCGTTTTTCAGAGGATTTGGATTTTGATAATTTTGGCTTATCCTTTGAAGACTTTCAAAAAATGATAAGCGATGTAATTGAGGATATGAAAGCCAAGGGTTTTGAAATGGAAACACGAACGATTGAAAAAGGAGCCTACCATTGCTATATAAAATTTCCGCATATTTTGCAAGCAGAAGGTTTTAGTTCGGCAAGAAATGAAAAAATTCTCGTTCGCATTGATACGGTCAAAAAAGAAAAAATTTTTGAACCTGCAATGCTTACATTGAATAAATTTGATATCTATAGAAACATCCTTGTTAATCCGATTGACATTCTTCTTTCTCAGAAGCTTATTACAATTATTCAGCGTAAAAGAGAAAAGGGAAGAGATTTTTATGACGCAAGTTATTTGTATGGAAAAACTCAACCCAATTTCTCATATGCAGCAAAGACTTTATCAATTACACAGGATGAATTTGCTGAAAAAATAATTGCGCGATGCGAGAAGCTTGATTTTGCGTATTTAGCAAAAGATGTGGATCCGTTTTTGATATATCCAGAACAATCTGTTCGTGTTCTCAATTTTAAAGAATTTATTAAAAAACAATTAACTGGCAAAATAATAAATCATAAAGCTCAGCTTTAGGAAAGCTTTTAACTCTAACACCTTAAAACATTATAACTTTATACCTTGATAACTTTATAACTGTTGCTTGTATTTTTAGTGTTTTTGTGCTAAAATAGAAAGAGATGAACCCCGTTAAATATTTTTTCGAAATTGAAAAAACGGGGCCATAGAAGGTGATTTTTGCCAAGCGTTTAAAGTTTTTAATTAAATAAAATTTAACGGAGTGAAATTTAGACAAACGTTATTTTGGGATACTAATCCCGTAAAAATAGATACCAAAGAAAACGCCCAATATGTCATTGAGCGTATTTTAGATTTCGGAAACGATAAAGAAGTCAAGTGGCTTTGGAATTTTTATGGAAAAGAATTATTGAAAAAGGTAGTTGAAAAATCAAGATGTTTAATGCCTCAAACAAAAAATTTATGGCTTCTAATACTGAAAAACAAATAACTTTAAAATTTTCTACACTGCCTAGAGCGACCAAAAAAGCTTTGGATTTTTTGTCTAAACAAGCTTGGATGGAAAAAACAAAATGGTATCTGGCTGGAGGAACTGCGCTCGCGATTCAAGTCGGCAATAGAAAATCAGTCGATCTAGATTTTTTTACGCAACAAAAAGATTTTGATACTAACAACTTTCTCACTTATTTTCTTAAGAATAAAAATTGGAAAACGACAATACAAAAAGAGGGCACAATATATGGGGAATTGTTTGGAGCAAAAATCAGTTTTATCGCGTATCCTTTTTTTATTCCGAAGCAAGAAATGATAAGTTACGGATACGTAAAAATACTTCGGACACTTGATGTAGCAGTTATGAAAATCATCGCAATTTCTCAACGAGGCAAGAAACGAGATTTTTTCGATCTCTATTGGTGCGCAAAAAACGTTGAGTCACTAAAAAATTTAATCAAAAAATTAAAAGTTCAATATCCATCGGTTGCGCATGACTATCATCATATAATAAAATCCTTGGTATTTTTTGAAGATGCAGAAAATGATCCTGATCCGGAAATTTATTTCAAGTCAAGCTGGAAAAAAGTAAAAAAATTTTTTATTCAAGAAGCGCCCACAATAGCCACCAAGCTTTTTGATTTAGAATAGGTTATAATTTTAGCTGAAAATCCTTGAACTTCTTTTTAAGGATAGATTAATGATAGACTTTATAACATTATAACTTTATTCACCCAGTGAAATCCGGCTTTGCCGGTCCGCCTTCGGTGGAATTTCACAGGGTAAACTTTATAACTTGCCTAAAATAATCTATGGTCTTTTTTAGACCTTCTTCCAAATTTATGCTCGGTTCCCAATCAAGTTTTTCTTTGGCTAATTTTATATCCGGTTGCCGCTGCTTAGGATCGTCTTGAGGAAGATCTTTATAAATAATTTTACTTTTAGATTCCGGAATCATCTCCAGAATTTTTTCGGCTAATTCTTTAATAGTAAATTCACCCGGGTTGCCAATATTTACTGGCCCAATGAAATTCTGATCATTATTCATCATTTTAATCATACCTTCAATTAAATCATCCACATACTGAAAGCTACGAGTTTGTGATCCATCGCCGTATATGGTTATATCCTTGTTTTGAAGCGCTTGAACGATGAAATTAGATACCACCCGACCATCATTAGGGTGCATATTTGGCCCGTAGGTGTTGAATATGCGTATAACCCTTATATCCAGCTTATGTTGCCTCCAGTAGTCAAAAAACAGGGTTTCCGCGCATCTCTTACCTTCATCATAGCAAGAACGGATTCCGACCGGATTTACGCGCCCCCAATAGGATTCCGGCTGAGGATGCACTTCCGGATCGCCATAAACCTCTGAGGTTGAAGCTTGAAGAATTTTTGCCTTCACTCTCTTGGCTAACCCCAACATATTAATAGCGCCATGGACTGAGGTCTTGGTGGTATGCACCGGATTATATTGATAATGAATAGGGGAGGCTGGACAGGCTAAATTATATATCTGGTCAATTTCCAAAAAAAGAGGAAAAGCCACATCATGCCTAATCAGTTCAAATTTTTTATCATCCATCAAATCCAAGATATTATTTTTACTACCGGTAAAAAAATTATCCACACAAAGAACTTCATTTCCTTCTTTTAAAAGTCTACGACATAAATGGGAGCCGATAAACCCTGCTCCACCTGTTACTAAGATTCTTGACATAATTAAGTTTTTTAATAATTAGTAAACTACTCCGACCCGCCCGCCACTAAAATTCTCCTTGGCTTTAAACTATATTGATTATCTATTCAATTTTATCACAACTCATGCCTATTTTCAATAAATAATCCAAACTTGTTTTTAAAGCCGATTTGAGGTAAAATATAAAAGTATTTAACTTATAATATTATGACTAATAAATTTCAACTATCAGTCGTTGTTCCGATCTACAACGAAGCAGAAAACGTTAAAGAATTGCATCAAAAAATAAATTCGGCTTGCCAAAATCTTGGCAAAACTTTTGAAATTATTTTTATTGATGACGGTTCCACTGACGATACCATCGCGATGTGCGCCGGATTAACTCCGCTAAAATTAATTAGCTTTCGCCGAAATTTCGGACAAACTGCTGCTTTTGATGCTGGAATTAAAAATGCGCATGGAGAAATTATCATCACTATGGACGGAGATTTACAGAACGATCCGGCTGACATAAAATTATTGCTTGAAGAAATGAATAAAGGTTTTGACGTAGTTTCCGGATGGCGCTGGAAAAGAAGAGATTCATTAATGAAAAAAATATTTTCCCGCACCGCTAATCTTTTGCGAAAAATTTTAGTTAAGGACAATATTCATGATTCAGGTTGCAGTCTGAAAGCCTACAAAAGAGAATGCTTTGAAGATGTGGATTTATTTGGAGAAATGCATCGTTTTATTCCAGCTATTTTAAAATTACAAGGATTTAAGATAGGGGAGGTTAAAGTTAATCATCTTCCTAGAATTCATGGAAAGACCAAATACAATTGGAAACGCGGAATAAAAGGTTTCGTAGATATGATATCCGTTTGGTTTTGGAGAAAATATTCCGGTCGACCATTACACCTTTTTGGAGGCACAGGTATGATGCTATCGCTTTTAGGTTCCGCTATTTTAGCTTGGATGGCTATTGCTAAAATATTTTATCATCAATCACTTTCCGAAAAAATCTGGCCAATTATTGGAATATTTTTAATCCTAGTTGGGGTTCAGCTTTTTGTCTCCGGACTGCTAGCAGATATTGCTGTCAAGAATTATTATAAAAATCGAAAATCGATGAACTATTCTATCAAAAATATCGCACAGTCATAAGACATATAACATGAAACGTGAAACAAAGAACAATGATTTTCATAAAAATTTAAAACAAAAATTAGACGAATTTGCCTATCTGATATATAAAGTCACTAAAATATTTCCAAGAGATGAGATATATGGAATTACCTCCCAAATACGCAGGGCCTCATTGTCGGTAGTATTAAATTATATAGAAGGCTATGCAAGGTCGGGAGATAAACAGTTAAAAAATTTTTTACAAATGTCTTACGGATCATTAAAGGAAACAAAATACCTTTTATTTTTTTCAGAACGAGAAGCATATATCACAAAAAATGATTATACGAAATTAATTAATTTATCAGAAGAAATAGGAGCCATGTTGTGGACAACAATTAAGGGGATTGAGGATAAACTAAAATAATTGTTTGTTATAAGTTACATGCTTCATGTTTCATGAGTTTATGAATTTAACTTTCATCGGTACTGGTTATGTTGGCTTAGTCACTGGAACATGTATGGCTGAAATGGGACACAACGTAATTTGTGCTGACATTGATAAAAATAAAATCCACAGCCTAAAAAAAGGGGGCATCCCCATATATGAAATGGGACTGGAAGAATTAGTAAAAAGAAACGTTAAAGAAGGACGCTTGTTTTTCACTACCGATATCAAAAAAGCCATTCAGTCATCCGAAGTAATTTTTAATGCGGTTGGGACACCAGAAGACAAAAAAACCGGACAGGCCGATCTTCAATACGTTTTTACCGTCGCTAAAAGTTTTGGAAAATACATCAATGCTTATAAAATTTTTGTTAATAAGTCCACAGTTCCAGTGGGCACGGCAGAAAAAGTCAAAGCCATAATCCAAAAATACAACAAAAATAATATTGATTTTGATGCAGTTTCCAATCCGGAATTTTTGCGGGAAGGTGCGGCCGTTAAAGATTTTCTTAATCCGGATCGAGTAGTGATTGGCATTTCCTCGGAGAGAGCTAAAAAATTAATGGAAAAAATATACAAACCCATTGCTAGAATCGGACGTCCTATTATTTTTACTGATGTTAAAAGTGCTGAAATAATAAAATATGCTTCTAACGCTTTTCTGGCCACTAAAATATCTTTTATTAATGAAATTGCCAATTTTTGTGAAAAAGTCGGAGGGAATGTTAAGGAAATTTCCAAAGGAATGGGTCTGGATTCTCGCGTAGGCAATCGCTTTCTTCAAGCCGGAATCGGCTATGGTGGTTCTTGTTTTCCTAAGGACATAAAGGCTCTGATTCACACCGGCAAACAAAATGACTATGTCTTTGAAATTGTGACTGCCGTGGATAAAGTAAACCAAAAACAAAAATTAAAAGCTTTTGAAATTTTAAAAAAGCAACTAAGAACCTTGAGAGGTAAAAATATTACTCTCTGGGGACTAAGTTTCAAACCACGTACTGATGATATCCGAGAAGCTCCAGCTTTAGATACGATTGAAAATATTTTAGCCTTAGGAGGAAATGTTTTAGCCTTTGATCCGGTGGCGGAAGCCAATATGAAAAAGGTTTTTTCTTCTAAAAAAATAAAATACTACCCTAATCCATATAGCGCTTTAAAAAATTCAGATGTATTAATTATAATGACCGAGTGGGACGAATTTCGCAATCCAGATTATCCGAAAATGACAAAATTAATGAGAGGGAAAATAATTATTGACGGACGAAATATTTTGGATAAAACTGAATCGGAAAGTGAAGGATTTAGGTATTTTGGAATAGGAGTATAACTCCATGAAACATAAAGCATATAGCATGTAACAAAATTAAAAATTGCATGCAAGTGTTATATGTTTCATGTTATATGTTACATGATTAGAATTTTATTCTTTAATTACGAGTATCCACCTTTAGGCGGGGGAGCGGGCAATGCTACTGCCTATATTTTCAAAGAATTTGCTAAAATTCCCGATTTGGAAGTTGACTTAATAACTTCTTCCATCAATTCCGAATATCATTTGGAAAAAATCGGATCCAACATTACTATTCATCGCTTACCCATTGGTAAAGACAAAAACAATCTCCATTTCCAATCGCAAAAAGATCTTTTAATTTATTCTTGGAAAGCTTACCATTTTTCCCTCAAACTGGCGCGTCAAAATAAATACGATTTAACTCATGCTTTTTTTTCTATTCCTTGTGGCTATTTGGCTCAACGTCTAAGAAAAAGGTTTGAAATCCCCTATATAGTTTCCCTGAGGGGAGCGGACGTCCCTGGTTATTCAGAAAGATTTTCCTTGGTTTATAAACTTTTTACTCCTTTAATAAAAACTATTTGGAAGGATGCTTCCCGAATAGTTTCCAATAGTGAGGGTTTGAAAAAATTGGCTGAAAAAACCGAAAAAGTTAAATCTATCAGCGTAGTTTATAATGGCATTGATACTCAAGAATTTTATCCTCTCAAAAATAATATTCGTAATGAAAATATTTTTAAAATTATTTGTGTTTCTCGCATTACACCTAGAAAAGGCATCCGTTATCTTATAGAAGCAGTAAAAATTTTAAGAGAAAAATACCCTCAAATTAGATTAGAAATAATCGGAGAGGGAAATGAAAAAGAAGAACTCATTAAACTTTCCGCTCAATATAATCTTAGTGAACAAGTTGCTTTTCTGGGTTTAATTTCTCACAATCAACTGCCTCGCTACTACCAAAACGCCCATGTTTTTATTTTGCCATCCTTGAACGAAGGTATGAGCAACACTATGCTGGAAGCCATTGCCAGTGGCTTACCCATTATCGCTACCGATACCGGCGGAACCAAAGAATTAGTTTCAGATGCAGAAAATGGCTTTATTATAAAAATGAAAGATCCAGATGATTTGGTCAAAAAACTAGAAATAATGATCAATAATCAAAAATTAAGAGAAACAATGTCAATTAAGAGTCGCCAACTATCGGAAAATTTTAGTTGGCAAAAAGTAACTCAAAAGTATTATAAAATTTATAACGATGTCATCGCCGACTTCTAAAAAATATTTAAAAATTTTTATTAAACTAATCATCAGCTTAGGATTTTTAATTTGGGTTTTTTTGGATGTTAATTGGAATGAAATTTTTTTCTATCTACAAAAAATAAGTCTAGGCGAAATAATGGTTTATTTTTCAATCATCTTGCTAGGTATGTTTATTTCATCCTACAAATGGCAGATTTTGGCCCAATTTAGAGGTATTCAAAGTTCTTATTGGAATTTCTTTAAACTTTATTTAACCGGAACATTAATTAATAATGTCATGCCCTCTTTTGTCGGAGGAGATACTTACCGTGCCTATCAAATCGGAAAGCCAGAACAAAAATATACCGAAGCCGCTTCAAGCGTAGTAATGGATCGCATTACCGGATTTGTGGGAGCTACTATTTTGTCTTTTGTTTTTGCTTTTTTTAATTACAAAAGCGTTTTAAAGCACGATATTCTTATTTTGGCCAATGTGTTACTTCTTTTGTCTTTTGGAATTGATATTGCCCTAGCTAAGATGAGAAGAATAAATTTATTCAAAGATCGCGCTAAGCAAATTTTACCCTTAAAGTTTATTGCTTTCTTAAGAGATTTATCTAGCTATAACGGAAATTCTCGTATTCTTATTCGCTCCATTTTATGGGGGAGTGTTTTTTCTTTTATTGGAGTAGCCGTTTCCAATGGAATCCTTTTTTGGGCCTTGGGCATTAAAATGAATATGTTGGACTATCTTTCGGCTATTTTTCTGGTCAGTATTATTTCAGCTATCCCTATTAGTATTAATAATATCGGGGTTAAAGAGTGGGCCTACGTCACCTTTTTCGGCGTTTTTGGAATTAGTAGTTCTCTAATTATAACCGTGGCTTTATTAAGCCGATTTTTGCAAATGATTTTGAGTTTCTCGGCCTTACCAATTTATCTAAAAAATAAAGATTAATCAGTTTTTTCTTCGGATTTTATTATTTTGACAAAATTATCTGGTCTCCCTCCGATATTAATCTTCCAAACTGATGGAAGAGTATAATAGTCGAGACTGCCCTTTTTTACTAGTTCTGGATAGCGCCATTCGAATTTATGACGAATTTCTCCTCGTCGACTTATGACAAGATAATCTGGAATAGTTTTTGAAAGATCTATTTTATAATCTCTGATGCACTTTCCCTTGATGAATTGGCAGATGGCACTTCTATCAGACCAGATGATTATTTTTCTGGATTAGGAAGAGAATTTAAATATTGTGCCGCTTCATATTCTCCATAGCCCCAAGCATCAGTTACGACGTATTTTTTTGGTAAAAGAAAACTTTCATAATTTAAATAAAAAGGTTTTATTTTCCAAAGAGAAAAAATTCCCGAAAAAATAATGATTATTAAAAACATCCAAATATTATTTCTTTGAAATAATATTTTTTTAATTTTAGTTAGATTACTGAATTCATAAATTCCTACCGCTGCTAAGAAAGCATAAAGAGGATAGAGGATAATACTGTATCTTGGATTAGCTAACACGCCGGAAAATAGGGTAGCCACAAAATATAATAAAGTAAAAAAGGTAATAATAAAAACCGGGAGTTGATATTGCTCTAACTTTCCAAATAGCATTTTTCCCCAGAGAAATAAGATAGCCATTATTATAATTGGGGTTAGAGAAAAAAGAAACGGCTGAATTTCAATAGCTACTTTGGTTATTAATTTTAAAATTGGATTATAGTCCGCCAACATTGGAAAGATAAGATCCTTATCAATAAAAGCTTCCTCTTTCACATCACTAAGGGGAACTATGGGATTTTTTAGATAAGGATTGATCAATATAAATATAAAAAAACCCAATAAAACGAAAGCGGTTATTTTGAAAATAATCTGTTTATTTTTGCTAAAAAATTTAGCCATAGTTTCTATGACTCTGCTTTTTAATAAAAGCGCATCGGACAATAATATTCCTAAAAATGCGATTATTATGGAAAAGATTGATTCAAGAGCTGGCGAACCAATAGTTCCCCTATAAAGATATTTAATTTTAATAAAGACCGCCGGCATAAACAGACTGAAAATAGCCACCGACGCAAGCGTAATTATCAAAAAATATTTTAACTGTTTCAATATATATTCTTTCACGCCCTGCTTATCTTTTATCGCCGAAAAATTAATCACTAAATCAGAAAAAAACATTAATATGAAGAGCGGAAAAAGAATATTAGCGGTGTATTTGGAGAGCAAACTAGCTCCCAAAAATAGGGCAGTTAATCTAATAAATTTACGCTCATCGGTTTTGAGAAGTGCAAAATAAGAAAAAATTGAAGCTGAAGAAAAAACCCAAAAAAGAGCATCAGGGTTTATAATTTGTGACATACCCACTAAAATCGGGGAAAGCGCCATGAATACCATTGTTAATAACGCTAGCCAATCATTATCTGTAATTTTTTTAATTATCCAAAAGAAAAAAACTAAAAATAGAGCATTGAAAAGCAATATAGGAAAACGAAGAGAAAAATTTATTTTGTCTGTCTTATTTGAGTCATAAACCGTATAATTTTCATTTTCAGTAATTTTTGAATCGCGTATGCGATGTTCTTCTGGATTCGGCTCAGCCAATAGCCCTACACCCGAAATCAAGGCCACTGATACCCCCGGCTTATCATTAATATAGGTCTTTTTCCAATTTTGATTTTTTAGAGCTTCCCAATATTGTGGAACACGTTCACCTTTCCAAAAATGTTCATCCACCGTTTCAAACTTCTCCAAATGATATAATCCAAAAACAAAAAATAAGATTGCTGACAAAAAAACAAACCCATAAATTACTACCTGCTGTTTTTTGGGATTTTTTAAAATCACGGAATTTTATTATTATTTTATATAACTAATATCAATATCTTCGGCTCTTATTATTTTAATATAATTACTTTTGCGATTGCCTAAATTTATTTGATATTCCGGCTTTTCATAATCATAGAGCTTGTCAAAACGAACCAAATATTCTGCGTTATTATTTACTTTATTTAAAATATCACGAGTATTTTTAGCTCTTCTTCCCACTGAAACAACATAATAATCAAACTTTGTTTTATTGAGCATAAGTTTTTTGAAATCCATACTGACAGAGCAATTTCCTATAAAAAATTCGCAAACCCCACTCTTGTCAGACCAGATGTTTAATTTATAGGCCTCAGGAATTTTATTGAGATATTCTGCCGCTTCATAGGATCCATCACCCATATCCTTCAGGTTAAGCACATATTTTTCCGGAAGCAAAGAAATAGCGTAGCTAAAATATAAGGAATTTAATTTAAACAAAGAAACCAAGCTGACAATTATAATTAGAGTTGCTAAAATAATTTCTTTTTTTGAATATTTTAGATATTTATTCATCCAAAGAAGAAAATTTTCTATTCCCATAGCAGACAAAATAAAAATCAATGGATAAATAATGATTTGATAGCGAACAGTGGCGCCGACATGACTAACGGTGGAAGCAAAATAATAAAAAAGTGTAAAAGTAATTAAATAAATGGCTACCCTTAACTTTTCCGAAATCAGGTTATTTTTTTTGAGAATAAACATACCATAAAAAATCACCGAAGTTAAGACCAGCGGAGAAATTCCGAAGATCAAGGGATAAAAATTAGCTGAAAAAATCCCTAGAAAGCCATTTTTAGAATAGGCAGACTTTGGAGAGGCTAAAATTTCTTCAAAAGGAATAAAATGCATTCCGGAGTAAGTATTAAACAACGCCCAACCGATCCCCAACAAAAAAGAGAACGTGATTAAATAACCAAGTTCATACTTAATTTCTTCTAATTTATTAAAAGCCCATTCAAAACCACGACTTTTAAAAATTATATAATCCGCTATAAGAAAAATAATAATACCCACGAAGATAGGCCAATTTTTTTCAAAGGCTTCACTATATATCGTGGCAATTAATAATCTCTTCGGTTTCAACCAAACAGCCGGATAAAGAATATAGAAAAACGATAGCGCTATGAAAACAATGGAACCAAAATCAATTAAAGATTTTTTTATATAGGCTTGAATTTTTTCTGTATTATTTTTATTAAAAATATATTCTAAGAATATCATTCCGAGAAAAAAGGCTACTAAAATATTAGAAACATATTTCGTCAAAAGAGACAACCCTAAAAACAATCCAGTTAGAAAAATATATAGTAGCTTACGATTTTTTAGAAAATTTAAGTGAGCCAGAAAAGATAATGGTAAAAACAGCCAAAGTAAAGCGTCAGGATTTATCATACGTGACATTCCTAATAGAATAGGGGATAATCCTATAAATAGATATGAAAAGAGAGCTACCGTTTTTCCCAAAAGCCTTTCCGTCAAAAAATAAAATAATGGTAATGAGAAAACGATAAAAATAAAAAGTGGCACCCTCATGGCTCGATTAAGGTTCTCCAAATTTTTAGGATTTGAATAAATAAATCCTTGCCATTTTATAGATTTATATTCTTTGGGATTTTCCCAAAGAAGGCCAACACCAGAAGGATAGGCCACCGTTGTTCCGGGCTTATCACTCACACGAGTATTTAGCCAATCTTTTTCGGCTATATTTTTCCAAAATTTAGGAATACGTTTATAGAGCCAAAGTGGCTCATCGACTAAAGCTTGTTTTTCTATATTATGAAATCCAAAGCTGAAAAAAATCGAGGTTATTATGGTCACCAAAAATAGATAAACCCACCCTTGCTGTTTAATCCATTCCTTTATATTTATTTTCTTTTCGGAGCTTCGTATATTTTTAAAATAATATTTTCCCAAAATAAAAGCGCCTATTAAGATTATATAAACTCCTACTCCTAGGTGAATAAGATTGTTAAACTCTCCCTTGATTGAAATTCCCCATAAAAAAATTATTTCGGATGGTAGCCAAATAAGTATTACTGTGAAGATGTTATGTTTTATTTTACCCCATTTGGTATTGAAAAAAAGAAAAATTCCTATCCCTACGCAAAATAAGATAAAGAAAATTCCATAAATAACCTTATTGGAAATAATTGTCTCCGGTCCTAAAAAATGAGCTTTATTTTGAACATACATTATTGAGAGAACAGCCAAAAGGAAAGAAATTAAAAAATATAATTTTTTTTCTAAGATAACTCCATATAGCTTATCGAGTAGTTTCATACAGATATATACAATATTACTTTTTTTTATTATAATATATATAAGCTCTATGTTCAACTTTATTGAAAAACTGACCAGAAATAAAATATACCTAGTCGCCTTTGTTATTATTATTTTAATCGGCGCTTTTTTGCGTTCTTATCATTTCTCAGACTGGCTTCATTTTGAGATGGATCAATCCCGAGACGCTAAAATTATATCTTTTGTAGTGGAAAATGGCATAGATAACCTTCCTTTATTAGGACCGCGAGCAGGAGGAACATTTTTACGACTAGGCCCAATTTTTTATTATATGGAATATGCTAGTGCGCTTGTTTTTGGAAACACGCCATCTGGCATGGCAGTTTTCAACCTAATTCTGGGAATAGCGGCTATTCCAATTTTTTATTTTTTTTGCTTACGCTATTTCAGAAAAAAAATAGCTTTATCGCTAACATTGCTTTTTTCCGTTTCTCTTTTTATGGTACTGCATTCGCGCTTTGCTTGGAATCCTAATCCCTTAATGTTCTTTTCAATTTTAACTTTCTATGCGTTACTTCGCACAGTTGATCGTGAAGAAAAAAGAAAGGGCTTGTGGCTAGCCCTTAGTGTTCTTGCGTTAACAGTGAGTACTCAGCTTCATTTTTTAGCTTTTGTTTCTTATCCAATTATTTTTCTTATATTTCTACTTATCAAGCGTCCAAAAATTACGTGGAAATTTTGGATTATTTCTACCATAATAGTTTTATTTTTATATACGCCCTTTATTATAAATGAAATAAAAACAAAGGGAGCTAATTATGAAGAATTTATTGAAGCAGTTTCATGGAAATCATCCAAAAGCAAACGAACTTTTCCAGAAAAAATTCTCAGAGCCTATGAAGAAATTTCAGTGGGAAATTTTCTGATATTAAGTGGATCGGAAAATAATAATTTTTATCAAATTAAAAAGGTTAATCTTCCGGAAATCAAAGCTGGTTGCCCATCAAATTGTCGAAAGGCGATTTTATGGGGCATATTTCCTTTGTTTTTGTTTTTCGCATCCCTTATACTTTTTTTCAAAAGTCTAATTTCCGAAAAAGATCACAAAAGAAAAGACTTCTTGATCCTTGGGCTCTTTTGGTTTGGGCTGGTCTACTTAGTTCTTCTTTCACTGGCATTTGACATCTCGCCACGATTTTTTCTTCTAGCTGTACCAGCGCCTTTTATTTTTTTGGGAATAGTTCTAGATTTTTTAGACAAAAAAATAAAATATGGAAAATGGGTTTGGATACTTTTAATTTTATTTTTAACTATTAGTAACCTCAAATATACCAAGGAACGTTTTTGGCAATTGGAAAACACTCCTCGAGAATCTTTTAAGCCTACGTCCGACAGAATATTAAAAGAAAAAAATAGAGTTACTCTGGAACAACAACTGATGATAATTGATTACGTCAAAGAAATTTATCAAAAAAATAAATACCCTGTGTATATCAATAGTGATGCCTATTACAGAAGATCGTTTTTATATCATTTAGAGCAAATCAAAATACCAAGAGATGACTTTCGAGATGTTAAAATATATGAAAAAGGTAATTATTTTCTGATTTATCCTACCCTTTCTAATTTTGATAAAGATATCGAAAAATATAATGTAGACTATAATCTTATTGAAAAAAAACAATTCGGAACGCTGCTAGTTTTACGTCTTATTCCAAAACCAGAATCCATTCAGGCGATAATTCAGGAATTTAATGAAGAAAAAAATATCAGTACGGGCATTAATGTTCCCAAGCGCTATACCTGGGAAGAGCTATTTTCCGAAGAGACTGCGGGTGATAATGTTAATGAAGAAGATTTATAATTAGCTAATTTTTTAATTTTATGGAATTTATCAAAAAAAATTTCTTAGTCATCTTTATCCTAATTTTACTTCTAGGCACGGCTTTGCGAGTGTATAATCTTTCTGGAACGTCTTTTTCGGCCGATGAATTTCTGGGCGTCAACACCGCCTACGGCTATGCTAAAACAGGCGAGTGGAGGCGCTGGGATTTTAATCTCAATAAATTATCCGAAGACCGATCTTATGCCTATACCATCTTTGACTTTGGAAACAAAAAAGACGCGGAAGAAGGTAACTATATCCGTGCTTGGATGTATAACGGTCAAATTGCAAAAGTTTTAAACTTTTTGCCAGCCTCCAAAGAATCATCTTTTCGACTAGTCAGTGTCCTTTGGGGTATTGTTTCGCTCTTTTTATTGTATTTTATCGCAAAATTTTTCACCAAAAACAGAATTATTGGTCTTTTGAGCGCATTTTTGTTTGCCATTAGTATTTCAGGAATTATTTTTGACCGAAATATCAGAATGTATGCCATGCTTTTCCCATTCTATTTGATGTTTTCCTATTTATTTTATCAATTCCTTGAGGGTGAGAAGAATTTTGGATACTCAATTATTGATAAATTGAAAAAAATAACTGGTCTTAATTTTGTTTACCTAATCCCTCTAGCGGTTATTGGATTGGTCAGTCTTCATCTGCATCTCCTTTCAGTTAATATTTTTCCGGCTGTTTTTGTTTATATCATAGCTAATGCGATTATTGAATTCAGAAAAACTGGAAAAAAGTTAAATCGCTATTCAAATTATATTATTCTTGCCGGTGCACTTTTTGTGATTTTCCTTCTGGCTTTTCCAAGACAATTTGCTCCAATTTTAATGGGAATAGAATTTGAAAATCATTTCTCATATATTATTAGAGCCTTTTCGGATTATGCGAGCGCAATTCTAGCCTTTGGCACAATGATCTTAGGAATAATTTATCTCAATAAAAATCATAAAAAGGAATCACTGTTTTTGGTTTCATCACTTGTAGTGCCTTTTTTTCTCGCTATTTTTGTTTGGAATCGAAGTGTTGGTGATCAATACATATTTTTTATAAAATCCTTTTTAATTATTCTAATAGCTTCTGGAATTTATTTCTTGGCAGAATTTTTTGGAAAAACATTTTCTCAGAATAAACTAAAAATAGAACTAGCAACAATTATACTCGCCCTTATAATTATTCCCAACTATGCTTATTTTTTTCAGGAAAATAATACTTATCGTCAAACTTCAAGCTCAGATAGCCCAAATTATAAAAAAGTTTTCGGATATTACTTAAAACATCAGCAAGATGGGGATGTTCTGGTGACTCGCTGGTTTAGAAATTATTATTTTTCTGATGCTAATGCTAGGGTGGAAACTTTTGGTGGCGAAAGAGAGGATAAAGACATTAAAAAAATGACTGGGGAACGTTTGGCTGAAATTCAAAAAAACAACTCTTGCGGGTGGTTTATTTGGGCGGATAATGATGACGATTTTATCACGGCTGATGCTAAAGACTATGCTAGAAAGAATTTTGAGTTTATTAATGACATCGCGGTGCGAGGCAAGATCACCGTTAATCATTGGTGTGATAAATAGTTACTAGCTAGCTAGTAGTTGGTAGTGAGTAGTTTGTAGTAAATTCAAATTATTTTTTCTAGGCTCCTGGTTCGTTTCCGGAAAGTTCTGCTTCCACTTCTTCTTTTTTTTGGCTCTTCAAGAGACCTCGGAAATATTCCAGGTCTTTTTTGGTGATGCCTTTCAAAAGATAAAGCACTCCCAGATAAATAACAAAAATAATAAACGAGTTAATTAAAAATAACCATCTTCCAGTTGGCAATTGGGTGGCAATTGCAAAACATAAGATTCCACCAAACCCGACTTTCAAAAATTCCCAAAAATTAATACCAGCGCCAAAGTCTCTTTTGATATAAAAAAGTGCAACGAGCATAATCAAAAAAGAAGTGATAGTAGTTGCCAATGCTGATCCGACAATCCCAAAACGCAAAATCAAGAAGTAATTTAAAATCACATTTACAATCACGCCGATGGTGGCAATTCCCATCGCTAGTTTGGTTTTTCCAGCACCGTTCAGAGCAAAACTTAAAACATAAAAAATAGTCAAAAAGCCAACGCCATATTCCAAGACTGACATCGCCATTGCGCCAGAGGCATAGTTTTTTCCATAAAGCAGAGTTAAAGTTTCGGTAGCATAAAAAGACATCAAAACAATCATCGGCATCAAAAGAATCAGCATCATTCGCAGAGCTTGCGCAATCAGCGGTCCAGCATTCTTGAAATTTCCGTTAGCACTAGCTTTGGAAACCATTGGCAACATAAAAATGGTCATGGCATAAAAAATATAATAAGGAATTCTTCCGGCAGTGAGTGCTGAATTATAAATTCCAGTCAATTCATCACTTCGAAGCAAGGCTTTCACTAAATATAAATCAATACTGATAAGCAATTCATATGCCAAAAAGAAAATCACTACCTGCCAAGCATAGTTGACCAATTTTTGCCACGGAAACGACTTGTCGTCCCGAGCTTGCCCGAGGGATCTACCAGATTCTTCGGCTAATGCTTTTTGTTTAATCATTTTTCCAATCCAAAACCTATCAATCAAAACAGCAATAATAAAAGTCATTAAAGGCGCTGCGAAATATCCTGAAATAGCTCCTTCCACACTCCAAAAATAAGCTAAAATAATAACTAGGATTATTCGAAAAATAGAGCGCACCGTCTTGAGGGTAGCTTGAGTATTAAATTGATGCAGACCAGTATAATAGGAGAAATAAAACGAAGCAGCCGCAAAGGCGGGAATAATAAGCGTAGAAAGGCGGAAAAGAGGGGTCAAAGTAGCATCATTGAGTAAATTAGCGATTAAAGGAGCGGATAGGTAAAAGAGAGCAGTAATTACCCCGATAATCAGGATTTGAAGCCTTATAGACCGTTTTTTGATGTTCAAGACGGTCTTGGAACTGGACTCAAAAACCTCACTAATATACTTGGCCATAGCAGTCGGAATACCGTTCCCAATGAGGATAATAATCATCGTAGTAAGAGTAATGACTAATCCATAACGTCCATAATCCGCCGGTCCCAGAACTCGCCCCAAAACAGCGTGGATAATAAATCCCGAGAGATTAAAAACTATTTCAGAAATTGTAACCCAAAGGGCTGACTTGGCTATAGTTGACATAAGTTTTTTATTTCCTCAAAAATTTCTTCTTTATTCCGATTACCATCAATTATTTTCAATTCAACTTCTTGCGCAAATTTATCATATAAATCTTTTTTGGTTTTTAAATATTCCAAACCTTGATCTGGTTTTCTTTCTCTTTGCATAATTTGCTCCGGATCAGTTTGCAAATAAAGTGCCACTTCCGGTTTCGGCACTATCCTTAAGCCCGGCTTAAGGATAGTAGGATTTTTTGTATAAGATAAGTATTCAATATTAATTATAGAATCATAAAAATAGCGATCGGAAATCAGATAATCATAGTTGTTACTTAACTTGTTCAGTAACATTTTAAATCTCCATAAATCAATCTTAAGAAATATTTTTCGCAACCATATTTTGCCTGCACTCGCGATCACAACACTCGGAGCCGAACCAGAAGCTTTATGACCGATCAGTTTATTCGCCAAACTAAACTCAATCGCATGGAAATAGAAGGCTTTCTTTTCCTGCGACTCCAGATAATTTTTGAGCAATTGTATTTGGGTGGACTTTCCTGATCCATCTAAACCAGAAATGGTTATTATTTGCATATTTTTAATACATTAAAACCGCAATGGGTTCCATTTTAGCTACGGCTTTGACGATTTTGTTTTCTTCCATACCTTGAATTACTTCTTCCACGTCTTTATAATATCCACGGTCTTGCAGAACCACACCCTTTGATTTGGCATTAAAAAGCTTCACGTGACTAGCTTTCATTTTTTGCATCAGCGCTTCTTTATCTTGTACAGTATCTGTCAAAGGATCTTTTCTGCGACCGGTTCCATGGCTGGCTGAGAAAAAAGTAGATTCATTTTCATCAGTGCCGACGGCCAAATAGGCGGGGGTACTCATCGATGAAGGAATAAAAACCGGCTCACCTGTTTGCGAAAACAAAGGATGATCTGCCATTCTGGCTGGACCATTGGCTCGCACGGTGCCGTTACGATGAACAAAAACATCACGGCCAAAATGATTTTCCTTGTGGATGAAAACATGAGGTTTATCATAAAGTAATTCGAATTCTGGATTTTTCCAAAAAACTTTTTCAATCGTTTGGTCAATTTGATGAGTGAGAATGGAGCGATTGGCAAAACCTTGGTTCGCCGCCGCATTGTGTGAAGTCAGAAATAATTTTCCTTCAATACTATCCGCGTCATAAGCAAAATATTCTTTTTTGTCTTTGTAGCCCTCAATTTTTTTATATAACTCTTTGAATTCCTTTTTATATTCAGTGCCAAAAAACATTTTCCCCAATTCAAGAATAACTTTTTGGCTAAAATGTTCTTTTCTTTTTGGTGTGTAAAGATACGACGCATATTGTCCGAGCAATCCTGAACCAGTATGGAGCAAAAATATATATTGACCGACTTTAATCCCAAATTTTTCCGCCACAGCGTGATCTTTAATCTCCGTGATTTTCATTAAATCCAAAAAATGGTTTCCAGCTGCACCTAAAATTCCGAGGCGATATTGGCCGATATGCAAAAATAATTTAGGGATGGCGTTGAGAATATCTTTTTCGATCGGAATTGTGTCGGTTCCGCCATAGGCGGATCCACCTTCGGTGGAGAAAAAATTTCCGCTTTGAAAAGTATTTTCAATTTCATTTTTAGTTCTAGTTTGAAAAAAATCTTTGACTGCTGCGCTACCTTTGCGACAAATATCCATCACTAAAGAATAGGGGATTTTGGTGCCAACATAGGTTTTAGTTGGAACGGCTTTGATTAATTCATTGAAAAGTAAATCAATTTTTTCCGGAGTCAAATCCGCGTCTGTCAGATTGGTTTTCAAAAACCGCATTCCACAGTTGGGAGAAGTGTCATTAATTTGGGGCAAAAGAAATTTTTCCGACGCTACCACGGTTCCGGTAGGATTTTTGCGTCCTTTTTTGCTGTGAACATCACTCAAGGCCACAACGTGGCGAAAAACATGCGGGTCCGAGGCTACACCTTCGATTTCCGCCAGGGTATCATCGTTAGGCATCAAATCATCAGAAACATGCAAAATAGCCGGCACTTTCATAGTGTCGGTTTTCAATTCTTTTTTGTGAACGGATAAATTTTTTATATTATATTTGCTCATAAATTTCTTGATATTTTTGGGCTATTTTATTAATATCAAAATTATCTTCCGTGAACTTTCTGGCTTTTTCGCCTAATTTTTCTCGCCCCTCTTTACTGTGATAGAGACCAAGAATGGCATCCATAAGCTGTTTTGGATCATCCCTTTTTATAATAACCGAATTATCCGGATTGGCGAATTCGGAAAAAATAGACAAATCAGAAACCACTACCGGCTTTTGGCAAGCCATTGGCTCAATAGCCGAAAGGGGAATATCAAATTTCCCTCTCATATCATTCACTGGAAAAATAATCACATCAGAAGAATTATATAAATCATTCATTTCAAATATGGTATCGGTAAAAACCGCCATCTCTAAAATTCCGGCTTGGTCCAGTTTATTTATTACTTCCTGTTTTTTCTTTTTATCTGCCTTATGCTTAATCCGACAAGCAAAAATAATTTTTATTTTTTTCTCCTGAAGAATTTTAGAAAATTTCATCATCATTTCTAAAATTACGTCAATACCCTTCAGTCGAACATATTCTCCAGGATAAGTTATTACAAACTCATCCGGTTTTACACCCCAACGATTCAACAGATAGGTCTTTTTGGGAGCAGGGGAATAATATTCCAAATCAATACCTGGAAATATTTTTTCCACATTTTGAAATCCCATCCTATTTAGCCTTAATTTGGAATGTTCCGAATAAGTCACGATTAAATTGCCAAACATCATTTTTTTTATTTCATTTTCTGAATAAATATCTTCTCGTAAGGTGGCAATAGTTTGAATAGATTTGGTTTTTTCGTTTTGAATAAAATATTTAGCTAAAAAAGTGTTTAACTTAGTGGGAGTGAAAATATAATGCATTAACGGATATTTTTTCCGATTTAATATAAGATGTAGAAATAATTTAGTTTTTTGCAATAAACTAAAATGATTAGAAGAATAAATAGGAATTTGAGTAACATTCTCTGGAAGTTCCGGAATCGGACCATTGGTTAATAAATTAAAATTGAAACTGGCCAAATTTTTGGACAAATAAAAAGCGAAATTTTTGGAAGCTTCATCCCAAGGGGGAGTAATTGGACGAGTGACTAAAAGAATTCTTTTATTATTTTCCATTTTTTATTTTAAAATCTTATAAATTTCTTTCTTTTCAATACCATCAAAAACAACTACAGTTATTTTTTCTTTGGGTAAATTTATATTTTCTAAATTTATTGTTTTCTTTTCGCCTAATAAAACTTCAATTTCTCCTGATTCTATCTTACTCTCTCCAGCCAAAATTTCCCAATTAAAATTGTTTTGATTGCTGTGATTTTCAATTGCAAAACTTATTTCGGATTCCTTTGGATTTCCAAAATAAATTGACCACCAGCTAGATTGAAAATTTGGATTAAAATATTTTTTTTCTGCCCCAAAAAGCCAGAATGAGCTGACTACGAGGAGAATAACTATTAATAAAATTATTTTTCTTTGCATAAGTAAGATTAATTGGTTTTATTAAAAATAGCTACTTCTGGGCTTAAATAAAGCAAATCAAAATTTCGACTTCTTTTAAATTGGTCGCTATCAAAAGCCGGATTAACCGCCAAGAAATTAACGCCCGTCTCCTGAAAGCATTTTTGCCCTTTTTCTGATTCTGGGCTGGAAATCATCAATAATGTGCATTGTTCACGAGGATTAGTTGAATCTTCGTAGCGCTTAAAAAAACTGCGTGAAAGAGGATAACGATAACCGCGCATAAAAAACAATTTCATCCACGCGTCGCCGGTTATATAATTATGATCTTTAAGCACATTATCGGTAGGAGTGGTATTCTTGGCTAAATATTCAGTAGCGTTAAAAGTTTGTATAAGTTCAGCGGTTTCCACCTTTCTTTTAAAAGCGGCGGCCGAATCATAAAGCCCTCCTACTAAAACAAAGGTTAAAATAATCACAAAAGTCAACTTGGCCAAAGTTCCGGAAACATAATTTTTAAATTGGGAAAAAATTATGAAAAAAGAATAGGCGCTTAAAATAGCCAGGGGATAGGAAAGATAATTACCAATTCGATTACTAGGCAAATCAAGAAGGAGCCATTGTGGCCTAGTAGCCATTAAAAATATAGCCAAAAACCAGGCCACTAAAATCGCATAACCAACATTTTTTTTCTTGAAATTAAGCACCATCAACAAAAGGGCAAATAATCCCAAGGCTAACCGAGGTTCGCCAACAGCCGATTTCAAGTTATTTAAACTTAATCCAGTTCTGGTTATTTTTTCTGGTGTGCCCACCGCCGTTTCAACGGAATTATTTTTTATATAATTAGGCGTAAAAACCAAAAGAAAAAAGATTAACCCAATGGCCAGAGCCGACAATACTGGAGGAGAAAAAACCAACTTCCTGATTTTAACAAATATTTCTTTTAGATTTTTGAGATTAACTGCCAAAAAAATCAGGATAGTAAAAATAAAGACAAAAATGAAAATAAAAGCGGTCAAATGATGAGTATAGAATAATCCGAAGGTGATAAAAACTGCTAAAGCCAAAAATTTTCTAGCCAAGGAAAGGGTTAGGGATTCGTTTTGAAAAAAATCAAAGGCTCGAAAATAAAAATAAAGAGCCACTGGCATCAAAAAATTTCCAAAAATATTTCCAATTACTCCTCCACTGACGAATTTTGACTGGGGAGAGGCAACCGCATAAAGAACACCCAAAAAAAGTAGTGACAGAATGGCAGTATTTTTATTTTTGAAAATTCGCAGCACCAAAAGAAAAACCGCTAAAATTCCCATCAAATTTATTAAGTGTAAGATAACCGTCGGAAAAGCAGAAAAAAAGCTCGCTCCACTAATGAGATTAACTATTCCAAAAACAATATGTTCGCCAATAATAAAATCTGGCATACCTTCATAGGTCGGTAGTTGTCCACTTTCAGCCATCCATTTGGCCCAATACATATGATGACCCATATCGGTGGCGGTCGGCAAAATAGTTTGAGTAAGATAGGCTGTTTTTATAAAAAAAGTTAGAAAAAGCAGAACAGCTACCAACCAAAACGGGCGAGAAGAAAAATCAAAAATTTTCTCTTCTTTACTTTCAGAAAATTTGCGTAGCTTAAAAATAATCAAAAAAATAGCTGAAACCAAAACAATTCCGAAAATAGAAGAAGATCGAGTAATGGAAATTTGCAGTCGACTATAAACAAAAAAAATAAAATCAACCACCACTAAGCTCAAAGCAGGTGAGAGAATGAATTTTTCTATTTTTTCCAAACCGCCCTTTTTCCCAAAAATAGCCAACAGCAAAAAATACCCAGGCAAAAATAACACCAGAATTATGGCTAGATAGAATAATACTTGTGATTGAATAAAAGTTAACATAAAGTACTAATTTTTAATTAGAAATTGTCTTTTTTATTTCTTCCAAATATTTTTGGGAAATCTTATCCCAACTATAATTTTCGATAATAAATTGCCGAGCCTTTTCTCCAAATTCTTTCCTCGAAAAATTATCTGACAAAGTTTCGTTAATTTTATTTATCCAGGCTTCGGCATTTTCCGATTCAACCAAAAAACCATTTTGCCCATCTATTATAGCATCTTTTAGTCCTTCAAGATTGGAAGCTAGAACAACTTTTCCGCAAGCTCCGGCTTCAATGGCCGTAATTCCAAATCCTTCCATTGATCCTGCCACTTTTATGTTGGGGGAAACATAAAGGTCGCAAGTACTGAATAATATTTTCATGTCAGGACGCTGCAGATTAGTCAGCAAAATAACGCGCTTGGACAAATTCAAATCCTGAACTGCTTTCTCAATATTTTCATAATCATTAGTGTCTCCAGTTGTTTTTTTAGCTACCATTCCTCCGGCGACTACTAAAATATAATTTTCAGACAATCTAGGCATAACATTGCGCACAAACCAATCAACTCCTTTGTGTTTTACAAATCTCCCTCCTCGGAAAATTATTTTTTTGCCTTCAAGATTTCTCCCTAGCAATTTTTCCAAATCAGGTCTGGAGTGATTTTCACAAACTTCATTCGCGTCCAATCCATTGGGAATAAAAACGCACTTATCCTTCGGTATGCCAATTTTCACCGCTTCATTAATAGTCTCATTTCCCACCATTATTAATTTATCCATCTTTTTTTCAGAAGGAATATTCACAAATTTATAAATTTTTCCAAAAAAAGAATTTTTTGAAGCATAAGTAATATCTAAACCATGAACGATACAAAAATATTTTTGCTTTCGATAAAAAAATTTCATCACTGCGCCAATTGGAGACAGAACTCCGTCGCCGAAAACTATCGCATCATAGGACGGAATCAGAAAAAATAATTTCAATGTAAGCCACGGTAAAAAAAGAGGCAGAAATTTTTTGCCTTTTTTATTTGCGATTATTTTGGTTTCTGTTAGTTTTCCAAGAGCCTTGGCAATGCCATAATTTTGCATTTCAATTCCACCCACCACTGGAGGATAAGCCCGAGAAATGAAAAGTATTTTCATAAAAAATTATTTCTTGTATTTTTCCTTGCGCAGAAGATACATTTGGTCTTCCGATATTTTGCGATTGTTTTTAATCATATCCGCCATCAAAGCGAAAACTAAAAATTGCAGACCAACTAAAAGAAAAGTTATAGCCACTAAAAGAAAATTTTTATAGGGAGTGATTTTGAAATCCTGAAAATACATTAAAATAAAATAAATAAAGAAGCCCGCTGAAATCAAAATCATTATCAAAGAGGGGATACCGAAAAATTTCATCGGACGCACATCACGCACCGCTTTTAAAATTATGCGAGCACTATTATTGACATAGTTGTAAACACTTTTTACCACTCGAGATTTTCTTCCGTCAAAATAAATCACTTCTACCGGAACCCACTGAACTTTTAGATTTTTTCCAATGGCATCAATGATGGTTTCTTGGGTATAAGTAAAATTTCCCGGCAGGTTCAAGCGCAATAAAGCCTCTTGGGAATAAGCGCGAAATCCGCAAGTCAAATCATTAATCTTATGATTCATAAACTTTCCGATAATCCATGCTGCCATGCGATTAAGATGATATTTGGATCTGGGCATATTTTTTGCTTCATGATCTCCAAAGCGATCAGCGCTCACAATATCAGCCTTTCCCGCTAAAATCGGAGCTATTATTTTTTGAATATCATTAGAATCAAATTGTCCATCCGCATCAATATTAACCATAATATCAGCCCCATTACGCAACGCCTTTCCAACCGAGGTTCTAAAAGTAATCCCGATACCCCGATTAACCGGATGAGAAAAAACAAAATCAGCGCCAGCTTCGCGAGCTCTTTGAGCAGTTTGATCTTTTGATCCGTCATCAATAACCTGCATAAAAACCTCATTCACGCCTTCGATTTGCCGAGGAATTTTTTTAATGGTTTCGGCAATTTTATCCTCTTCATTAAACGCTGGAATATTAACAACTAATTTCATATATTTTAGATCCTGAGACTCGTTTCGTCATTTAATAAAGACGAAATTGGCTCAGGATGACCAGAGGTCATTTTTTCTTAATGATTAATTTAGGATCCACACAATTGATATCACACTGGGCATTCTTAGTTCCGTTCTCAATCAGATTTTGAGTGCAAATATCAAGATTGGTTTTGCATTTGGCTTTGCTCTGATTAAAATAATCCATATTATATTCATAACCAAAATAATTCAAAACAAAAGCTGAAACCACAATCAGCCCAACAATCCAAACTATTAATTTAATTAATCTGAACATATAATTTTAATATTAATTTCAAAATCCAACATCCATACTTCGTAACTCATAATTCTTACTTCGTAATTCATCTCCCTATCCCTTTATATATTATACCAAGTTTTCGGATTTTGTCCTTATCCAAACAATTCTTTCCATCTACAATAACTTTAATGCCAAACTTTTTAAAAATTTTTGGATTAATTTCCACAAATTCTTTATGATCAGTCACTACCAAAACTGCGTCCGAATTTTCCAAAAGTTCTTCCAAAGATTTCACTGTGGATTTATTTTTAACATGCGGATCAAAAGAATTATATTTAGTTTTATATTCTTCCAATAATTTGATGATTTTAAAATAGGGGGATTCACGCATATCATCCACATTGGCCTTGTAGGAAATTCCCAACACTCCCACTCGCACATTTTTCATTGGCTTACCAGCCAAGTTTAATGCATCTTGTAACAATTCCACTGTATAGTTCGACATAGAATTATTGATTTTTCTAGCCAACTTTAAGAAATCATGACTAAAACCAGAAAGTTTGGCTCGTTCAATTAGATAATATGGATCTACTGGGATGCAATGTCCACCTACTCCACAAGAGGGGAAATGAGCCATAAAGGCAAACGGTTTAGTGGCGGCACCTAGAATCACATCCTTCACATCAATATCCATTTTTTCAAACGATCTGGCCAACTCATTCACAAAAGCAATGTTAATATCTCGAAAAGAATTTTCCACAATTTTGACCGCTTCAGCTTCACGAATGGATTTCATCGGGCGAATAGCACCATCCACAATACTTTCATAAAATTCTTTGGCTATTTTTAATCCTTTAGCATCGAATGATCCAACCACGCGGGGGATATTAGTGACATTCCATTTTTTGTCACCGGGATTGATTCTTTCTGGACAGTGGGCCAGAAAAACATCTTTCCCAATTTCATATCCCGCTTTTTCAAATATTGGTTTAACCACTTCTTCTGAAACTCCCGGATTAACTGTTGATTCCAAAACCACCAAAGCGCCTTTTTTTAAATTTCGTGCTACCGCTTCAGAAGCGCCAATAACTGGACTCAAATCTGGGTAAAATTTTTTGTCCACTGGGGTGGGAACGCAAATCAAAACAATATCTGCTTCTTTAATTATTTTTTCGTCTGTTGAAGCCTTAACTTTAAATTTCGGCAAATTTTCTTCTAGAAATTTTTCTTCAATGGGACTTTTTCCTTGATTAATCAAATCCACTTTCCGTTGATTCATTTCCAATCCTAGAATTTTATAGCCTTTTTCTGAACAACGCACTGCCAAAGGCAATCCCACATATCCCAAGCCAACAACGCAAACTGTTTTCTTTTGCTTCATAAAAAATGGCCATTAATTATTATTTTATAATGTTTACAGTATATCAAAAAAACTTGTTCTAGTAAAATATCCTCCCTAAAGGAAATCCATATCCCTTGAAATTCGTTTTTCTAAAATTAAATCATTATTTCACCTGAAAATAGAGACTTCCATAGAGGCCTCTATGGAAGTCTCTATTTTAGTTGACATCTTCCTTTTGATGTGCTACTTTTCTCTATTAAAAAATAGCTGCTTTTTTATGGGAGAAACAGACAAACTAGAAATTGCCTTTCATCTATTTATTTTTTTGGCCGTAATCGTTACGACTGGAATTTTTGGATATTACGCCGTTTCTTTAGCCGTAATGTTTTTAGTATAAATATTTCATTTCATTTAAGTCGCTTACTCTTGCAACTTTTTATTTTCCCAAAAATGATATAAAATAGAGTAATGAAAATCGGAATTAACGCGTCGTTTGTGCGCAAGGAGAATACGGGAATTGGACAGGTAACGATTAATTTCCTCAGGAAATTAATCGTGCAACATGAAACATGCAACATGAAACATGAGTTTGTTTTGTATTTGGAAGAGGATTTTGATTTAGACTTACCAGAAAATATTACCAGGCGCGTATTTTTGCCAATATGGAAACGCGATGATTTGATCCGCAAAATTTGGTGGGAAAAATATTTATTGCCAAAAATTGTGAAAAAAGATGGATGTGATATTTTTATTAGTTTATACCAATGCACTACCATATTACCTAATAAGGTAAAGCACTTGATGGTGGTTCAAGATATTATTCCGAAACTTTTTCCTGAATATCTCAATAATTCACGCAAGCGATATTATTGGAATTTAACAGAAAAAGCCATTGATAAAGCAGATAAAATTGTAGCTATCTCTAAACGGACTGAAAAAGATTTGATTCAACACCTAGTTATTGAGGCAAAAAAAATAGCCACTAATTATCTGGATGTAGATGAAATTTACAAAAAAAAGGTTTCCATTGAAACCAACGCTCGGGTTTTAAAAAAATATAAATTAGCTCCCGGCTATATTTATCACGGTGGGGGATTGGATGTCAGAAAAAATACGGAAAGTGTTATTCGCGCCTACAAGATTCTTCGGGATAAATTTTCCAGAAGCTTCTATGGCCACTTTCCTAAATTGGTAATTTCTGGAAAGCTACGACCTGAAATGGCACCTTTGATCACTGACGTAAAAAAAATTTCCAGAGAGCTCAATTTAACCAAAGAAATAAAATTTATTGGTTTTGTTCCGCAAAAAAGTTTACCCGCTATTTATAAGAATGCTTCAATGTTTGTCTATCCTTCCAAATATGAAGGGTTTGGCCTACCAATTTTAGAAGCTATGAATCAAGGCACTCCAGTTATTACAGCTAAAACTTCTTCCTTGCCAGAAGTAGGAGGCGACGCGGTGCTTTATTGCAATCCTGATGATATTTATGAGTTGGTAATGATAATGAAAAATGTTTTGACGAATGAAGATTTGCGTCGAACTCTTTCCGAAAGAGGAAAAGAAAGAGCCAAAAATTTTTCTTGGAATAAATTTGTCAAAAAAGTTTTGAATATTGTGGAAAATTTATAATATGTTTGAACGTTTAAAAAATATTAATAAAATTAAATTAGGGCTTCTGAACACCAATATTTTGTTGGTTTTCTTTTTGATTTTGCTTTCCAATCTGGGCGTTTTACCTTTCCAAAAAATGGGTGATTTTTTGTTTTTTGTTTTCCTAATTTTGGTTTTCGCTCTTTACCGACCTGGTTGGGCCTTTTTATTCTTCATCGGGACCATCGCATTGGAAAATATCAATTTAGCTCCACGGGAAATTGGCATAATGATTCGGCCCTATCAATTTTTTGGCACTCTTTCTATTTTGGCTATCGCAATCAGATTTTTGGCCAAGCGCCTTAATTTTCCATTGATTAAATTAAAATGGCCGGATTATTTAATTATCCTTTTGGCTATTAGTAGTTTTATGAGTGCTTTCGCTTCACCAGATAAAATGGCTAGTTTAAAGCTGGCTGTTATTTTTCTTTCTTTTGTTTTTCTTTATTTTTTGTCTCGGACTTTTATTCAAAATGCAGATGATTTGAAAAGAATTGTTCCTTTTTTCCTAAGTTCTTCCCTAATAATTATTTTTTATGGTATTTGGCAGAATATTCAATTTATTTTCGGCGGTAATGCCTTTGAAACTATGCCCGGAAGACCTAATGCCACGTTTTTTGAAGCCGATTGGCTGGGAATGTATTTGGTACTTTTATTAGCCACCCTATATTCTTTTATTTATTATTTCAATAAAAAATTATCGGCTATTTCTGGAATTATTAACGAAATTATAAATTATAAGCTACAAAAAATTATTTTATACACAATATATTTAGTACTCACGGCTTCATATATTTTATTAATTCTAACAGTTTCTCGAAGTGCTTGGTTGGGAGCGGCGACAGTTACTTTAATTTTTTTGATAATAATTTTAACAAATTTAAAAAGTAACAATTGGAAGTGGAAGTTATTTACAAAAGTACTCCGAAATCTTGCTATAGCCGGAATTTGTAGTATTGGGATTGTATATTTTTTCAATCTGACTAGTTTTCAGCTTTTTAATCGCGCACAAAGTACTGGAACAGGATTACAAAAAATTACTATCGCTTGCGAAAAACGGGTAGTCTTACCTGAAACGATTGCTGATATAGAGGAACTAAAGAAACATGATTGCAAACATATAAATTTAGAGGACATTGAATCAAATAAAAGTGCTGGCAAAATAATTATGGAAGTTTACCGCCCGGATCCCAATGTGAATATTCGCCAAGAAATTTATCAAAAGTCCTTGGCAGAAATTAAGGATCATCCAATTTTTGGAGTAGGATGGGGGAGCATCGGAAAAGTATTGGGAACTGACGAACGTGGAACAGACCTCAATTCCAGTAATATATTTCTGGAAATATATTTAGGATCAGGCGTTGTAGGATTTTTAGCCTTTATTATTGTTTGGATTTATATTTTAGTATCCTCCATTAGAAATTTTTATTCCGCCAAAAATGAACTCTATAAAACTGTGGCAGCATTCATACTGTTAGGATTAATTGGATTGACTACTGCCAACTTGTTTAATGCCGGGATTCTGCTAGGCTTTATATGGGTCTTTTTGGCCCTTGGATTGATTAATAAGAAACCATCTTAATGCACATAGGAATAGACATTAGAAATATAGGGAAAAAAAGAACCGGCGATGAGGTGGTGTTTTTTAATTTAGTAAAGCATTTGGCTTTAATTGACAGTATAAATGAATATTCACTTTTCACAGACATAACCGACACTACCATACTACATAGTATAGTAGTAAAATTGGGAGTTGAGTTGAAAAATAATTTTAAAATTATTTCCTTGCCTTGTTCGAATAAATTTGTTTGGAATTTTTGGACATTACCGAAATATTTACGGCGTAATCCGGTAGACATTTATCAGACGCAATACATTACTCCATTTTTTGTGCCAAAGAAAGTGAAAATAATCACCATTATTCATGATATTTCTTTTAACTTTTTTCCTCGATTAATCAAACTTCTTGATCTTATTTTTCTAAAAATTTTTATTCCTATCAGCCTCAAGCGAGCCGAAAAAATTCTGACCGTTTCTCAATTCACTCGTGATGAAATAATAAATTATTATCACATTCCGAATGAAAAAATAGATTTTTTTTATAATTCCATTTCTGACAATTTTTCCAAACTAGCCACTGATCAAGAAATGGCTTTGGCTGAGAAAAAATATAATTTACCGGAAAAATTTATTTTTTATATTGGAACTATGCAACTCAGAAAAAATTTATTTTTTTTAATTGAGGCTTTCGCTAAAATAAAAAATAGATTACCTGGAGTTAAATTGGTTTTAGCCGGAAATAAAGGCGCCCATAATTATGATTCTCAAATTGATATGGTAATAAAAAAGTATTCTCTGAAAAATGAGGTTATTTTTCCTGGCTTCATTGATGAACAAGATAAATCGGCTGTTTTTCGAAAAGCTCAACTTTTTTGCTTTCCCTCTTTATATGAAGGTTTTGGCATTCCCCTTTTAGAGGCTATGAGTCAGGAAGTTCCAGTTCTAGCTTCAGATATTCCCAGCCTACGGGAAGTAGCGGAAAAAGGAGCTTTATTTTTTAATCCAAAACAGGTTGCTGATTTGTCAGAAAAAATATATAATATTTACAATGATGAAAATTTAAGAAATGCTCTTCGCCAGTCCGGTCGTGACCGGCTACGGTTTTTTTCTTGGGAAACTGCAGCCGAAAAAATTTTAAATATTTATAACAATTTAATTAAGAAATAAAAATATGTATTTTACAGAAAAGTTTTCTGATTCCAATAAACCCGCCCAAGAAAAATTTTATAAAAAAAAGTGGTTTAAAATCGCCGGACCAATTATTCTTATTTTAATCATTGGGGGCTGTGCGATGGCTTTTAAGACTGGCCTAACTCTGAACAAAATAACTGGTGGAGGCCTTTTGCAGTCTGTCATTCACAATATTCCGGGAGTCAAAAACACTCTTAAAGGAGAAGAAGATGGTAGAATTAATATTTTACTTTTAGGTATGCGTGGAGAAAATGTCCCCGGAGGAGGACTTTTAGCCGACACTATTATGGTGGCTAGTATCCTGCCTCAAGAAAATAAGGTAGCTTTAATTTCTATTCCTCGTGATCTTTATGTAAACAATCCCGGTTGGGCCAATAAAAGTAAAATTAATGCTGTTTATGCGGCTGGGGAAGAAAAAGAGAGGAGTAAAGGATTAGCGGATATGAAGCAAGTGGTGGGTGATATTACTGGGTTGCCTATTTATTATGCTTCTAGCATTAACTTTAAAGGTTTTTCTGATTTAGTGAATACTTTGGGCGGAATTGAAATAACTCTTAAGGAATCTTTTTCCGAGCCATTACAGTTTAATGAACCCCACCCGTGTGATTCTAATGTTTTTACCAAGCCCACTGGAAAATATGAAACCAAAGAAGTGGTTACTAGCCGAAAGTTAGATGGAAGAAAAAGTTACAAAACAGAAACTTTTTCTACTTGCACTAATCCGGATATAGAATGTGGTGGCAATTTTTCCCTTCCGGCCGGAACGCAAACTCTTGATGGAGAAACCGCACTCTGTTATGTTAGATCTCGTACTACTTCCAGTGATTTTGAAAGAGCTAAGCGCCAACAAATTGTAATTCAAAAAATTAGAGAAAAAGGTCTAAGCATTGGAACCCTGAGTGATTTTTCAAAGATTAGCGGAATGCTAAATAGCTTGGGAGACAACGTTAGAACAGATATGCAAATATGGGAAATTCAAAAACTTTTTGATATTTATCGGGAAATGAATAATCCTCAAGTATTTCAACGGGTTTTGGAAAATAGTGGAGAGGAATTCCTTTATAGCCCCAAAGAAAGTAATGGAGCCGGTTATATCCTTTTGCCTATTGGTGATAACTACGACAAAATTCGTGAGATGGCTGAAAATATTTTCACTTTGCCGGCTCAATCGGATATTGAACCAAAATAAACTAAAACCTAATGAAGCTTTCCATTATCGTAACCAGTTATAAAAACCCGGGATTGCTTCGGCTTTGTCTTGATTCAATTAAAAATAATCTGACTTTGAGCGATTTTGAAATAATCGTAGCCGACAGTGAAACAGAAGAAGATACGGAAATCTTAATGAGAGAAAGTTATCCGGAAATAAAATTTTTGCCCAGCCAAAAGAATGTCGGCTTTCAATTTTTGGTTCGTCGCGGTTTTGAAACTAGTCAGGGAGATTATATTTTTATTCTAAATGGAGATATCATAGCCACTGAGCGATCAATTGAAAAACTTCTAGAATATCTGGAAAATAATCCTTCCGTTGGACTAGTTGGACCGAAACTTTTAAATTTTAATGAAACTCTGCAATATTCCTGTTTCCGTTTCTACAAACCTACCACCATTATCTACCGCCGAACTTTTTTGGGAAAATTCGGTTTTGCTCAAAAAACCCTTGATTATTTTTTAATGAAGGACTTTGATCGCCAAAACACCCGCGAAGTAGATTGGATTATGGGTTCCGCTATTATGACTTCCAGAAAAGCCATAAAAAAAGTAGGTTTAATGGATCCGCGTTTTAAAATGTATTTAGAAGATACAGATTGGTGCCGACGTTTCTGGAAAAACAGCTACTCAGTAGTTTATTTCCCCAATTCCCAAATGTATCATTACCACGGACGAGGATCAGCTGGAAAAAATGCTATTCAGCTTCTACTTTCCAATCCTCTCACTTGGCTGCACATTTCTAGCGCCCTAAAATATTTTATTAAATACCTAGGTCAGCCATCTCCCCATAAAGAAAAACTCTAAAAAAATACCTATGGAAAATAACTTACCAGAATGCGGTTATAAAAAAACAGGAGAAAAATTTTTAAAAAAATATTTATCTTTATTTTTTACGCTTTTTTTAATTGTCGCTGGTTATGGTATTGGTTATGAAAAAGGAAAATCATCCATCGATGATTCTCCTAAGCCCATTATTTCTACTAACATTGCCAATCAAAAGCCTACTCAAGAACAAAACCTTGATTTTTCCCTTTACTGGAAGGCTTGGGATTTAGTAAAAGAAAAATACGTTGGAAAAAATTCCATAGACGCCCAAAAACTTTTGTATGGCTCTATTAATGGTATGCTAAAGGCCACCGGTGATCCTTATATGAATTTTTTTGATCCGGAAGAAACCAAAATTTTCAATCAAGATATGGAGGGCAGTTTTGAAGGTATTGGAGCAGAATTAGGTATAAAGGATGATATTCTCACCATTATTGCACCATTAGATGAATCTCCAGCTCAGAAAGCCGGCTTACGCGCAGGAGATAAAATACTAAAAATCGGAGAAAAATTAACTTCCGACACCTCTATTGATGAGGCGGTAGATTTAATTCGCGGGAAAAAAGGAACCGAAATAAAATTGACCGTTCTTCATCAGGGACAAGACGAAACTGAAGAAATTTCCATTATTCGTGATGTTATTTTAGTAGCCAGTGTCAAGCTGGAATTTAAGGAAGATAACTTAGCTTATTTAAAAATCAACAAATTTGGAGAAGACACCTTCAAAGAATTTTCCGAAGCAGTCAATAAAATATTATCTCATAATTCCCCAGGCCTAATTATTGATCTTCGAAACAATCCGGGAGGCTTTTTGGATCAGACAGTTAAAATTGCCGGATTACTTTTGCCCAGAAATTCTTCAGTGGTCATCGAAGAAGATTATGCTGGAAAAAAAGAAACATTAAAAACTTCCGGAGGAGACAAATTAAGTTCACTCCCAACCGTTATTTTAATTAATGAGGGCAGTGCCAGTGCCTCGGAAATTTTAGCTGGTGCTTTACACGATAATTTAGGCACTCAAATAATTGGCAAGAAATCTTTTGGTAAGGGAACAGTCCAAGAATTAATTAGTTTACCTACTAAAACTAGCATCAAAATAACTGTCGCTAAATGGCTAACACCCAAGGAAAATTATATCGATGAAAAAGGTATTAATCCTGATATAGAAATTGATTTAAGCCTAGATGATTTTAAAAATAATCGCGACCCACAGATGGAAAAAGCCCTAGAAATTCTTAAGGAGAAAATAAATTAGCTTCTTGCCTGAAACTTTTTTTTCGGATATAATGAATATATGAAAGTTATCCTACTTCAAGACATAAAAAATATCGGTAAAAAATGGGAAGTTAAAGAGGTTTCTAACGGCTTTGCCATAAATTTTCTTTTGCCTAAAAAAATGGTGGCTATGGCTACTGATTCTGCTTTAAAAAAATCTGAAAAAGAAAAAACCAATATCGTTGAAAAGGAAAAGGATGATTTAGAGAAAAATCAGCTTCTAGCCGAAAATCTACAAGGCAAGGAGTTGTTAATTAAGGCCAAAGAAAAAGAAGGAAAACTTTTTGGATCTATCTCGGCTAAAAACATTGCCAAAGAGTTAGCTCGAGAAAATTTTCAAATCAAAGAGGAATCTATTATTTTATCAGAACCTATCAAAGAAATAGGGGAGTATGATATTAAGATAGAGCTAGGCCATGGGTTGGAATCTTTTCTGAAATTGGTGATAGAAAGTGAAAACGAAAAATAAACCCCACACCCAAAACATAAACACAAAAATTTTCAGTATAGAACATTATTCCCAATAAAAATATTTGGGTGTAGGGGTAAAGACATATTTTAATAACTAAATCGGCCAAAAAGAGTCGCAGGGGAAGCGACTTTTTATCGTAAAAATTAATTTTTTAATTCTAATATGAAAAACCGAAAATACATTTTTGTAGTCGGGGGAGTTATGAGCGGAGTAGGGAAGGGTATTACCACATCTTCCATTGGCACTATTTTAAAAGCTCGGGGGTTTAAAGTAACCGCCTTAAAAATTGATCCATACATCAATGTTGACGCTGGCACTATGAATCCCACTGAGCATGGAGAAGTTTTTGTTTTGGATGATGGAGATGAAACCGATCAGGATATGGGAAATTATGAAAGATTTTTAAATGTTTCTTTGACCCGAGATAACTATATGACTACTGGTCGAGTCTATGAAACAGTTATTCATAATGAAAGAAATTTAAAATATGGAGGTAAATGTGTAGAAGTAGTTCCGCATATTCCATTAGAAGTTATTCACCGCATTAAAAAAGCTTCCGAAAAAGCTAAATCCGATGTCACTATTATAGAGATTGGTGGCACCGTGGGAGAATATCAAAACATTCTTTTTTTGGAAGCGGCTCGTATGATGAAAATAAAACACCAGGAAGATACTCTTTTTGTAATGGTTAGTTATTTGCCAGTGCCCTCCAAAGTCGGTGAAATGAAAACTAAACCAACTCAATATGCCGTTCGCACCCTCAATGGAACAGGGATTCAACCAGACATAATTATCGCTCGCAGTGAAAATTTTATTGATCAAAAAAGAAAAGAAAAGATTGCGATGTTTTGCAATATCCCAGAAAAATATGTCATCTCGGCTCCAGACATTGATAGTATTTATGAAGTGCCGTTAAATTTTGAACACGATGAATTAAGCAAATTAATTCTAAAAAAACTCAATTTAAAATACAAAAAAAGCAATTTAAATGAGTGGGGAAAGTTTGTGGAAAATTTCAAAAGTTCACGCACCGAAGTTAAAATTGGAATTGTAGGAAAATATTTTGGAACCGGGGATTTCATTTTGTCCGATGCCTATATCAGTGTAATTGAGGCCATTAAGCACGCTGCTTACAAAAATGGCTCTCGACCAAAAATAGATTGGATTAACAGTGAAACTTTTGAAAAAAATCCAGAAAAATTAGAAGATTTAAAAAGTTATGATGGGATAGTCATTCCGGGCGGTTTTGGCGGCCGAGGCATTGAAGGAAAAATTAAAACTATCCAGTTCATTCGGGAAAATAAAATACCTTTCTTGGGCTTATGCTACGGTATGCAACTAGCTGTTATTGAATTTGCTAGAAATGTTTTAAATTTAAAAGATGCTCATACGACTGAAGTAGAAAGAGAAACAAAAAATCCAGTTATTGATATCATGCCAGAACAAAAGAAAAATTTAGAGGATCAAAATTTTGGTTCCACTATGCGCTTAGGAGCTTACCCAGCTATTCTTACTAAAGGAACCTTGGCCTTCCGAGCTTATGGAAAAAATAGAATTTCCGAAAGACATCGCCATCGCTGGGAAGTTAATCCGGAATACATCAAGAAATTAGAAAAAGGCGGAATAATTTTTTCTGGAAAATCTCCTAATCGAAAACTAATGGAGATAATAGAGCTACCTACCGAAACTCATCCTTTTTTTCTAGCCACTCAATTTCATCCTGAATTTAAATCCCGTCCTATAAACGCTCATCCGCTTTTTGTTGAATTTATTCGAGCTAGTTTGCAAAAATAAAAAACCCCCTGACGTTCAGTCGGGGGATTTTTTATATCTTTTGAAAAATTATTTAGTAGTCTCTACACTCACAAATCTGCGAGCCACTAACTTTCCAGTAAAACTTCTGACTTTCTTTAAACTAAATTTTACCAATCCTTCTTTTAAAGCAAAAAGAGTGTCGTCTTCTCCGCGCTTAACATTTTTTCCGGGATGATATTTTGTTCCTCTTTGGCGAATAATAATTTGACCAGCCTTAACCGCCTGGTTACCAAAGATTTTTACCCCTAATCGCTTAGAAATAGAATCACGTCCTAATTGAGTTGATCCACCTGCTTTTCTATGAGCCATAAAATTGAAAATTTATATTTTTTTATAACAGGATTTATTGTAGCAAATCGTGCTATAATGTCAACCATATGCTGGAAAAAATAAAAGTTTTTTGGAAGAAAATACAAGAGCAAGAAAAGCCGATTATTCTTGTAATTGCTTTTATTTTAGTTTCAGCCATTTCCTTTGAAATAGGCTTATTACAAGGCCAGAAATGGGATAGGAGCCCACTCATTATAGAGAAGTCCGCTGTAGCTCAAAATCAAGCCCAGAGGCCAGCCACTTCAGCCAGCGCTTCTGAAGCTCAAAAATCCGCCCCAGAAGCCCAAATCGCACCCACCAGCACTTCAGACTGCGCTTTCGTCGGTAGCAAAAATTCCGACAAATATCACCTGCCCACCTGCCGTTGGGCCAAACAAATTAAACCAGAAAATATTGTTTGTTTTAAATCAGGAGAAGACGCTTCCATAAAAGGCTATCAACCAGATAAAAATTGCATCAAATAATAATTTTTAATTAAATAAAAAATGACTAAAAAAACTACCATCATATCGCTCGGAGGATCGTTAATTGTTCCAGAAGAAATTGATTGGAAATTTATTGGAAATTTATCAAAAAATTTAAAAAGACCATTGAAAAATATATTCAAAAAAAACATAAATTTATTATTATCACCGGTGGGGGAAGGATAGCCAGAAAATATGCCGAAGCTGCTAAAAAAATATACAAAATAGATGACGAGGATAAGGATTGGCTGGGCATTCACGCTACTCGAATGAACGCTCATTTCATCCGGACTATTTTCAAGAAAGAGGCTCACCCGCGAATTAATAAAAACCCTAACGACTTGGAAGATTTCTATAATTTCAAAGAAAATATTTTAGTAGCTGCTGGTTGGCGTCCGGGCTTTTCCACAGATTATGATGCCGTTCTTCTGGCCAAATATCTGGGCATAAAAAATATAGTTAATTTTTCTAACGTCAACTACGTCTACACTAAAGATCCCAAGAAATTTCCAAAGGCTAAAAAAATAAAATCCATCACCTGGAAGGATTTTAGGAAAATTGTCGGTACCAAATGGAAGCCTGGAATGAATATGCCTTTCGACCCCATTGATTCAAAACTAGCCGAAGAAGAGGATATCACCGTGGCGATTATGAATGGAAAAAATATGAATAATTTAGAAAATTATTTAGATGACAAGACTTTCAAGGGGACAATTATAAGCTAACAAAAAAAATTATTTTTTCTTCACAATCAGCGCTTTGGATTCTTTATTAACTACTTTGGCCTTTTCCACTTCTTTTTTTTGCGCGAAAGGAAGCGAATCTAAAATATTTTTAAGAGCAACGCCATCCACTTTTAAAACTTCTTCCCACTTATCCAAGGGCTCCAAAATTTCTCGGAGTTTTTTTTCGTCGTATTTATAGGTTTTTCTTAATGACCGAGCAATCACGCCTTTTTTTCCAAAAACCCTTTCTACCCCTTCTTGATCCATATATTGCATAATGGCTTCCTGTAATTGCTTCAATCGGTCTTTGGTAATGGTAACCGCCGATCTAAGTTCTACGAATTCTTGAATGGCCTGATTAATTTCTTCCGTATCAATATGGCGCAATTCTTTGAATTTATGCTTCCACATCGGACAAAGATTTTGATAACCACACCAATCACAAAGAGGAGAGATGCTTGGTTCAAATTTTCCGGTTTCAATAATTTTTATCGTATCTAAAAATAATTGTTCGCTTTTATCCAGTTGCTCTTTGGTGCGTTTGGCAGAAAGTTTTACACCATGTTTTAAAAAATATAAACTTACGGTTATTTTGTCTAAATTATTTATTTCCTTGGGATAGCGCGAAAGAAAAGCCCTCAAATAAACCGACAACTGCAAATCATTATCCACCTTGTCTTGAGTAGGCATTTTTTTGGTAGTTTTGTAATCTATAATTTCATATCCTTCTTCGGTCTTATCAATCCGGTCAATAATGCCAGAAATAGTATGCGAATCTCCTTCCGGACCGATTTCAAACTGAAAGCGCGACTCCAAATCAACAATGTTGAAATCAGTTGGATTATTTTTCTTATAATATTCCTGAATTATTTTTATCCCTTGAGAAAAAGCACCTCGTTCTTCATCTGGATTTTCAAAAACCGCCGGATTCCAAGCATTGGCAAAATGTTCCATAGCTTGATCCAGAGTAGGGGAGAGGATGCTGGGAGTTTGAATAAATTTCATAGTATCGTGAATGACCGAACCAAAAACCGCCTCCTTAGATTTAGGAGTTTTGATTCTATCAATTACTTGAAATTTATATTTCAGTGGACAGATTAAATAAGTGTCCAATGATGAATATGAAATACGCATAGCTTAATCTTAGCAAATTTATAGAAAGAAACAAAATTATTCGCACTTGACATGATTTCCATAATTTTCTATAATTCTAATGCATACTAAATTAGTATGAATAACAATTAAAATAATAAGTTATGTCAAAACCTTCCCAAGTCCTAATGGATGAGCATGTTTATATTCTTAAAGTCATAGGGGCATTGAATCATGAGTGTCATGCTCTTTCTGCTAAAAAGCCTCTCAATAAAAAATTCTTTTCCGATTCCATTGATTTCATTCGTAATTTCGCAGATAAATTTCATCACGCTAAGGAAGAAAAAATTTTTTTCGTAGAATTTTATAATAATGCGCACAAGGCTCATTGTAATCCGGTGGATCAGATGTTAGTGGAGCATGATATGGGGAGGGGATACGTGAAAGGGTTAGCGGAAGCATTGGAAGCGGAAAACATGAGAGAGATTATAGATAACTCTTTGCTTTATGCTAATTTACTAAAAGAACATATTTTTAAAGAAGATAGTATCCTTTACCCTATGGCAGACGAACTTTTTGATCAAAAAACACAGGATGAAATAGCAGAGAAATTTTCTAAGGTTGAGAAGGAGGAATTTGGAGAGGAATTTATAAATAAATACCTGGCTTTTGCTGAGGAAGCAGAAAAAAGAAAAAATAAAAATTAATCAACAAAAATATGCATCAAGAACTCAAAAAATTAATAGAATATCCCTCCAGCGGAATCCTAAGTAAGGAAATCGATAAGAACGAAAAAGTAGAAATTTCCCTATTTTGTATGGCTAAGGGAACGGACCTTTCAGAACACACCTCTACTCGCGAAGGGCTTGTGGTAGTGTTGGATGGTGAAGGAGAATTTATTTTGGAAGGAAAAAATATTAAAATGACACCGGGAGTACTTATTCATATGCAGGCTAATGCTGTTCATTCCCTTAAGGCTCAAGAAAAAAATACAGCTTTTTTGCTTATATTATTCAACTAAAAATATGAAATTTTCTACCCGCGCTGAATATGGTTTAAAAGCGATGGCTAATTTGGCTGGATCTTTTCCGGAAAGAAAAAATTTAAAATCTATTTCGCTGGAAGAAAGACTTTCTATAAAATATCTGGAAGGATTAATTGGTAATCTTCGCCGACAAGGATTGGTCAAGAGTTTTAAGGGGAAAAAAGGTGGCTATGTTCTAAGTCGAGATCCCAAAAGTATTAGAGTAGGCGAGATAGTGGAAATTTTGGAGGGTCCTATCGCGCCTATGAAATGCTATGATAAGTTTTGTGCCATGAAAAACAATTGTTCTTCCAGTTTGGTTTGGGATAAATTGGGTACTCAAATCCGAAAAACTTTATATGCTATTAAACTAAATGAAATTATTAAGAAATAATTATGCCTAAGAAAAAAATATATTTAGATTACGCAGCCACTACCCCAGTATCCAAAGAAGTGTTGAAAGAAATGCTACCGTTTTTTTCTGAAAAATTCGGTAATGCGATGTCAGTTCATTCTTTCGGACAAGAAGCTTTGGAAGCAGTGGATTTGGCTCGCGAACGAGTAGCTAATTTTTTTGGCGCTCAAATAGGAGAGATTATCTTTGCTAGCGGAGCCACAGAGGCTAATAATTTAGCTATTAAGGGCTTAATAAAGTCTTATTATGCCGATCCAAAGAATAAAATTAAACCTCATATTATTACCACAATTTTTGAACATCATTGTGTTCTAAATGCTTGCAAAGCAGTAGAAAAAGAAAATTTAGCTGAAATAACTTATCTGCCAATCGGAAAAGACGGAATAATCAATCCAACGCAATTGAAGAAGGCTATTAAGAAAAATACTATTTTGATTTCCGTAATGTATGTCAATAATGAAATTGGCACAGTTCAACCAATTGAAACTATTGGAAAAATTATTCAAAAAATTCGCCAGTCCAAAACGGAAGGAAAAACTTTATACCCGCTATTCCACACCGATGCCGCTCAAGCGATAAATTATTTTGATTGTGATGTTAAAAAATTGGGAGTAGATTTACTTTCAATGTCAGCTCATAAAATTTACGGACCCAAAGGCGTAGGAGTTTTATATATAAAGAAAGGCACTCCTATCAAACATATTCAGGATGGCGGAGATCAGGAATTTAAAATGCGCGCTGGAACACATAATGTGCCGGGTATCGTTGGGTTAGGAAAAGCGATTGAATTAATAAACTCGCAACTTGCAACCTTGCCTACCGGCAGGCAGGCTCGCAACTCGCAACGAATTTTAAAGTTAAGAAATTATTTAATTAAAAAAGTTTTAAAAGAAATTTCCAAAGCATATCTTAATGGATCTAAAATAAAAAGATCTCCCAACAACGCCAGCTTCCGATTTGATAATGTGGAAGGGGAGGGACTTTTACTTTCTTTGGACATTGAAGGTATCGCGGTGTCTACTGGATCGGCTTGTTCATCTGGAGCCCTGGAACCATCGCACGTTCTTTTGGCGCTTGGATTAAAACATGAACAAGCCCATGGTAGTCTACGCGTTACGCTCGGAAAAGAAACCACCAAAAAAGAAATAGATTTTTTTATAAAAAAATTAAAAGAAATCATTCAGCGTTTGCGAAAAATTTCTGGGGGAGTTTTAAAGGATTTTAATTCATAATTTTATAAATTTTTATATACATATATGCCATTAAAATATTCAAAAAAAGTTCTAGAACATTTTACTCGACCTCATAATCAAGGTTCTATGAAAAAAGCGGACGCAACAGTCACCGTAGGTAATCCTAAATGCGGAGATTTAATGCGTTTCTATCTTAAAGTTGGAATCAATACTAAAGGTCAAGAAATCATAAAAGACCTCAAATTTGAGACTCTAGGGTGTGGAGCGGCCATTGCAACCTCATCTATGGCTACGGAATTAGCTAAAGGCAAGACATTAGATGAAGCGATGAAAATTTCTAAAGATCAAATTGCTAAAGAACTGGGCGGATTACCGAAAGTTAAAATGCATTGCAGTATGCTGGCAGATGAGGGACTAAGGAGGGCTATAGAAGAGTATCGAAAAGCAAAAAATAAATAAATTAAAAAACACTTCTTTTTTAAATTCAGCAGGCTAGAGTAGAGTGGCTAAAAATAGGTGTTTTCTCTTGTTTGATGATGTCGCACAATATATCTTTCGCGACAGCGTCCATAGAATAAGAAATTACATCTGGGATTAACTTAAACAACTTTTATATTATTATATTATATACCATCATCCCCTTTTATATTTCTATTAAATAAAAAACTCTGCCATCAACAGACTCTGTTATATAATTTAAATTTATTTTTTCTTTTTACTTTTTTATTTTTAACTTTCTACTTTTAACTTTTAACTTTCCTATATCCCTCCCCCACCGATAGTCCTCATCCCGCACTAACTTTTGGAATAATTTCGAACCGCATAGCGGTTCATCCAAAAGTTAGTACGGGGTTATTTCAAATACCATCTCGGATTAACCGGATATCCAATGGGAATATAAAGACCGCTCACATATTTTGATTTGGCTACTTCAAAACTTTTGGCTGAAAAAACGGAAAAATGAACATGTGGTCCGGTAGAATTTCCGGTATTTCCGGAAAGGGCAATTTTTTCTCCACCTTTTACGCTCTCACCTTTAGAAACTAATTGCTTGCTCAAATGGCCATACAAAGTCACTAAGCCATCTCCATGGTCAATGGCTATCCATTTTCCATAAGCATAGCGACCATTATTTCCCGATCCAATAATTTTGCCTGTGCGAGCGGCAAAAACATTACTCCCACTGCTAATACCAAAATCTATTCCGTTATGGGGGTTGCCTCCATAGGCACCTTTTTTAGCGTAGGAAGTCATGCCATATTTTTGAGTGACCCTCACTGAAGCTACTGGATAATCCAGATATCCGTCTTTGGCCGGAGGTAAATTGGCATAATTAATCGTTTTTCCAGATTCCAAATCATAAATTTCGTCTTCAATCTTGTCTAGAAGATCTTCATATTTTTTTCTTTCCGATATGGTTTGCCCCAACAACTCTTGCTTTTTATTTTCCGTATATTGTAATTCATTTTTTTTAACCGCTAAATTACTTTTTATTCTCTCGTGCTCTTTCTTTTTTTCATCCAATTTATTTTTTTGGTTTTCTAATTCAGCTTTATCATTTTTTATGGTTCCCAAAATATCTTTTAATTTTAAGCTAGACTGCTCTACATAGTCAGGATCGCTAAGAATTTCGGAAAAATCTTCATTGGCTAAAACTATGCCCAGAATCCCACTTTGATCATATTCATAATAAGCCTGCATCATAATAGATAAAAAGGCCTTGCTTTTGACAATTTCTTTTTCCTGGACCGATATTTTTTCGGTTAAATCTTGAATTTGATCATCTAGATTAAGCACTGTCCTTTGGGCTATTGTAAGCTCCGTTTGATTTCTCGCTTGTTCCTGATCTAATACTACTAATTGTTTGTCTAGAGTTTTTTTTTGATTTATTTTAAGATCAATAATGTCTTCATAAGTTTTCTTTATTTCTTGTTTTAAACATAATTTTTTTTCTTCTTCATTTAATTTATTGCATTTAGAACTAGCTAATAAAATCTTTTCGTTAGTTATAAATGTTAAAAACATCAACAAAAAAACCAACCAAATCTTTTTCGTTAATTTTTTTCCTATTTTTTTATTTTTTTTCACAATAAAATGAATTAACTGCTGATAATCTCCCTGTGTTTTATTTAAACTATAAATCGTTATTTTTGTCATCCCGAACTTGTTTCGGGATCTCAGATTATTTTCAGAATTGCCTAGATACTGAAACAAGTTCAGTATGAGACAATCTTCATTTAATTATAACACTACGAACTAGAGCCGGCTAATGGCCGCCTCCAGTCTTTTTAGGCTTTCTTCTTTGCCTAAAACCCAGACCACTTCAAAGGGTGAGGGGGATTTTTTTTCTCCAGTAAGAGCCACCCGCAAAGGCCACAGCAACTCCCCTCTTTGGGCTCCCGCTTTTTCCATCATAATTTTTTCCAAACTATCTTTCCTCCATTCTAAACCGGAAACTTCTTCTAAAATTTTTTGCGCTTTTTCCAAAGAATTTTTAATCTCTTCTCCGCTCATATTTTTCCAAGCCAAAAGATTTTTATCATATTCCAAATCTTGAAAGAAAAATTGACTGCTCTCCCCTACTGAGAATAAATTTTCCAATCGATCTTGCTCAATTTGCAAAATCTTTTTAATATATTCTTCGGATTTTTTTTCAGTTGGCGCTTTTTGAAAAAATTCTTTCTGCTCCAAAAATTTTATCGCTTTCTGATAGAGCTCATCTATCGACAACTTTTTTATATATTGCGAATTAATCCAATCCAATTTCTTGGGATCGAAAACCGCTCCAGCTTTATGAACTTTTTCCAATTCAAAATATTTAATCAGTTCTTGCAAGGAAAAAACTTCTTGGGTACTACCTTGCCCTGGATTCCAACCAATCAAAGCCACAAAATTAAGTAAGGCTTCTTCCAAATAACCTTTAGCTAAATAATCTTCCACCGCCACATCACCTTGCCGTTTGGAAAGCTTGCTTTTGTCCGCATTAAGTAATAATGATAGATGCACGAATTTTGGTGATTCCCAATTTAAAGCTTCGTAAATCAAAACGTGTTTGGGCGTGCTGGGCAGCCATTCTTCTCCGCGAATAACATGAGTGATTTTCATTAAATAGTCATCCACCACATTGGCTAAATGATATGTAGGAAAGCCATCCGATTTCAAAAGCACCTGATCATCTATATTAGAACTTTCAATTCTTACTTTTCCCCGAATAACATCATCAAAAACAATCACTCTATTCTCTGGAACCTTGAGACGAATCGTATAGGGACAACGGTTTTCCATATTTTTTTTAATTTCTTCCGGCGTAGAGTTTCTGCGACAAAGCTGATCATACATCGGCGCTTTTTTCTCAGCGACTTGTTTTTTTCTTGATTCGTCCAATCTTTCTTGATCGCAAAAACAATAATAAGCGTCGCCACTGGCCACCATCTGCTCGGCGTATTTTTTATACACCTCCAGATGTTCTGATTGAATATACGGATCCTTGTCCCAATTTAAATTAAATTTTTTTAAAGTTTCCATTAAATATTTCACTCCTCCCGGAACATTTCGTTTTTGATCTGTGTCCTCAATGCGTAAAATAAAATCACCACCATTTTTTTTAGCGAATAAATAAGCATATAAAGCCGTTCGAAGCGATCCGATATGCAAAAGTCCGGTAGGAGACGGCGCAAATCTAGTGCGAATTTTATTCATTATTATATTCTTTATTTACTAAAATTATTTTTATCGGAAAAATTATTGTGGCGTTGAAAATGCGCTTTATCCGGCTTGGCTGTTGAATGAGACGATAAAGCCATTCTAATCCCATATTTCGCATAAAAATAGGCGCTCTTTTCCGCTTTTCGATCATAAAATCAAAGCTTCCCCCTACTCCCATAGCTAATCTTATTTTACCCCCACACCTTTTACTAGGCAAGCTGTTGTTTTTAATTAAATTACCATTAATATATTCAGAATTATTACTTTGTATAATTTTATCAAAAAAAAGGTGTGGGGGTTTATCACTTTTTATATTTACTAGCGAGTGGATAAATTCTTCTTGAAAAGGAGCACCATAATTGCATAAAACGATCTCGCAACCCGCAACTCGCAACTCGCAACCGTAATTATTTTTATTTAGATCAGTCCCACTAATCTTAAGTTGCGGATAAATTTTATTTATCGCTCGCGCGGTTTCTTCCCATAAACTCAACCCATCTTTATTAGCCGCCAAAAAAATACTTAAATTTTTTTCATCAGCCATTTTTAAAATTTCTTGCATCAAGTCCGCGCCAGCAAATCTATTTTTCAATTTTTTCCCTTTCCGCCAAAAAGCTAATTTAATTCCTATTCCATCCGCCACATTCAAATCACAACTATTCAGAATGTTTTTGAATTTTTCATTTTTTTGCGCTTCCAAAACAAATTCCGGATTGATAGTCGCAATTTGATGAAATTTTTCCTCACTTAAAAAATCAGCGATTTTTTTTAATGCTTCTTCTCGGCTAAAATTATCAATTTTGACTCCTAAAATTTCCATAGTAAAAATGTTTCCTGCCTTTATTCTAGCAAAAATACGCTCTTTTTCAAACTTTCACAACTTTGCGTAAACTGCTAAAATTGGAATATGAAAAAAGCCGAAAAATTCATCATTGACGTTATTCCTCTCACTCGGATTCCTATGACCAGAAATCATCATTTTTCCTATTTATCTAAGGAAAAAATTCCCTTTGGAACATTAGTTTCCATTCCTCTCTTCAAACGATCCATCCGCGGCATCGTTATTCAATCTCGCTCCGATTTCCATCGTTTGGGCAATATAAAATTAAGAGAAATAACTTCTACCGATTTTACTAGCTTAATCACCGAGAATCAAATGAAAATTGCTGAATTTGTTTCTCAAAAATATTTTTGTTCTTTGGGGATCGTTCTAAAATCGATGGCACCAAAAATAATCAAAAAACCCAGAAAAGAAAAAACTATTGAAACTATCCATCCAGAGAAAAAAGAAATAATTTTAACTCCAGAACAAAATCAAGCTATTCAAAAAATATCCAAAACAACCAAGAAAGTTTCTTTGCTTTTCGGTCCATCTGGATCTGGCAAAACAGAAATTTATTTGGAACTGATCAAGAAAATAAAAAAAGACGGCCAAGCGTTAATCCTTCTACCAGAATTAACTCTCACTCCCCAAGCGATTGAAGGATATGGCAGTCTATTTCCACCGGATAAAATTGCAGTTTTAAATAGTAAAATTTCCAAAGGCAAATTTTATTCCGACTGGGAAAAAATCCGTTCTGGCGAAGCCCGTATTATTATTGGTTCGCGTATGGCAGTTTTTGCCCCTTTCAAAAATTTGGCTTTAATTGTGGTTGACGAAGAACAGGATATTTCTCATAAACAATGGGATATGGCTCCTCGCTATGACGCCCGAACTGTGGCCGAAGAACTGGCGAATATTTTCGGAGCTAAATTAGTTTTAGGTTCCGCTTCTCCTCGCTTAGAATCTTTTCATCTGGCCAACCAAAAGAAATATGCTTTAGCAGAATTACCCCCTTTAAAAATTTCCCCTCCTCTTTCCATAGAGTTGGAAGATATGAAAAAAGTTTATTGGAAAAAAAATAAGTTTCCTGGGGCATCTCCGATTTCTTTGATAATTTCGTCCAAATTAAAATCGGAAATTATTTATGCCTTAAGAAATAATCTGCAAACTATTCTTTTCGTCAATCGGCAAGGTATGAGTAGTTTTTCCATTTGCACTGACTGCAAAGCTGTTCTGAAATGTCCCAAATGTGAACGCGCCCTCATCTATGCTCGTGATGGAACTTTCCATTGTCTCCACTGTACCTACAAAACATCCCCTACTCCCCGTTGTGAAAAATGCCAAGGATTAGCTTTTATTAATTTAGGAACTGGCACGCAAAAAGTAGAACGAGAAATTGAAAAATTATTTTCAAAAGCCAGAATTGCCCGAGTAGATCAAGCCACTATGCGAGTTCAAGGTGCTCAAGCGAAAATTTATGCTGAATTCTCCCAAGGCAAAATAGATATTTTAATCGGAACCCAAATGATATCCAAAGGCTGGGATTTGCCAAGGGTAGCGCTTGTTGGTATTATTGATGCAGATAATCTATTGAGTTTGCCAGATTTTTGGGCTTATGAAAGGGCTTTTCAGAACATTATACAAGCTTCTGGCAGAGTGAGTCGACCAGGTGCTCGTTTCCCAGGAAAAGTAATCATTCAGACTTTTAATCCTGAAAGTAAGTTTTTTCAATCAGTTTCTCAAAGAGATTTTCTGGGTTTTTTTCAGAAAGAAATGGAAGAAAGAAAATGGCTGAAAATTCCTCCTTTTGGAAAAATAATCAAATTAGTTTTACAAAAAAATAATTTAGCCGAGGCTGATAAGGAAATTCGCCATATTTTTACGGAACTAGAAAAAAAATCAGATAAAAATACTATCATTTTTGAACCCCAGGACGCCTTTATCGGAAAAATAAGAGGACGTTTCCGCAAACAAATAATTATCAAGATTCCTGCGAAGAAAAACTTAAATATCCCGTTGAAAAACTTTATTCAATCACTTTCTTCCGAATGGATAATAGACGTTGACCCAATTTCTATAATTTAAACAAATGCCAAAATTACCTATCATTACTTATCCCAACCAAATTCTGGAAAAAAAATCCCAGAAAATAAAAGACGTTCAAGACCCTGCCATTCAGGAGTTAATTTTGAATATGTTGGACACGCTGGAGGAAAGCAATGGATTAGGGTTAGCCGCTCCTCAAGTAGGCAAATCACTGCGTCTTTGCATCGCCAAATTAGACGGCCAAACGCATATCTTAATTAATCCTAAAATTATTTCTAAGTCTTGGCGAAAATTTTATCCAGAAGAAGGCTGTTTATCCTTTCCTGGAAAATTTTTTATTACCAAAAGACACAAAAAAATTAAACTCACCGCCATCGATCGTCACGGAAAAAAGATATCCCTTTCAGCCGACGGATTACTCTCCCAGGCTTTTCAACATGAAATTGATCATCTAGATGGCGTTCTTTTTACCCAAAGAAAATCCCGCAAAAAATAAAAATAAATTTACAATGGAAACTGCTATTAAAAAAACTCGCTTACTTTTTGCCGGCACTTCTCCTTTTGCTGAAAAAATTTTATCCACTCTACTTGAGGAAAATTTTAATGTGGTTCTGGTTATTTTACGCCCAGAGAAAAAATCGGGACGCGAACAAAAAATAATCCAAAGTCCTCTGCGCCTCCTGGCGGAAAAAAATAATATTCCCTGCCTTGATCCAGAAAAAATAACCCCTGAAATTATAGCTGAAATAAAAAAATATCAACCGGATCTATCTATTGTAGCCGCTTATGGAAAGATATTGCCGGAAAGTTTTTTACAAATTCCGTCATTGGGCGCTCTCAATATTCATCCCTCTTTGCTCCCAAAATACCGAGGTCCATCCCCTATTCAAAGTGCTATCTTAGCCGGTGAACAAGAAACTGGGACAACGCTGATGTTAATGGATAAGGGTATGGATTCTGGAAATATAATTGCTCAAGAAAAAATCGCTATTCCTAAAGACGATCTTGGTTCAGAATTATCCAATCGCCTTTCAAAATTATCTTCTCACCTACTTCTGGAAACTTTACCACGGTGGATTAAAAAAGAAATTTCTTCTATAAAACAGGATGAGGCTTCGGCCACTCTTTGTTCGATGATTAAGAGTAGTGACGGAAAAATTTTTTGGAATAAAAAAGCCGAGGAGATTTATAATCGTTATCGCGCCTTCTCTCCTCGGCCGGGAATCTTTTCTTTCTGGCAAAAAGGAAAAGAATTAAAAAAGATTAATCTTAAAAAAATTAACCTTTCGGCTGAAATTTTGGGAAAAAATATTGCTCCTGGAACAATTGTGGAAAGAGACGGTCAAATATTAGTGGCTACCGGATTGGGAACAATTGAAATTCAGGAAATTCAAATCGAAGGAAAAAAACCAGTGCCTATTAAAAATTTTATTAATGGCTATCCAAATTTTGTTGGAAGTGTGTTAAATTAATCATATGCAACAAGAAAAAAACCAAAGTAGTTTACTCTTAACCATTGGAATATTTCTAATTCTTTTGGTAGCTGCTATCACGGTTTTTCGTTCTTTCAAAAATCCTCCCCCTTCCAATCAAACCACGTCATCTCAAAATAAAAGTTCTCAGACTGAATCCAAGAAAAGCATTTCCCCCGAAGAATTATCTAAAAAAATTCAAAATAGAGAACCGCTGTCAATTATTGATATTCGTTTCCCCGAAGAATTTCAGAAAGAACATCTAGTCGGAGCAAAGAATTACGATTTGGAAGCTATCGGGGAAAACCTAGATCAACTTTCAAAAAATCAAACCTTAGTCATCATTGATCAAGATGGCATATCCACCGCCAAAAATTTCGCTGAAATCATTCTGCCAGCTGGAGATTTGAACAATGCGGTTTATTTAACTGGTGGTTTTATTGCTTGGAAAAACCAATTTTACTCCACTATTTCCGATGGAGATCCTAACTCATTTGTTGATCAATCAAAAGTTTCCTATCTTTCCAGCGAGGCACTGAAAGAACTAATGACGAAAGAAACCAATTTGGTTTTTATAGATTTAAGAAATGAAAAAGATTTTCAGATTAGACATTTAACTGGCGCTCGCAATATCTTCTTGGAATCGTTGGAAGAAAAAAATAAAGAAATTCCCTTGGGCAAAAAAATTATCCTTTATGATAAGGATAGTTTTGGATCTTTCAAAGGAGCCGTGCGTCTTTTTGACTTAGGTATTTTTAATGTTTCCGCCCTTTCGGATGGATTTGAAACTTTAAAAGAAAAAGGATTTTCAATCGAACCTTAACTAACCTTCTTTTTTATTATTCATATAAGCATAAATAAACAGTGCCTGCGAAGCTAGGGCCTTTATGATTCCCGTATTATTAGGAACGCGTTCCTCTTTTTCGTCATAGCCTTTAACTAGCAAATAGCTTTTAATACCTTTGATTGTTTCCCGGGAGGTAATTATTAAAAAATCCTTCCGTTTGAAAGCATGAATCTCTTCGTCTAACTCAAAAAGTTCTGAATTTTTAAAATTACATCGACATTCATTTGCCTTGGATTCTTTTTCAATTCGATCGCTTTTGATATTGATAAATTTTAAGCAAGCACACTCGGCTTTCATAATAAAGCTGGCTGCATTGATAATAGCATTATAAATTTCTTTTTCTTTTCTTTTGTCCAAAACCGAACGATCCATTAACCCTAAAGAGATTTGAAGTAAAATATCCATTTTTCGATTAACCTCACCAATATAACTATAGGATTCAATTAAATCTTTGGAAGCTCTTTCTAGTTGCCGAAGACCTTTTTCTCTTTCCTCTTTTTGCACACTAGCCTGGCGCTCTTTAATTACGAACAAAATAAAACCAGTAATTCCCAACAGAAAGATGAAAATTTCCTCCACATTATTTTCAGAGAAAGAATAAGCACCCCGATGAACAATATCCGGAACCAGCACGGCTACTATAAAGATTACGAAATAAATCCAATACATATTTTTTTAATATTCTATTACACTTTGGACTTCTTTATATTTCTTTTTTTAAAGCCTGCTTAATATTTGAACGCATTACCTTTTTTAGATTTTCTAAACTTTCAAAATCATGAATGGACGTGGCCACCACTTCAACGCCTAGTTTTTTTAGTTGATTTGTTTTTTCTTTTTTCTCTTTATCACTGATAATATCGCTTTTGGTTAAAATAATAATTTCTGGTTTTTCTGTTAATTCAGGATTATATTTTTTTAATTCTTTTCTAACCGTTTGATAATCCGCTTTCAAGTTGGTTGATTCAGCCGATAAGCAATGAAAAAGAATTTTGGTGCGTTGGATGTGACGCAAAAATTTAATACCCAGTCCCCGTCCTTCAGAAGCCCCCTCAATCAATCCTGGAATATCAGCAATGATCCAATCCTCAAAAGCACCTAGATTCGGTTCCAAGGTTGTAAAAGAATAATTACCCACCTTAACATCGGCCTTAGTCAGTTCATTTAATAAACTAGATTTTCCGGCATTTGGAAAACCAATCAATCCCAAATCGGCAATCAACCTTAATTCCACCAAAAAAGTAAAGCTTTCTCCAGACCGACCTTTTTCTGATTCTAAGGGAGTGGTGTTAGAAGGAGAACGAAAGAAAAAATTTCCCTGCCCACCAACGCCTCCCTTAGCCGCCAAAATTTCTTCACCTACTTTAGTAATCTCAAAAGATTTATTCGTATCCAAATTATTAATCACTGATCCAATTGGCACAGTCAAAAAAATATCCTCTCCGTTTTTCCCAGAGGATCGGTTACCCATTCCCTGGTTTCCATTCTGAGCCAGATATTTTCTCTTATTTCTATATTTATTCAAAGCCGTTAGGTTGGAAACACCTTGAAAAAAGACATTGCCACCATTGCCTCCCCGTCCGCCAGCCGGACCTAAGCTCATTTTATTTTTATCAAAAGACACTACTCCGTCTCCTCCTTTACCGGCCGAAGCGTTTATTTTAGCCTCATCTATCAACATACTACTTAAGTTATTCTTATATTTTAATCATAGCGACTAAAATCTAATTTAACAAGGTCTATTTGACAAAACACTAATTTTATGCTATAATTGAAGATAGTGCCTTCCTCTATTTTTTTTAAATAATATTAGAAAAGGACGTTGATAATAAATCTATCAACGTCCTTTTTAAGATTAAATTTATGTCCGTGCACCTACTAGTGCGCGGAAGTCCTGCCGATGGGCACACCTTTTTTTCTTAATCGAACACTTATCCTTCTCTCTGGGTAAATAATCGCTTCCTACCCCAAAAGCAATAGCCTTAAGCGACAAGGCTCTGTCTAAAGTCGCTACACTTACCTTTCGATCTTCCAAATACTTTTGCGCTTCCCTATGAGCCGCTCTTATGATTTGGTCATCGACAGTTTCAGACAGTTCTTTTGGATTACCAGTATTTAGACAAAAGCAACATCCTGCTGGAAGTTTTTGTTCACCCTTGAAATATTTTTCCAGAAAATTGATAACTTTTTTGGCCGTTCTTTTAACTCCATTTTTTGAGTATTTAGAAATACAATCCAGTTCGTCAATAACTCCTGTTGTAATAACAATTATCTTTCTTCTCTTCAGGCCCCTGAGATATTTAGAAAATTTATGTAAAAATACATTCGTATCCCAGAATTCTACTTCCACATTTTTGTAATCATATCTTCTGATTTGGCCGTTTGATTTACCCAAAATTCTCTCCTTTCTGAATAATTAAAAAAGATGCCTCGGCGAAGACACTTTCAAAAAATTAAGGTACTATCCTCCTTTCTTTTTATTTGTATTTTAATTATAGCATAACTTTAAAAATAAAAAAAACACCACATTCGACTATACAAAAATAAAACTTTCGCTCTACTCTCTACACGCCAAATGTGGCTTGTCACCCCTCTCCTACTGGCCACACTTGCTTTATAGGAAAAAGGATTTAATTGTTTAAACTGTGGCCTGTTCTTGGAGCGATTATTGATAACCGTCCACTCTCTAATACAAAGAAAACACACAAATATTGCGGAAACTTTAAAAATGTTCCGGGACTAGGATTTTTACCCCATACCAATTTGTTCCCAGACTAGGATTTTTACCCTGTCGGCTGACAGGGCGAACCCCAATAAACAGAACTCCGCCAAAGGCGGACAGGCGCCATCTGCTTTTATATTTTGTTGACCACTCGGGTCTAGAACTTTATTTAATCAAGCCGTTGAAGGCTTTCTTGGATACTTTTGAGTATAGGCTCCGGAGGCCTCTAGGTCAAGGTAAATTCGGGCAAAACAAGACAAATGAGACACAGGACAGCCCATGTCTCATTTTAGCGAATAAGACAGTTCAATGTCTTATTGAGTTACCAGCCGCATCCCAACCTCGGTGCCGGAGGCCCAGCTATCAAGACTCCCGGCGTTGCATGGCGGTTCTTTTCAATTGTTTTGAGGATCAGTATAGAGAATGAATCTGCTAGATCGTCATGCTTCTCTTTCCCGAAACCAACCAACTGTTCGATGAGCGCGTCTGCCCCCTGTCTTGGAAAAACAATTTGTCCCGACTGAATAAGGTTTGTTGTTAGATATAAACGCGACCGCTTGTCTGATCCGTGAGGCTTGAATCCTTCCGCCTTAATGCCCATAGCATCAAGTTGCTGGATAACCGAAGATTGGTATCCGACCTCTTCAACATAAATACGGGAAGAAAATCCGCTGTTTACAAATGTTTCGTGAATGGATTTTATGCGATTTACTGTACCATGAAATTTAAGCTTCTCGTTAACAGGATTAGGTAAGATGTAAATTTTGATGTTTTCTCCTCTCCCATAAATGCAGGCCGAAACCATGGCGGTATAATCATGAGTAGCCCCTTGATAAACAGCCAAATCAACTGACGTTGCTACATACCTCAAATTTTCTTTCCACGGAGAGCCGTCATAATAAGATAGCATCTCGTGGAAAATCAGTTGATCGTCTTCCGGAACGATTCGGAGCATATATTCGCGTTGCCAGGCGTTCTCATTGGGGACAGTGAGTTTTAATTTATCTATATCCTCCATGCTTTTGAATTTCTCAGGCCAAAGAATCTCACCCTCTTCATTGACCAATGGATACTTCCGGTATATTCCGTTAAGTTTGCCATTTTCAATACACTCTTTGAGACGCATGAGCAAAGAGTCTTCGTGAAGCAAATTTCCAACAACGATAATCTTGGTGTTGTTGTCTCCGGTAGGAATGACCTCGCCAGTAAACCAATCATAAGTTTTATTGCGGCCTTCTCTTGTTTTTACAGAAGAAAGATCTTCCACATCATCGCAGATTATCAAATCAGGGCGGTAAGATCCATGACGAATACCCCGAATGCTCTGTTCGCTGGAAGCAACCGTAATTCTGGCATCGTGCTTCGGAATAACAATAGAAGTGGAACCCCATTCATTATTTTTTTCCTCAAAAGGGCCCATTTCTTGTTTGAGAAGATGATTATTTTCAAGCTCCCGGCGAATATTGGCCAAGTGGAGTTTGGCCTGAGATTGAGTCTGGCTCAAAATCAAAACGAAATGCTTCTGTGGTTTTCCTACGATCGCCCAAAGAGGATATGACAAAGTAACCAGCGTTGATTTAGCTGATCCTCGGAAAGCTTCAATTATCGCCATTCCTACATCATCATTTTCGGTAATCGCGAGTATATCTTTTTGAAACTCAGCTGTTCCATATTTGATATATGGAGCTAGATATACCGGGAAAAACCATTGATGACTCTGCCTTGTAACTGCGACTCGGACACGCTTGTCTTTAACTAACTGTTGAAGAATCTGGCTCTGTGATTTTTTTACTGTCATCGTTGTGTTTCTGAACAGATGCAAGTCGCAGCGCCTCACTAATAACCTTTTTCTGTTCAGCTGTTAATTCCTGATTATCACTCCTATCTCTTTCCAAAACTTCAACTTTATTCGTATAGGCTTTATGGCGATTTTGGAGCCAGAACCGGACTGCTGAAAAGTTATTATTTTTGATAGCAGTAATAAGTTGTGATTCCGATAAATCATTGACCATCAGGACACCATCTGCAATTGCCTCATCAGCATCACTCACAAATTTTTTATCCTCGTTTCGCCAACGGTAATAGGTCGCCCGGCTTATGCCGGCTTTTTGACAGGCCACCTGGACAATAGGCAGTTTGGCTAACTGTTCCAATACTGCTTTCTTGTCTTCAGCTATCCGTTTTTTGGTTGTTGTGTTATTTCTCTTGCTCATCTTTTTGTGTATTAGTTTCTAATCTCTCGGCCTTCACTCCTGACATTTTTTCGAAACGATCAATAATTGTCTGACAATATTCCGGATCAAGCTCAACCATAAAACAGCTTCGCTTGGTCTGCTCGCACGCCAAAAGCGTTTGACCCGATCCGCCGAATCCGTCAAAAACCACATCTCCGATTTTTGAACTATTGAGAATAATTCTGCGCAATAATCCAAGTGGCTTCATCGTAGGATGAGCTTTGCTTTTACTAGGTCGAGGGAAAATTAAAACGCTTTTATCCTTAGATCGCAAGAAATCGTGCTGACCAAACCAACCGTAGGCAATCAGCTCATGTTGCGGTAAATAATCCATTCGACCGATGATGCTGTGGTTTTTGACCCAGATAATAAGCTGAGTGAATTTGAAGCCGGCTTTTTCCATTCCGATTTTCAGCGCGAATATCATCTTGTCTGAATTGAAAATGTAAACGGAATTTTTGCGCTCAAGAAATGGTTTAATGGCTTCCAGCGAATCAGCGGTGAACTGGATATATTCCTCTTCGCTTTGCAGGTGATCATTGGCGATCGGTTTCCGTTTGGTTTTCGAAGAAGTAAAACCCTCCTTTCCTTCTACTACTGCAATTGCATAGGGCGGATCCTGACACAAAAGTTTAGCTTTTTCTTTTTCAAAGAGTCTGACTATCAGTTTTTTGTCTCGACAGTCTCCGCAGGCCAGGCGATGGTTTCCTAAGAGAAACACATCGCCAATTTGAATTGAATTTTCTTTAGTCATTATTTTTTATATTACTGATTAGTTTCGCGCTCTTTCCACTTAAACTCTCATACCTTTTGATAATCACCTCGCAAAAAACCGGGTCCAGTTCGGCCATAAAACAGCGTCTTTTCATCTGCTCGCAGGCGATGAGGACAGACCCCGATCCGCCGAACAAATCCAAAACGGTATCGCCTGGCTTGGTGCAGCGGCGGAGTGGCTTTTCACTTAATGTGACGGGTTTTTCGGTGGGATGGGTGTAGCTGGCGGTCGGCAATCTTTTGACTAACCAAATATCAATAATATCCAAAATGTCCTCCGACAATCTGTTGCCGCTCGTCGTTTCTTTGTTGAGAATCTCATTAAGATTGGTAACTCGCGAAGAAATGTAAGGTTTTCCGCGCGTAGCATAGACACAAGGTTCATATGCCTTATTAAACGCTATTTGCGGAGTGACATTTTGGTTATTTTTAATCCACAAGCAGACTCGCTTTGAATCCAGCCCGAGTTCGGCGTAAATACTTTGGAGCGTGCCAATGTATCGCTGATCGCACCAATAAAAAACATGGCAATCATTTTCAGAGACCGCCAGCGCGTTTTCCATAGTGGCTTTCAAAAAGTTTCGGTATTCTGTTTCGGTTTTCTTGTCATTGGCCGTTCCTCCGTATTTTCCATTTTTTCCAAGTCCGGAATCGTAATCATATCCAATATTGTATACTGGATCGCAGGCGATCATATCAATCTTTTCTTTTCCGACAAGTTTTTTAACTGTTGCTGGATCGGTGGAGTCCCCGCAAATTAAGTGATGACTTCCAAGTTCGTAGAGATCGCCAAGTTTTACTTTTGGTTCCTTGATTTCAGCAACTGCTTTTTCAAGATCAAAATCATCTTGTTCTGTCTCTAAATTATCATCCCATATATTAGACAGATCACCGTCATCGAAGCCCACATTCAACAGCAAATCCAGATCGAACTCTTTCAAAAGTTCATAGTCCCATTCGCCAGTATTGCGATTTAAGCGCAAATTGAGTTCCTTCTCCTTTTCTATGTTCGGTATGTTTACATAGACTACCGGAACCTCCTTGAGTTTGAGTTTTCTGGCTGTAGCCAAACGGAAATTACCGCCGATCACGATATTTATTCTTTTGGGCGCACTATTAACGATAATTGGATCGACCATCCCATACTCGTTTACGCTTTCCTCTAGATGTTGTGCGGCCGCTTCATCCCACTTCCGGGGATTGTATTCGGGCGCTTTTAAAGAATCGACTTTGACGAAAGTGATTCTTAATTTTTCCTTCTCCATTATTTTGGTCGGAGAAAAGAACTAAAGATTTTGAATTTCAGATTAAAGTAAAGAAGCTGTTTTATTCCCCAACAAAACAAAAAAGATCCCGCAGTAACCATTTAATCTTAAGCTCTTTCTCTCGAAAGATTAAAACTTAAGCTCTTGCCTTGTTATGGTTATTATATGGATCTAATATGATGTAAATTTGATATTCTATTTTCTAATTTTTTCTGATATTTTTTCTATACCATTATTATGCTCTTTTTTAAGAATATGTCAAACTCGAGATTTTATGGGGCTTTCAAGGGCTTTTCAGGGGCTTAAGTTATCAACTGTTTGAGCCTGGACTAGTTTTGGGGGTTGCGTCATTCCTTAGATATATGGATAACACAACAAACCAACAACTAAAAGAAACCGGCCAAGGCGTCCAAGTAGTTGCGGAACCGGCCAAAATTAAATACTGCTTATATGCCCGGAAAAGCACAGAGTCTGAAGAACGGCAGGTGCTTTCCATAGACTCACAAATCAAAGAAATGCTTCAGATTGCCGAGCGGGATGGGCTGGATATCGTGGAAATGCGGCGCGAAAGTCATTCAGCCAAAAACTCCAACGAGCGTCCAGTCTTCAATAGTATTATCAAAGACATTCAAGGCGGAAAGTTCAATGGCATTATGACTTGGGCGCCGGATCGGTTGAGTCGCAATGCTGGCGACCTCGGAGCGCTGGTTGATCTCATGGATCAAAAACTGTTGATTAAAATCCGAACCTTCGGCCAACAATTCACCAATTCACCCAATGAAAAATTTCTGCTGATGATTTTAGGATCGCAAGCCAAACTGGAAAATGACAACCGAAGCGTCAATGTGAAGCGTGGTCTTCGGACAAGAGTAGAAATGGGACTTTGGCCGGGAGTAGCGCCGACCGGATATCTTAATGAAAAAATGACGGATCGCAAATGCCAAGTGATTGTTGATCCAGATCCGCGCGCCAATCATTCGTCAGGTGTTTGAAAAAGTCGCCTACGAACAATGGAGCGGACGAAAGTTATATCACTGGCTAAAATTCGAAATCCACTTCACGACCAGATATGGAAAACCGTTGGCGCTGAGCAATATCTATCGAATGTTGCAAAGACCATTCTATCATGGCGTGTATGAATATCCGGAAGAAAGCGGACACTGGTATACCGGGAAACATAAACCGATCATTACCAAAGAATTATTTGACAAAGTTCAGGAACAATTGAATCGCGATCAGATCGTGCGGGAAAATAGAGAATTCGCTTTCACTAAGATGATTACTTGTGGACTATGCGGATCAGGCGTGACCGCTCAGGAAAAATACAAGAAACAGAAAAATGGTAATGTCCACCGCTACATTTATTATGGATGCACCTGGGCCAAGGATCTGAATTGCAAATGCGGATATCTTCGCGAGGACGCGCTGATTGAAAGTCTAATAAATCTGATTGATAAAATCGATCTAAATGAATTGGGGCTGAAAAATAAGTTTCATGATGAAGTGATGAGATATAACCGGTTTCAAAGAAATGTACTGAAAAGACCGGGCAATGAAAAATCGGAAAGCGATATTGATCTCAGAGTCTACGCCAAATATATTCTCAAGGAAGGAAGCATGGTGGAAAAGCGCGAACTGCTATCGTGCCTGCGAAGCCGATTGATATTCAAGGATAAGGCACTAACACTGGAAAAAGCTGAAAATATCGACTCGAGGACTGCTTAATGGTATTATAAGGATATAGAAAATAATCCAAATTAAATAAACTTAGACATTCTGATTAATTTTTTTTAGCATTAGTTTATGAGTAAAAAGATTTTAGTTTTTTCATTATCTTTCGCCGCTATCCTTTTGGTTTGGTATTTTTTATTTGATAAGGCTCCCCTACAAGGGGATTGGCAAGAGCAATTGGCAGTTATTTCTACAGCTGAGTTTAATGGTGATTTGGTGATGGTTAAAAATGTGCGAAACTTTCGCTATTATCCGACTGAAGCGGATATACATCCGGCCTATTATGACAAAACTTATGACCTTACCCAGATAAAAAAAGTCTGGTATGTGACTGAGCCTTTTAATGAAAATACAGTAGCGGCTCACACTTTCGTTTCTTTTGAATTCAATAACGGCGATTTCCTGTCGATTAGCATCGAAGCCCGCAAAACCAAGGGTCAAAAGTATAGCACTTGGAAAGGGATGCTTCACTCTTATCCGCTGGTTTATATTGCCGCGGATGAACGGGATGTTGTCTTGATGCGAGCCAATATGCGGAAAGACAAAGTATATGTTTATCCGGCGAAATTGGAAAAACCGGAAAACGCCCGATTGTTGTTTGTAGATATGCTCCAGCGAATGAATGAGTTAACTACAATTGATCCGACTTGGTATAACACTCTTTTTGCCAACTGCACTTCCAGTATTGCTGATCATGTGAACAAACTCACCCCTGGACGCATCTCTATTTTTTCTTGGCAATTGTGGCTTACCGCTTCTGCAGATGAGTTGGCTTTACAACGGGGACTTTTAGATACCAATCTTCCTATTGAACAAGCTAGAGAAAGGTTTTCTATTAATGAACTATCGGAAAAAATTGGAGACACTACTAACTATTCCAATGAAATTCGAAGAAAATCAAAGTGATGTCAACGAATGATACACTGCATATAATAACCGGAGCTACAGGATTTTTAGGCAGAAGTCTAGTAAATAGATTATTAGATGACGGAGAAAAAATTTGCATTCTCATTAGAAATAATGGGGATGATTTTAAAACGAGGGCGGAAGTTATATTTCCCGGCTATGTTGTTAAATACGGCAATCGATTTAAAGTGATCAATGGTGATATAGTGAAAGAAAATCTAGGCATCAGCACCGAATTTTTGGAGGAGATCAAAAATGCAAAAATCAATCTCTGGCATCTTGCGGCAAATCTTTCTTTCAAGTGTGAACATAAAGAACAAATTTATCAGGACAATGTAAGAGGTGCTAAAAATGTTGTTAATCTTGTGAATACACTTAGCCCGGAATCGACTTTGTATTACACGAGCACTGCATATATATGTGGCTCAAAAAATAAGAAATGTAGCGAAGACGAAACAGATAGGGGGCAGATGCCGAGAAATTTGTATGAAAAGACAAAGCTTATCGCAGAAAAAATAATCAAAGATAATTGCAAGAGAAAGCATATTGTTTTCCGTCCATCCATTATCATTGGGGATGCTTATGAGGGAAAAGCGGTAGGTTGCACGTTTGGATACTACAGGTTTACTTATGTATTTTATATTTTTAAGAAGTGGGCAATTGCCAAACTTCGTTATGGTGGCTTTTGGAAAAAGATACTGGAATTATTCGGAGCCGTCTATGAATCAAAAATAGACAAGCTTAAATTTAGCCGTTTAGCCCTTCCTTTTCCTAAAAATAGCCAGGTCAATCTAATACCGATTGATTTCGTGATAGATTCAATGGTAAAGATTTCCAAAGAGTGTCAAGGAAATAAAACTTTTCATATCGTGAACATTAATCCACCAAGCTTTATTTTTTTGTTCAGGGAGCTTCTGGATGATTTGGGAATGAAAGGAATAAAATTAATCCCGGTTAATCCAGCTGTTTTTAATGGGATAATTAAGGTATGTTATTTTATCTTTGTTCCTCTTCGCAAATATTTTGAATCAGCAATCAAATATAAACCATATATCACTATGAGATATGAGTTTAGCACTGACAATATGAGAACATTGGAATTAACCCCAACCGACATTTCAAGGGAGGACATCAAAAGAATCAACAAATACGCTATCGATAGTATCTTCCCCAATATTAAGAGCTAGAATCATATGGATTATATTTTGCAATGTTTATTGATTGCATCGCCCGTGCTTTTGGCGGGCATTGCTTTTATAATCTTTCTGAAGAAAGACTATTTTAGCTGGCTAAAAACTCCAGTGGATTTTGGAATGAAATTCAGGGGGAAGAGATTGCTCGGAGAAAACAAAACTTTGAGGGGCTTTGTCATCATGCCCCTGGCTACTTGGATTGCGGTGATTATGATCGGTTATTTAATGAAGTTTTTTAATTTTGAAAGTGGTAAGGCGTTATTTGATTATAGTTTGAGCGGTAGCTATAAAGCGCTAGCTTATGGAATGGCGTATCCGCTGGGAGAGCTGCCCAATTCGTTTATCAAGAGGCAACTAAACATAAACCCGGGAGAAAGAGCTCACGGAGATTTGGCAAGAGTTTTTTTCAATTTTTTGGACAAGACAGACTCGCTACTGATGTGCGGGATAGCAGTTTTCTTGCTTTACGGAATAAGTGCAAACTATATCCTTGGAGCAATTATTTTAGGCCTATTGTTTCATTATCTGACTGATTTTTTGATGTTAAAACAAGGCCTAAAGAAGGAAGTTTAAAAGAAGGGCGGTAGAAACCGGAACGGTTAAGTTATCGGTTCCAAAATACGAATAATGTTCAATGACAGAAACAACCATCGAAATGAGAATAATTTTAAACAAAGCTAGGGCGATCAGCTGATTATAAAAAATAGCATAGCTTGCAAGAACCGCAGTTGCTGTGATAAGAAAAACTATAATACTTCCTTTCAGGGAGTTTTTATTATGCTTGAGATTGTAGAGTCCGGATATTCCATCTGCGAATCCCATTACGGCGATCGAGCTTATCATCACAAATGCATCTTCATAGAAGAAAGACGCAAGAATAATAAGGGAGAACGGATATAATATTTCTCCAATCGTTTTGCGTTTTTCCAGATGAACAGATTTAAGAAAATTTGTCAGATATGAGATGATAAACAGGGCAGTAAAAAGAGAGGTTGCCAAAATAAACTCACTCTTAGACAGAAAGAAATAAAAAAACATTACAAGTATGGCACTTCCAATATGGGCAGTCTTGCGAGTGATTTCGCGCGAGATGCTTGTCTTTCTCTTTGTCCACTCTATGGCAAAATAGAAGCATGCGAATGACAGTATGGTAATTAAGGTTATTTGCGACATTCTTTTTTGAGGAGGATTAATTTTGAATTCTTTTTGTGTCTGAAAACTTCTTTTAGTCGGTGCAATTTAAAGCGTTGTTTTAGAAAGTTTATTTTTTCTCGGTAATTGAGGTAGCTTAAGCTAGTCTCTTTAAAACCATGAAGTTCTAGGATAGTTTTTATATTCTCCAAAAAAGTAGCGGCAAAATAATTGTTCGCGGTATTTTTGGTGGCGTGTTCTATTAAAAGGGAGGATAAATTATTCTTCCTAAATTGGGGCTTAACATACAGTCCGTTAATTTCAATTATAGCATTACTTAACTTGTGGGAGATTAGGAATCCGGCCAGCGTGTTTTCTATAAACAAACAATTAATCATATCGTTTTCTAATAGTTTTTTAATTTCGTTCATTTTTCGAAAGGAGAGATTTTTTTCTCCCTTGATCAAATAATATATTTCGTTAGCAACAGAGACAATGCTGAGTCTATCAGTAAAGCTATTCTGAATGGTTATTTGTTTAAATTTATCACTGCTAAACATATAATGAATAGTGTTAATATATACCAGAGCCAATAATTTTTAGGTTTTTTGAATTTAATATTTGATATCATCAAAAATGATGTCAGTATAATTATTAAAGGGGTAAAATAGATAATTTCAGGAAAAAGCAATGACGAGCTTATAAACAATACGATTACTGATAATTGTGCAAATGGAACCGGTAGGCCGATGTAATATTGTTCGTTGTTATCTTTGACTAGGCCAGCGAGGTTGAATCTAGAAAGCCTTAGTATCCCGGCGGAAATCATAATAAAGACACTTACAATGGTAATCGCTTTGTTGAAGCTAAGGAAGTTGAGGGTAAAAATTGAAGTGAATGTTAAATAATTTAGAGCATCAACGAATGAGTCCAGTTGTCGGCCAAACTCGCTTTCTATTTTTAACTTTCTGGCAACATAACCATCTAGGGTGTCCAGAAAGAAGGCAAAGGAAGCGGCAATAATGGCTTGGTTCGGCTTTCCGGCGAGGATAAAATAATAGCCTGTGACGGTAGGTAAAATAGCCGATAGAGAAATGATATCGGCAACACTTAGTTTTTTCAGAATAGATAGATGTTCTTTTATGCTCATTCTTTTATTACTTTTATTAGTCCTTTGTTGCCGTCAACTTCAATTAGCTCATTATCTTTAATCCTATTAACAACATCTTCAACTCTAACAACAGATGGAATTCCTAATTCCCGGCTCAATATAGCAGCATGAGAAAGAGAGTTTCCTTTTTCCAGCACGATTCCTTTTATGAGCGGGAAAATTAATGACCATCCCGGATCAGTCTGATAAGTAATGACAATCTTATCTCTAACATCAATATTAGCATCGAATTTCTTAAGAATAACAGCCCTCCCCCTGACTATTCCCTGGGATGTGGGTAGTCCCCGGTATTCATTTTTGGCCAATAACACCTCAGTGTCATTAATAATTTGAGCAGTCTTTCCGATTCCTATTAGTTTAAGGCGTTGAGGCAGGTCTTCTTCCTGTTTGTATTGCGAAAAGGTTTCTTTCCGCTTTTTTATTATCTCTCTGTAGTCTGATTCAAAATTATTGGAGTTTGAAATGTCCATTATCTCATTAGTGGTAAGATAAAAAATATCTTCTTTCGCGTCTATTATTTTTGCCAAAACAAACTTATCGGCTAAAACCAAGAAGCAGTCTCTGGCGATACCATAAACGATAGCGCGCTTAATTCTAAAGAGTTCTCTGAATCTGATTGAAAGCCGGGTGTAGTGGGCGATCCATTTGGCAAAAAGACTGTAAATATGTCCCCGAACCATCCCGTGTTTATTTTTTATGGCCTTTTCCAGTTCATTGATATTTTGATTCACCCTCTCTGGTTTTTTAATAGCAGTATTCGTTTTGGAATAATATTTTATTAGGGTTATCAGAATATCAGGATCATCGCTAATTCTTGGGCTTTCCAAAATCAATTCGTCCGGCCTTCGGTCGCCAAATTTATCTATATATGCGTCCAACATAGCTTTAAATTTGGAAAGCTCAATATTATCTGAGTCCAGAAGGTGTGCATATATTAATCGGGGATTTTGTTCCTGGAATAGTTTAGTAAGTTCTGTTTTTCTGTAAATATATTCAGAAAGCTTATTTAACTCGTGGATTATTTCCAGGTCATCGTGACCGGAAAAATTAGTGATCAGTTTGTTAAGGTATATTTGCGAATCCTCCTGGATATTTTGAAAAACAATTTTTTTAAGGACTCCATGAAAAATCATCAAGCGGAAATCATTTAGTATCGGAACCTTCCAGTCATCTAGGAATGATTCTTTCAGCTTAGCGTAATAATTACAAAGCTCTCTCGCATTCATTGACTGCAATTCAGTTTTCTTGTGGTGTTTGTTTTTTCTTTCAAATTCTTTCAGGAATTTATGATTCAGTCTTTTATAAAAAACAAGCTTATGGGCAAACTTCAAAATCAGAGGAAGGTTTCTTGCGAGGGATATTAGCTGGACACCTCCCTCTTGTTTTTTTATTTCTGTAATTTTCTTTTGCGGTACCAGCATTGACTCAAAAAAATCCTTATTGTAGCCATAGCCGGGGAGAATTTTTATCATTTCGTACCAATTGGAAATTTTGTAATAGACCCGGCCTTTTATATATCCCAAAAGATTGTTCAATTTTTCTTGCTTTGCATTTATCTTTTTGTTTTCAACTCCAACTAGTCGGAAAAAATTGGCATAGACTTTGGAATAAGCAAATTGAATGAAGGAGTAAGTGAGAGGAGAGATGACTGAAGGATAGCTTTCGGAGATGTTGGTACAATCGAATATTTCTTCTTGAGTATCAGTAAATATATTTTGGGTAATATTTCTCGTTTGCAAAATAGCGACATCTTTTTCTGAAATTGACCATTCGATATCCTGCCCGACGCCCTTGAGGTAAGCTATTTTTTGGATTTGAGAAAGCATTTTCTGAAAAGGTGCTTCCAGATGGTTCTGTTTTATGATTAGTGGTGTTTCCAATTTATTTTTATCTGTAACTTCAATTTCATGGGCATTGCTTCCGTCCACTATATTTTTACCTATACCATGATTAAAAACAATTTTTGCGTTAAGTGGATATCGGACAAAAGCAACTCCTGAAAATTTGGCTGGAAACATTTCCTGAACAATGACGGAAAAGTTCAGGGCATCTAGCTTTATGTCGTTTGATCTAATATATTGGAAGACCCTTGGGGAAAAAATGCTACGGAAACACTTTTCGAGATAAGTTCGGAAATTTTCTTCAGTGAAGGTAATGTCCAGATATGTCTCATAAAGTCCGGCAAAGGAATAATCGGCTAAATCCTCAAGGGAGGCCGACGTTCTGAAGCTAATTGATTTTGGAAACAAAGATTGCAATCTTAAAAAATCATTACTAAGCTTCCCTGCATCCCATTTCAATCCAGAAAATAGATCGTCTATATTTTTCTGATTGCCTTCTCTAAATTCTTTTATGAGCGACCGTGCGACATCGGTATAATTTACAAAGTAATCGCTTAGCAGAACAATCTTAAAACTGGGCGTTGGAAGTCCATTTTTTTCAAGCCATATTAAATTATCGGATTTGTTTCCGATAATATTTTCTTCAATATCAATCTTTGACTTATCTAAAATCATAACAAGTAAAAGTTGAGAATAATTAATCCATACATCCCAAGCGCGATGCTCCATTTATCAGAAGTATCAATAATCATTTTTCTTTTGATGAAATAAAGGATGGCAATTATTACTATTGCGAGCATTTGCAGAATGACAAGAAAATCAAGTCTATGTATAACAAGGGATATGGATAATGCCTGAAGGCAATAAAGAAATAACAAAAAAGCATATGACCGCTTTTCTCCCCAGCGGTAAATATAGGTATCGTTAGTCGCGTAGCCTTTTGGGGAAATCCTGTGTTTTACCTTCCTTCCAACTTCATAGATGAGCGTGGGAAGAAACAGGGCAAGAATGATCCAGATATCTTGCGAAGATTTAGGGATAAAAAAGTAACTCGATCCTACTGATAGCGTATAAAGTATGTAAATGATGAAAATTATCTGATGCGAGAAGAGAAAAAGAACAAAGCTTTTATTCTCTAAGTCTTTTATGTAGAAATTTTTAAACATTAAAAACGAATATGCTACGGCCAGTAAGAATAATGGAAGAGTTTGGAAGGGTAGAAATAATTGCATGGATATTTCGACAAAAAGGATGACAAGGGCGACTCTTTTAATTATCGAGAGGGATAAAATTCCTTTTTGAACCGGTCTTGACTCGTGATGTTTTGAATCATACTGGAAATCTTTGAGTTCGTCCCAAAGGCGAATCCTTAGCAAAAACAAAAACATCATTAAAGAGACAATCAATATCTTGCCGAAATTATTGCTGTCTTCGTTGGCGTAGGCTATTCCCGCAAAGCCAAAGAGAAACGAGAGCAGCAGGGCGGGAATAACTGGAAATCGTTCTTTCGTGTAAGTCAGAATGTTTTTAATCATTTCGTTATTTTTCCTTTTTTATGGTATATTTTATAAGTCGGCAGGGCTTTAATAATTCCCCAAGGGGATATACTGATGTTATCATAAAAAGCCTTATTTAGAAATGAAGATAAATCTAAAAAAATTATCCTACATTATTACGGCTGTTGTTTTAATAATAGTCATTTTTGGGGTTGGATTGTATTTTTGGGCAGAAAAGAATCGTCAGCAATTTTGTTTTTATAGGCATCTGTCGGACGCGGTCAAGATCAACAATGAAAGGAAGTCATACTATTCTAAAATCACCGCGGGGATATCTGAAGGTACTTCCAATAATTTGATCAGAAACGAGAGAATGCTGATGCCCGTGGCTTTATGGCTAGACATCCGAGCTCAGAAATTTATAAAAAAGGGTGTGCCAATCGTTTGTAATGATTTTGTTGAAATGAACGGTATAGAGAGCAAAGAAGGAAAGCCATTTTATGCCAATATTGCCAATGAGTCAGTTTTTGAAAGGTTAAATTCAGATTTTGAAAATACAAAAACAGAAATGCGGAAATACAATCAGCAAAATGATTTTAAAAAAGTTAGCGAAATGGCGTATAGCTTGTTACTGAAAGTTGAGAACATTGAAAAAGAAACAAAAAGCAATTTTTGCATGGCTAGGCATGTAATTGATTCTCTTGGGTTAGCAGCTGTTCATGCTGGCGGATATTCAAAGAATAGTCGTGGAGAAATAGATTCTTTCGCTCAGTCTTTTGTTGGGACGCAAATATCTGGACTTTCCAATTCTATCCTTGATATCGATAGAGGTGCCCAAAAAGCTCATCAATTGGGTGTTGGGATCGTTTGCAATGATGTGCCAAAGATTCCCTTTAAGGAAGAACACGAAAATAATTTATAATTTTTTTGATTAATATGAATAGTAAAGTTTTGAAAAACATCCGATTATTTTGGGCAACCATGATTAAGTCACCCGGCTATTTTGGTCAATTTACCAATCAGATATATCAGGTCTATCTCAATCATCACAAAATAGTTCATTTTAGAGATGGTTACCCGGTTTATTCGCTTTCTACTCCCGCGCTCTATAGTAAGCCAGCAGCTAATTTTTTTGCTCGCTCGCTATATAGAATCATTCAAAACAGGAACCTGCCAAACCTGATGAGCTTTGCTGTTTCTAAAACCTGCAATGCGGATTGCAAGCACTGCAGTTTTTTCGATAGTGAGAGTAAAAGGGAAGGAAAAATGCTGACGTTGGAGCAGTGCAAAAAAGTAATTAAAGACGCACAGGAATTGGGCGTTTCAATTATCAATCTTTTGGGCGGAGAACCATTGATGAGGGAGGACATATTGGATGTCATTAAAAGCATCAATAAGGATTTGTCCACCGTTATACTGTTTACGAATGGCTGGTATCTCGCCGGAAAAGCAATGGAGCTGAAAAAATCTGGCCTTGATGGTGTTTATGTTAGTATTGATTCCGCTGATAAAGAAGAGCACGATAAAATTAGGGGTAAGCAAGGGATGTTCGATAGAGGAATGGAAGGTTTAAGAAATGCCAAAAAAGCAGGTCTAACAGTTGGAATCTCCTGTTGCATCACAAAAGAAGATTATCAAAACGGAAAACTAAAAAGAATAATTGAGCTTGGGAAAAAGGTTGGTGTTCATGAGGTGCTTGTCTTTGATGCTATTCCCACAGGCAGAATGAGTGGTTGTGGAAATTTGGTTGATGATAATGGCTGGATCAATGAGATGATAAAATTCACTGAAAAATACAATAAAGATGATAGTTACCCGGGGATATTGGTCTATGCATATGCTACCAGCTATCGAAGCACTGGGTGCTCCGGCGGGACGAGCTATTTTTATGTCTCTCCTTATGGCGATATTTCTCCATGTGATTTCAATCATGCAACTTTCGGCAATGTCCTGGAAGAGCCTTTGTATGAAATTTGGGGCAGGATGTCGTCATTGGATTTGTATGAGCAAGCCACCTGGGGCGGATGCAAGATGAAAAGCTCAAAATATAGGGATAATGAACATGTGTCAGCCGAAGGATATAAAAGAGGATAACTTTTCGTATAGCATCTTGCGGGCTGGTGGCAGATGTGCTATATTCTAAGTGTCAGTAGTAAGTGCTGGCAATATAAAAATAAAGATAATAAAAACAGATGAACACCTTGTTCTATTGCAATAGTGCGGCGTGCCATTTTGATAAAACTCCCGCAGCATCAATTATATTTTTTGAGTTCTTCATTTTTGTTGGAGTTTTATTATCCCTTTATTTTTTATCTAAAATCGAGAAAAGAATTTTGTTGAAATTCCTGACCGTTGCGGTGGGAATTTTTATTTTTGAATCTTTTACCCATCCTTTGTGGGTCAATGCTCATCTGGGATCTTGGGCGTATATGTATAGAGATGTTAGCTGGGTTTTAACCATCGGGTGGACAGCTTTAGTGCTTGTCCCTGTGTCTGTGATAGATAAATTTTATGGAAGACTAGAAGAATGGAAGAGATTTATAATGTATTTGTTTTCCATAACATTTTTGGGAGTCTTGGGAGAAACGGCAGTGGTTAATCTTGGCATAAGAAGCTATGCTCCAGAAACCATAGAATTGATTTCCGGTAGATATATCTCATTATTAAATATTCCGTGGGACGCGCTGTATTATACTCCGGTGTTCATGGCGCTAGTAGTCGGATTTTATAAATATTGGGAACTTGTTATTAATAAAGATCTAGTAGCCCCGGTAAAAAAGGTTAAATGGCTAAAGACTCTTTTAATAACGGCTCTAGGCGTATTGTTGTTTGAAATTATGATTGAACCGATGGTTATTAATGCAGGGCTACCTTCATGGTCTTATATTTATAGGGACGTTAGCTTTTTAATGACCGGGGGCTGGATATTGATTATTTGGCTGGCTGTAATTTTGGTGAATAAGGTATTTATTCAGTTTAATCTAGTCGAAAAATTTTTGGGCTACATTGCTGTCGCTACGATAATTACAATGCCTATTGAGTCATGGCTTATTGTGAGCGGGATAAGACAATATGGGCCAAGTGCTACGGGTAATTTTTCTGGTTATCATATTCCACTTACCAATGTCCCAGTGGAAATTGCTTTTGCCATACCTTTTTATTTGGCGCTGATTATAGCTTTCGTTAGCTATTGGGTGTTTCAATTTAACAGGAAAAAACAAATCTCATGAGAAAGTTAACTAGATTTTTAATAGGTGGCGCGGTGTTGTTTTTTGGTTTTCTCATTACGGATAATATGGAGTTTTTAATGATGTCTATTATTTGCACTGGTGGGATTACTCTTGTTGGTTATGTTCCATTGGCTTATGTGATAGGCCTAGCTTTTGATGAACTCTTATTCAAGCATATAATAAAAACAGATGAAGCGACCCAGCCGGCGAAAATCATAAGCATAAATGAATCTACTGCTCCACTCACCAACAATCAAGTTGCTTTAGTGAATTATATTAAGGAGGCAAGGGCTAATGGGATGGGAGATGGACAAATTTCTGGCGTGCTTAAAGACAATGGCTGGTCTGAGGATGATATTAAAACTGCTCTTGGATGTACTCAAACACAATCGTAGATGTAATTTTTATGCAATCTACTTAAATACAAAAAATCGCCATAATGGCGATTTTTTGCTTTCTACACAAAGTTGGAGATCCAACCATCACCTAAGAGACATGTATGGGTTTAAAGCCCATGAAAGGGCTCAATATGAGCCCTCAGGGTCTCTCGATAAAAACGTCTGATGGTTGCCGGGGAGGGAGTCGAACCCCCGTTACCTGATTCAGAGTCAGGCGTCTTACCACTGGACGACCCGGCAATTTTTAAACAAAAACAAGACTACTAAGTCTTGTCATAATTTACCCTAAATTTATCAAAAAATCAACCTATATCTGTAAATACCGACGAATAGCAATCATACTACTGATAATTCCCAAAAGTGTGCCAGTGCCTATTTGCAATCCAAATAATAACCCAAACTTGGAAAAATAAAGATCAATCAAAATAGCTGGTGGAATACTGGAAGTGAGATAAGGCATAGCAAATTTCACCGCAATAAATAATATCAGCATAGAAGAAATAGACGCAATAGTACCATAAATCAGTCCTTCAAAAACAAAAGGTAAGCGAATAAAAATATTAGAAGCTCCCACTAATCTCATAATTTCCACTTCTTGTTTGTAGGAATAAATAGTAATACGAATAGTATTAAAAGTTATTAGAACCGCAATAACGGCAAATAGAATTTCCAAACTTAATCCGACTTTTTTGGTAGTGGCAATAATACCGTTTAATTTTTCAATTATTTCTTTATTTTTTCCGTAATTAACACGACTCACATCCCCAAAAAAATCCGCTTGATTAATAAATTCATTAATTGATTCATATTGACCAGGATTTTTAGATCTTACCACTAAAGAAGCCAATAATGGATTATCTCCTAATTCTTCTAGGGACTGAATAATAGCTGGTTCATTAACATTATTACTCTTAAAATTTTCCAAGGCTTTTTTCTTAGAAACATAGGCGATGGATTTTATCTCGCTAGTTTTTTCCAATTCCCTTTGAGCCTCCTGAACTTTTTCATCCGTGACATCGGATTTAAAATAAATACTGATATTAGCCTTTTCCTGAACATTTTTTAAAAGTAAATTAGCTGAAAAAGTTATCATCATTAGGACACTCACCACAAAAAGAGATAGCATCAAAACGCTCACTGTGGCAAAACTAAGCCAACCGTTTCGCCAAAAATTTTTAATCCCTTCTTTAAATGTTCGTGAAATAGTTAAAAACATATTAGGTGCATTTAATTACTTTATATTTTCCTTTTTTGGTATCGCAAACTATTTTTCCATTATCCAAGGCCACCACTCTCTTATTGGCTCGATCCACAATTTCCTTGTCATGACTAGCCAAAACAATCGTCTTTCCCAATTTATTTATCTCCAACAAAAGTTCTACTATATCTTGGGAAGATTCCGGATCCAAATTTCCAGTCGGTTCATCCGCAATGATTACTAATGGTTTATTGACCAAGGCTCTGGCAATAGCTACTTTTTGTTGTTCTCCTCCGGAAAGTTGATGAGGGAATTTATTGGCCTTATTTTGCAATCCAACTATTTCCAAAATTTGTGGGACATCTTCTTCAATTTCAACTTTGGAAAATCCAGAGACTTCCATAGCGTAAGCCACATTTTCAAAAGCCGTTCTTTTTGGTAATAATTTAAAATCTTGAAAAATAGTTCCGATGTTTCTACGATGAGCTGGCAATTTACTTTTCTTAATCGTAGCAATAGAAATTTCTCCGAACAAAACATTTCCTTCCGTTGGTTTCTCTTCAGCATAAATTAATTTCAAAAAGGTGGATTTTCCAGATCCGCTCGGTCCCACTAGGGAAATAAATTCTCCTTCCTTAATTTCTAAATTTATACCTTTAAGCACCGGTGCATCCTCGGCATAAAACTTATCAACCTTATCAAATTTTATGACAAAGTTTTCTTTTTCCGATTCCTCTTCTGGTTTTTCTTCCGGTTCTTTTTTTATCTCTTCTTTTTTTTCTTCTTCTTTTTCCATAATACTTATATTATAAACTATTTTCCATCCCAGTTCAAGTAAGCATTTAAAAATTCGTCAAGCTCACCATCCAAGACCTCCTCAGGATTCTTGGATTCGTGCTTAGTCCGGTGATCTTTCACCATCTTGTAGGGATGCAACACATAGGAACGAATTTGGCTTCCCCACTCGACTTTTTGATGTTCTCCTCGGATTTTTTGCCTTTCCTCGTCTTCTTTTTCTTGCTGTTTTTGATAAAGTTTAGCCATCAAAACTTTTATAGCCTGCTCCTTGTTTTGCAGTTGGCTTCTTTCATTTTGACAAGTTACCACAATTCCAGTAGGCAAATGGGTTATTCTGACTGCACTATCAGTAGTATCGACCGATTGACCGCCAGCTCCGGACGATCGATAAACGTCTATTTTTAAGTCTGCTGGTTTAATTTCTAGTTTTTCGCTCGCATCAATAACCGGCAAAACTTCCACTAAAGCAAAGGATGTTTGGCGAAGATTTTTAGCATTAAAAGGTGAGAGGCGCACCAAACGATGCACTCCATTTTCTCCTTTTAATTCTCCATAAATTCTTTTCCATTTTATTTCTATAATAGCACTTTTGATGCCTGCTTCTTGCCCACGAGATTCACTAATTATTTTGGCTTTCATTTTTTTTCTTTCGGCAAAACGCAAATACATTCGCAAAAGCATTTCAGCCCAATCTTGTGCATCTAATCCTCCAGCTCCGCTATAAATCGCCACCAAGGCATCATTCTGATCGTATTTTCCGGAAAAAAGAGTAGTTTGTTCCAGTTGAGAAACTTTTTCTTCCAATTCAGCAACTTTTTTGGCTAAATCTTTTTTTTCTTCTGAGCCACTTTTTTCTGAAATCAAAGAAAAAAATTCTTTTAATTCATCCGCTTCTTTTTGGGCTTTTAGAAAAATTTCCTTTTCCGATTTCAGTCCTTCTAATTCTTGCATAATTTTGGAAGCTTTTTGAGAATCGGACCAGAAATTTTTTTCCGAAGAATCTTTTTCTAAGGCTACTATTCTTTTTTCTTTTCCTCTCAAATCAAAAACCGGCTTAATTTTTTCCATCTTTTTTTGAATACTTTCCAATTTTTCTTCTGCTACTTGCATAGTTTATTCAATAAAAGTTAACAGCAACATTATCCCAATGCCTAAAATCAAAGCAATGAATTGTCCTAAAGATTTTTTTGGATCGGTGTGTTTGTGTAGTTCTGGAATCAAATCCGCAGAAGCGATATAAATAAATCCACCCGCCGCAAAAGGAATCAGAAAATCAGACAGGCCGGTTCCTTCGAGATTTAGAATTAAAACTATCAAGGCTCCCAAAATCGCAAAAAGCGCTGTTAAAAAATTGAAAAATAAGGCTTTTTTACGCGAAAATCCACCATAAACCAAGGAACCAAAATCCCCGATTTCCTGTGGAATTTCGTGAAAAATTACTGCCAAAGTAGTGGCCATGCCCACTGGAAAACTAACCAAAAAACTAGCAGCGATAACCATTCCATCAATAAAATTATGGACTGAATCTCCCACTAAAATATTATAGGAAAATGGCCTAGGATTATGTTCGTCACAAATTCCATCATGACAATGACGCCAATAGAAAAATTTTTCCAACACAAAAAAAGTCAGAATTCCAGATAAGATATAAAAAGAAGCCCTAATGTTTCCCTGGCCTCCCGCAAATGATCCTGGAAGTAAATGGATAAAAGCGTCACCCAAAAGTGTTCCGGCTGATAAACTAACCAAATAAATCAGAAATTTTTCCAATTTTTCCTGTCGAATAGAAAGCGTAAAAACGCCCATTAGGGAAATGAGACTGACAATGGTTACGGATATTAATGTATAGAACCAAACCATCGGAATTACGAATTATTAATTATGAATTATGAAATTAGGATTTTATTGGAAATTCTTAATTTTCTAATTTTTTATATCCACCTCCCTGAATATTTCCTCCAAAGTGTCCCATCACACATCTATCGTCATATCCTTCTCTTACCCCCATTGTATACAAAACTCTACAATATTTTTCATAACATTCACCTTCTTCGATACCCCTATTCTCCTTATTTTGTAAAAGATGGCAAACTTCATGCACCATAATAGCTACCGTTGTTTCGGCGTGATTTTCTTTAGGACGAAAAGAGGTACTGACTGTAATTTCATCTGGAGTATTTGAGTGAAAACAACCGCCGCCCATACCTCCACAAGCCAATTCCGGTTGAATTTTTCTAACATTATCGCATGTGGTCTGATAATCTTTGGGAGATTTTTCCTTCATAAGTAGGATTGCCTTTTTGATATCAACGTTGTTCCATTCAGTAATGGATGGGCTTATTTTAATATGACACCCATTCGCGAAATCATCAAACCAAAAAAACCAAAAATTAGCAATCACTAACGGTAAAATAAAGAAAACGAGTGCCTTACCGAGCCAACCTTCAAAAAAAACTTTAAAAAAACTACCCCATTGATATGTTCCTTTCTTTTCCGTTACCTTGCCAAAGGTGATTTTAGGATCGCCCAATGGTATTTTTGATTTTATTTCCATTAAAAACTATAAATAATTTTTAATAAGTTTGATATGGTCTTCTTCTACCTGCGCCAACGCTGTGAATAATATTTTTATATTCCTATCCTCAGCGGTTTTGGCAAATCCGGCATAAAGTTTGGTCGCATGATCTTCTAATTCAATCGTTTTGTTAAAGTTTTCAATTTCTTCTTCGCTGCAGCTTTCCGCATCGATTCCTGGCCTTTCTATTTTAAGAAATTTAGTAGCAATTATCGCATGCTCTAATTCCACTTTAGCTAGGCGCTTATACATAGCCTTGATTTCATATGATTTGGCTTTGCTGGCCATACACAAATAAAGGGAGTTAGCTTTTAATTCCAAATCTAAAGTTTCCAAAAGATTTTTTTTGTCAGTCTCGCTAATTTTCCCGCCTGCAACGCTATGCCCGCTCGCATCGTTATGCGAAGCGTTTCGGGCGAGCGTAGCATTGCGGGCAGGTGTTTCTTGATTCAAAATCGGTAAAGCTTCTTTCCCGATTTTAATAAAATTTTCCCGCGCTCCACAAAACGGACATTCAGTAGGTTTCCCTTCACCGATATAGGCATCACCGCAAATTTGGCAGATGTATGTTTTCATAATTATTGAATTATTTATAATTATCTTGTATATTCATTATACTGCACATTTGCATATTGCCCACGTGGCTCCCCGTAAAATCCCGAATGCTCGGGATCGCGGGGCAAGCAGTTTCCGTCCGCCGTGGTGGACGGACAGGGTCCGAGCAATGTACATACAAATTCCGCCCACGTGGCTCAGTTGGTAGACCTGCCCGCCATCGCCTTAGCCTACATAGCTCAACTGGTAGAGCAACGGTATCGTAAACCGTAGGTTATCGGTTCAAGTCCGATTGTAGGCTCAGGCGTAGGCAGGCGGGGCAATGGTATTCCGCCAAAGGCGAATAAACTCCAGGCAGAGGCGTCAGTTTCACCCTACGGTTGATCACCCGCAGGGTGACAATTCTAACCATCGGCTCATTTTTCCAAATCACACTGGCAACCTTTGTTGCCGGTCAAACACTTCAATTCTCCATACTTTTTGTCTACCATCATTTGAATACGTTCGATTGTTTTTTTGTTTTTGGGAGCAAAAAGATGCTTGAATCTCCCCTGCCCTTTTAAAAAATCCTCAATTGGTTTTCTCTCTTTTATTTCATTATTTAAAATATATTTTCCATCTTCAATTTCATAAAGAGGCCAAAAATTAGTTTCCATCGCCATTTTTCCATAATAAACATATTGGGAAGAAGGAAATTTCCATTCATTAGTGCAGGGTTGCAAAACCAAAAGAAAGGATGGCCCTTTGACTGCCAAAGCTTTTTTCACTTTTCTTCGCAAATCTTCCAGATAGGCCACATTAGCTTGAGCTAAATACTTTATTCCATGAGCAGAAACTATTTTCATAATATCTTTGCAAAAAATTTCATTGCCAATATCAATTTTTGAAGGAGGAGTAGTTTGCGTGTTGGCGCCATAAGGTGAAGCACTGGATCTTTGTCCACCGGTATTCATATACCCTTGATTATCATAACAAACATACAAAAAATTATGCCCTCGTTCCAAAGCTCCAGACAACGATTGCAATCCAATATCGTAAGTTCCCCCATCGCCGCCAAAAACCACAAATTTGGTTCGCTTTGTCGAACCATCCCGGGCTTGTCCTGGGATCTTTCCTTTCTTTCGCAAAACCCTATAGGCCGTTTCCACTCCGGAAATAGTGGCGGCCGCATTTTCAAAAGCATTATGAATATAAGGAACCTTCCAAGCCGAATAAGGATAGAGAGTGGAAGTCACTTCTAAACAACCGGTAGCATTAGCCACTACCACAGGATCTTTAATCTCATCCAAAACCGTCCGCACAATAGCCGGAATTCCACAACCAGCGCAAGTAGAGTGTCCGGAAGATAATTTTTTGGTTAATTCTTTATTCATGATTGATATATTTTATTTCTTGAGAAATGTAATCTTTTTCCAAATCATTAAAAACTTTTTCAATATCTTTTTGAAAAATATTTTTTCCGCCTAGACCATAAACATAACTCGTAACCCGTAACTCGTAACCCGTAACTCTTTTTAGGGAATTAATTATTTCTGTGTATAGTGGCGGATAAGTACCAAAAGACATTGCCCTATCAAACACCGCAATATTTTTAATACCATCCAGAGCTTTAGCTACTTCCTTATGAGGAAAGGGACGAAAAAAATTAATTTTCAAAAGACCCACATTTTTCCCTTGATGGCGCAACTTATCCACCGTTTCCTTTATAGTTCCGGCTGTTGAACCCAAAACCACAATAGCACTTTCAGCATTAGCTAATTCATATTCTTCAAAATAACCTTTTTTTCTTCCGGAAATTTCGGAAAAATTTTCCGCTAATTTAGCATACTTTTCAGCTGATAAATTAATAGCGGAATTTTGTTCTATTTTAAATTTAAAATAATTTTCCGATAAAGCTAAAGTTCCAAAAGTTTTGGGATCTTTAGAATTTAACAAAGAACTATCAGGAACAAACTCCCCTACAAAATTTTTAACTACTTCGTCTGGAAGAAGCGTAGCATTTTCTACAGAATGAGAAGTAATAAAGCCGTCCATAATCACCATTACCGGAAGTTGCGATTCTTCCGCTAATTTCATACCGATTATAGTATTATCGTAAGCTTCTTGGACATTTTCTGAAAAAATTTGAATCCAGCCCGTATCCCGCGCACCCATCACGTCGCTATGATCGCAGTGAATATTCAAAGGAGCACTCAAAGCTCGAGCCGAAACCAACATCATAATTGGCAATCTCATTCCACTGGCGATATATAAAATTTCATTCATTAGCGCCAATCCTTGGGAGCTAGTGGCTGAAACTGTTCTAGCTCCTGCCGCTTGTGAGCCTACTGAAGCACTAATAGCGCTATGTTCCGATTCAACGGTAATTATCTCCGTATCTACCTTTCCGTCCGCTTGATGTTGCGCAAAAGCAGCCACAATCGGAGTTTGAGGAGTGATAGGATAAACAGGAAAAACATCCGGATTAATTTGCCGAAGTGCTTCCGCCATAGCGGCTCCACCTGTCAAAGCTAATTTATTTTTATCCATTTATTCTTTTTTCATAATTATCGCCTTCACCGAACAAACGACCTCGCACACCCCACAACCCTTACAAAAATCATAATCTATATTCGCGCATCTCATATCTCGTAACTCATAACTATATTTTTTATCTTTTTTTTGAGTTATGGGTTTTGGGCTTCGGGTTTCGAGACTTATCACCGCTTCAGGACAAAATTTCACACATGTTCCGCAAGCGGTACATTTTTTTTCATCAACAACCGGACGCATATAACGCCAATCGCCGGTTTTAGGCGCTTGATTTAAATCATGTTTTATAGTTCCGCCTTTTTCCATTTTTTTATATTGAATCGTAAGCCTTTTCAATAGCTAAAATATTTTTATCCGAAAATTCTTTGCCGATTTTAGGTTCAAATTTTTCTCTAAATTTTTGGCAAAGGCTAGCTAATTTCACAACTTCTGTTACTTGAATTAATTTTCCTAGAATTGCCGTGTTAGGCCGAGGTTGTCCGATTATTTTTTGGGAAATTCCGGAAGCATCAATAGCATAAATTTTTCCTTGAAATCCCCCCAGCTTGGCTTTTATTTCTTCGGAGCTTTTTTTGGTATTAATAATTAGAAATTCGTTTTTATCTAAATTTCTGACTAAATCCAACTTTCCGCTCAAAAGAGTTTCATCCAAAACCACCACGGCATCCGGATCATCGATGGCTTCGTGAGTTCTGATTTCTTGATTGGAAATTCGGATAAAAGTCTTGGTTGGTGCTCCACTTCTTTCAGGACCGAAATAGGGAAAAGCCTGGGCAAATTTTCCCTCCTCAACTGCAGTTTCCGCTATAATTTCGGAAGCAGTTTTAGCTCCTTGCCCACCGCGGGCATGGAAGATAATTTCCATTACTTCTTTGTGATATTTCATCTTTATCATTATACCACAAAAAAAGAAAAAAGGCGGTTACTATTCCGCCTTTCTATTCTTGAAAAATTATTTGTTCAGCTCTGCTTCAATCAGACTATTAAATTCGTCTTCTCCAAAAACACCATTTCGAAATTGACCGTTAATAAAAGTAGCTGGAGTTCCAGAAACTCCAAATTCTTGCCCTTCTTGCATATCTTGAGAAATTTGATCCTGATATTTTTTGTTATCCAAGCATTGATTAAATTGGCTAGCATTAAGTCCGAACTGAGCAGCGTAGGTTTTAAATTTCCCCGTTCCTTCAGTAGTGCCCCATTCATCTTGAGCGTCAAAAAGTTTATTGGCATAATCCAAAAATTTCCCTTGTTCTGTGGCACATTCTGAAGCCAAAGCCGCGTTTTCAGCCTGAGCATGAAAGCTCAGAGGAAAATGTTTATAAACATATTGTATTTTTCCCTCGTATTTAGCTAACGTTTTTTTCAAACCGGTATGAAAAGCTTTGCAGTAAGGGCATTGAAAATCAGAAAATTCCACTATTTTTACTTTAGCATCTTCCGGTCCGACTTTGGCGTTGGAAGATGAAGGATCGGGAAGAGACAAATATTTTCCAGCCGGAACACCTAGCTGAACAGTGTCCAATAAATATTTTTCTCCGTTTTGGTTAAAAATACTTTGGGCTTGCGCAAAAAATTCAGTTTCTTCTATCGCTGCCGGGAAGACAAAAGCTGGCAAAGTTTTTACTTTAAATTCTTCGCTTATTTTTTTCCCTTCTTCTGAACTTATATCAATGTTTTTAGCAGAAATAGTCGGAATCATTCTTCTTAACCAAACCAACGCTTCAGAAGGATCACAGTCCACACACTTTTCATCGGTTATAATTTCCGCTTCAATCATAGGTTCCTGATAAGCTACCCAAGTTTTTCCATGGGCTTCAATCACTTCCGATTGACTAACTGCCTTTTGAGAAAATCCTTGTCCTCGAAATAATTGAACAATGTCCACAAAAAGACTACCCACAAAAAGTCCTCCCAGGAGAATGACCAATGAAATCAGACTTTTTATTTTTTTCCTTTCATCTTTTTGGGAAAAATCTTTTTCGTCCAAAAAATTGGTTTCAATAATTTCGTTTTTTTCGTTGTTGTCTTCCATTTTTTTCTTATTAATATTTAATTTCCACAATAACCTCCAGTAGAAGGAAGTGAAGCGGGAGCTACCTCCGGATTTTTTTCAGCTTCAACTCTTCTTTTTTCAGCTAAATCAACTTGCAGTTGATTAATATTATATGATCCTGGTCCAGATCGAACCAAGTGATCATCAAATCCCATAGTCAAACGTTTATTAGCTTCAGTTTTTATAGCAATCCCTAAAAGAATTCCCAAAACAACATAAAGACCTATTTCAAAATAACGTTCTTTCTTTTTTTTCAATATAGGATCATTATTTTCCTCACCCATTTCCAAAAGTTTTGGTTGAACAGTTTCTGCTTCTTTTATTTCATTTTCCATTTTTTTGAATAGTTTAATACGTCGATTAATTTTATCACAAACAAAATAACCAATCAACTTGCGGACTTTCTAATTTTATTGCTTTATAAATTATTCTTTTCTCAGCGCCTCCATTGGAGTCATTTGAGACCTGCCCGCCATGCTACGCGCTCGCCCGAAACGCTTCGCGTAGCGATGCGAGCGGACATAGCGTTGCAGGCGGGAGCTCTTGCGTCCTTATTTCATTCCTTTCGCAATGCCTCCATTGGAGAAAGTTCAGAGGCTTTTACTGCAGGATAATACCCAAAGATTATTCCCACTCCAGCCGAAAACCCAAAGCCAATGAGAATAGCGCTAGGGGTTACTTGAAAATCAATAGGATAACCAGCATATCCTGATGCCAGAGTGGCCACATGAGAAAGAAGATATCCAAATAAAACCCCGATCACTCCTCCAAAAATAGTCAGAAATATAGATTCAAAAAGAAATTGTTTGAGAATATTCGTTTTTTTGGCCCCTACCGATTTTCTGAGACCAATCTCAAAAGTGCGTTCCGTCACCGCCACATACATCACATTCATAATTCCCACTCCTCCCACCATCAATGAAATTGAAATCAAAGCCAGAAGCAAAGTATTAATGGTTGAAAAAACTGTGTCTAAAATATCTCTTACTTCAGCAATGGAATTAACCGCAAAATCATCATCATCTGGATCGGTAATTTTATGTTGCGCCCGCATGGTTTCGGTCATTTCTAGAAGCGTGAGTTCTATTTTATTTTTATCCTTCATATTAAATATCGCAAACTGAATATGATCGATGCCCATGATTTTTTTCTGGAGAGTTTGCACCGGAATATATAGGGTATTGTCAAAATTGAAAAAGGCCGAGGTGCCTCTTTTTTTCAACACACCCACCACTTTATAGGTTTGGCCTTTAATTTTCACTTCTTTATTAATAGCATCATTGTCGCCGAAAAAGGTTTGTTTAACTTCATATCCCAATACCACTACTTGTTTCAAGCTTCTGTCGTCTTCATCGGAATACATTTCTCCTGATTCAATTTCGCCTTTTTTGTCGGCTTCAGTCACTCCGGAAGTCATTCCCATCAACATCACTTGCTTGTTTTTTTTCTGATAACTGACAATCTGTTGACTAAAAACCGCCGCATACCAAGCTCCGATATTGGAAATTTTAGCCACCTTTTCCATGTCTTTTATTTTCAGTGTAGTAATTTGAGTTCCCCCTACCTGTCCACTAGCATTTTGCGAAGAGGTTTTTGAAGTCTTGGGAACTTTCACTTCAATTTGCACAATATCCGCCCCGAAAGATTCCACTTGAGAAACAATGAAGCTTTTAACTCCCGCTCCCAAAGACAAAACTAAAATTACCGAAGTTACTCCAATGACAATACCCAAAAGCGACAAGATCGTCTTGCCGATATTGGAACGCAAGTTCCGAAAAGCTAGTTTTATGGATAAAATAATTTCTCCGAACATTGGTTTAATTATAGCATATTTAACTCCAAAATTTCCATAAATGTTTTATGGGAAATTCGGTCAAAAAATGGAAACCAAGTTGGAATATTGACTATAAATTGTAGTATCACTTTTTCACAATACTAGTATTGCCTATGGTGAAAATAGTATCTTCTTTGGGGTAACATGCATGTTGTTTATGTCTGCAATATGGTATTTGTCAAACAATCTAACCATCATGCTACTAATAAAACCTACCTGGTTATCCTCAACAGCGAGTGGCCTAGGTCTTAGTATCCTTCTGCTTGATGCTATTTTGTTAATCCAAGCCTGCTTTCGATTAATAGTAACCGAGGCCACATTAGATCCATTCTGAAATCAGACACAACTTCTGCTACCGGTATTTCTCACGAGAGATACTGGTTTTTTATTTTCCGATGAACGTAAATACTTGTCCCGTCGATTATTAATTGACTGGGATGAACTTAGATCCCAATTTTTACCTTGTAACGGTCGAACCACTATATTGAATTATCCAATTATTTTTTGATCCCGTTTTTTTAATAAATAATTTTTTCTTGTCACTACTTTTTTACCGGTTTTTTGTTCAAGCGCGACTCTTGCATCTTTGGCAATTTTTCCACCTTTTTTAGCTGGAATTTTATTTCCTTCCAAGCCTTTAGCCTTCACTGTTTCGGCAATTTGCCGAGTGGACATTTCCGCCAATGCCGTAAAAACTAATTCTGCTTCACCCATATGATCCCGCAGATTTTGAGTTTTCAATCCTTTTAAATTTTTATGCTCTTTGACCGACAAGTCTGTCCACTCTTCATGAATAATATTAGTCAAAATTGCATATTCATCTTGTTTTTTAACTTCATTATTTTTCCAATAATCCGTCAGTTTATTCCTGATTTCCTGCCCCATTATCCTTCTTTGAATCCATTCATTGCTCCGCCCGTGTTTTTGCCAATTTATTCTTGCCCGATTCACTGATTTTTCCGGATCATTTATTTCTTCCAGTCGTTCATAACCAACTCTAGCTAACCAAAGTTTTATCGGTTCGGCTTTTTTTGAAGGAATTGATTGAATTATTCTAAAGAGATGCTCAGGATTGCCTGCTAAAGTTTTTCTTTTTTTTCCTGTTCCAGTAATCATTTCTACCTGGGGACAATTTGTCCCTATGTATTTTCCCAATTCAATATCTCTTTTTCTAATTTTTTTTAGATAATCCGTGGAATTAGCACTGTCTGTAAGAACTTGAATAATATCAACTACGCTAAAAAACCAAGCTTCGGTTTTTTTGTCCCACACTCGACGAATTTTATTGCCTTCAAAGATAGCAATTTGTTTATTTTTATCCACAGATTTAAAATTATTTTATTATAGTGATACTATATCATTATAATAAATTATTGCAATACTTTTCTATTCATACCTCAAGGCTTCCATCGGCGAAACTTTTGAAGCCTTGCGGGCAGGCCCGCCTGCATCGCTAGTAAATTTTAGTACTTATAAAAATAATTAAGCTACTCGTATCTTAAAGCCTCCATCGGGCTTACTCGTGAAGCCTTGCGGGCAGGGTAAAGACCAAAAATTATTCCGATGAAAATAGAAACCAACACCGCTACTATAATTGATTGAAAAGAAATCAGAAATTTCCAACTATATCCCAAATATTGAATGATGACCGAAGCCAGAAAAGAAATTGAGATTCCCAAAATAATTCCGATAATTCCACCCAAAAGAGAAACGAAAACCGATTCTGCCAAAAACTGCGACATAATTTCCCGATTTTTGGCTCCCAAAGATTTCCGAAGTCCCACTTCCCGAATTCTTTGTCCAACGGCGATGAGCATTATATTCATAATCCCCACTCCTCCCACAATCAATGAAATAGTTCCGACCGCCAAAAGAAAATAACGAAGAACGTCAGTAATTTGCCCAATCATTTCCAAGGCCGCCGCTTGATCCCGAACAGAAAAATCATCATTGGCAGGATTATCAATATTATGGCGTTGGCGAAGTGTAATCTTGGCGTTAGCGATGGCTGATTCAATTAGATCAGGGCTTTTCACCTTGAGCCGAGCAAAGCCCAGATGATTGATTCCGAGAATTATTTTTTGCGCGGTTTTGAGAGGAATAAAAACAGAATCGTCCTGACCGGAACTGCCAAAGGCGGCTGAGCCTCTATCCTTGAAAATACCAATAACTGTAAAATTATCTTCATTGATTTTAACTCTTTGTCCAATAGCGTTTTCTTCACCAAAAATATCCTTAACCAACTTGTTCCCCAAAACAGCTACTCGCGACAAATTCATTTCTTCTTCCGAATCAAAAAACCGACCTTCGGCCATTTCGGCATTTTCCACATTCATATAACTAGCCGTAGTGCCGGTAAAATGAGTATTTTTGCTAATTTCATTCCAAGTGATAGTAATCGTTCCCAAAACATATCCGGCTCCATCATCCACTTCAGGAACATTGCGAGAATTTTTCAAGGCCAACAAATCATCATAAGTAAAACTAGTATTCACAATTCCCATAGCTGCGGCCGGCGGACCATCTTCATCTGAAGCTCCCGGCAAAACTCCAATCAAATTGGAACCAATGCCTTTCACTTGATCCAAAATCAGTTCCTGCGCTGAAAGTCCAATAGACATAATAATAATCACTGAAGCAACACCAATAATCACACCTAGAATTGTCAAAAAAGAGCGGAACCTCGCCGCCATCAGATTTTTGTAGGAAATTTTTATTGGATTAAGAAAACGCATAGCGTTCAATTTATAATTATCAATTTACAATTTACAATCAATGACTAAAATCCAATTTTAAAATTTGAAAATTAATTAATTGAAAATTATTTTAAGGTGTCTCCGTCTTTCAATTTTATTCTATTTTCCACATTCACATCCGAAATAATCTGACCATCTTTCATAGAAATAATTCTTTTGGCATATTGAGCAGTTTGCGTTTCGTGAGTAACTAAAATAATAGTATGACCTTCTTCATTAAGATCATCCAAAATTTCCATCACTTGGATTCCAGATTTAGAATCTAAATTTCCGGTTGGTTCATCAGCAAAAATTATAGCCGGATTATTAATGAGCGCCCGAGCAATGGACACTCTTTGCTTTTCTCCTCCCGACAATTGATTGGGCGAATATTCTGCTCGGTGTTCCATGCTGACAGATTTCAATGCTTCCAAAACTTTTTTCTCATTTTCCTCTTGCGATAGTCTTTTTTCATCATAAAGCAACGGCAATTCCACGTTTTCAGAAACAGTTGTCCGCGGAAGCAAGTTGAAAGATTGAAAAATAAAACCAACTTTTTCATTGCGAATTTTGGCTAATTCATCATCAGAAAAATGGAGGATATCTTTACCTTCAAAAAAATATTCCCCTTCACTCGGACGATCCAAAAATCCAAGCATTTGCATCAAGGTTGATTTTCCTGATCCGCTAGGACCCATAATAGCCACGAATTCTCCTTTTTGAATCGAAAAATTAGCGCCACAAACAGCCTTGGTAGCCGACTCACCTTCTCCATAGGTTTTGCACAAATTTTTGACTTGAATTAAATCGCTCATAAAAATAAAAAGATTTAAGAACACTGATTTAGGACTTAAGAAAAAATCTTAAACCATTATTCTTAAACCATAAATCCTTCTAATATAATTATTTAGTCAGCGTGACTACTTTTTCTCCACCTTGAAGTCCAGAAAGAATTTCCACCATACCTTCGTCCCCTTCCAACCCAGTTTCTACTTTTACTTTTTCAACTTCACTAGTTTTTTCATTTTTCAAAACTTCCACATATTTTTCTCCATTTCCATCTTTCACAGCTCGCAGTGGTATCATCAACGCCTCGCTTCGGTCGGAAATTTTCACATCCAAATCACAACTCATTCCCGGCTTCAACCGTTCGTCTTGAGTGCTTAATTTCAGCTTAATGCGATAATAAACCACATCTTGGATAACTGTAGAAGCTGGATCTATTTCATAAACTTCGGCTTCGAATATTTCCTTGGAGCCAATGGCATCAAAAGTTACATCCGCTTTTTGTCCGATTTTAATTTCCACAATATCCGATTCAGGAACATTAGACTGAATAATCAAATCTCCTTCTTCAGCTACCGTCAAAATAGTCGCGCTAGCTATTGCCATCTCCCCTTGATTAACTAACTTTTTAATAACTACCCCATCAATCGGTGATTCCAAAGTCGTTTCTCGAAGTTGGTCAATCACCGCTTCCACCGATGCCTCCGCTGATGCAACCTTGGATTTTTGAGCTAATTTTTGATTTTTTGTATAAGCACTTTTGTCTTTTATATTAAAGTAAGTTTTTTTCTGATAATCAGCCTCTGCTCGGGCTGTGCTCAAATTAGATAGTAATGTTCCTTCATCAATAACCGCTAACTGTTCGCCTTTTTTCACTTTGTCTCCAACATCCACATTAAGGGTTCGCAATCTTCCAGTGTTTTTCAAAGACAAATTAATTTGATTTTCCTGAGTAGCTTCTCCTGTCACCGAAACAGTCTGAGCTAAACCTCCGCGTGAAGCAACCTCAGTGGTATATTCCACTTTTGGTTTTTGAGATTTTTTATAAAAATAACCACCACCAATCACGACCGCGATGATGATTACCCAAATTGTATACTTTTTTCGTTTAGACATAATTTAATAAATTTCTAATTTTCAATTTTTAATTTCTAATTAATGACTAACTTTCTCAATTTCCAATGCTTAAATTTGGTCATTAACAAATTGGGGTTTGATTAGTAATTCGTCATTAGCAATTATAACAGCGTATTTTGATTTTCTTTTTCATCCAGCGCCTGGTTAACCATGGCATCTGCGATTTTATTTTTTTCTCTCGGAATATGAATGCATTCCACTGATTTAAAGTCTAAAATTAAATTCCAGACTTCCAAAAAAAGTTTTTGGATATGGGTTTCCTTGACCTTATATTCATGTTTCAATTGTTTAGTGACGAACTCACTGTCTAAATAAATCTCTACTTCTTCCAGTTTAGCCTTTTCTTTCCCCACCAGCTGTTTTATCTTTTTCAAACCGAAAATAACTGCTTCATATTCAGCTTCATTATTGGTTTTTTCTCCAATAAAATGTCCGAATTGTTTTTGGAAGGTTTCAATAAAAACCCCAATAGCCGCCGGTCCGGGATTGTTTCTCGATCCCCCATCAGTATACATTACAATTTTATCCGCCATAAATCTATTTTAGCATACAAAAATTATTTGAAAAGCCCTACATTTTCATGTCGATAACCTTCATCTGTATTTTCTTATTTCCATTCCATTCATCCTCTTCCAGATTAAAAACCAATTCAACCTTATTTCCTTTTTTTAGTTCGGAGAATTTTCCTCCAAAACCGAAAGCAATGGCATCAAACATTTTTGGACTACCGTTTTCTTCTCTAACTGTCATTTTTAGATGCTTGCTTCCATTACCAACCATTTTAACTTCTTCCAAAAAAGCTTTTTTAATCAAAAAAACTGGTTGTGGATTTCCTTCTCCAAAGGGCTCCATTTTTTTCAATTCTTGCACAAAATTCCAATCAATTTCACTCAAGGAAATTTCCGCATCTATTTCAACAGTCGGCACCATTTCTATCCCTTTTGAGTCTTCTTCTATCACTTGAGCTAGTTTTTTATAAAAATCGTCTATTTTATCCGCTTTTATTTTTACTCCAGCTGCTTGAGCATGACCGCCAAACCGGATGATAAATTCTGAACATTTTTCCAAGGCTTTAATAATATTAACATTTTCTGGACTTCTAAGTGATCCAATAAACTCTCCCTCTTGTTTTTGTAAAATCACTGTCGGTTTATTAAAACTATCGGAAATTTTTCCCGCGACTAAACCTAAAATTCCAACTGACCAATGTTCGCTATAAGCAAAAATAAGTTTTTTATCCTTGAAAGAATTTTCAGCAATAATGGAAACTTCTCGCGTCACTTCTTTGGTTACTTTTTGTCTTTCTTTGTTTTTTTCTTCTATTTCAAGCGCCATTAACCTAGCTTTGGATTTATCTTTCTCTGTCAATAAACCATAAGCAAAATTTGCATGATCCATTCGGCCGGCCGCATTAATTCTGGGTGCAATTTGGAAAGCCACTTTTCTAGCATCCGGTAAATTATTTTCATCAATGGAAATTTTTCCCACTTGATACATTTCAGACAACCCCATTCTGCGAGTTTTTGAGAGAACAATTAGTCCATATTTAACCAAGACTCTGTTTTCCCCTAATAAATCAACGCAATCAGCAATAGTCCCGATAGCCACTAAATCCAAAAGCCATTTCAGCTGATCAATTTTTTCTGGAGCTATTTTCTGATAAAGTGCTTGAGCTAATTTAAAAGCCACGCCCACTCCCGCTAAATCAGTAAAATTATAACCGCAATTTTCCACATGAGGGTTAATCAGAGCAATCGCCTTTGGAAGATTTTTTGGCGCATAATGATGATCGGTAATAATAACCTCTATACCATCTTTGCCAGCTTTTTCTATTTCTTCAATGCTAGTCATTCCACAATCTACTGTTATGACCAATTTAATTTCTTTTTCAGCCAAATATTTAAGCGCCTCCTCATTCAAGCCATAGCCTTCTAATTTTCTGTCTGGAATATAAATAATGACGTCTTCAAATCCTAAATCAGCCATAGTCTCCGTCAGGATAGCTGTGGCAGTCACTCCATCAGCATCATAATCTCCAAAGATAGCTATTTTTTCTTTATTTTTTTTAGCCAAAACAATTCTATTTACTGCTTTTTCCATATCTGCAAACAAAAATGGATCACCTACATTTTTTTCATAATCAAAAGCCAGAAAATCTTCTATTTGATTTTCTGTTTTAATCCTACGATTAAAAAGTAATTGCAAAACAAGCGGATTGTATTTTCCGCTAAAATTAATTTTATTGAATTCAATTTTATCTCTAACTCTCCAGGTTTTTTGCATAAAAATTTAAGACCGAAAAATTCCAGTTTTTAAAAAATTTTAGATAACTATTTTAATATCCACGGCTACTCCTTTTTGATCGTTGTTATAGATAATTAGTGGATTAATATCCACCTCCTTAACATTCTGACATTCCTGAGAAAAATCCAAAAGTCCTTTTAGAATAAGCCCCACTTCTTCTATATTATGAGGATTTTGACCACGAGTTTTTTCAAAAAGAAATTTTATTCGGCTTTTTTTAATATTTTCCAAAATTTCTTCTAAACTTAAGTTGGGCACCAATAAATCCACCATCCTAAAAACTTCGGTATAAATTCCTCCCAAACCATAAACTACAATAGGACCAAAAATTTCATCATTTTTTATTCCTAAAATTAACTCAGTTCCTTTGGCTAACATCGGTTGGATAATAATATTTCCTTCTGGAAATTTTTTTCTCAAATCTTCAATAGCCTTTTCCAATTCTTTTTGGTTTTGAATATTGAGCACCAATCCACCTTGATCGGTTTTATGAAAAACTTTATCACTATCCACTTTAGCCACCACCGGAAATTGAGAAAATGAAAAATCATTATCTGTGGCAGAAATTGTTTTGGATTCTGCCGCTTCAATTCCATATAAACCTGCTATCTGACTGGCAGTTTCATAATTAAGGGATTTTTGATTTTCCTTCTTGGCTTTTTGAATTAATTCTTCCGCCTGATTTTTTCTTGCTTCATTATTCTTAAATGTTTCTTCCTCTTGATTTTTTTCTTTTACTTTTTTCCACTGAGAATATTTGTTAGTAGCTTCTACGGCGCGATCAACTAAAAAGAATACCGGCACGCCAGCTTCTTCCAAAATCATTTTTCCTGAAGCAATTTTTTCTCCACCCATAAAAACTGCCAAAATATTTTTGGTTGAATTTTTCTTAAAATCAACTATTGCCTGCGCTATTTTATCTACTGGTGTTTGATCCTGAGGAGTCAAAAGACAAACAATAGTGCCCGCTTCTTCTTCAGAAAAAACAGTTAAAGCTTTTTGATAGCGATCTTCTTGTGCATCTCCCAAAAGATCAATGGGATTTTCCAAAGAAGATTCTTCCGACAAAAATTCTCTGAGCTTTTCTCTGGTTTCTTTTTTAATTTCCAAAAGTTCAATTTGTTTATTTTTAAATGAATCGGCAGCCAAAACTCCTAAACCACCAGCGTTGGTTAGAATAACCACTTTTTCATTGGAAGGAGGCGGACAAACGGAAGCCATTTTTATAAGCACTAAAAATTCTCCCATATTTTCCGCTCGAATAATTCCAGTCTTGGAAAAAACCGCTTCTATAATTTCATCACTGCCAGCCAAAGCACCAGTATGCGACGAAATAGTTTTTTGAGATTTTTCTGTTTTACCTGATTTTAGAATTATAACTGGTTTTTTTCGAGAAATTTTCTCCGCCACTTGAATAAATTTACGACCCTCTTTGATACCCTCCAAATACATTCCTACTACTTTGGTTTTTTCATCCTTCTCACAAAATTCCAAAAGTTCGGTTTCACTAATTTGCATTTTGTTGCCCACCGAAACAACGTTTCTAAATTTTATTCCCTCTTCTTGAGCCACGTCCATCAGTGCCACTGCCAAAGCTCCTGATTGAGAAATTAGGGAGACACCTCCGACTTTTGGCATTCCTCCAGCAAAGGAAGCATTCATTTTAATTTCCGGATTAATTATCCCTAGACAATTGGGACCGAGGATATTCAAATCATTTTCTTCAGCTAGTTTTTTAAGATCTTCTTCTTTCTTTTTTCCAGCCTTTCCGATTTCCGAAAAACCGGCCGAAATTATAATATAGTTTTTTATTTTTTCAGCATTTTCTCGAATAATTTCCAACACTAAATCTGATGGAATGGCCATTATCGCTAAATCAACTTTTTCCTGAATGTCTTTTAGACTTTTATAACCCTTCTGCCCTAAAATATTTTCGTGGTTAGGATTAACTAAAAAAACCTTCCCAGCATAGCCTAATTCTAGAATATTTTTAGCGATTACGTTGCCCACTTTTCCGGGACTTTCTGAAGCGCCCACGATAGCAATTGATTCGGGATTAAATATTTTTTCTAAGTCAGCCATATTAAAAAAATTAATTATTTTTTATTTGTTCCTCCATTTCACTTTCACTCAAAAGTCCTTCATGTCCCCCATAATGCTCTGCTGTTTTTCCACCATTAACCACGCCACTAATCAAACATTCTTTGATACTTTTTTCTTTGATGTGGCCAGCCAGAAACCCACTGGCAAAGGCGTCCCCTGCTCCAGTTGAATCAACTGCTTTTATTTTGATAGCGCCTACATGTTGCACTCCTTTTCCATCGTCAGCCCAGGCACCTCTTTCTCCATCTGTAATTACCACCACTTTTGCTCCACTATTTTTTAGTTCTTTTAATAAATATTCTTCACTATCTAAATTTTCTTTTTTATCTAAAGCTGAAATTATTTCAATAGCTTCATCTTTATTAACAAAAAATATTTCACACTTTCCAGCTAATTCAAAAACCTTTTGAGGATTTTCTTGAATATTTTTCCCTCGCGGATTAAAAGCTAGCTTAGAATTATTTTGTTTAACAATTTCCAAAACTTGATCCATCACCTCTTGCCAATTTCCACTCGGATCACTCACGGATATCCACTCTGCATCAGAAAATTTTTCTGGATGAATTTCCATTTTTTCATTAGCTTCTTGATTGGAAAAAATTATTCTTTCTCCAGATTCTTCATCCACAATAATGGCCGAAAGTCCACTCAGCGAATCTCGAAAAGTAATTAAACTGCTATTTATCCCAGTTTTTTCAATTCTCTCCCTTATCCATTGTCCAGTCATATCATTTCCCAAAACCGTATAGCAAGCTACTGCCACCCCTAATTTGGCTAGTCCGGCCGCTTGATTAACAGCTGTTCCGCCCAAAGTTTCGAAGCGATCATTAATATGATATTTAGATCCTAATTCAAAAGCCAATTTCTTTTTTGAAGTCAAATCATCTGGCGTTTCAAGTTTGGTTCCTTCTTTGGTCGGAAAAAATATATCCTGAGAAGATGATCCAATACAAATTACTTTTACCATATTTTTAAATTAATTTTTTATTCTAAAAGTGATTTTTTGTCCATAATGCTTGGCTGTTTTTTTCCTAAAATATCCAACACAGTTGGAACAATATTGCCCAGCACACCTCCGTCACGTAATTTTTTATCTTTTAAATCTTCTCCCACCACCAAAAATGGTACTGGATTTTTGGTATGAAAAGTATTGGGCTGATCAGTTCCAAAATCCACCATATCATCCGCATTGCCATGGTCAGCCGTAATAATCATCCTACCTCCAATTTTTAAAATTGCTTCGGACAAAATTCCTATCTGTTTGTCCAAAAACTCCACTGCTTTCACTGTGGCTTGAAAATCCCCTGTGTGTCCGACCATATCAGCATTAGCATAATTAACCGCAATAAAATCATACTTATTATTTTCTAAAAACTCCAATATTTTTTCCGTAATTTTTCCGGCTGCCATTTCTGGAATTTTAGCGTATGAATCAGTAATCGGAGAATCAATCATTATTCGATCTTCACCATCCACTGAATCAGCATAGCCTCCATTGATAAAATAGGTAATATGCGCAAATTTTTCCATTTCCGCAATGTATAATTGTTTAACATCCTTCAGCGCAACAGGCAAAGTATCTATCAAAGAAGCTTCTGAAAAAATTATATGAACATCCAAGTCTGGTCCAAAAGCCGTCATAGCTACAAAATATAAATCTTCTATTTTTTTAATCTGAGGCATTTTGTCTTCCAAAATTTTTTTTTGATTAGTCAGAACAAACAATTTCGTAAATTGACGAGCCCGATCAGATCTTAAATTGAAAAAAACTATGGAATCTCCTTTACTTATTTTTGCAATAACTTGGCCGTTTTCCATTATGACGGTGGGAAGAATATATTCATCATTTAAATTTTTTTGATAAGCATTTTCAATGGCCTCTTCTACCGACTGGGCCTCTTCCCCTTTTCCAAAAGCCATAGCCTCATAGGCCTTTATAAGGCGCGACCAATTTTTGGCGCGATCCATTCCATAGAATCTCCCTCCAATGGTAGCAATCTTTCCAATTCCCTCTTCGCTAATTATTTTTCTAAAATTTTTGAGATGTTCTAACGCACTGCGCGGATAAGAATCACGACCGTCAGTAAAAAGATGACAAAAAACTTCTGAGATTCCTTTTTCTTTGGCCATTCTCAAAACCGCCCGAAAATGTTCTGGATTACTGTGCGGACTGTCAATATTGCCCATTAACCCCATAAGATGAAACTGGCTAGAATTTTTTTTGGTATTTTCCACTGCTCCTAAAAGCACTTGATTTTTAAAAAAACTGCCATCCTCTATCATCTGAGTTATATGCAATGAATCTTGCATAACAATTCTGCCAGCCCCAATATTAATATGGCCAGCCTCCGAACCACTCATCCGATTTTTTTTCAAACCCACATCTTCGCCAGTCGCTCCCAAAACAGTGGAAGGATAAATTTTATATAATTTTTCCAGATTGGGTTTTTTTGCCAAATCAATAACATTGCTTTTGGAAGGCGGAGCTACTCCCCAACCATCCAGTATCACCAATATTGTCGGTTTTTTTTTATTGGACATTAGTTTCTATTTCCGCGATTATTTTTTAAAAAAATTATTGTTCGTATTTTCGTATCAATTCGTAATTCGCAGAGAATTATATTTCTTCTTCAATTCTTAGCAAACGATTATATTTACAAATTCTTTCTCCACGGGATAATGATCCAGACTTCATATACTCAGCTCCAGCTCCCACCGCTAAATCAGAAATAAAATCATCAGTTGTTTCTCCACTGCGGTGAGACACCACCACCTTCATTTTATTCTTTTTGGCTAATTTTATACATTTTATTGTTTCGGACAGCGTTCCAATTTGATTCACCTTAATCAACACTGCATTGCAAGCTTTTTCTGCAATGGCTTTTTCTAATCGCTTTACATTAGTCACTAGCAAATCATCTCCGATAATAATGGTTTTTTCTCCAATTTTTTCATTCATCATTCTCCAACCCTCCCAATCATTTTCATTCAATCCATCTTCCACGCTCAAGACATTGTATTTTTGCGTCCATTCGTTATAAATATTTATCAATGTTTCGCGTTCCATGGCAGCATTTTCCGGTTTGAAAATATATTTATTTTCTTTTTCATCAAAAAAAGAATTAGCCGCCGCATCCACGCCCAAATTCACTTCGGTGCCTTTTTTATAGCTCGCTTTTTCAATAGCCTCATTGATTAGTTCTAAAGCTTTGGCATTACTTTCCAATTTCGGCGCAAATCCACCTTCGTCTCCCACTGAAGTGCTTTGTCCAAGCGAAGACAGAATTTTTTTGAGTGTATGAAAAATTTCACTGCCCGCTCGCAATTGTTCCTTGAAAGTTTTAATACCATTAGGAATTATTTTATATTCTTGAATAGAAAGTCCTGAATCACTATGTTGTCCACCATTAATGACGTTGAACATGGGAATGGGAATGCTAAATTTAGAATTACGAATTCCGAATTTTTCTTTTATATATTTATATAATGGTAAATTTTTTTCGGTCGCAGCTGCCCGACAAACCGCCAAAGAAACGCCCAAAATGGCATTAGCGCCTAGATTAGATTTATTTTCCGTGCCATCCAACTCAATCATTTTTTTGTCTATTTCTTCCTGCTCATCCACTTCCATTCCCACAATCGCTTCAGTAATTTTAGTATTAACATTTTCCACCGCATTCAAAACACCCAAACCGCCATAACGGTTAGGTTCCCCATCACGCAATTCCAACGCTTCATAAGTTCCTATTGAAGCACCACTCGGCACCGCCGCTGTTGCTTTGATTCCTGATTCCAATTCCACTTCAACTTCCACGGTCGGATTCCCGCGAGAATCCAAAATTTCCCTCCCCTTGATGCTGGTAATTTTTGACATAGTAAAACTCGTTATGTATTAAATGCTAATAAGTTAATATTCTGACATGCTAATATGTCGTTATGCTAACATGTTTATATGCTAAAATGCTGATGTGTTTTACGCTTATATTATAGCATAAATTTGGGAAACAAAAAACCAGCTGTTTTATAGCCAGTTTTTGGATGGAAATATTGGGAGAACTAATCGAGGACGGTCATCAATTAGTTTAAAATCATGCTTTTTATTTCTTCCGCTACTTTATCTGCAAAAATTTCAATATTATCATGATCTTTAAGAATAACTCTTTTGACTCCCCTCTTTTTGGCTTCTTCGTTTCATTCTGGAATGGCTGAAATAGAGATTATTTTATCTACACCAAATTTTTCAAAATCCAGAACGAACATGGAATGATCCGCAGGATTTGCAATCCCTGTCCAGAAGGATGATGTCAAAATCCATCTTGGTGTTGTTGATATATTCTTCCACTTGAGTATAAACCTGCCCGCAGGGGTCAAATAGAACACTTACTTTTTTTAACTTTTACAGCTTCCTGGGCTGTTTTTTTGTTTTTCCGGTGTTGAATTAATTTTTCTTTCGGCGTCGCATACTTTAAACATTCCATAT
>Ga0210057_1000173_pt1 | contig 115219 bp, 113 predicted proteins | sample CryGeyCG2114_010_2_FD_183968 | JGI IMG/M metagenome (GOLD analysis project Ga0210057, IMG submission 183968) | Groundwater microbial communities from aquifer - Crystal Geyser CG10_big_fil_rev_8/21/14_0.10 (SPAdes) (version 2) | ecosystem: Environmental > Aquatic > Deep subsurface > Groundwater...
AGAAAGCATTCCCGGGCACTCCTCCGTCCGGCGAGTAGGGGAATGAAACCGACGGGTCGGAACCGAAGCCGAGTACGACACGGCTCTCCGACACAATACGGTCGCGCAGGGTTATGCCTTCGTCAATCCTCGCATCCTGCGCGCCGCGCGCGCTCGGAGTAAGGCCGACCTGCTGGGCGTCGGCGAATGAACCGCCGAAGAGCGAAGGAGGGGTGCTCGGTACAGGGGCGGCTTCTCCGGCTCCCGCCCTCTGGCTTGCTTTTTCTGGAGTACCCGCAAACACATTTCCTGCAAGTGTTCCACCCGGAGAAAGAGGCGGCCTGAGTGAAGGTACGGGAACTTCAGCTCCTCCGTTTAAGGAGGGAGTTGTTTGCGGCCCGAATACCGGCAACTGCGCATCGGACGTTTGACCGGCAACCGCCAACGCAGGTCCCTCCAATACTGTCTGTGTTGGCACGACCACTCCGGAAGTAGTTCGCACCTGACTCCCCGTCTGACTGTTTAGAGCTACTTCGATTCGAGCGGCCTCTTCCTCTCCCCCAAACTCAAGCGCTCTTCTAATAAAACGAGCCGCACCTACAATAGAATCGCCCGCGCCGCGTACCACATTGCCCACATTATCCAGCGCGGCAATAAGCACGCCATCTCCGGAGCCCGTGTCGCCAGGTCGAATAGGCGGCAAGGGGACTTCTGCAATGCGCACTTCCGGAAATCGCTCTACTGCCTGCACGGCGGGGGAGTTGCCGTTCGCTGATGGCCCAGCGTACGCCTGTGCCAAATTTACCCCGTTTGATATATTTTCAAACCGCTTCATTCCCTCCAATGCTTCGCGCATCGTGTTGGCATTTATGCGATTATTCGCAAAAGCCCTCCGTGCCTCCGCAGAGAGCGGCTTGTCCAAATTGTCAAAATTACCATCCGCCACACACGCAGGGCATAGTTGAACCGCCTGATGCGCTCTGGCCTGTGCAAGAGGATCGTTAGGAAAAACTCTTTGAATCGTTTCAACGGGCGATATATCTTTCCCAATAAACGAGGCCGGTATTTCTGCTTGCCACGCCGCACCTAAAAAGGCGGCGGACCTCGGGTCGTTTCTAGGATCTTGTGCGCCCGGTTTGCCGGCCAACCAGTCCTTTGCGTCATCGATAACTTGTGAGACCATTCTTTTTTCGGAAACAGAGAGATTTGGATTATCTTTTATTCTCTCAAGAGTCTTGACTGCAGACGCAACAGACGCTCTGCTTTGTTGAAAAAGACCCTGGTATCTAGACCCTGTTCTACCGGCATTTGGATTTCTTTGCGATTCTTGCTGTATTACCCCAAGAAGTGAGGTGCCGAAACTATCTCCATCGCAACCCCTGGCATTACATATAACGACAGCGGCTTTAACCGTGTACGCAGTTGCCAAAAAAGTATCGTTAACAGCCGGGTCCCCAAAGCTGTTTTCCAACTTTATGGTGTTTTTTATAAATTCGTAGGTTCCTCTCGCGGCCTCCGTTCCGGTAATTTTCACAGTTTTCACAACGCGCGGAGGAGCTGTTTCAGCCAGCGATCGCGGCGAAGTCAGAGGTGGCGGGGTGGTTACAATCGGTTTGGGGTTCAATAACGGATTATTTTTTGTTTCGGGCGCCACTTTTTGCACGTTTGCAATGGGGATTTTCCCGTCATCACCCACGCGCGGAAGGCCGAGGGGATTTTGCTCCGCTATGTTTGGGTGGACAAGATCAAAGAACCCAAACCTGCTGGGCGGCACTGCCCCTTGAACAAACGGTTGAGTTGGAAACAGTGTCGGCACTGCCCCTTGAACAAATGGGGCGGAATTGGCAAAAATTGAATTGTCAGCAAAGAAATTCTCGCCGGCACTGAAGAAATTGTTACTGAAATAGACGGAATTCGGGTTTAATGGACTTGTTAAACTTGACGGATTTAAGAAATTCGAGAGAAATGTGGGCGCGAGTGTCGGCACGGATGTGAAAGTGGACGGTGAGGAGAAAAACTCCCGTGGAAGAACACCTTCTCTGGGCACGGCCACTCTGGTGCCGGGACCAATCGTTTGGATATCTCGAAAAGAATTAGGATCAAAAACGAAATCACCAAAAACGGGGTTGCTTCCTTTTTCGGTCAAGCTAGGGTTCTCAGAAATAATTTTGCTTAATTCGGGGAGCTTCGGCACATTTTTGTCCAAGTTGTCGTGTTCTCCCGAAACGCTAACATTCGGCAAATCTCCCGCGCCTTCAAAAGAACCCAAGATACCGCCGTCTTTGAAGTCGCCCTCGCGGAGCTTTATGGGAGTACTATTCGGCCGCTCACTTAATGTCGCAAAGCCGCCTCCCGTTACAGCCGCCTCGGCCGTATCAAAATCGAATTGCACGCACGCGCGAACACCCGAAGGAACGGTACAGCTATCGTCTTGTTTTGTGCATGTTGCGCCGTTGCCGGCGGCATCAGACCATGTAAGAGTGCCGCAGACAGGCGGCGTCTTGCTGTCTTGTTTACAGTCTTCTGACTTTGCGGACACTCCATCCTTGCTCGCACTTACCGTATCGGTGGAAGTCGGGCAGTTTGGAAGTTCTGTTGGTGTTTGCTGTGCCCATGCCGCAAACGGCACAACGAGCAATAAAATTGCCCACATAAAAACTTGCCTCTTTATGGCCGGTTGCACGCTTTAATAATACCAAGCCATCGGCAATTGGAACGGGCGCGCGGTGGAAACAGTATTACGACTCAAGCGATGACGGCTTGGAGATTTCAATCTCGATTTCGGCGCGTTTGCTTCCTCCGGCGCGCGTAGTGCACTCTACGGCGACTTTGCCTCCCGCCCCTACATTCTCAAGTTTAATCACTCCGCTTGTACCGGGTTTTGACACTCCCGCAAAATCGGAACTTCCGGCAGTGCACGAACTCATTCCTCCCGTAATCCACCCGACATTTACATCTTCGCCCGCTTCAACGGAGCTTGGGTTTGCAACGGCTGTAATGAACGAGCGGTTTACATTTACCTCGCACCTGTCGGTCGCCCGTCTTTCTCCCTCTTTGCATGTGAGCGCGAAAAACACTGTCTGTGCGTTGCCTGACGCGACTTTTGTCGAAGTGGCGGCAGAGCCGGACTTCGCGCCGCCGGTATCAAACCCAGTGCCTTCACTATCGGACGCATTGCGGCACGACCACGAGATACTTATGGGCGACCCGGAGTCTGCGGTTGAGGGAGCGCACGACAGCTCCGCAACAGGAGCCGCTTGCGAAGAAGTCGATGTTGCGCTCGCGGATGTCGGCCGAGTGCTTGACGAGACAGCCGGCCTGCATTCGTTGCCTCCGCACCCGTTTGAACATGTCTGAACAAACTGACTCTGGCACGAACTGTTGCGGTAAGAGAGGGTGTTCGTGTTGGAGCAAAAGTACTGGGGCTGGCAAACTTGGGCATTTTGCGCGGCCTGCTGATTCGCGCCGCCGCTGGATTGACCGCCGCCGAATAGATTCCCCAATCCGCCGCCAAGGCCTCCGAGTGATCCGCCCAGCCCGCGAAGCCCGCCGAGAATTCTGTCGAATATACTTCTGTTCGGCAGTGCGTCCGTAATTTTTCTTTCGTCGGGAGGAAGCATAAAAGTACCCAGGTCATCCTTCCCAAACCGTTTAAGATTCGGGTCGTCGACAAGCGCCTCCTGCTGTTTTCTCGCTTCTTCCTGCCTGAGTAGTTCGGGGTCGTCGACAAGCGCCCTGTGGTCGGGATTTCCCCCGCCCCCTAGATTTGACAGCGCCTGCTCTCTAAGACCCTCGGGCGGCACATGCCCCGTATCGCCGGTTGTAGGGCCGGGCACCTTGGGTGTGTTGAATCGCTTTGCCTCTGCTTCCGTAAGGCTTCTGGTTATCGGAAAAACATCTGTTGGAAGGTCGCCGCCGGAGATTGAGCCACTAAGTACACGTTGCGTCTCTTTTATATTGTTGACCACTTTTTCATCACTAATCTTTAGACTGTTCGCTATGTCAGAAACGGTGGTCGCCGATGCAACCTCAATACAGTTTTCTCCACCGGGTCCCGCACCCAAACTTTCAAGAGTACAGTAAATTACCACGGGTTCTTTTGTTTTTGTTTGGTCAACCAGCCGACTCGTAATTTCAATATCTCCGTCCTTTTTTATTAACACCAAATACTCATACCCTTTCTCGAGTACCTGCCGTATGCCCTCCGGTTCTTTCTCCGCCTTGGCATCGGCACCGGCGGTATTCGCAACAAGACGAGCCGAATCAACAGCAAGTTCAGTGCTATTAGTCAGCTCGCTTGATATCGCAACCGCGACACCCGCAAGCGCCAAAAGCACTACAGCAACCACAAGCCCCGCTCCGCGCCTGTATGATATGGCAGAAAAACGCCCGATAATCATATACATCATAATCATGCCATGAAAACGCCGCGGCGGCGGCTGTTATGCACACAAAAACAATCGGTAAAAATTTACTCCTTCCGCACGAATGCATACCAAAACGCGTGCAATATGCTACAGTACTCGCACAACTATTGCTCCCGTAGTTTAATGGATAGAACGCGGGCTTGCGGAGCCCGTAATGCAGGTTCGATTCCTGCCGGGAGCACAATTCAGTACTTCTTCGGAAGTCAGACCAACGACAGCCCGCGCCGCAGGCGCGGGCAACGGAAACAAGGCCTTTCTTTCAGCCACGAAGTGGCTGGGCGATGGGATGGAAAAGCGGGCGGATTTGTCACGAACCGCATGGTTCGTTCCGATTTTTTGGACGAAGGAGGCAATTTCGGAGAAATTGTCGGATGAGGACAAAAGAGCGGCTTGTTTCGTATCTAAAACCCACTCGTTAGAGGGAGTTTGCGGCTTTCGCGAGACGGGCCTTTTTGCGGTTCGCGGCATTCTTCTTTATGACACCGCGCTTTGCCGCTTTGTCTATGGCTTTGTACGCGGCCGGAAGCGACTCCTGTGCCTCCGCTCTCTTCTTTTCGGTAATAAGAACGCTCGCCTTCTTCACGCGCTCTCGCATTTCCCTTTTGCGGCGCAAGTTGAACACACGCTTGTTTAGCGATGCGCGGTGCGCTTTTTTTGCTGAAGATGTATTTGCCACGCGCCAAATCGTAACGCAAAGGCGCCGTGTTTGCAAGGACACTCGCGCAAGCGCCGCCAGGGCGGTATCATTCACTTTAATGATCGGCTATATTGAGGGCGAGGTGGTGCACGCAGAGGCGGGCTCCGCCGTAATCAAAACCGAAAGCGGGATAGGATATAAGGTTTTTTCAACCCCGGACACCATAAGCACTCTTAAAAACACAGTGAGGGTCTCCCTGTGGACGCATCTCGCTGTGAGAGAAAACGCCCACGACCTATACGGTTTTGAGACACGAGACGAACTGCATTTTTTTGAGCTTCTTCTCGGAGTGTCGGGAATCGGCCCGCGCTCAGCGCTCGGCATTTTGAGCATCGCGTCCATAGAGAACTTGCGCAGTGCCATTGCGAGCAACAAACCTTCATATTTAACCAAAGTTTCCGGAATCGGCAAAAAAACGGCGGAGAAGATAGTTTTGGAGCTCGGGGATAAAATCGGAACAATGGCAGACGGAGGAGCCGAGGCTTTGAGGGGAGACGAGGAAACGCTCGAGGCGCTTGTCGCAATGGGGTATACGATAACGGAAGCGCGCGATGCGCTCAAAAAAGTGCCGAGTGAGGAAAAAGACAGCTCCGCGCGCCTCAAAGCGGTATTGCAGACAATAGGCAAGTAATATGGAGGCCCTTATCGCCCGCATTAAAAACATCGTACCGGCGCTCGTCTTCGCCCCTCTCCAGCCGACCTACCACGCACTTCTTGCGATTCTGGGAGCGCTTGTTTACCGATTCCCCGGCAAGGAGCTTGTGGTCATCGGTGTAACCGGCACGAAAGGAAAATCCAGCACTTTGGAATTTTTAAACGCCGCGTTTGAAAAAGCGGGGTGCACCACGGCACTCGCAAGTTCCATACGCCGCAAAATAGCCGACTCGTCCGAGCCGAACGAATCGCGCATGACCATGCCGGGCCGCTTTTTCATTCAGCACTTCCTGCGGCAGGCCGCGGACGCCGGATGCAAGGTGGCGCTGATTGAAATTACATCCGAAGGCGCCCGACAATATCGGCATTGGTTTTTATACTTGAACGCGCTTGTGTTCACAAATTTAGAGCCCGAACACATGGAATCGCACGGCTCGTTTGAGGCATACGCGAACGCAAAGCTCTCCATAGGGGAAGCGCTTGCGCACTCTCCAAAGCGTCCGCGCATAATGGCGGCAAACATAGACGACCCATTTGGAGCGCGTTTCTTAAGCATGCAGGTGGACAAAACGGTACCGTATTCGCTTGAAGAAACCGCGCATAACTCCGGCAGTAAAGAGCGCTTGCCTTCCTTCGGCCTTGAAGGGAGGAACATCCATGTGAAGATCCCCGGCGAGTTTTCGCTTTACAACGCGCTTGCCGCGGCAGTCCTCTGCCGCGCAATAGGCATGCGCGTGGAACATATCGCCGAGGGACTGGAATCAGTTGAGAGAATCCCAGGGCGCGCCGAGAAAATAAGTGCAGATACACCGTTTGACACAGTGGTGGATTACGCGCACACACCCGGATCGCTCACTGCGATTTACGAAGCATACAAAGACCGTGTCAAACTCTGCGTTTTGGGCGCAACTGGAGGCGGGCGCGACCATTGGAAAAGGCCCGTGATGGGAGCAATCGCCGAGAAGTATTGCAGTTCCATCATTTTAACAAACGAGGACCCGTACGATGAAGATCCGCGCGCGATAGTAGACGAGATTGCGTCCGGAATAAAAAGCAAGACGCCGGAAATTATAATGGACAGGCGCCAAGCAATACGGTACGCGGTTGAGAAAGCGGCTAACGGCGCCGTGGTTATAATCACCGGCAAAGGAACTGACCCGAATATCGCGGGGTCCCAGGGGAAAAAAGAGCCGTGGAGCGACGCCGAGGTTGCGCGCGAAGAAATTGCCAAAGTGATGTCCGCGCGGAATTAGAGACGGTGATATACTCAAACAATGGCGAAGTGGTGGCGAAAAATAATAATTGCCGCGGTTGTGCTTTTCACACTTATCCTTATTTACTCATTTTCGCAGAAACTTGTAGTCGGCTTCGGGGGCTTCGACATTGACCGCTACCCGAACCCCGTAAAGGATTACCTTACGGGCGAAACGCAAAGAAAGGAGTATGACTACCCTCAATACGAAATACCGTTTGAAGTCGACACTCCGACCGTCAGTGATATTGAGGTGATTGAGTACACGGTCATGGTGCCGGATGACCGCGCTCCATTTGAGTGGAATCCGGTTGCGCCCTGACAAATCTTTAATTTTTGTTGCGCAGAAATAAGGCCAGACCTTCGGACCTGCCTAATTCCAGCTCTAAATGTTTAACAACTCTGAATCACGAAACAGGGGTGAGGCCGCGTATTTGGGGGCTGGGTCAGGGCTGTCCTTAAAAATACGCGGCGGAGTTTAGGGTTTTGTGATTCAGAGTTAACAAGAGAGCCCGCGATATAAGCGGCCGAACAAAACTACACCGGCGGCAACCGACACGTTGAGCGATTCTTTTGCTCCATATTGAGGGATATAGATAATTTCATCGCATTGAGACAGCACACTCTCCGGCAATCCGCCGACCTCACTGCCGAATATGTACGCCGCTTTGTTTGGAAAATCGTGCTCGCAAAGCGATACTGCGCGCGAGTCCTGCTCCACTCCCACAAGAGAAAACCCGCCGCTTTTAAGAGACGCACAAAGCGAGGCAAAATCGCCGTGCGAATTCCATGAAACACTTGCTTGAGCGCCAAGCGAAACTTTGGCGATTTCTTTCCGCTCTCTCCCAAAGCGATCCACAGGAGAAGGCGTGATGCCTACGAGATGAACGCATGCGACTCCCGCGGCATCGGCTGTTCTGAATATGCTTCCCACATTGTGCGCACTGCGCAGGTTATGTAGCACGACCCTCGCCTCTCTTCCGTTTTTTCCCATTCTCTTCAATATACCGCGCGTGCGCAGTCGCCGAAGGCGGACCGAGTGTTAAAATAACGACATGCTTGGATTCGGCGAAAGACAGGGCGCACATATAGGAGCGATGTCCGGATGGGCAATGATAGCAACCGCGGTACTTATAGACAGCGTGCAGTTCTTTTTGAGCATAATTATTATAGGTCTGGTCATCAACCCCGTGATTAGTTTCGTCGCCATGCTGCTTTTCGGCCTTTGGCTATCACACAATGGACTGAGCGTGCTGTCGCCCAAATACGCCGCGCGCTTTTTGTTTACATTTATCGGCGAGGTCGCGTTGGGATTCTTGCCTATCTGGACCGTAACAATCGTATTCATCGTAGGGGCAAACAAATTAAAAGAGATTGTTTAATGTGCGACTTACGAAGTCGCGCATTTCCGCTTTCCTGATTACTGCGCAGGTTGTGCGGTATGCGTTGCGGGAACACCGGGAATACCGCTCTTTTTGATAGACTCGCCATATGCCAAGGCGTCGCCTTGACATATGGCCCTGATAGGGAACTCGCTTCTGGCATGGCGGGAAAGGAAGTTGTACAATGCGCGCAATATCCGCCTATAGCTCAGTTGGTAGAGCACCTGGCTTTTAACCAGGGTGTCCCAGGTTCGAATCCTGGTGGGCGGACCAAACAGGAAAGCGCAAGCCGGCGTCAGTCGTTAGAATCAGTAAATCTGTTCCTACAAATCGAAGTCCACTATTAGAGTATCTTCTACGGTTCCGCCGTCTGCGGTAGCGCATACAGCCGTAAAGACGGTGGTTTTGGTAAGCGCGGCGGTGCTTGCCCCTCCCGAAGTACCGTTTTCGTTAAAGTTGAGGCCGGTTACCGTGCATGATTCGGTGTCTTGGGACGACCAGAATACATTCGTCCTGCCTCCCAGACGCACTTCGGCCGGCTCCGCCCATATCTTAACCGAAGGGTTGATGACCGAAACGGTGCACAAGCTCTCGCTACCGTCCGAGCACCTTATGCCGTATACGCTGTCCGAGCTCGGCGTTACCGTTGCGGAAGTTCGACCTGCTTGCGTTGTGAAACCGGCTGTTGCGGTAAGATTGGCGCTTCCGCACGACCACGCGAGCTCAACTTGTGTCCCCGCCCGAACCACTTCGGGAGAGCATGTAAGAGGGCTTCGCGACCCAAGTGAAGCGGGGGCTGGGACAGCCGGAGAGGCGGCCCCCGCATCCGAAGAAGAGCCGCCCGCCACGTTCGGGCCGAACCCGACGCTCTCACAAAGATTGTCGAAAACCGCATCCGGTATAAGCGCCGCGACTGCTGATGTCGCCCACGGACGCGAACTGCAAATTCCTCCGACTATGGAAGCGGCTGTCTCTGTGGTGCGGCCGACTATCGTACCGAAAAATCCCACCGAAACATCCGTTTCATTGCCTGCATTGCTTGTAAAATCCGGCGTCTCGCTGTCTCCGGTCGGAGTAAAGTTTGTCTGAGAGGCGGCGCCGCTTGTGCTGTCGGAGCGCGCCACGCTTTCCCGCACCGAGTTGGTAATGTTTACGCCGCCCTCGGAAGAGCCGCCGATACCGCCCAGTATTTGATTAGTCAAATTATTGGAGTCGGTCTCGGGTCCGGTGGTTAAAATTTGTCCCGTCCCCAGCCGCCCGAGAATTTGGTCAACCAAATTGTTCTCGAGCCCCGATGGTTGGAATCTTTCAGACAATCCCGCCGACCCGCCGAAGCCGATATCGGTTGAATTAAGGCCTGTGGAGCCGAATTGCGTCTGAGTCCCGCCTCCGCTCTGTCCTTGGCCGCCGCCCATCAAACTACCCAGAAGGCCTTGCACAACACCTTGAAGAACCTGCCCTATGATACCGCTTGAAGGATCGGAGAGACCCTGTTGTTTGCCTCCTAAGCCGGCGGCCGCAGTTCCCTTACACTCTATCGCAAAACAAATTCCGGGAACCACGCCGCCTATTGTGTCCGGAAGTACGCAATTGCACGGAGTTGAACCGGCCGCGGGACATGACGGTTCCTCTTTGGGTTTTCTTGCCGTTTCGTAACCAATGCATGTTTGGTGCGCCGCTCCTCCCTGACCTCCAAGGCCCTGCGTGAGCGCCTGCAGACCCTGCTTCAGCAAATCTTGTATTTGTTGGGCGCCCATTCCCCCGCCTCCCGCATCTCCTGAACCCTGTGCGGCTCCGCTTGCGGGAGCATCCGGGTGCAATGACCTCTCGCCGTTTGGCCCGGGATTGAGACATTTGAAAGCGCTCCATTTCCCCACAGTAATCGTCTCTATGGTAAGCGGTTTGGCTTTGGTCACGCAGTAGTAGGAGTCCTCCGACGAGAGTACGGTGCCTTGTGCATATACCAAAGAAAACACGCCGTAGAGAACACCGACAAACAGCGCCGTGAAGCCGATTACCGAGAGGACCTTCCCCATACCATAAAGATAGCACGCGCAAATGCCGCAAATGTCCGCCACTGTGGGTAATTTTTGCGGCTAGAGAAGGAGGGGTGAGAGCTCGTTCACATTCCGCCCGAGCGCAGAGGCATTCCAAGAATAAAGCGCTCAAGGGCATATTCTATCCCCTCACCGGACCTCCTCGCTTCGTGTGGAAGAACGGCCAAGCCGCGCAACAAGTGCGTGAATTCGTCTTGCGCATACCTCCCGCGCGCACTCTTCGCTTTGCCGTAAACAAACGGCTTGAGCCCGGACTCCTCCGATGAGGCCGCTTCGGCAAGAGCCATTGCCTTTGCTCCCCAGAAAAGAATACCCAAAATCGCCTCCGGCTTCTCCCCTTTGATAAGGGCTTTTTGATAACTGATCCACATTTCCTTTGCATCCCGCCTGAAAAATGCATCCGACAGCGCGAACACTCCGCCTTTCCTTTTCTTGATTTCCGAAGTATCGTGCCGCTCGACTTTGTCTGCACTCTTTTTTAGTTTTTCCAAAACCGGCGCAGAAACAGACCTCTCTACGATAAAAAAGACATGCTCGGATTCGGCCATGTCTTTGCCGAGGGAAAGAATTTCCTCCCGCATTCGGGCAACCTGAAGAAGGCCGTCGAGAACTATGATGCTTTTGGGATAGAAAAGCCCGCGCGTGGCAAGCAAATCCCCGATATCCACCGTTTCCGCCTCTTCTTCGGTAATGCGAGCGTAAAGTGCTTGAGGCGCGCGAGCGGAAAGTTTGCTAATCGCCAAATTAAGACGCGCGCGCACTTTTTTCTCGTCATTGCCGTAGTATAAATACAACATACTCCTATCCGCACCGAATGTGCTTCATAGACCCCCACTTCTCGCCGACGGAGGCATCGACCGCTATCGGAACGCCTCCGAGCAGTTCGGGGCCGGCGACCGATTCCATAATACGCGCCATGTCGGAGGAATATTTTTCCGCTTTCTTCTCGCTCACTTCAAAAACGAGTTCGTCGTGCACCTGCAATACGAGCGCCGCATCGGCACGCTCGTTTTTCTTTTCCAATTCCTCGTCGGTCTTTATCATGGCGAGTTTTATTATATCCGCTTGGGTTCCTTGTATAGGTGCGTTTACCGCCATCCTTTCCGCCTGCGCTCTTACGTATGGAAGCGAGGAATCCAGTCCGGCGAAATACCTTCTTCTTCCGAAAAGCGTCTCCGTAAACCCTTGGCGAGCGGCAAGCGCCTTAATATCCTCAATGTAGCGGGCGAGCGAGCGGTAAGTGTGGAAATACGCCGAAAGAAATTCGGACGCCTCCGAGCGGCTCACATTGTCGCCTAAATTGACGCGGAGAGCATTAACTCCCATGCCGTATAAAATGCCAAAGTTAATCACTTTCGCCCTGCGGCGCATTTCGCTCGTTACCTTGTCTTCCTCCACCCCGAATACGTCCGCGGCAACCGCCCTGTGTATATCTTTTCCCTCCTTAAACGCGGCCGAGAGTTTCTCGTCTCCCGAGAGGGCGGCGGCTATCCTCAACTCAACCTGCGAATAATCAAGCGCTAGAAAAACTTTTCCCTTTCCGGCGACGAACGCGTCGCGCACATTTTTCCCTTTGTCGGCTCTTGTGGGGATATTCTGCAAATTCGGGTTCTGGCTCGCCATGCGGCCCGTGGTCGTCCCAGCCTGAAGAAACGTCGCGTGAATGCGGCCGTCCGTGCCCACTAACCGCGGCAGTGCGTCTATATATGTTGAAAGAAGTTTTTGCCCCTCACGATACGCCAAAACTTCGCCCACAGCAGGGTGCTGTCCGCGCATTTTTTCAAGTTCAGATTCTCGCGTGGAGCGCTGGCCGGTGCCGGTTTTTTTCTGGCGAGCGATAGCGACGCCCAGCTCGTCAAAAAGCACTTCGCCGAGCTGTCGCGGAGAATTTATGTTGAATTCCCTGCCGGCAAGTTTGTAAATGCGCGATTGTATGCCGTCCAGCTCCTTGTGAAAATTCCTTGAGAGCGTTTCCAAATACCCGGTGTTAAGGGCGATGCCATTTTCCTGCATTCTGCGCACAACCGGTATCAAGGGCTTCTCTATTTTCTCGAATACTTCCGACAGCCGGCCGACCGCGGCCAGCTCGCCGAATATTTTTTTATGCGCTCCCGACAGCGTTCTTTCATTTGCATATTGCAGAGCGTCTTCGATAGCCGGGTTTGTCATGTCGGAGCGCAAAAGCCACAAAGCTATAAGCATCTCGTCCAGCATCTCTTCTGGAATATCGCGGCGCTCTTTCTCGTCTTCTTTGGCGTCCCCTTGCCCGCCTCCAACAAGGCCGCGAAAGCGGTCAGCCAAAGTGCGAAACGAAAGTTCGTGGAAAAGAGCCAGAACTTTCTCCGGCGACGCTTCGTCTCTCCATTTCTTTTTCGGCAACGAAAACGCTATCGGGGCGTCCCTTTTTATCGTCGCCAGCGAGCGCGAAAACAGGGCGTCTTCCTCGTTGTCCGCAATAAGATTTATAAAGCGTTTCTGCACGCCTGTTTTTTCCGAAATTTTCTCAACTCCGCTTTTCTTTATTGCGCCGAACAACTTCTCGAGAGTGCCATACTCGCCTATTAATTTTACCGCGCTTCCCTCTCCCACTCCCCTGACTCCTTTTATGTTGTCCGAGGCATCCCCCATGAGACCCTTGAGGTCGGGAATGTACTCGGGCCCGAACCCGTAGCGCTCCACCACCTTGTCCTCGTCGTAAACAACAATGTCGCTGAGGCCTTTGCGGGTCGTATATACCTTCACTCTCTCGCCGTCAACCAGCTGAAGCGTGTCCATGTCCCCGGAAGCGATTATTACTTCAAGTCCTTTTTCTTTCTTGGTATCTTCAACTATTGTCCCCAGAACATCGTCCGCCTCGAATCCCTCGGAGTCATAAATCGGGATTTCGAAAGCGCGGAAAACTTCGCGCGAGCGGTCAATTTGCATTACCAGCGCTTCTTCAAGCTCTTTGCGCGTCCCTTTGTACTCCTCGTAGACATCGTGCCGATGTGTCTTGCCCTTAAGGTCATAGGCGGCGATTATATAGTCGGGCTTTAAATCCTGGATTATGCGCATCAGCATCATTGACAATCCGTAGAGGGCGCCCGTGGGCTCTCCGGAGTCGGACGTAAAGTCCGGAAGAGCGTGGTACGCGCGGTGGATTATCGCGTGCGCGTCCAAAAGAACCAATCGCCTTGTCGTTTTGCTTTCAGTCATGAGAGATACTGCGCTTGTCATCGGATACAAAGCTAAAATGAAGGTGCTCCGTATCTTTCGGGAGCGCCTCTTTAATTTTTTCCGCCCACTCCACAAATACCACCGCCCCTTTATCCGCCAGCAATTCTTGCAGTTTAAGCGCCCTCGTTTCTCCCGCGTCCTCAAGCCGATATGCGTCAATGTGCACAAAACGCGAAAATGGGGGGCGCTTTAGCTGGTAGATTTTTTGTATCACGAACGTCGGGCTTGTAACCTTTTGAGTTACGCCCAAAGCGGCGGCGGCGTCCTGCACAAATGTGGTTTTTCCGGACCCAAGCCCCCCGTGAAGCGCTATAGTGCAAGCACCCCCTCTCCGCGGGACAAGAGAGGCCGCGTATTTGCGGGCAAATTCGCAAAACGCCTCGCGAGTATATACGGTTTGCGCCATGAGGGCATTGTAGCATCCACCGCAGACAGGACACTCGGCGCGCACTTTTCGTATACAATAAGGGGTGAGCGGGACGCGCGCAAAAACATAACATGGTCCAGTTTGACGAAAAAAACCGAGACGAGCGAGTTGCGGAGTTGCGACTGAAAGAGGAGGAGCGGCTTGCCCAAATTCTCTCCGACAAATACGGAGTGGAATATGCCGACCTCACAAGGAAAGCTATTGATGCCGACGCCCTTCGCCTGCTTAGCTCGGACGAAGCGAGAGGGACCGAGGTGGCGGCATTCCGCAAAATAGGCAAGCGGCTTTTCCTCGCCATGCGTGCGCCGGAGAGGCTTGATTCGTTAAAGACGGTGGAGAAATTGGAGCGGCTTGGCTACCAAGTCAGGCGCTTCATGGTGTCGCGGGCGTCTCTGGAACACGCGTGGGACAGATACCGCGACATCTCATACGCCACTGAAACCGAGTCGGGAGTTTTGACTGTCTCAAACGAAGCGATACAGAAAATGCTCGAGGAATTGAAGACGACGGAGGATGTACGTTCTCATGTAGAGCAAAATTTAAAAAGCAAAGACACCCACAGGATTTCCCGCGTCCTCGAGGTCGTAATGGCCGGAGCACTGGCACTTGGAGCATCCGACGTGCATCTTGAACCGGAAGAGGAGCTTGTGCGCATGCGCTACCGGCTCGACGGCGTTTTGACCGAACTGCTCACGTTTGACCATCCGACATACGCGCTCATTGCCTCGCGCATAAAACTTCTCTCTGCCTTGAAGTTGAATCTGAAAAACATAGCGCAGGACGGACGTTTCAGCATCGTTGTTCACAACCGAGAAATAGAGATACGCACTTCCGTACTTCCGGGAAATTATGCCGAAACTGTCGTGATGAGGGTGCTCGACCCGACCACCATCGCCCTTCCGATGGAGGAGCTCGGATTTGATTCGTACTTGATGGAAATTTTCAAGGCGGAAATAAAAAAACCAAACGGCATGATTTTGAACACGGGCCCCACCGGCTCCGGCAAAACCACCACTCTCTACGCCTTCCTGCGAGAAGTCCACAGGCCGGAAATCAAGATTGTTACGATAGAAGATCCGGTTGAGTACCACCTCCCGGGCATAGTGCAAACCCAAGTTTCAAAATCATACACATTCGCGCAGGGTCTTCGGAGCACCCTGCGGCAGGACCCGGATGTCATAATGGTCGGTGAGATACGCGACGGCGAAGTCGCTTCCACGGCCGTCCACGCGGCTCTGACTGGCCACTTGGTTTTTTCCACCCTTCACACGAACAATGCGGCCGGGACTTTCCCGCGCTTGGTAGATATGGACATCAACCCCGACATAATCGGGTCCTCTGTAAATATGACCATGGCACAGCGCTTGGTCAGGCGCCTGTGCGAGAAATGCCGCGAGCCGAAACAAATTGAAGGAGCCGACAAAAAACTGATGGCCCGTCTTCTGAAAGACATCCCTCATCCGGAAGACATCCCGAAAAACTACGAAGTAATGTGGGCGCCGAAAGGATGCGAGGAGTGCGGTGGGTTGGGTTTTCGCGGGCGTATAGCGGTAGTTGAAGCGATTTTGATGGACCCGCAAATTGAGGAGGTGGTCAGAAACACGTCAAGCGAACGCGAGATATGGGAAGCGGCGAAACACCAGGGCATACGCCGTATGTTTCAGGACGGAGCGATAAAAGTATTAAAAGGAGTTACTTCCCTTGCCGAACTTGGGCGAGTCGTTGACCTTGACGAAAACTACGAAGATGCGGTGCAAGAAAAAATCGCCGAAGTATAGTGGCGAGTTTTTCTCCGAATGCTATCTTAAAAGCAGGGTCTTCGGCTTCACGAATCTCCGGGCGAACTTTCAATGGGTATCGAAAGCAGTGCTAACCCTGTGGAAACAGGTAGCGCATACCACCTTGTCCCGTGGTATTGCACACATTCGCCAGGAGATTCGTGGTTCCGAATCTGTTTATAAATTTATGAATACGGGCATTGAGGTCGCCTAATAAATAGGATATCACAATATTCCTTATATGTCAAATAAGCCGAAAAAAGCGAGTGAATTCTCCGAAGTGAGCCTGCGCTCTCTTGACCAAGCACTCAGGCCGTCTGCGTGGAGAGAATACGTGGGCCAACAGGTCATAAAAGAGAACCTGCGCATACTCATTGCGGCCGCAAAAAAGCGCAAACAGCAACCGGAACACATTTTACTCTACGGCCCCCCGGGTTTGGGCAAAACAACACTCGCCCATCTTATAACTTCCGAGATCGGGGCAAACCTGCGCCCCACATCCGGCCCCGCCATAGAGAGGGTCGGGGACCTCGCTTCAATTCTGACCAACCTGTCTCCCGGAGACGTCCTTTTTATAGACGAAGTGCACCGCTTGAACAAAACCATAGAAGAAGTGCTGTACCCGGCGATGGAGTCGGGAGTTCTTGACATCGTTATCGGCAAGGGGCCGTCGGCACGAACGGTCCAGCTTGAACTTCCGGCTTTCACTCTTATCGCCGCAACAACGCGAATATCTCTCCTGTCCTCGCCGCTTCGCTCGCGCTTCTCCGGCGGCATGTTCCGTTTGTCCTACTATACAAACGACGAGATACAGCAGATATTGCGCCGTTCAGCCGAGATACTTGGTATTGAGATAGGCGAGGGGGCGACAAAAGAGATCGCGCGAAGAAGCCGGTTTACTCCACGCACGGCGAATTATCTTATAAAGCGGTGCCGCGACTTCGCACAAGTAAGCGAAGGGAGCATGGACGTCCCGACCGTTAAAGAGGCACTCACTCTTCTTGAAATTGACGAAACAGGGCTGTCCAAAAGCGACCGCGACATATTAGCCGCAATAATTGAGAAATTCGGCGGCGGGCCGGTGGGGCTGAAGACGCTCGCGGCGGCTCTCTCCGAGGAAGAAGCTACCATAGAAGAAGTTTACGAGCCCTACTTAATGCAGATGGGGCTTCTCGAGCGCACGCCGCGCGGCAGGGTTGCCACGGCGCGAGCATACAAACACCTCGGGCTTGAATCGCCCCGGCAACAGAACAAGCTCGTGTAAAAGAAAACTCTCAAGGGTTCAAAAGAGGCACGCATGCTTTGCACTCAAACGCGCAACGCTGTAAGCTGACAACCATATGTCAGGACACAATAAATGGAGTAAAATCAAACACAAAAAGGCGGCGAGCGACGCGTCCAAGAGCAAAACGTTCGGCAAACTTGCCCGCATGATAGCGGTAGAGTCAAAGAGGGCGGGAGGAGACGAAAGTGCCCCAAGCTTGAGGGCGGCGATTGAAAAGGCGCGCGTGGAAAACATGCCGAAAGAAAACATAGAGCGGGCAATCGCGAAGGGAGCGGGCGGCGAGAGCGAAAATTTGGAGATGGTTGTGTATGAGGCATACGTCCCGGGCGGCTCGGCTCTCATCATAGAGGCGCTGACTGACAATCGAAATCGAACCGCATCCGAGATCAAACACATTCTCTCAAAGCACGGAGTTGAGCTCGCATCCCCGGGAAGCGCCGCGTGGGCATTTGAAAAAACAGACGGGATATACAAGCCCAAGACAACCGTAAAGCTCGCGGACACGGACAGAGAAAAGGTGGACTTGCTCTCGGGAGCACTCGCGGAGCACGACGACGTTGACAGCGTGTACACCAACGCGCAGTAAGGGACGGCCAGACGGCGTCGGCATCATCAGCGCGAATATAAAGGTTCCTCGGAGCAAGCTCCGAGGTATTGTGGAGCTCTCTTTGCCCCGTTAGAAACTTAGTTTCTAACGGGGCAAGCTGCGCAGTATTGAACCTATATTAGCTCCTCGGCTCGGATGCCACACCAATAGCTATTGGTGTGGCATCACTCGCTCTACGTCGCTAATAAAAAATAAAACACCGCTCGCCCTCCAACACCACTTACTGAGGCGGGGTATACTTTTCATATGAGAGTAATAGCGGTAGACCCCGGATATGAGAGATGCGGAATTGCGGTGGTTGAGAGCGCGTCTCCACAAAATACTTTGCTGTACTCGTCGTGCCTTACCACGTCGTCCAAGGACAAATTCGAGAAGCGCTTAGTTAAAATAGCGGATGGATTTGAGGGTTTGATACGCGAGTGGGAACCGGATTCCTTTGCCGTTGAGCGTCTTTACTTCAACACGAACCAGAAAACCGCAATGGCAGTCGCCGAGGTGCGCGGAGCGCTTATTTATATGGCGGAAAAGAACGGCCTGCCGATGGCCGAGTATACGCCCTCGCAGATAAAAACCGCGATTGCGGGCTGGGGAAGAGCGGACAAAAAACAAATCATTGCCATGTTGCCGCGTCTCATCCATATGGACGGTGCGGGGAAACTTGACGACGAGTATGATGCTATAGCGACGGCTCTTACGCATCTTGCGTCCGCCCGCAAAACCGGTTAAAATAGCCTTGTTTCCCGCTGTTCCGCTGGGAAAAACCACTCCTCATGGCGCGACTTACCGGAAAGAGAAAGGGGCGACCCTTCAACATAAAATTCCAAACCGCGTCGCTAACACAGCTGTTTGTTACGGTAATGCTGTCTGCCGGCTTTTTCCTTTCAGGAGTGCTTCTTTTATGGTTTGCCACGCTTGACATACCTACAGTTGAGGGCTTCCACAACCGACAGGTCGCGGAATCAACAAAAATATACGACCGCACCGGAGACGTTCTTTTGTACGACGTCCATGGTTCTGTGCGGCGCACACTCGTGCCTCTTAATGAGGTGTCGCGCCACGCGAAAAACGCAGTTGTCGCCATAGAGGACGCGGAGTTTTACGAACACCGCGGCATCAAACCGACCGCCTTTGTTCGCGCCATGCTGGCAAACATCCGCGAAGGCGGTTTCAGCCAAGGAGGGTCAACCATCACCCAGCAAGTGGTAAAACTTACACTGCTTACTCCGGAGAAAACCGTTACGCGGAAAGTCAAAGAGGGGATACTGGCGGTCAAGTTGGAGAGAGAAATGACCAAAGACCAAATTCTTGAGATTTATCTCAACGAAGCGCCCTACGGGGGAACCATATACGGAATAGAGGAGGCGAGCCGCGTCTTCTTCGGCAAGCACTCCTCCGACTTGACACTCGCCGAGGGAGCATACCTGGCGGCACTGCCACAAGCACCCACTTACTACTCGCCGTACGGCAACCACAGAGAGCGGCTCGCGGACAGAAAAAATCTGGTGCTTAGCAAAATGTTGGAAAACGGATTTATTTCAAGCGAAGAGTACGACGATGCGCGGGCAGAAGAGGTGGGATTCGCGGATATTGGGAACGGCGGAATAAAAGCGCCCCATTTTGTTTTCTACGTACTGGAGTATCTGGAAAACAAATACGGAAGAGAGGCGGTATTCGAAGGCGGCCTCACCGTCATTACGTCGCTTGACCATGAACTTCAAGAGGAGGCGGAGAGAATTGTGCGCGAGAGAGCAATCCGGAACGAAGTGCGTTTCAACGCTGAGAACGCATCGCTCGTCGCCATAGACCCCAAGACCGGGCAGATCCTGACGATGGTGGGTTCGCGCGGATATTTCGACGAAAACATAGACGGGAAGTTCAACACGGCCCTGGGGAAACGCCAGCCGGGTTCAGCATTCAAGCCTTTCGTGTACGCCACAGCATTCGCGCAAGGTTACACTCCCGAAACCGTCCTATTCAACTTGCGTACTCAATTTTCCACCGCGTGTGATGCGTTTGACTCCGAAAACGGAGCAGACCCATGTTACTCGCCGAGAAATTACGACAATGAATACACCGGACCGACAACTATACGAAATGCTCTCGCTCAGTCGGTAAACGTACCGGCAGTAAAGACTCTCTACCTGGTGGGTATTGATAACGCCATAAAGACGGCGAAGATAATGGGAATCAGCACGCTCACCGACGCAACCCGTTACGGTTTGACGCTTGTTTTGGGAGGCGGCGAAGTTACTCTACTGGACATGGTGAGTTCATACGGAGTATTCGCCGAGGATGGCGTGAGGAACCCGCATACGCCCATATTGCGGGTTGAGAGCCGAAGCGGGGAGGTGCTGGAGGAATACCGAGGCAGTCCACGGCAAGTTATTACCTCGGAAGTCGCGCGGCAAATCAACAGTATTTTATCTGACAATGTGGCACGAACTCCTCTTTACGGCGCGAACTCCCCACTCTATTTTGGAGAGGGGGTTGACGTCGCGGCTAAAACTGGAACCACCAACGACAACAAGGACGCTTGGATAATAGGATACACTCCCTCCATTGCGGTCGGAGCGTGGGCCGGTAACAACACCCCGGAGCCGATGAATGAGATATCGGGACTGATAATAACTCCGCTCTGGCGAGATTTTATGGACGTTGCCTTTGCGCAAGGAAAAATACAACCGGAAATCTTCACGGAGCCGGAGCCGACACCGGAGAATATTTCCCCCGCCCTCAGGGGCATATGGAATGTCCCGGGTCGGGGCGTGCACTCTATTTTGCACTGGGTGGACAAAAGCAACCCGCGCGGCGCGGCACCTTCAAATCCGCTGTCGGACCCTCAATATGTTCGTTGGGAAAGGCCGGTGCAAGAATGGGTGGCCGGCACACAAACAGCAACGACAACCCCTCTGCCTTTCCCTCCCTTGGGATTGGGAGCAATACCAATCCAAGAGACGCGGGCCGCCTCCGCGGAGTTCTCCATACTGTCTCCACCAAACGGTCAAACACTGGCACCAGGGTCGCTTCTTACAATCACCATTAACGCCTCCGCGGAGGCGGAAATTAAGAGCGTGTCTTACTTTGTAGATGAAACACTCATTGGCTCGTCCACTCAATTCCCATTCTCTATCTCTTACTTCCTGCCCGGAAACGGGGGCCATGTTATAAAAGCGGTGGCATCCGGATCGGGGGGCATCTTCTCGGACGAAGTTATTGTTACCGTTGAATAGCCGACGGGTGGACGGAGGGAATCAAACGCACCATCCGCCGCTAACGATTGAGTGGCATCACAAGATAAAGGAATGACTGGTCTCCCATGCCTCTGATAATTAGGGGGCTGTTCTCACCGCCAAACTGCATAAATATGCTGTCTGTCTTTACAAAAGGAAGAGCATCGGATAAATACGACAGGTTGAAGCGAATTTTGATGGGGCTCCCCTCAACCGCGGCTGTGATATCGTCGTTCATTTCACCCACATCGCCGTGCGAGGCTCGCACGCTCAGCAGTCCTTTCTTCGGATCGGTTTCCAACTCAACAATTTGTTCCGTGTGCGTAAAGATGCGAGCCCTTTTAAGAGAGGCGTCAATGTCCCCCCTAAGAAGGGTTACTTCTCCTCCAAATTTGCTTGGTATAATTTCCTTGTAATTGGGGAATGTCGCGTCTACGAGACGCGACACAAAAAAGGTATCCCCTGCGCTTACGGACAATTGGGAGTCCTCGAACACAACATCTGCCGTGTCTGAGGGGGCCTGGGTGAGGGCGAAAAGGAGGTCGGCGGCATTTTTTGCCGGTATTAAAAGTTCCGCCCCTTCCATATCCAGCCGTGCCGCCACCCTCTTCTCCGCAAGACGAAAAGAGTCGGTGGCTACAAAAATCATACTCCCCCCATCTTGGTACACATACACGCTAGCCAACTCGGGCCTGACAAGAGATGGGGAGACGGCGAACAATACCGACTCCAGTCCCCCAATAAGCGCCTGTTTTTCCATTCTGTGTTTTTTCGGCTGTGTTGTTTTGGGAATAACGGGAAATTCGTCGTGAGGAATTGTTTTCAACAAAACACTTCCTCCTTTTGAAATAATTCTTACATTCTCCCCCACGGACTCCACCACCAAATTTCCCTTCGGAAGCGCCTTTACTGTCTGAGACAGTATTTGTGATGGTACAGCAGCTTTTCCCTCATTTTTAAGATTACATGAAATAGAAACCTCTACACCAGTTTCAAGATTGGTGCTTATTAGAGATACCCCTTCTTTTTTAGCGTCAAAAAGAATACAAGACAACACCGGCAGACTCTCTTTTCTCCCAGCCATTTTATCCGCAATGGCAACCGCGTGTGCCAGGTTCTCTTGTGTACACTCTATTTTCATAAACTATTATTATTTCTATTAGTGGGGTGGATATGTGGATATGTGAAAATAATATGATGGAGTAAGGTTTTTTGGTCTTTTGTGTTGTTTATATACTCGTGTATATTATTTGGGATTATGTTGGTTAGATTGTTTTTAAACAAGGGGACCTCTCCACTCCCTATATTTATCCACGGATTTAAGTATGTTTTTCCCATAATCAGCAAACATATTATTCACACACTATCCTATCCATGAACAAGTGTTTTTATTTGTTCCATTTCCTGTTCAAGTAAAGAGTCGCGCTTCAACTCCTCGCGTATTTTGTCGCATGAGTGTATGACTGTTGTGTGGTCGCGGCCGCCGAGCTTCTCCCCAATACTTGGGTATGAAACACGGAATTCCTCCCGAAGGATATACATGATTATTTGCCTCGGCCGCACCACTTCTTTCTTGCGAGTTTTTTCGTATATGCTTGTTTCCTCTATGTCGTAATACTGGGCGACCTTTTTGACAACATCTTCCACAGACACGCCTTTTTGCGGGCGTATATTATTCTTCACGACCGAGCGCACCTCTTGCTGGTTGAGTTCCTTCCCCTTCAGTTGTGTTTTGCATATGAGAGTGTTTATTGCGCCTTCGAGCTCGCGGATGTTTCCGGTAACGTTTTCGGCTATATACACCAGTGTTTCCTCTGACACAGGGAGCCCGTATTGTTCAAGTTTGGCCCTAATAATGGCGTTGCGCGACTCAAAATCCGGGGACGGGATTTCCGCTATCATGCCGGCGGCGAACCTACCCTTCAAACGATCCTCAAAGTTTGCTATGTAATTCGGGTGTTGGTCAGATGAGAAAATAATTTGTTTATTATTATCGTGGAGGGCGTTAAACAAGTGGAATAATTCCTGCTGTGTCCCCTCTTTGTTGGCTATAAACTGGACATCGTCCATTATCAAAACGTCGTGCTGGCGGTATTGGTCTTTGAAAGAGTTACCGCGGCCGTTCCTGACGGCATTTATGTAGTCGATAGTGAAACGCTCCGACGTAACATAAAAGACCTTCTTATTTGTGTGTGTCTTTTTAAAATAATTTCCTATCGCCTGTATCAAGTGCGTTTTCCCGTGGCCTGTTGCGCCGTATATAAACAGTGGGTTGTAAGCAAGGCCCGGCCTTTGCATCACCGCCTGAGATGCCGCGTGCGCCAGTTGGTTGAAGGGGCCGACCACAAAGGTATCAAACGTGTAGCGTGGGTTTAAATTGTCGCGCTTGTCTATATAGAAATCTTGCAGACCCAAAGACGAGTTGGTCACGTCCTCAACTTGCAGTGGGGAGGATTGTCTCTGGGAGACGCGCACGCTTTTCTGTACAACATATTCAACCGTACGCACGGACGTGTCCAAGTCGCGGAGGGTTTTTAGTATCATTTTGTGGTGCTTTTCGCGGAGCCACTCCTTTACTATTTTACTTGGAACCGCCAAGAAAACACTACCCCCCTCTCTTCGCGCTATTTCGGTACTTCTAAACCATGTGCGGAAACTGGCTTCCGAAATACCCAACTCAATCTGCACCAGGGCATTTTGCCAAAGTTCTCTTTCACTCATGGTCGGTAGCGCACATACCCATAATGCGGGTAATTATACATAATTCTTTGCGCCTAGAACCACTATCGGAAAGGTCCTTTTCGTGTCGGAAATGTGTATAACCTGTGTACAACAAAATCGCGGGTTGCCGAAAACCGGAGTTTCGTATACAGTTCTTTGTTATGAAGAGGACATACCAGCCCAAGAAAAGAAAACGCGCTCGGTCGCACGGATTCCTATCCAGAAGCGCGTCTCCCGGCGGCAGGGCCACTCTGACGCGCCGCCGCCGCAAGGGGCGGAAACAGCTCACTGTATAACATTCAATAATTTTGTGTTCTTGTGTTCAAAAAAGCGCGCCGGTTGACAAGGAAAGACATGAGGGAAAATGCTTCTCTGTACGTCTTACGCGCGCAAGGTATCTCGGCGCGGGTTTTCCGAGTGATAGGCGGACCCAAGGTAACATGCGCTGTTTCAAAGAGGGTTGCATCCACGGCGGTCAGGCGCAATTCACTAAAACGAGCGTGCAGGGAAGCCGCGCGCTGCCACCTGCATCTTTTGCCGGAGTCGGCAGGCGTTGTAATATCGGTGCGCACCGCCTTGTCTGACGACCTTTTGATTATGGAAGAAATAAAATCGCTTTTCGGGGAGATAGCGCACCGCGCCGCCTCCAAAAGCAAGGTACAATAAAAAAATATGCTCGGGCTATTCAATACTCTGATATTTGATCCGCTATACAACGCTCTCGTTTTTGTCATAGGAGTCCTTCCGACCGCCGACGTCGGCATGGCGGTAATCATATTGACGATTCTTGTAAAACTGCTTCTATTTCCGCTTGCGCGGCGCGCGGTTCACACACAGGAGGCGATGAAAGCCATTGCGCCGAAAGCTGAGGCCATAAAAAAGAAATACGAAAATGACAAACAAGCCTTTGCTAATGCCACCATGTCCCTGTACAAGGAGCACAATGTCCGCCCCTTTGCGAGCTTCTTTATAATTTTAATCCAGCTACCCATCATTATAGGGCTGTATTGGGTGTTTTTACGCGGCGGATTACCCGACCTCAACTCCGATATTCTTTACTCGTTTACGCCGCGACCCGAGACTGTCAATATGGTATTCCTTGGTGTTGTTTCAGTCGCCGGCAAAAGTTTTGTTTTGGCACTGCTCGCCGGGGTTACGCAATTCGTACATGCATATTTCGCCATCCAACCCCCTCCACCCGCACAAACCCCCTCGTTCAAGGATGATTTTGCCCGTTCGGTGCAACTGCAAATGCGCTACGTACTGCCGGTTATAGTCGGCATATTTGCATACACCACCTCTGCCGCCGTGGCGCTCTATTTTGTAACTGCGAACATCTTTACGATTGCGCAGGAATGGTTTATCCGCCGCTCACTTTCCAAAGCAACCGCCCTGGCATCGCCGGCGACCGCCAAACGAGAACCACACCAAATTTGAGGCACACGGGCAAGTTGTGCGCGGGCTCTTTCGGGAGTAATGTGGTTTATATGGAAGCCGCTATTGCCAGTATCATAAAAAGAGTTCTCTTGGCCGCGGGGCTTTCTTTTACCGACATAACGACTACTGAAGTCGCGGGACAAAAAGTTTTTCGAATTGAAACTGAGAACGGGAAGGACTTTATCGGCATGCGCGGCGAAACTCTGCGCGCGCTGGATCATATCGTTAAGAAAATCGCGGAATCCGAAGGGGTGGAAGACACCTTCTATCTTATTGATGTCAACGACTACCGCACAAAGCACATATTCGATATACAAAGCAAGGCGCGCATCATGGCCGCGCGCGCGAGGTCGTTTCGGTACGACGTGGAGTTGACCCCCATGAGCTCGTACGAGCGCCTTATAGTGCATTCGACTCTCGCTGATGAAGACGACATTACCACCGAGTCCCACGGCGAAGGCAGGAATCGCCGTGTTGTTATTCGCTACGCCAGTCAAACATCCGCAGAGGGCGCTTCGGCGGAGAAGATTGCATAAGCCGGCCGGAGGCGCTACTGAGTTTGGGTCGGGGGAGGAGTCGGCAAGGTAAGTCCCAAGTTGAAAACGGTCAAGTCCGGGTTGATTTGTTCCAGGAAAATAACTATTCCAAGGAGAAGCAAAAGACCCAGAAACACGTTAGTGATGTCTTTTTTTGCCTTCGTCTTCGTTTGTTCACTGAAAGACGTCATGTAGAGGAAGCCGGCGTACATAAGGCGGAACACCGCTATCATAGTGGCAAGAATGATAACTATACTTACGGCGTTGTTTATGAAATCTCCGAGATTGCCGCCGCCGTACAAGTCGCCGAACCGGCTTGTCCCCGGGTCGGCGAGCGGCTCAAACTTAATAGGTGCTCCGGCGGCGAACATAACAAACTGTGTTTTTGCGCTGGAAAAGAGAAGGGCGGCGCGTTGGCGTGTTCTCATACTCAATCGGCTCTTATGCTCAGCGCCCATGGCGTTCGGGTGAGAGCGTCCAAGAAAACTATGTGAGTTGCCTGAGGATTTATGATCGGGTCCCATACGTCAAGGATAACCTGATATTCCGACTCCGGCGACAGTAAGAGTTCGGTCTCCAGGGTCGCGGTGTTGATTTTCCACCATGTGTCCGAGAAGTGGACCTCGCCTCGGTACCACGAATCAGGATAGTTGGCCGCAGGCAGAGACGAAGGGACGGCGCAGTACGCCGTGTCCGTGCTTACGGGGTCCCACACGCATTTGTCTGCAAATGTGCGAAGCGGCAAAAAAATGTTTCCGTCTGCCGAGCGCAAGTTTAGAGACAAAATGCCTCGCGTGTATGTGCTGAAAAGCGCCGTCTCGTTGTCTCTGGCGGCAACCGCCAACCCCCTTTCTCCGGTTATGAACGGAGAGACGCTTGCGTCTTGTATGGAAATGACGTAAGAACTTCCCGGAATATTTGCGCTTGCGCGCTGGGTCAATATTGCGGTATTGGGTTCGGGCCACGAAAGCTCCCACCCGCCTATCGCCGACTGCCATATTCTTTTTGCTTCGCTTCCGTCCGGGAGAGATTGCATCAGAGCGCTTCCTTCCTGGCTACTGCGCAGGTACGCTATAGTGCCGGTTTCTTCGGGGCGAGAGACGATGTCAGCGATTCCGCGCTCTATATATTTTCCGTCCAATTTCTGTTCCGTGATAATCTCTCCCGACAAGTTCGTGGACGTCGCCGCTTTTATCTCGGCGGAGAATGTTTCTATGGAGTCGAACTCCCCCAGCTGGCGCATGAGCACTTTGTCGGGGCCAACCCAAACCGCTTCGTATATATTCGGCAGGAGAGTATTGGTTAGGCGCGCGATGTTTCCAGTTTGAGTATTCGCGCGGAACACGTTCCCGGTTCCGCGGTCAACGAACTGGATGAGAGAGGGGTCAGTGCTTGTAGCGGCGTCAAATATTGACACGCCGGACGCCGGCACGGAGCTCAAACGCCAGAGCCGCGGCGGTTTCGCTCTCGCCGCCGCGGCGCTTTCGGTTGCGACCGGAGAGATGCCGCCGCCCGTTAAGTTCGCGTATGTGCTCCCTGTTGGGTTTAAGAATGTCGGCGTTGCCCCGTCTAGCCCTCGAGCGCGCGCGAGTTCGTCGAGCCCCTTCTCCTCCCCTGAAAGGAAAAAATACCATGCAAAAAGAGCCGACAGTATCGTAACCGTTACTCCCGCGCCTATCCAAAGCAATGTACTTGTGTTTGGCATACTACTGCGTTTCTGTTGTTCTCCCAAAAGGGTTAAAGCGGCCGCTCTCAAATACAGAGCTCCCAAAGTTAAGCGTCCATTCGTTTTCCGCTTCCTGCAGAAGTATGGCCGCGTGCTCGAATGACAGGGATACGCGGGCTACTCCGGCCCCGGCTGTACTGCGCAGTGTGATAACATTTTGCTCCGCGTCATCATTCGCCACTTTTTCCCCGTTTACGGACCACTCATAAGAAAGAAGAGGACTCGCCGGGAACAGCGATGCCGCATAGTACGGTTGTGCCGAGACGGAAAGCTCAATATCGGACACGTCCGCGACTCTTGTGAGTGCGCTGTGAAGAGCTACTCCGCCGACAGGGTAGAGCGGGTACAGGGCCAGTACGGGCTCCGTGTTGGCGATTACGGTCGTGCCGGACCCGCGAAAAGCAAAATCAGCCGACTCCGCCTCAACTTTTACCGCCATTTCGCCGAATAGGCCGGGGCCGAATGTTGTAAGAGTCGAGCGGCCGCGGCCGGAAGACTCTCCGATTACCCGGCCGTTTATCTTCCACGTATAAATGATGTCTTCCCACGGCACTTTAGTCCCGTTTTCTCTCTCAAAGTGGGCTATCGCCTCTAGCGAAACAGTGCTTCCGTGGGAAGGCAGAGCTCTGCCTCGGTAAAAGGGAGGCGTGTAAGTATTGGCTTGCCACACGACATCCACTATGCTCGGGCGCACCGAACGCGAAAGAGTGAGCGTTTCGCCGCTTTGTGCCGCGATACTTACGCGGATGTTAAGTACTTCGCCTAGCTTCCCGACGGGAATGGTTATTTCCTTAAGCCCCACCCCCTCTCTGATCGGAGAGCCGTTAATCTCCCAAGAGAAAAACGCCCTCTCAAGGTCAATCGTGAAATTGCGGACCTCGGCGCGGAATGTGCTCCCCGGAGCTGGATTTGCGGGGGTAAGCTCAAGCGACGACAAACTCTCCGTTGTGCCGACCGTCTGCGCGAAGAGAGGGACGCTGAATAAAACAAGATGAATCAGCGCGGCAACCGCAAGGGCGATTAGCGAAAAGCGAATTGGGCGGGCGCGTCGCATGCACTTATTATAATACATCGCTCCCGCTAGCCTCCGGCGTTTTCAAGTTCCTGCTTCGCCTTTTTTATTGCGAGAATCTGCGACGGATCCGACGTGATAATCTGGTCTTCCGTGTAGGAAGCGATAATTTTTATAGCCACATGTTTCAGACCGGCGAAAAATATTCCCTCGCCCACGTCTGATTCGAGCAGAAGATATTTTTCTTCGTCCGAAATTTTGAATGTTTCCTGCACCAAGTCAACCGAAGTCGGCGACTGGCGCAACAAAAGCTGTATAGACGAGTTCGTTATCATAGGAATTCCGTAAGGCGAATTTAGGAAGTCGGATACGTCCTGCGTGATTGTTGAGACGCCAAGATAGTACTTTCGTCCGCGTTTCGCAATACCGAAGAGAAACGACGCGGTGTCCTCCGATTTCATCATCCACCACGCCTCGTCGATTATAAGGAGGCGCTTTCGCAGTTCCTTTCGGACCACGTTCCAGATGTGGTGCGTGATTATGTACATTGCCACCGGCTTCAGGTCGTCTTCCATGTCGCGAACGGAGAAAACAACGAGCTTTTTATTCATGTCCACGTTCGTCGGGCGGTTCATGAATCCCGACCATGTTCCCTTCGTGTATTTGGATAAGCGTTGAACAAGCGACTCGGACCCCTCCATGCTCTGCAGTACAAGCTCAAAGTCCGACAATAGCGGCGGCTCTATGTTTGCGAAGTCCGCGTCCGCGGTTATGTCTTTGAGAGCGTACGTCTCTGTAATGGCGCGGTCTATAGCCGCGTCCTCCTCCGGCGTTAGCCCTCCCAGCATAATGCGGAAAAGCCCCACGAGAGAAATAATGTTGTTGCGTAAAATATCCGCCGGGTTTTCATCCTCGCGCGGCAGGGGCAAGTCAAACGGGTTTATGTGGTGTTCGGATGAGAGCGAAATGTTGAAGTATCTTCCGCCGACCGTCTCGGCCAGGTACTCGTACTCGCGCTCAGGGTCTATAACGATGACTTCCGTGTCAAACATCAAACTGCGCAGGATTTCAAGTTTTGTCGCGTACGATTTGCCCGCGCCCGATTTTGCAAACGTAACGGAGTTGTAGTTTTCAAGCGAGAAGCGGTCAAAAAGAATCAAGCTTGAGTTGTGGCGGTTGACGCCGAACAGGATGCCGCGGTCGGAAGTGAGGTCAAATGAAATGAACGGGAAAAGCGAGGAAAGAGGAGAGGAGTTCAGTTTGGTATGGACGCCGAGTTCGTCCATCGCAACCGGAAGTACGCTTCGGAACCCCTGCTCCTGCTGGAACAGTGCGGGGCGCACATATACGAGCCGCGACTCCAGAATGGAGCGCACTTCCGATTCAACTTTATCAAGCTCTTCTCGCGTGTTCGCATAAATGGTCATATACAAGCCGACATCAAACATCTTTTCTTGCGCTTGCTGGAGTTGGTCGCGCAGATTCTCTAAGTCGGAGTATGCGGTGTCCAGCATCGGATCGCGCACCATTCCCTTTTCTTCTCTTATGGAAATCTGGCTTTGAACCTCGGCCACTTTTTTCTGGAAGCGCCGCAAGACGTCATTCGTGTCTATGGGGTGGATAATTATGGAAATGTCCACCACCTTGTCAAGGTTTATTATGGGAGAAAACCACCCCGTCGAGAGAAACCGCGGGTATGATATTACAAAAAACGTGCGAGCGATTTTCTCTCCGAGCGACAACTCGCGCGGGCTGACTTTAAGCGCGGACGGCGCGATGACGTCTTGGAGTTCCAGCACGCCGCGCTCGTATATTTCTTTCGGCAAAACCGGCAAGACGGGCGTGTCGCTTGCTCTTCCGGATTTGCCTATATTCTTTATCGCGTCCAATACCCCCATATTATTTTTGCTGTGCCTCAAGCACATTTATCGGCTTCTCTTGGTCTCCCGGGTTGAACATCTTATAAATAAGCTCCACCGCCTCCTCCGTTCCGAGCTGTACGGTGCGCACTCCAGTGCGCACAAGCCCTTGCTGCACTATTCCGACCCTCTGTTCCAGCTGAGTCAAATTTTCCTCGAAAGAGCGATTCTCGGCGTCCGGGTCTTTGGCCCCCCTGCTCCACGGCAGGCGGTTTAACAGACCGTTATCTACCGAGAGTATCGCGGGGGTGTACGGTACCACGACGAAAAAGTTTTTGGTCATTATGTTTGCCGCCTCCGTAAAGTTTTTTATGAACTGTATGTATTCGCGGATTTGTATCCGCATAAGGTCGTCAAGCTGGTTTTTGTACGCAACCTCAAGTGTTGACAGATAGGGGCGAATATCAAGCATGCGCGATTGTACAAATATCTGAATTGGGAAATCCAACGAGTTCAGAAAACTTTGGAACTGCAGGATAAACGCGGTCTGCTCGTCGTCTGATTTAAGCGCGAAGTTAAGTGATGATGCCATTAAGACAGAGCGCAAACCCCCGTCTTTTAGGACGATAACGCCGTCGCGCACTTCCTTTACGGGAACAAAGTCCTGGGCGGTTTTTCCGTGGGCTGTTGTTTCTTGTGCCATATTTATATACGCGGCTCGTCCGCCACACTTGCCACATGCTCCGGTGTGTCTGCTTTTGCTACTCGGTCTTGGATATCAAGACTCCACGCGAGCTCGGTCAGTTTGGAGTCGGAGAGCTTCGGTACATGGATTTCCGCTGTTTCCGCCATCTTCGGGGCGGCTTCGTCCTTTTTTCTCCTTTCCGTGCTCCACAGGTATAGTTTTGGGTGAATGAGGTAATAAAAGCCATGCTCAAGCGCAAGTATGAAAGGTCTCCCGTTGTATTCCAAAAACGCAAGCGCCGCCCCCAACCCCAAGACACCGAGAATAAGCGGAACCGCGACGAAAAGCGGAAGAAATCGCCAGAGAATATAAGCGAGCCCGGCCGCGCCGGCCACATATATGAACTGCTTGAAGGTGAATGGTCCGAAAATTTTGTCCTCCACCTCAATAAATTGCGGGACTTGGAACTGCATACATAAATTATAACAGGAATGAAGAGCGCCGAGGCGCATTGCTGTGGAGCTACTCGACCGGTTCGCGGTAAGGGTCGCTTTCAATGTCGCTTCTTGCAGAACTTATTTCTCCGGGCTTGTACATGGGTGAGCGGTTTTGCGGTATATTCTTCTCTGTCGGCTTTTCCGCTTTTTCTTGCTCAGACAGTATTACTTCAAGCTCGCCACGGATGGGTGCGAACACCATCGCATTTACGTCCGCCGATATTTTTTCGGCCGCCTCTCTTTCAACCCTCGCCGCCTCGCTTATGTTTTCCGCCAGCTTCTCGGCCGGTTCAATGCCCAAAAGCACCATCATGACTTCGTTTTCAAGTGTCTGCCACTGGTCAAAATGCAACCTGTGCGTGCTCGCGAGTTTGCGCAAATGGGCGCTCACTTCAGTCGAGGCGATTGCTTTTTGTACTACCGGCGGAAGCGCGGCAAAACGTTCCTTTAGCTTGGTTTCCATCTCGCTCTGCCGCTCGTTTGTTCCCGTCATGGTCTATGCCGCTTTTTTATTTTCAATCGTGTCAGCGGCTCGCGCACTTTCCGATTCTGAATTCGCGACCCTGCCCACCTCGCCGTTTTTTTTGAGCGCCTCGGCCTCGGCCTCTTTCTCCAAATGACCTTGCAGTGCTTTTGTTGCGTCACTCGCCTCCTCTTTCGGAGGATTGTCCGAGGAGATTTCATTTTCTTGCTCCGCATCTTCCGTCGCCTTATTCTCGCTCTTACCGCTCACCACGATGTCCTTCAGCGACAATCTGGGTTCCCCTGGTTTTGGTTTTTCGCTCAAATCTTGGGCAATATCTCTTCGCGACAGAAAATCTCTTAAATCTCTTGCGGGGAATCTCGCTTTCGTGCTTGGAACTCCATGTGCTTCTCGATCTCCGGCGGGGTCCCTATGGTCTCTTCTGTCTATGATAGAAACTCCTCGCGGACGCCTGTCGCGGCTTCTCTGCACGGTATCAACCTGCGCTTGCTCAATGTTTTGGCGTTCCTTCTCGGCCGCGATCCGCTTCGTTTTCTCCTGCGCATCGGCGGACGGGGTCTCGCTCCTTCCATCGCTTGTCGCCCCGGATGTTTCCAAAGGCAGGGCAGTGGTGGGGCGGGGGGTTTCTCTTTGTTGTTTCTCCGCGCGCGACTCGGGGGCGTCCTGCTGTCCTCCGCGCGCACCTGCTCCCGCCGCATCCTCATTTTGCTTTGCCGGCCGAGCCCCGGCTTCTCTTAGTGCCCTCTCGCCGAGTCCCAGCTGTATTGAATCAAGGTCAATTGTTTGCCCTTGTCCGTCTGCCGCGCCTTGTTGCGGCGGCGCTTGCCCGCCAAACGTGCTTGCGATGCCCGCGGCTTGAGGAATTTGGGCGAACGCGCCCTCCTGCAGGCGTCTTTGCGTTTGACCGACTCCCGCGTCGGCGTACCCCGCGGTTTGTGTCGTCGGGCGCGCAAATCCGGGATATCTTCCGCCCTGTTGCGCTTGCCCGCTGGCCGTGGCGGAGGCAGTCCTTAATCTAAGAAGCGAAAGGGCGCCCCATTTTGCAAAACCAAGCCCTCCCAATGCGGAAGGAATCGCATTCTTGCCGATGTACGCGCTGACTTTGTTGACTCCGGGGAATGCATTTGCTCCCGTAAGCGAGAGAGAACGCGCCGCCCAGAACGAGGCGTAAAGAAGGCCCAGAACTATGACGAAATTGAAAACCGAACCCATTGCACCCGCGGGGTTTGTGAGCAAGCCGTTTAGGTTGGCGCTTTTGCCGCCGGCGCTTGCGAGGGAGGCTGAAATAAAAATCGTTGCCCACAGCATTATTGCCAAAACTGGCGCAAAGAGCGCGTTGACAAGCAGTAGTTTCCACCACCACCACCATATATTGCGCGCGAGCGGAAACGAATACGTCCCGAAAGCCAAAGCAGAGGTTATCATGAGCATAATGAGGGAAATCGCGCGGACAACGAGCAGGTAACTGCCGTAGAAAAGAACGGCGGCGGCAGAAGTGAAAAATATGAATGCCACGAGTCCGTAGACCAGAACCCTGAAGCCGCCGCCCTGCGCCACTTCAGTTAAGACGGGCGACGTGTTCCACAAACTCTGGATTCCCATGAATTCATAAAACTTTCCGGCGACTCCTTCCGGTTCAAATATGGAGACGGATTTAGTGCCCTCAAGAACTTGCGATGCCCGTGTGTTTTCTTGCTGGGTGTTTTCTTTACGAACCTCCGCTGATATGGGCCGCAGGAATTGTGCCGCGGTGAAATTTGAGGCGTCTATTATTATTTGTGTGAAAAACAAGCTGAAGTTTATCAGCACGGCGGCAATGAGGATGTTTACGACGAATCTTCGGATTCCGTATTTCTCCACTCCTAAAATTGTAGACGCGGCGACGAAAAGAAGGCCGCCTATTATGACAATGTTGCCGATATTTCTAAGTTGTCCCCAAACCGTGTCTATGCCTCCCAAACCGTCCACCAGTTTTTTGAATTCCAAAACAGTCTCATTGAGAATGAAGTTAAACACCGCTCCGGCGAGTGCAAAGAAAAAGCCGCCCACGGTCATGAAAATTGTTGCGAACGTGAATCCGATGACTCTGCCGAGACATTCAAAAGAATAACTGCTTATGTTGGCACAGACATCAACCTCCTTTGGGGGCGCATTCTGCTCCGTACGCGCTTGCCTAGTGGCACGCTGCAGTTCACGTTGCTGCTCATTTGTTAGAGGCTGAAGGTTTGTTCCTTGTCGTTCTGTCTCGTCTAGTAATGGATTGATAGTGTTTGCACTTACACCTAACCCCGTACGATTCCAATGTGTTAGGAAATATCTACGCTGCTCATCACTTAGGTGGTTAAATCGCTCGGCTTGTTTCTCGTTGAAAAATTTTTCCACCATTTTGATGTCGGCAGTAGTTAAATCGCGTTTATCAAGTCCAATATGATCTGCGCTCGCGTTTACGGGCAGGACGAGAAGCGCAGTGATTACCATCAGTGTCGCAATAGAAAAAGTCCATGCTCCGCATGCGTCTTTAGTTTTGATAAACAGACTTTGCATAGCACTAATTTCTCCACCCCTCAAGCCATCCTTCTACAACATCGTCATTTTCAACATTGCACCACCCACTGCCGGTCGTCCATTCTTCTATCGTGTCTTCAATCTCGGAGCCGACCGTATTTCTTATATCCTCCAACTGGTCCTCCGCGCGCTTAAGGTCGAACGGGTCGTGAATTTCCCTTTGCGCCACCATGCGGTCAAGCGTTTGTATGGCTTCGCGCTGAGCGTCAACTGATTGCGTGTCCTCCACTCCTTCAACAAGCGCCTCCAATTTCTCAAGAGCTCTCCTTGCCGCTTCCAACTGGTTTGTTACCACGCTTGAGAGCGGCGCTATCAAAGACGCTATGGCCGAGTCGGAAAATTGCGTTGACGTAGCGGCCGTGTACCCTACGGGGGAGCTCGTGCAGTTAGTTGTCGTGGCTTTTTCCGCGCAAGTGTCTTTCTTCGCGAGCTTGTCAACCGCGTCCGTTACCAACTGCCAGCACTGCGATTCCGCCGCGCGCAATTGCCCGCGCGCCGTCTCCAAATAGTCAACCGCCGCCTGCCGCGCACTCCGGTATCTGCGCTCGGTATCAAGCGATGGCTCAAGAACGCTTATCGCCGCATTGAGAGCGCTCGCGCGCACGCGCGCGTTCGCGTCTTGCCGCACTTGGTTTAAGAACGAAGGACTGCCCGAGCCCTGCGAGCGGGCAAGGCCGAGGAGGCCCTGCACGTCGCCCAAGGCGCGGTTTCCCAAACTTGAGAATACGGAGCTTACGACCTGCCCCACTTCGGTTGCGTTTTCAAGCTGGCGGAATCCGGATTGCGTAAAATACGTGAGAAGGTCGGCAAGCAGGAACCCGGGAGTTACCGTATCGCACATCTCCCTGAACCCGCCGTCTGCCGTCGGCACCTGTTCACACTCCGTGAGGTCGCGCAGACCGCGAGAGCGGTCAAGCCGCTGTTCTTCGTATCTGATTTCCTGCGCGATACGGCTATTTATGGAGTCCTGCTTGATTATGAAAGCGCCAAGCGGATTATTCGCGGGGTTAAGTGCATAGGAAAACAGGGAGTCAAACTGTCCTCGCGATTGGTTGAGCGTATATGAGTACGCCGTTTCGGGCGCGCGCGTTTGCTGGAAGTAAGTTCTGGTCAAAGCCACGTCCACATCTCTTGCGAAAGGCGAGCTGTTGTCCGTGCCGGATACGTTTTCGGCGAATACGCGGTCGGAAATGCGCGCATTATTTTGGCCGATGTTTGTAACAAACCTCGGATTGCCGTTGAAACCGGTCGCGATATTGTGGAGGAAAGAGGTTACTGTCTCCGCGCTTGCCCCCTCGGCAACGTTGCGCGTTACGGTATCAAGGACGCATTCCTTGTATACCAATATGCCGGTGTTGAGAGTTACCGCCGCGTCATTTACCGGAACGTATACGCCGCCGATTGCCGCGCGGGTTCCGGCGCTCAACTTAAAGCCCGCCTCATTACAGTCAAACACGCCGTTTCGGCGGGTTCCGCTTTGGGTTTGGGCTTGCGTTTGGTTCGCGTCGCCTGCCTCGCTCGCGCTTCCGGCAGTGCTCCCCGCCTCCTCGGCGGGGTCCGTTATGTCTATGTCTCCCGCCGTTTGCGCCTCGGCGTATATGGCGAAAGAAATTGCCGCCGCGAAAAGCAATATTGCAAATGCCAAATTAAATTTGTATTCCGTGCGAACTCTCATATGCTTGTACTTTTGTCAGTGATGCGCCCTTCCTTTTTAACGTAGTATTCCCCCAATTTGGCAAATTCGCCCACCATATTTTCCTCGGCATCGTTGAATGCCTCAAGAAAAGTATACGCCCCGAGCGGGTCCTCTTCACTGTCTACAACCGCACGCAGTGTGGATGCAAAATGAAGAAGAGAATTTGCGGCGGCAACGTGAATATTCACGGCGTCTTGCGGGACTGTAACGGTCGCCATGGCGAGGGCGACTTTCTCGTACACATCAGCCGCCAAGGCAAGTTCAACAAGCACCGAAGGGTCTTGCGTTACCAGAAATTCGCCGTATAGGGAGAGCTCCGAATATTGAAGCCCCAAAAGCGGCTCCGCGGCGTCGCGCATGGCGTCTCGATATGTCTCGGCGCTCTCGGCTGAGATGTCCGGCGTCGCCTTGATATCCGCGGCGGTGTACTTCCTATATTCCGTGTGCCCTTTTATAAATGAGGCAAGCTCGGATTCAAATGCGCCCGCAAGCGTTTGCGGGGAGACGCCGTTTCTTAGCGCTTCGGTGTGGCTGTATATGGTGGCGGCGATGAATTCAGAGCCGGACGGTTTTCTGCCGTCTTGCGCGCCCCGTGAGAATGAGGGGTTGCTTTGGGGGTCGTTGGGGTTTGTTCCGGCAAATATTTCCTCCCAGTCCTCCCACCCGTCGCTGTCGCTGTCGAGCGGGGCAAGATTTTGCGAAGCAGGCGCACCGCGGCCGTCGGCCACGACATCCCCCCCACTCGGCAGGAGTGCGCGCGAGATTTGGTAAACGGCGGCGAGTATCAAAATACCAACGGACAACGCCGCGACAGCCATAATTTTCCCGTGTGCAGACGGTGCTGGGTTTTCCACATGTATAAGTATAGCAGAGGGCTGTCGGCGGCTCTCGCTAATGTCAGGGAGCGGCTGTGAATACGAATATGTTTCCCGGGTCGGCGCTTGAAAGAGGAACTTCGTGGACGGAAATAAGTGTGGCAATGGCGACAAACGCGCCAGTCAGGTCTTCAACGGCGCTGTTGTAACTCAAAATAGTGCCGACGAGGGGCTCGTCAGGGCCCGCGCTTGCCGATATAGTCACCTCAAGGCGCTCTTGCATCGCAAAATACGCGGCAACGATTTCCTTGTGAGGTCCGGAGGCGCCTTCGGGGGCTTCAATATCTTGCAGTGAGCGGCCCAATTCTCCCAAAGCGTCCGCGATTAGCCGCGCTCTTTCCATCACCTCCGCGTCTCCTCTGTTTTGGAATAGCCGCCACAGCGTGTCTCCTTCTTGAGCACGGTATTGGTTATTATATAAGCTCATGCGCTCTCCGACGGCGTTTGCGTACGCACGCAGTTCCTCTTGCTCGGGGGTTAGTTCATGAGTTGGGGTGTTTACTCGCACCGCGCTGTTGGGGATGAGTGAGTACACCCTGTCAAGCTCCACGAGATTCTCGGCGCCGCTTGAAGAGATTGGTTTTAGAGTGAGAAGGGAAAGCAGGGACGATAGCCCGAGGTCGCCCTCAAACCGCCCCGATTGTCTCGTCTTCTCGTTAGACGCCGAGGCGGGCACGGGAATCAATATATTCGCGAAGATTTCCTCCGACTGCACTTCGGTGTCTTTGTCTTGGGTCCCAAGCGCAGGCATTCGCCTTAGTGCATCTGCGGGCGTTTTGAAAGTACTGCCGCCGGCGCTCCATATAACGGGGTTTCCTTGTACGCCGATCGGCTGTTTGCTCAATACGAACAGAAAGCCGCCTATCAGCAGTATGCCGGCGGCGGCGAGTATGCTTATGTAGGCGGGGCCGGGCATGTACAAAATATAGCATGCCCAAGGTGGTATAATTCTGCCATGCATACAGTAAGAGCGGAGCATATGCGCATGCGCGCCCTTGTCGTTTCCGTGGTTTTGGCATTTGCCGCCGCCTTGTTCGCGCCCGCCGCCGCGCTTGCGTTTCCGTTTGGGGGGCAGGCGTCTCTTGTGCACCCATGTTGGAACAATGCCATTTACGTCAACCTCGGACCCCCCAGAGGCGGACAGTTCGTCTGGACTCCGGCAACGCGCACATACCAATTCGGCGCGCCGCGCCATGCCGGCCAGTGGCTTTTGGGGCTTGCGGGAGCGAATTATTTTTGCATCGCTTTTATACAGCCGCTTACCGTTTGGCCCGGCTCCAATATTTTGATGATGGGAAGCAGTCAGTAGCACTTCAGTGGGCCGGGGAAGAAAGCCGCACCAACAAGCATTTCCACGCATTGAGCGGCACATTTTCGGCGCGCGCCGATTTGTCAATACGGCAATGCCCGAACGCCTCTTCGAGTGTTTGCGTGGGGTATGCCGCTCGCAAATTTCCGATGAGCTTCTTTCGCTTCGCGGCGAACCCCGCTTTAATAAACCTAAAAAATGCTTCCTCCGAAATGTCCGTAAAAAATGCACGCGATATACCGCCAACTGAAAGGATGGCGGAATCGACGCTCGGCCTCGGGCGGAAACACTCCTTCCCAACAACGGCGACTCTTTTAGGAGTGCCGAACGCTTTCACGGAAAGCGACAATATGCTTTCTTTTTCCGATACAATTCGGTCGGCCACCTCTTTTTGCACTAGAAGACACATTGTTTTGGGCTTTCTTTCGCTCTCCAAAAACTTCCGTATTATTTCTCCCGTGATGTAGTAGGGAATGTTCGCCGCCAGAGTATATTCGCCGCTCTTGAGCCCGGCGGATGCCGGTTCAAACGAGCGCACGTCCCCGACCTTCACGAGGAGACGCCCCTCTTTGATTTCTTTTTCAAACGCACTCGCGAGCTTACTTGCGAGCTCGGGGTCTTTCTCGACGGCTATCGTGCGGCCCGCTCGGCGGACAAGCTCGCGAGTAAGAGCTCCTTTGCCCGGGCCTATTTCAAGCACGGTGTCGTTTGCCCCTATTCCGGCCGCGTCAGCGAGTTTGCCAGCCGGCCAGTGCGCCACCAAGAAGTGCTGTCCGAGTCGGGCGCCTTTTCGTTTCATTTATGGATAATACCAAAACCGCGCGCAAAGCGCCTGTGCTCTTTGGAGAGCGACGCGCAAAATAGTATATACTATAGTAAGTACTATAGTATATACTATAGTATATACTACGGTGAAGCTCGCGGCTTGTGTTACCTGATTGTCGGCTCTCTGTCGGATGCGGGTATCTCCGACGGCTCAATGTGCTCCAGGAGCTCCGGGTTTATATGCGAGAGAAACGAAGACGGGATTCTAATCTCTCGCACTCCGTACATCATCCGCACGGCGGCGTGTGTCAGGAACAGGCGCTTGCGCGCCCGCGTAACCGAAACATAAAAAAGGCGCCTCTCTTCCTCCTCATCTTGCGCCTCGTCGCTTCTCCATCCGGCCGCTTCATGCGGAAACAATCCTTCCTCAAGACCGGCAACGAATACGGCTCCAAATTCAAGCCCTTTTGAAGCGTGCGCAGTCATCAAAGACACGCGCCCGCCGTCGGTATAATCTTTTTCCGGACTGTTCAGGGAATCTTGCTCGCTCGCCAGAGCCGCATCCTCTATTAACTTCTCGGCGGCTTCAAGCGGAGGCATGTTCGCGTATCTCATGGAAAGCGTTATCAACTCTCTTATGTTCTCCAATTGTTCCTGCCCTTCCTCCCCCCTTTTCATCAAGTGAGCTTCAAGCCCGCTTTCGGCGACAATTGTTTTGAGAGTGTCCGGCAAGGTCTTCGCGTTTGCGGTTTCCAAGATACGCCGAAGAAGCGCGCGGAAGGAGCGCACCTTCTCGCCGGCCGCCCTCCCGAGCCCTCCCTCGGTCCCTTCCAGCATGTGAATAAGGGTCTGCTTTCCTATGCCCCTGGGCGGTACTGCGATTATTCTGGCCAAATCAACGCGGCTTTGCGGGTTGAGTGCCGCGCGCAAGTACGAGAGCACGTCTTTGACTTCTTTGCGTTCAAAAAAGCGTGTACCGAGGACGCGGTACGGAACGCCGGCGTAGAGAAACGCTTCTTCAAGCACGCGCGATTGGAAGTTTGCGCGGTATAGAACCGCGATTTCGCCGGCCGAAGTTCCGCCTGCCATCAGCGAGGCGGCTTTTTCCGCGATAAAAGCCGCCTCGTCCGCTTCGCCTATGGCATGGTAGACGGCGATTTTTTCTCCGCCCTCGTTTTTGGTAAAAAGTGTTTTTTCAACGCGTTTGGAGTTGTGTGAGATAATGCCGTTTGCCGCGGCAAGGATGTTTTGCGTGGAGCGGTAGTTCTGTTCAAGCAAAACCGTTTTTGCGCCGGGGAACATATTCTCAAAACTCATTAGGTTTTCCATATTTGCTCCGCGCCATGAATATATGGATTGGTCTATGTCCCCCACCACGCAGATGTTGTTTCGCGGGCGTGCCAACAAACGCACAAGCTCAAGTTGCACGCGGTTGGTGTCTTGGTATTCGTCTATCGTGACATGTTGCCATCGAGTGTGGCATTGCTCCAACACGCCGGCGTTGTCAGATAGAAGGCGAAGCGCACGCACAAGCAAATCGTCAAAATCAAGAGCCCCCGATTTTTGGAGGTCGTTTTCGTATGCTCTCCATATGTCCGCAACCGTTTCTTCCCACGGACCTCTCGCTTGGCGCGCGAAATCCGCCGCGCTTATTCCCTCGCCTTTTGTCCGCGAAATGCGGCCAAGCACGCGCCGCGGCTCGTACAATTTTTCCATTTCCTTCATTGCAAGAGCCGCTTTGACCGAACGCAAACTGTCGGCGCGGTCCCAAATGCTGAAATTACGGGGGATGCCGGCGGATTCGGAGTGCCGGCGCAACAGATACACGCCGAGCGAGTGAAACGTGGATATGAACGGCCCTCCCTCCTTTGCCCTCTGTGATAAGGGGAAGTTTGCTTCCGGCGTCATGTCTAAAAGTTTTGCCACCCTGTCCCTCATTTCCCCCGCCGCTTTGTTCGTGAAGGTAACGGCTAGAATGGCATCCGCCGGAATGCCTTCGGATACCATGTGTGCCATGCGGTGGGTTATGGTTTTGGTTTTTCCGGCCCCCGCTCCCGCGACTATCATCAGTGGTCCGTAAAGCGCCAGAGCGGCTTCTCTTTGAGCGGGGTTCAATCCTGCAAGGTGCGGGCGGTTGCTGTCTCCGTATTTGTCGGGTTTGTTTGATTTGTTTTCGGGCATATATCGATATGTCGGTAGGGCGCACTATAGCATGGCATGGAGCTTCCCTCTCGGCTCTCGGCCCCGTATGGTGCAATAGTTTGACATCATACAATCCTCATGTCCTATTGTTTTAGCTGTTGCGGTTCTTCACAATAACAGGGACGAAAACCCCCGCCTTTGAGCCAAATCATCTCTTGACTAGATGCGTATTCACTTTGGCTATTAGTGGCGTGTTGACCGAGCTGTGCATGAGGATAGAGTTAAGTGGCTGGCTGGCGAACGGCTTACTCTGTTTTTAGGCGCCGGAATCTCGACTGCCTGATCCGAAGGACTGCGCCGGCTTGCATACTTTAGGCTTATTAAACCCAAACAGCAGGATTCCGAGCCGGGCTCGTATAGCCCGCGCTGGATGAAATATTTGCACGAATGGGGCAGAAAATCGCTGTTTTCCGCCATTTCCGCCCTGCTCGTTGTAGGATTTACATTTCCGGTGGCCGTGCAAGCCGGCATGTTCTCCGGCCTCTTGTTTTCTTTGGTGGCCGCATCGCAAGCGTCTTACGGAACAGGTGGGGGGCATCAGAGCAACGTTCAAACAATGCAGCTCCCAAAGGCGGCGATGAACATAGACCCGAATCCTTCCAGAGGAGGAGGAGAGATAGTTGTTATTGACGGAGCGCTTCTCCCGGAAGAGGGGCCGTCGGGCACTCTTGTCGACAGCGAAGGGGCGGTTAATAGCAGTGCGATAAGTTTATATGTGGTGCGCGAAGGAGACACTCTCTCAGGCATAGCCGGACTTTTCAGTATATCGGTTAACACCATAAGGTGGGGCAACGACCTGACCAGAAACTCAACCATACGAGTGGGAGAGACGCTTATCATTCTCCCCGTTTCGGGTGTTAAGCACACGGTTAAGGACGGGGACACTCTCGCGTCAATTACAAAGAAATACAAAGGCGACCTGGAGGAAGTGGTGCAGTTCAACGGCATCTCGGCTGACGCCACGCTTGCTATAGGCACGGAGGTTATAATTCCGGACGGCGAGATTTCATCCGCATCTGCGCCTTCGGTTTCTTCGCGCGTAGCGCAGACGAGTTTGGCGCCTGTCTACTCCGGCTACTATCTCCGCCCGATCGCGGGCGGCGTGAAGACGCAGGGCATTCACGGGTACAACGGGGTGGACCTTGCCGGCTCCCCGGGGACCCCCATTCTTGCGTCCGCGGCGGGCGAAGTCATAATAGTCAAAAATTCCGGATGGAACGGCGGATACGGCAACTATGTGGTAATTCGGCACGACAATGGCACGCAAACGCTCTACGCGCACAACTCAAGCAATATAGTTTTCGCCGGACAGAAGGTTGTGCAAGGGCAAATCATCGCTTACATGGGCTCCTCCGGGCGCTCCACAGGTCCTCATTTGCATTTTGAGGTTCGCGGCGCGCGAAACCCGTTTTAGTCGTCCGCCACTTTGGCGCGACATGCCAAGGCGACGCCTTGACATTCGCCTACCATTCCTTAGGACGGTATTGGAGGGCCTCGAGCATGTGGCCGACCTCAATCTTTTTGCTTTTCGCTAGGTCTGCTATGGTGCGGGCGACCTTGATGGTGCGATGGTAGCCGCGCGGAGAGAGGCGGAGTGTGTGCGCCGCCTTTTCAATGGTGGCTTGCGCATCGGGCGAGATAAGCGCGTGTTTCGGCAGGGTCCGCGCAGTAAGGTCGCTGTTCGTTGTTGTCCCGCGCTCAAGGGAATATCTCTCGGATTGCGCGCGCCGCGCGCTTTCTATATCCCTGCGAGCTATCTCGGTTTCCTTGCCGTCGCCGCGGCGCGCAAGCGAAAGCGCCTCCGGCGGGATTTCGGCGACATGAAGCCACATGTCTATCCTGTCGGCGATAGGTCCCGATATTTTCTTTCTGTATCGCTCCACGGCGCTCGGCAGACAAGTACAGCGCGCGGAGCCGAAGTGGCCGCATGGACATGGGTTGAGTGCCGCAACGAGAATGAAATTTGCCGGAAACTCCGCTCTGCCTCGTGCGCGCGACACGCTGACAATCTTGTCTTCCATCGGCTGGCGCAGAGCGTTTATAACGTCGCGCCGGAACTCCGGGAATTCGTCCAGAAATAAAACGCCCCGATGCGCGAGCGTAACTTCGCCCGGTTTTGGGATGGCGCCGCCGCCGACGAGCGAGACGTATGATGCGCTGTGGTGCGGCGCGCGGAAAGGTGGTAGAGCGACAAGAGGCCTTGCGAGTTCCCCTGCGACGGAGTGTATTACGGTTACTTCGAGCATCTCATCGCGGGTCAAGGGGGGCAATAGCGATGCGAGAGTGCGGGCAAGCAGTGTTTTGCCGGTGCCCGGCGGGCCGTAAAAAGCAATATTGTGTCCTCCAGCCGCCGCGATCATTAAACCGCGCTTTGCGTGCGCTTGCCCTCGGATGTCCTCAAGCGATATGTCGGAAGTATTAAGAGCGGGAGCGGGTGTGTATGATACGGGGGAAAGAGACGCTTCAGACAGATGCCCGATGAGCTCGGAGAGCGTGTCAAAGCCGTAGACGGAAATACCTTCAACGAGCGCCGCTTCCTCGGCATTTGCCCGCGGGACGTACACTTCCCCAAGCCCAGCGCCCCGTGCTACAAGCGCTATTGAGAGGGCGCCTTTTATAGGGCGCGCCGAACCGTCAAGAGCAAGCTCCCCTGCAAAAACTTTTCCCTCCAAAGAGGCGGCAATCTCGCCCGTAGACAGTAGGTACGATAGAGCGATCGGGACATCAAACGACGCGCCCTCTTTTTTAAGCGCCGCAGGAGCAAGCGAGACAACTATTTTTTTGTTTGTACTTTTCGGGGAAATGAAACCGGAATGTTTAATCGTGGCGGCGACCCTGTCGCGCGCCTCTTCTACCGCTTTGTCAGGCAATCCGACGATTGAAAATGCGTGGAGACCGCGAGACACATCGGTTTCGACGCTCACCAAATCGCCGTGCGGTATGCCGGGTTGTGCACTCATAACGCGCGCGAATGCCATTGTTCTATTGTACCCAATCCCGAGCGTTTCAGGTCAGCGGGTGTGTTCAATGCACGTTACGGCCGCGGGGTTCGCCTTCAGTCTCTCCGGCGGTATCGCTTCTCCCCCGACATCGCAAATGCCGTAGGTTCCCTCATCTATTTTTTCAAGCGCGCGCTCCACGTTGCGCAAGCGCTCTTCAAGCGCTTCCACTACGGGAACATTTGTCGCGAGTTCTTCGATGTTGTCAGCCACTATATTGGAGTCGGCGTCGGGTTCTATCTCGTCCGACGAGCCCTGCCAGTCGCCTGTGTCGGTGCTTTTGCGCCCATGCCGCGCAAGTTCTTCCTGTAAATGGTCGTGCTCTGCATTCAAAAGGGCGCGCACCTCCTCGGTGTTTATGTTTGTCATACTTGTATATTAACAGCGGGTGAGTTTTATGACAACGCTAAAAATTCCGCGCCGCCTGCAAGCGGCTCAAAACTTCGGTGAACGTGTGCGGGCTCTCGCCTATTACCAGAATTGAGCGCGTCGGGAATGCGTACAGAAAACGCACGGTGCCGCTTCGGTCTCGCAAGACACGGACATCAAAGTTGCGTATGACTATATCTTCAAAAGAAACGGTTTCAAGGCCGTCTTCGGTGCGGTAGCTTCTCGGTATGGCGGAAAACGGCGGTGAGATGTCCGTATTTATGAACTCTTCCCACTCAAGCATTGCTGCGAATGCGCGCTCGTATGCTATTACGGGAAAGATAATAAGCGGAGCGTTCGTATCTATGGTGTGAACTCCGAGGAAAAAATTGTCGTCAAGGGAGCGCGCAAGGGAGTCCGGCGCGTTCGCGCCGATGGCGAGTAGAAATTCCTGCGCAGTCAGGGGGGTCAGCGCTTGCGATTCCGGTGAAACGGCGGCGGGCACGATGCGCGCGATCGCGCCGAGAGAGAGGGACGCCGCCTCCCTCGCGCTCTCAAGCGACTGCTTCACTTCAAACGGGCGCATACCGGAGAGGTCTAACAGCAAAGCGTTTTCGGCAAAAATTATCCCGTCGTTCGCCTGCGGCAAGGAGGGAGTGCTTTCTTCTTGGCGCGAAGCGTAATATATGCCGGCGATCGCACCGGCGCCGAGCACGGCAAGTATTACGGTGGCGAACAAAATTCCCCGGGTCTTGCCGGAAAAGGAGGATTCCCTACTCTCCCTTTTTTCTGTTTTGCTTGGCTGGTAGCGTCTTTTGTCCTGTTCAAGCGCCGCCGCTCGAACGAGCGACATGTTGCCTTCGTGAACCGTACTGTGCATGTCATCTCGCAATGTACGGATCGCCGGTATTCCGGTTCGCGCCCCCTCTTTAGCGTCTTGATTGCCGCGCCCTTCTTCTTCCTTTGAGTCGGGGGCCTTTTTAACCTCGTCTGTTTGGTTGGCATTGCCGTCGCTTCTCTCTGTCTGTGAACCCTCTTCCTCTTTTTTCTGCGGTCTTGCGGAGTGCTCCGGCAGTCCGACCGATTTTAGTAAGTCCGCCATCTCCTTATTGGTGGGCGACTTGGCGTGGGTTGGGCCGGATACTGCCGCGGCTATTTTCTCGCCGTACAGCTTTCCTCCTCCTTTATTTGGGTCTTTGCTCCTGCCCTCTTCCATGTTGGTTATCTTGCGGCTCTATCCCCTTTCTCTTTGCGAAATCGGGGTCAAGTTGCTTTATAGACAAGTTGATGCGGTCTTTCTCGTCTATTTCTTTTATTATAACCGGTACTCTCTCTCCTTCCGAGAGAACTTTGCCGATATTATCAATACGAAACGGGGCGATCTCAGAGATGTGAACCAGACCCTCGGTATTCGGCGCAATGCGCACGAATGCGCCAAAGTCCATTATCTTTGTTACTTCTCCTTCAAACGACTCGCCCGCGGTGTATTCGTGTGTCAGCATTTCAATTTCCTTCGCCGCCGCTTCAGCCGCGCCGTTCTTGCCGGTGATAAACACAGTACCGTCATCTTCAATGGTAATCTCTTCCACACCGGTGCGCTCCTTAATGCCGTTGATGGTCTTTCCCCCCGGGCCGATGACCATTCCTATCTGGTCCACTTTAACCTTGAGCGTTACTATCTTGGGCGCGCGCGGGTTAATGTCTGCTCTGGGCTCGGGAATAGCACTCGTGATGACATCAATGATCTCAAGGCGCGCCTTCTTTGCCTGCGCGAGTCCTTCCGCAAGTGCTTTTAGCGGTATGCCGCCCACTTTCACATCCATCTGGATTGCCGTGACGCCCTCGGACGTGCCGGCGACCTTGAAGTCCATGTCGCCGTGGTGGTCTTCCGGCCCCTGGATGTCGGTGAGGACTTTGTACTTAAAATCATCTGAGCGCGGGTCGCCTTTTGACATGAGCCCCATTGCGATACCGGCAACCGGTCGTGCAATTGGCACGCCCGCATCCATAAGAGCCAAGGTTGATGCGCACACACTTGCCATTGAAGTGGAGCCGTTTGATGCCATGCACTCGGAAACAATGCGAATCGTGTACGGGAAGGTGTTTGTGCCAGGGATCAGCGGGCGCAGTGCTTTCTCTGCGAGTGCCCCGTGGCCGATTTGTCGGCGGTTGAATCCGCCCACGCGGCCGGTCTCTCCGACGGAAAATGGTGGGAAGTTGTAGTGGTGGAGGAAGCGCTTGCGTACATCTTGCGACTCAATCGTGTCCAAGAGCTGTGCATCTCCGGGGCCGCCCAAGGTGAGTGCTGAGAAGACGTGCGTTTGTCCGCGGTAGAAAAGCCCGGTGCCATGGATGATGTTGGAAACACCACCTGCCTGCGCAAATAGCGGGCGAATCTCATCAAAGGCACGGCCGTCCACGCGGGTATTTTCAGTGAGGGCTTTCTCATGCACGAACTCATCCGTCTGTTCTTCAAAGTACTGCTCTGCTTGCCCGGTTGGCACGTCAGGAAGCCGCTCGCTGGCAACAATCATCCACTCGCTCTTGAGCTCGGTAATACCATTTTTCCCTTTGTCCATAATGAGTTCCTCCATTTTTGGCGTGATCGTCTCTGCAAATACATCGGCGAGCTCTGCTGGCACTTCGGGTTTTGGCAGTAACGCCTTTTCCTTGCCGATTTCAGCAACGATTTGCTCCTGCCACGCCTGCAGTTTCGCGTTCTCTGCTTGCGCTTGCTCAAGCGCTGAGACAAGTGTCTCTTCCGGCACTTCATTCGCACCGACTTCTATCATGTTGATGAGTCCGTCGCGGCCGCATGCCAAAACGTCAAAAACCTCGTTCTCCTCTTTGCGCGCTTCGTATGTCGGATTGATTACGAGGCCGCCTTCTGCGTCTTTTGCCTGCTCGGCCAGGGCCTGCCCAATGCGCACTGCCGCAACCGGCCCTCTCCACGGGATGTCTGAGGTTGCAAGTGCCAATGACGCGGCATTGACCGCAACAACGTCGGCATCGTCTTCGTCAATTGAAAGGACACTAATGATGACCTGTATCTCGCGTCTCGTGTGCTGGTCAAACAGCGGTCGGATAGTGCGGTCTACCACGCGCGCCGAGAGAATGGCCTCTTCTGATGGCCTTCCTTCGCGGCGCACGAACTGGCTTCCGAGGATGGCACCGGCGGCGTAGAACTTTTCTTCGTACTCAACCGAAAGCGGAAAGTAATCTCGGTCTGTTATGCTACCCATAACGGCCGTCGCCAGTACAGCGGTGTTGCCGTAGCGCAGTAAGACAGAGCCATTTGCTTGATCCGCCCAGTTATTAAATTCTGCAGTCAGCGTTTTCCCGCCAACCTCAATAGAGTATTCCTTTTTCTCCATAATATTAGATTTGATTAACGAGCGAAGCGAATTTAGCAAATCTTATACCCCGTGAAATTTTCGCCGTAGGCGAAACGCGCGGAGCGCGATTTCACTTGGGTCAAGAAAACTAATTCATCTCACTCACAATTGTGTGCGATCTCCAGATTACAGAATTGAATGTGTATTCAATGCTGCGGATCCAAAGATCGCAATTACTTGTATACGCGCAGTGTAGCAAGACAGTGCCCGAATACAAAACCCAAAACCCAAAATTGACGCACTGACTCAGGTGTAACATAATCGCTACAGCTTGGCGGTTACACATAAGGGAGATTGAACATGACTAAAAGCTGTATGCAGTTGAGGTGGACTTGAGCCACATGGGCGATGCCGAACTTTGGCCTGATTCTGACGAGGTGGTTGAGGCATTCCCTTTCGAACTAGACACAACGTTGGGTGGAATGAAGCCGGGTCTGCCCCAAATGGACAAAGACTATGGCTAAGTTTGTAGCCCAGGGCATTTTGCACATCATTCAGCGTTCCGATCTTGCTGATGAGCAGCGAATAGAAGTTCTTGCCGCGTGCATCAACGAGACGATAACATACGCGCGCGAGGAAGTCCTCTTCACAATTCATGATGAGTTGATATCTGCATTTGAGAAGCGCTTTGGCGTCTCTCCCAGATGATGCAGGGTCGTTTTTTGAAAAACCGTCGCATCACCTCGCGGCGGTCTTCTTCTTTCTTTTCACAAACTAAAATTCGGAAGGCCAAACCTTCCAAATAGCACCACTACGATTAATCGTAGTGTCACTAATGCGAGAAGAGATTTCAGACAAAACCTAGCGATTCCCGCCCACCTGTCTGCGCACACCGCACACCGCCTGTCTGCGTGCACCGCACAGGCAGACCCCTGTAGGGAATCACTAGGATTATAATTACCAACTATATTACGACCGTGACATAGTTGGTAATGTTGGTAATCGTTTAATCGCAGTAGCACCAATGCAAGTGCAAGTAAAGAGCGGAGGGATACGATTCCCGCCGGCCGGTCGGGCAGGCATCGCATCACCTCCATTTTGACTTCGTACTTGCTTGCTTGCCTGTCGGCAGGCAGGCGTTCAAACATACCACTACGATTAATCGTAGTGGTATATGCGAATGATGATTATGCTACGATGCCGGTATGAAACAGGTTGTATTGATACACGGCGGAGAGGCTTTTGACTCATACGAAGAATATTTTGAGTACTTGAGAAGTGCTGAGCCTGAGCTGGAGGGAGAAAAAGCAAAGCAAACGAGATGGAACCGTGACTTGGGAGAATATCTTGGGAAAGGTTTTCAGTTTTCTCGCCCCGCCATGCCGTGCAAGCAGAATGCGAAGTATGACGAATGGGAAATATGGTTTGAGCGGCACGTCCCGCTTCTTAAAGACGGTGTGATTCTAATTGGTCATTCGCTCGGGGCGAACTTTCTCGCAAAATATCTCGCTAAGCACACATTGCCCGTTTCCATTGCGCAACTACACCTCGTCGCAGGATGTTTCGGATATGCAGGTGGGTTTGCTCTCCTCGGCTCTCTCGAGCACATTGAGAAACAGTGTGAGGAAGTTTTTGTGTATCAATCAAAAGATGATCCACTTGTGCCGTTTGCAGATGGAGAAAAGTATAGAGACGCACTTCCCTCTGCCGAGTTTGTCACTTTTGAAGATCGCGGGCACTTTCTCGGAGAAGAATTTCCCGAACTCATTGAGCGTATACGGAAATAGTAAGGACTATAGTATATACTATAGTAAGTACTACAGTACTTACTACACACAAAAACAGTGCCCCGCGCGAGGTCGCGCGAGGCGGAGTATTGAAAGTTCATTGCGGCGGGCCGTAGAGCAACTGTATCGCTTGCTGGTCCATGGTACTCAGCCTGACAAGGCCTTTGAGTGACAGCCCCATTAACTTAGAGGGGTCGTTTCCTTCTGTCGGATGGTCGAGGCCAAGTATGTGCCCAAGTTCGTGAACGAATGCTCGTTCAAGGCTTACCCGGGAGTTTGAGTCCGCCTCATTCATTACCAGTAGAGCATCAGGACTGATACAGATAGCCGCCTTTTGGATTATGCGATAGGTTCGTGGGGTGTTGGTAATCACCATGTTTGCCCATGCCACTCCTCGGACGTGCGTCAGCTCGCCGATAATAAGACGTGCGCGGGAAAGTGGCACTTCTACAAAACGTACGCGCGCATGCTGCTCCCATCTCCTCATCATTCTACGCGCCTGTGCGTGCAAACCGTGCCGAGAAATATGAGAATTCTGCTGCAAGATTCTTGTAAATGGGCGCATGTGGCGACAGTTGTCACTACCGGCAATGGTGTTCCCGTCAAAACGCACAGCGCGCCCCTCATCAATGAAGGCATATGGTATTATTGCTACGCCTTCGGGGTTGAAGGGCCAGCGCATGTAGTGGCCATGCCCGTCCTGTGTTTTTAGAAGCAAGGAGTGAGGGTCTTCATCGCCGAATGTCGGATAGGGTGTCAGGGTGATTGCTGCGACTAGGAGGCCGCAAAGAATAATTCTCATGGCGGTCTCCTTTCTGGCCAGACTCGTTTTCAATTATTCATCTGATATTCACAATACCCCCTTGTGCCGAAGGCACAAGGGGGTATTGTGTGCGTGTTCTTACGCGAAAGAGTTACTCGTCAGCGCCGACAGAGCGCGCGCTTGCCTTGCGTGAACCGCGGCGGCCGTTGCGGTAATTGATGAGGTATCGTTTCGGGTCCTCATCCATATCAATGAAGTCATCGGCGGATTCGCGCAGGCGGCTTGAGGCCGAGCGGCCGAAGGTAATTACTTCTACTTGGCAACCGGCGTGCACCTTCAAATATTCCACGAGCGGCACGAAGTCGCCGTCGCCTGTGGCGAGAATGATGGCGTCTACCTTCGGGGCCGCGGTTACTGCGTCAATTGCGAGCCCCACGTCCCAATCGGCTTTCTTCGCTCCGCCGAAAAAGACCTGCAGGTCTTTTGTGCGGATCTCAATGCCGAGCTTTTCAAGCGCCTCGAAAAACGGCTGTTCCTCACCCGTTTCCGTGTTTACCACATACGCGCGCGCGCGTATGAGCTGGCGCCCGGCGACGGCGTCTTTGAGGACGTTTCCGAAATTAACCTTGGTTTTGTAAAGATTTTTCGCACTGTGGTATAAGTTTTGCGTGTCAATGAAAACGGCGACACGCTGTTCAGGATGTTTTATTACAGACATATTAGAAATACTTAGGAGCGAAGCGAGCTGGCAATTCTTATCGTGTCGAGCGAGGAGTATCGCGAAAACCTGTTTTCATGATATCCGAGCGATGACACGATATGCTTTGCATACATCCCGCTCCACTTTTTGCTATTAAAACATTTGCAACATGCGTGCGCAAATGGTGCATCTCTTGCAAGGCGGTGTGTGCCGCCGAGTGAAGATGCATCTTCATGAATGTGTCGCAATATCCGCCGCTATTGAAAACTCAAAAATGGGGCGGGATTACGCAACAACACAACAATTACACGGAGATTCGGATACATACCAAGGAGCACAAGGAAACCATGCGAGACATACCAAGGCGTATGGTGAGCGCAGGTTCCCGCGATGCGACACAGGTGTGTGTCGAATATGCGGCTTTGCTTACTTCTTCAAACCGAGCTTCTTAACAAGCGCGTTGTACGAGCGCTTGTTTTTCTGCTCGAGATATTTCAAATGCCGGCGACGGTCTGCAACAAGCCCCAAAAGGCCTCGGCGCGAATGCTTGTCCTTCGGGTTTTTCTTCAAATGTTGCGAAAGCTCCTCTATTCTGCGGGACAGAATAGCAGTTTGCACCTCCGGAGAGCCAGTGTCCTCCTCGTGGCGCTGGATATCTCTGATGGTGTTGGCTTTCTTTCGCTTCGTCAGCATTAAGGAAATAATAGCACATCTTGACATCTTTTGCAAGTTCTTTTGTAGAAAAGTGGCGTAATGTTGCCGTTTTCGCATTTTAGAGATGTTCACAGAAAGTTCCACGGCAAGCGGCGTCAGGATGCCAAGCGCCGCGAGCTACTTTTCAAAAACAAAAAACAAATTCATACATTTTTCAGGAGAGAAGTGTATGGTCTTGTTCGGATGTACGTGGCTGGTGCAAGAGTCGGCATCTGCGGAATCTTTCCGCACATATCAGCTGTAATAAAAAATGGCTATGCCTATAATTATGGCTTTAGCGGGGGCTCCGCGCGAAATAGAAACGCGCGGAGCCCCCGCGTATTCCTGCGCGCATCTCCCGCCTTGCTTTTCTGCAGATATAGATTCTTGTGCGGCAAGAGCGGTATCTTAAGCGACGTGTTAGTATCGAGGCATGACCAAGCTTGTCTCCTGGAATGTCAACGGCTTGCGCAGTGTGCACAGAAACGGCTACTGGGACGAATTCGTGAAACTTGGCGCCGATGTTTACTGTCTGCAAGAAATTAAGGCCGAGTGGGAACAGTTGGACGAAGATAAGCGTGAATTGGGAGGGTACACAGCCATTTTTAATTCCTCGCGTGCTCGGAAAGGTTACAGCGGAACCGCCGTGTACAGCAAAACTCCGCCCAACGAGGTGTCTCTTGGCATAGGGGGAGAGAAGTTTGACGTAGAGGGCCGCACGATATTCACGCATTATGAAGATTTCATTCTCGCGAATGTCTATTTTCCCAACGGCGGCATGGGCCCGGAGCGACTGCATTACAAACTGGACTTTTACGACGCGTTCCTGGCATATGTGCAGAAACTTCGGGTCGAATATGACAAGGGAATTGTGATTTGCGGCGATGTCAATACCGCGCATAAGGAAATTGACCTGGCAAGACCCAAAGAAAACGAAGAAAATACCGGATTCCTGCCCGAGGAGCGTGCATGGATAGACGAGCTCCTTGCGGCTGGATTTGTAGATGCTTACAGGCACTTAAATCCCGACCGCGCAAGCGCTTATAGCTATTGGGACCTCAAAACTCGCGCTCGCGACAGAAATGTGGGGTGGAGGATTGACTATTTTTTCGTGAGTTCCGACCTGCTCCCGCACCTTGTTGCCGCCGAAATTCATGCGGATATATATGGTTCAGACCACTGCCCTGTGTCCGTTATTCTAACGGACATCAGGTAGTTATAACGGACATCTGGTATAAAGGACAAGATATCCACAGTAGATGTCCTTTACAATTTCTAAAGGACATCTATTATTATGGTAGGCGGATGTGTTCTTTAGTTCATTTTATATGGCTTTCTATGTGTGAGAAAAGCACGTAAAACCTGTGCAAACAACAAAAAGCTTCAGGTGCTACCGGGGCAGTACCATTGACTTCAAAGGTGCTTACGTTCTACTCACGATCTTCTTTGCTCTTTAAGAAAGCCAAAAACCATAAACCGCCTGAGGCTCAAGAAAGATGAAATCGCCTGAGGCGGTTTTTGTATTGCCTGCCACAAACCATTGCGGAAATACAGAAATGAGATACTGTCAATAGCAGATTAGACCACTTTTGCGTAGTGAAAGGAGGCGGTCATGAACACGCTTCAACATGTTGATGGAAACAATGAAAATGCTGTTGGACGGCATGTTGTGAAAGCCATTATTCTCTCGCGCGAACGTCGCGGGAAGCGGATTCAGCGGCTAATCGTATTTGTCCGCGAACCCCCGCGCAATCCCCCGCGCGGTCGGTATTGGAGTCTTCCTGGCGGGAGGGTTGAATCTGGAGAGTCGCTTTTTCAGGCGCTCGTTAGAGAGGTCCGCGAGGAGACCGGACTCCAATTGCCGGAAGATGGGTGGCATAGAATACGAGAAGAAGTCCGCACGGACCACGTGTTCCATGTATATGCCACGTTTGTTCCTGACCTGAAGAGGGCGGGTTTGCAGCCCTACGGACCTGGCACCGGTGAAGAAGTGGGATGCTTCACACTGAGCAACCTCAAGCACATGAAGAAAAATGTTGAGGGTGGCTTAGTGGGTGATCACGCCGATATCCTGCGGTCCCGGCACGTTCATGATCGTATGGCACAAATTGCCAAAGGGAAGATCTATACTAATGACTGAGCGGGTTTGCAAAAATCCGCTCTTTTTGTTTACTTCACGTGATATTTCTTACGCAATTCGGCTACCGCCGCATCATCCTCTTCTTCACGGCGTCCTTTTCCTTTCTCACCGAGCGCCTTGAGCTCACTATCCGAGAGCTTCAATAACTCAAGCGCACGTTTTTCCATATACTCTTGCGTGTTGAGCTTCGGGTCGTCCAGTACTTCTTCCAACAGCGCATGCAGAGTCCAGCCAAGTCGCGGGCCGGGTTTCTCGCCGGATATTTCCATAAGGCGGGAGCCGTCAATCTTGAGCATGCCGACTGAAATCGGGTCGCGAAGTGCTTCTTCCACCATAGAGATGTATTTGCGCAGGCGAAACGGCTGCTCTTTCGGCCTGCCGGTGCCTATGCGGTCGCAAATGCGCACATTCAACAAGTCCCAAATGTTCTCTTGCTCGACATTGCGAATAATGCGGCGCACCGCGGAGAGCGTAATTTTCTCCGGGTCGGAAAAGAACATGTGCCAGCGGACAAGCGTGACCACCTTTTCCGTCATCTCGCTTGAGAATCGCAAATTACGCATTATCTTTCGCGCCATACGCGCACCGATGACTTCGTGGCCGTAGAATGTCCAGTCTTTTTTCTCATCAGACCATCGCCGCGACTTTGGTTTACCGACATCATGCAAAAGTGCGGCAAGACGTACTTCAAGCGGGTAGTCTTTATCTGCCGCGTGCTGAAGACAGCGCAGTGAGTGTTCAAACACATCGAACGAGTGCGCCTGGTTCTGCTCGTTTCCAATTCCCTCTTCAAGCTCCGGCACAATGTAGCGCAAAAGCCCCAATTTCTGCGCGACAAAGAGTGCCTGCATGGGCTGTGCGCTTTCAATAATGCGCACAAATTCATCGCGAATACGCTCACGCGATATTTTTTCCAGCTGTTGCGCGTGTTTAGCAATGCCCGCGGCTGTCTCAGCTTCAATGGCAAAGTCCAACTCCGCCGCAAGGCGTACGGCTCGCAACATGCGAAGTGCGTCTTCCCCAAATCGCGCTGCGGGCTCCCCCACTGTCTTGATGCGCTTCGCTTTAATATCACTCTGGCCGTCATGCGGGTCGCGAATTTCACTTGTCACAGCGCCAAGTGCGATAGCGTTTATGGTAAAGTCGCGGCGCGCGAGATCCTCTTCAAGTGTGTCGGCAAATGTTATCTCATCGGGCCGGCGCGCATCCGAGTACTTCCCCTCTATGCGGTACGGAGTGACTTCCACGACAGCAAGCCGGGGGTCTTCACTGCCGGTTTTCACTCCCACTGTGCCAAAATCATTTTCATAAAATGTGTCTTCCTCTCCGAACACGGCCTGAATTTCCTCGGGTTTCGCGCTTGTCGTAATGTCCCAGTCCTTCGGCGTTTTGCCGAGCAGTAAATCGCGTACACACCCGCCCACGAGAAAGCTCTCGTACCCTTTCTCCTTAAGTGCGGTCGCAACAGAGAGAACCTCCGGCGGTATAGCGAATTTCTGCATGGCTGCATTGTACCCGCTTCTGCGTGGTTCACGAAACGAGGCGAGGCGCAAGATTGTATTCCTGCGACTGTCCGCGTATGATGACTGAAACCACGCGCCTGTGGTGAAATGGATATCATATCTGCCTTCGAAGCAGACGTTCCAGGTTCGAGTCCTGGCAGGCGCACCAATATCAAACTTTCCGATTTTTGCCCGACCGACTCGGCCGCGCGAAGCGCGGAAAGGTATGGAAACACTGGCTCGCCGCGCACGGCGCGGCGAGCCAAGCGCAGGTTCGAGCCAAAGATTTCTTTGGCAGCAACCTTCTTCTCTTGAAGGTTGCTATCCCTTGCGATTTTGACGAGGGTTGAAGCGACTTTTATCCAGTTTTGGAACGGTTCGAGCCAATCATTCTGCTTTTGTTCAATCCGCGCCATTTTCTCTTCCAGCGACTTCTTTTCGGACAATAGGATTGCTTTCTGTTCTCGGTAAGTTTCGCGCTCAATATCTTGCTCCAAGTAACCATCCAGAAGTCGCTGGAGTTTTTGATTTATGGCGTGGATTTGATTTTGTGATTCAAGAACAAAAGCAGAAACGGATTGGGAGGATTGTTCTTTGTCCTTTTCTGCCATTGCTAAAAGTTTTTCCGCCCAATCCTGCCGCAAAGAAACTTTTTGAATAAGAGATGATAACTGGCGATCCAGTTCCTCTTGGCGAATACAAGGTTCGAGACATTTCAGTTTTGATTTCTTGGTGCAGTGTTAATAGACATACTCGTGAACATTGCCATTCTTTTGTTTTTTCACCTTGTATTCGCCAGTTATCATCATTCCGCATGAGGCGCAGGAAAGCAGTCCGCAAAACGCTTGTGGCTCATTTTTCTGCTTGTGGTGCGGTCTGCCTCGCTGTTTCAAAACTTCCTGCGCCTTGTCAAAAATTTTCTTTGAGACGACTGGCTGGTGCTTGCCCTCGTGGATTTCGCCACCATAGCGAAAGTGTCCGTAGTAAAATGGATTGGAAAGGATAAAAGTAATTCTGTCTCGATGGAGTCGCTTGCCGTTCCGAGAATGAATACCGGATTGCGCCAAAAAATTTGAGATGTCTTCGAGACGACTTCCATTTTTAGCGTACATCTCAAACGCCTTGCGAATGAGTGAGGCGCGCTTTTTGTCCACGACTACAGTTTTAGTGCGCACATCGTTGATATATCCGATTGGCGCAAGACAAGGATATTCTCCGCGCCTCACTTTTTGGCGCAATCCTCGTTTCGTATTTTCGGCAAGCGAATCCACATAGTATTTGCTTTGCCCAAAGGCGATATTGAGCATGAACTTTCCTTGCGAGGTATTTTCACACCAAAATTGCGGAAATTTCAGATCCGCAAGTCCACCGCCGTCCAAAAGATAGATAATCTTCCCACCATCAACTGAATTGCGTGCCAATCTGTCCGGATGCCAAGCAAGAATTCCATTTGCATCGCCGTTTTCAATCCGCAAAATCATTTTGTTAAAAATTGGACGACCTGTAATTTTGGCAGATTGTTTTTCAATAAATTCCTTGGCGATACGCAAACCCTCTTGCTTGGCAAAGGCGCGCAATTCTGTGATCTGCGCTTCAATACTCAAAACCTGCTTGTCCTCCACATCGGTGGACTTGCGGGCGTAGAGAAAATATTTGTTGTTATTGTTCATGCTCATACAATTATTGGGCAAAGCAAATCCGAGACAGAATTAAAATCGCGCGGGAGACGAACCTCGTTTTGGCCAACCGCGAGGCGCGCCTGCGCGCGCCGAGCGGAGAGGATTTGTCGGGGAAAAATCAGTGGGACGCGCTTCGCGCGGCCACGGAAAAAATTGGTGTTGTTGTAGAAAGTCAGATTTTGGTGTATCTTTACAACAAGGCGCGAACCTGTTTTTTGCGAGAAAGCGGATGATTCCGCGCCTCCGCGCTCGCTCCGCTCGCGCACAAGAGACTTTTTCTTTACATTTTTATTTTTCCGCCCTGCCCCGCCAATTTTTTCTGAATAAGGAAAAGAAAAAGTCTCTTGTGTCCCGCCTAACGGCGGGCGGCGGAGGCGCTTTCGGGCTCGGGCGCTTATCGAATTTGAATAATTTATGACTCTAAATTTTATACTCATTGGTCTATACTTGCTCACTGTACTTTTTATCGGCTGGCGAGCAGGTAAAAAAGAATCTCCGTCAGATTTCGTCATCGCCAGCCGCAATGTAGGGTTATTTAGAACAAGCGCGTCTATTTTCGCAGTTTTGGGCGGAGAAATGCTTATTGCCCAAGCCGCACTTTCATACTCTATCGGATTTAGCGCGTTTTGGTTTTGGGCTGGTTTGGCAACTGGTATGGTACTGCTCGGTTTTGCCGCCGCAAAAATCAAAACCCTTGGTGATAAATATGGATTTATCAATTTGTCGGAATACTTTGGATTGAAGTGGGGACAAAGCAATAGAATTTTTGCGGCGTTAATAGTTTTTGTTACATTTTTCGCGCTACTTTCAATCCAGTTTATGGCGGTGGGCAATATCATTTCTCCGCTTTTCAATATTGCATATCCGACAATTGTCATTGGAGCAGGACTTGTCGTTTTGGCGTATCTGCTTCTAGGCGGATACAAGGCGGTGATAAACACTGATTTGCTCCAAGCAATTTTAATGTTCGGTTTACTAATCGGGTTGACGTTTTTCATAGAGATAGGGCCTGTCAATTTTTCGCAATCAATTTTTGCGGCTGGCACAACAACTTTTTTCAGCCTTTTGTTGATTGGAATTTTTATCATTTTTGCCTCGGCTGATATTTGGCAAAGAATTTTTTCCGCCCGTTCCGCAAAAATTGCAAGAAATTCTTTATTTTTAACAACACTTCTATTTTTGATTTTCGGATTTGCTACCACACTCATTGGAGTAGCGGCGTTCAACCATTTTCCAGAAATTGATCCAGGCGAAGCATTTTTCTGGGGCTTGTCCGCGCTTCTTCCAGTGTGGTTGCTTGGCGTAGGTATTGTCATGGTACTTGCAACAATCATGTCAACCATAGACACAGAAGTATATTTGCTCGCCTCTAACATCGGAAAAGATTTTGTCGCGCGGACAAAAAAAGATATTTCTGATATTGAGTTAGGCAAAATTATCCGCGCGACTATGATTGTTTTAGTTTTTATTGCAATGCTCATTGCAATTTTCGTGAGAGATATTGTTACTGTACTTTTCGGACTCGTGAGTTTTGGTCTGTCATTATCGCCCGCAATTGTCGGTTCACTATTTTGGAAGTTGAAACCAAAAGCAGTATTTTTCAGCATGCTTGGTGGCGTACTCGCTTTTGCGGCGCTCATCGTTACTGGACAATTCAATCCAGACAACGCAGTTGCCACCTTGCCCGCTTCTTTAATTTTTCTTATTATTGGACAGGTCATATTTAAGGGTTCTGAATTAGAAGCGCCCGAGCCCGAAAGCGCCTCCGCCGCCCGCCGTTAGGCGGGACACAAGAGACTTTTTCTTTTCCTTATTCAGAAAAAATTGGCGGGGCAGGGCGGAAAAATAAAAATGTAAAGAAAAAGTCTCTTGTGCGCGAGCGGAGCGAGCGCGGAGGCGCGGAATCATCCGCTTTCTCGCAAAAAACAGGTTCGCGCCTTGTTGTAAAGATACACCCAGCATCAAAATTGTCTTTGTTGGTAGAGACAAGAATAACGTTAGTTTTGTACATGGTATTGCGCACATGTTTGCAATATCTCTTTTCGCGTCCCAACATGAAAAAGACAATTTTGATACACGGACAGGCAAAAAGAAAAGGAGCGGCCGGTGGCCGCTCCTCGGTGATTGCAGAATTCTGAGTATTCAGGCCGCGAGTTTTTCGCTTGCCTGATTGCCGGCTTCTGCTTGCAGGGCACGAAGCTCTTCCATGGCTTCGCGGTACTTGTGACGCGCGGTGGGGTCAATGCCTCGCTTTTGCAGGCGCTCGCCCCGCCGAATCCAGTCGGCAATATGCTTGCCACGCGCTAACGAAAGCGCGCAAAGCACCGGATTCGGGAAAATGTTCTGCGTGTAGAGCTCTTCGATGCCGAGCTTTCGCAGAAGACCCAGAAACTCCGGCCACTTGTCGATGTTCGCGTCTTTGCGCTTCAGCGCTTCGACGAAAGCATCATGCCGGCGGTGTTCCAAGACGTAGCGTTGTGCGCCATCACCCGGAATGGGCATGACGTGAATGTCGCCCCGCATATAGGCCTCAATTCCCTCCGTGGGGTGACATTCTGCACAGAATTGATCAATCCCGCACATGTTCGTACTCCTCTCTGGTTGGGCCGCGCTCACATTACCATGTTTTCAACTATGCACAAAAAGAAAACCACCGCAGTAACTGCGGTGGCAAGGCAGTACTTTGAACCGCTCTTAGTTTTCCGGGTCTCTATGAACGGGAGGACGCAGTTTCAGAATCATGTCTCCCCCATTTTCGAATAAGTAGTCTATTTCAACAGAAAGCAGATCCAGATCTACCCCTGGCATTTCGCCTTTAGCAAAAAATCCCTCAGAAAACTGGTCTTGGTCATTGAGACTGATGCTGGTGAGTGTGAACGGCATTCTTATCACACAGGCGCCGAAACTATAATCATGGGCACGTACAAGGAAAGTGAAATGTATCTGCTCCCCAAACTTCTTGTTCAGAAATATTTGAGCAAAGGCGTCAGCGACTTCCTTGCGACTGGGTCCGCCAATAATCTCGTACCCAATACGTATTGGTTTCCCGCTATGCTTCAGCTTCTCAGCTGTCATGATGCATCTCCGAAGTAAACCCATCTATTTGTCATTACCTAGCGAAGTTTATTCGCAAGCAGAGGAATGGGCGGCGCATGCGCCGCCCACTGGCAGGTATTTATTATTCGCCCCTACCAGGCGCGCGGGTGGCCGCCTACTACGCAGGCACACCCGAACGAGATCAGCTCGAATGTCTTTCGAGCGATCCCGAAGAGCAAACATTGCATCAATATCCTCCTCTCTGGTGAGCATTAGCGTGCGGCGTAGACATTTATCGCGCGCCTCTACGCAGGCGCTTCGTACTCATGCCAACGCCACACGCATTTCCGAATGAAATGAGCTCGTAGTTCTTGCGGGCGATGCCCTGCGGAATCGCGTACTGCATGTTCTCCACCTCCTTCCGGCTCTATTGAGCTGTTAGTATTGTCAGGAAAATAAGGGTGCCATCTCAAAAAATGCCAAAACAAGCAGTGCTCTACTACCCGAGAGCCCCATACAAAGCCATCTATCACCCCCAATAGGGTGACGAAATTTTCGTCACCCTGTGGTAGGATTGAGGGATAGGAGGCAGAAAAGGGATAGAAGGTAGAGGGCAGAAAAATAGAGAGTAGGAAAGTAGGAAGAGGAGTTATGGAGCTTGATCAAGATAATTTGCACATATTTGGCTTTACTGACGCTGAAGCGAAAGCGGTGCTTGCGCTCGTGGAGAAGGGTCCGCTTCGCGTGAGCACGCTTGGGCGCACCGCTGATATTCCTCGCACAACAGCCTATTCTGTACTCAAGCGACTCAAGAAGCGTGGGTTTGTGAAGCGTATTGCAAAGGGTGTACACCGAGAGCGCTGGCGCATTGCACGCCTCCCGCAGTTAAAAAAGCGTGTGCGAGAAGCATTGGAGACATTTGAGCGTGACGATACCTCCCCTGCCCCGCGGCAGACACTCGGGAGTGTCTCAGTACCCGATATCGACATTGCAGTATTCCGCGGTCGGGATGAAGTACTCAAGGTATATGCTCAGATGGTGAAATTGCATCAAGCTGAGCGCGTGTACGCCGTGCAGGGAAATCGCTCCGCCGACCGCGCCATTCAGATGATCGGCAAGGAGTATCTCTTTTCCCTCCACGAGCAGTTCAAAAAGCGTGGCGTAATTTTAGAAGGCATCAATGGTGAGCACGTGCAAAATCTTTTCCGCGCGCTTTCAGCTGAAGAGCTTGAGTCGCACTTTGGGCGCTCCATTATTTCTACTTTGGTTCCTGACAAGGATATGGATTTTGATATGGATCTTCTCGTGATGCGCGACGCAGTGCTTTTTATTGAAATTGAGTCAGAAACAGTTATTGTCATTCGCCACCACGGTATCGTGCGGCTGGTGCGCTCGCTTGTGCAGATGGCGCAAGCATTCGGACACGCATTCAATATGAATGAATTCCTCCGCGAGATTATTGATATCCGCACAAAAAGAAAACAGGAGCAGTCGTGAGACTGCTCCTGCAGGATGTGCGTGGCTACCGCATAAATGCGAAACGGAACAAACGTGCGCACTTGTGCACGAAGCCCCGACGCTTCAGCGTGCCGGAGACTACCAAGGTCATTTTGAAAGCTCCTTGGTTGATGGTTTGATGTGCGCGTTCTGTTCCCAGGTGCGCGAACCCGGGCGGTGCAAACGACTGCGAAGCAGTCTCCCGCCAGATCGGCTCTGTCGCTCCTACAGGGTCCGGAAGAACCGGAGCACCCGCAGTGCGACAGCCCTGAAGCCCTTAGGCTTCAGAGTGCCGGACACCACAACAGTCATAGGCACCTCCTTGGTTGGTGTTGCGCGATACGCGACAGGTGGGTATACCTTATCGCATCCTTTTCATGAGTTCTAAGTTACTAACAACCAAGGTTTTGCTTTTGGGGCATGGTGCCGTGCCGCATATAGCTACCGTATCGCTCGGATGAAGCGAACGATTTGTTGCACGACGTCACTCAAGCCCCTTCGGCGCTTGAGTGTGCCAGAGACGCTTATCGTCAAAGTAACCACCTCCTTTCTGGGCTGTATGACTGCGCAGGTTTACACCCGCGCAGTCATGTTTGCGTACCGAGCGAGCAGGGTTCGCACCGGCGCTCTGCGCATTCGCAGGGGGCTGTCAAACTCGGCGAAGATTCGCTTCACGAACTTCGCCGGCTGTTCAGCTGTGTCCCACATGGGGACTGCACCTGCGCTACCGAGGATTTCTCTGCCCCGAGAACAGCTCCCGTCCGGCGAGAGGCGGAAGATTGCATCTCCTGCCTCAAGCGACCGAATGGAAAGCGTCTCGAAGAGATCAGTCTCCTCGGTCGTGCGCAGTTCATCAGAAAGGAGTACGTTGACCCCGAGGCTTTCCGCCTCGTCAGCCAGACGCGCCATCTCTTTCTTGATGAACGAGAGCTTCGGGATGTATCCCTTCTGGCGGAAGCTGATCATCGGTGAGATGACCCACTCCTTGATGCCGAGCTGCGCAAGCAGCTTCGGCATGCCATTGAGATACTCCGCCCTGTTCGGGAAGAGGACTGAATTCACATTCAGTCTTCCCGGCAGGGCCGCCTGGGCGGCGCGAAGTCCGTTGAGCGCTTGCTCGTGGGCACCCGCAACTCCCCGAAGGCGGTCATGCACTGCGGCCTGGTCGCTATCAAGCGACACGGTTGCAGTGTCAACCAACCTTCCGAGCTCGCCTGCATGCTCTGCGAGGTACGTGCCGTTGGTTACAACAGACGTTTCGCAAAAGTATGCATTTGCGAGCCGGAGTAGCCGCTCGGTCAGCGGCCACGCTTCGGGCAACAGGGGCTCATACCCCTGTATGCTCACCCGCGTGACTGCGAGTCCAGCGAGGATGTCCGATAGAAACCGGACATAATCCTCGCCCCCGAGCCGCGAACGGGTTGCCTCGCCCCTCTGCGCAATCGCGCAGAACGGGCATTTGAGGTTGCACCCGTTCGGTGCCGGCAACACGAAGGTTGCGTACAGCTTGCGATTGCGCATAGTTAGTCTCCTTGAGTTAAAGGCCAATATCTATGCATAATTATCTAGATTTTGTCAACGGATATCAAAAAAATGCAATAAGCAAGATAGAATCTCTACATATCCCCATATACAGCCAAATTATTCCCTTTACACTTAACAACTTTTTTGTTAAGTTATGGGGAGTGTGGAGGTGGGGTGTGTTATGAGTATCATTGGGGCATGTTTGGGATGTAGCAAGTGCTTGCATACTATATTATCATATGATAATATAGTATTACTAGACGTTAAAATAACGACATATGAGCACGATTTCTGTTCCATTAAATCCCGAGCTAGAAAAGTCGGTAAAAGAGCTCGTTGAATCTGGATACGGTTCAAATAAAGCCGATGTTATCAGGCGCGCACTGCGCAAGGCCGCTGAAGATGAAGCGGTAGAGCGTATTTTGCGCGCAGAGCGAGAGTTGGCGGAAGGAAAAGGCATGAAGGGTGACTTGCGTACGCTTTCAAAACAAATAGGGGCATAACATTGTATGAAGGTTGTTTTTGTGCCGACGTTCATACGGCGATTCAACAAACTTGAACAGGGTTTGCAGGAAGAGGTTATTGACGCCGTTGAGAAATTTAAAGATGAACGGAATCATAAAAAACTGCGAGTCCATAAACTGAAAGGACGACTGCGCGGCAGGTACAGTTTCTCGGTCAATTACAAAACACGCATTGTCTTTCGCTATTTTTCAAAAGACGAGGCGGTGTTTCTTGATGTCGGTGATCACGATATATACAAATAAATAATAGAGACCGTCTTCAATGTGGAGAGATATGAAGAACCAGACACGAGATGAGTGGGAAATACTTGATTTCAGCGAGCCGGAGGCGAAGGTGGTGCACGCTTTGCGCGAGAAAGGGCCGCTTTCGGTGAGTGCACTTGCGCGAGTGGCAAAACTCCCCCGCTCTACCGCAAACTATGCGCTCAGACAGCTCTCTGAGCGACGTCTCGTGCGCCGTGTCTCCAAGGGCTATGCGAGTGTGTGGCGGTTGGTGAAACCAAAAAAGCTTGAGCGTGAGCTTGAAGAGGCGGCGGAGGCGTTTGGTATTGTGGACGAGAAAGAGCGCATACAGGAAGAAGCGGGCGTGCGCGTGTCGGAAACATCCGAGATGCTCATATACCGCGGCGCTCAACACATCCTCAAAGTGTACGCGAATATTTTTCTACACTCAGGCGCGAAGCGTGTGCGCGCCGTGCAAACGGCAAGCGCCGCAGAGGAATGGATGAAGCGCGTGACGCTCCCCGTAACATCCGAGCTCAACGAGGTGATTAAAAAGAGTGGTGTCATTGTAGAGGCGGTCCTGCCGGAAGATATTACAGACGTGTACCGGCGGTTTGCGCATCACGACAGTACGTGGGCGCGCTCGTTTGAAGGGCGCACGCAGGCGATACGGCTCGTCCCGCAGGAGTGGCTTTCAGGCAAGGCCGAGTTTTTTATTTTCGGGGACAGGGTGGTGCTCACGAATTGGCAGGACGAAACGCTTATGCTCGTGCGCGACGAGCACATGGTCTCGTTTCTGAAAAGTTTGTACACCTTCATGTACGAAGCCGGCAAGCCGTTTGATCAAAATGCATTTATACGGAGTTTGATGGAATAGATAGTAGGGAAAAGCAGAGTTGATAGGTGCACCCAGCACCAAAATCGCCTTATCTTTTTGACTGCCAAGCAGATATGTATAGAACATAATTCAAAAACGAAATTTAGTGTGCGGGTAGGGAGAATCGGCGTCAGCTCACTAATTCGCTCCGCCTTTCGATTCCCCACAAACAGTGCAAACGCACTGTTCTCTACCTCGCATAGGAGCACAAACTAAAAAACACTCCACTCGGAGTGCCTTTTAGTTTGGCTGTGCGGGTAGGGAGAATCGAACTCCCGTTTCTAGAATGGCAATCTAGTGTTCTACCACTAAACTATACCCGCATGAATACGGACGGATTATACCGTACGAAAAGGGTGAATCAAATCTCTAAAAAAATTTGCAAGGTTTAGCCCTGCAAATAGCCTGCAAATAACGGCACACCAAAAACTCCGCTTGCAAGCGGAGTTTTTGGTGATGTGTGGTAGTCTCGGCCTCTACATCCCCTTATTTTTGTTCTGGTTGTTTTGATTGTCCTGCTGGTTGCTGCCGTGTCTGTTGTCTTGTCCTCCCTCCCGCTCGCTCTGGGTCTGCGGCCGTTGATGTTTTTCCTCTCGCCTTTGACCTTGAGATTTGCCCTGCTCGGCACCTGAGCTTGTTTGCCGTATGTTTTCATGGGTGTTTTTATCGGAACTCGCGGACGCAAGAAGTATTGCCCCATCCTCTTTGTTTTTTACATTCTTTCCGACATTCTTTGAGGCCGCGTCCGTGTTTGGGGATAGCGGTTTGCCGCTTCCTGCCGGGTTGTTTCCTGCATCGGTTTTTACTGTGTTCGCCGCGTTACTATCTGAAAACAGTTTTTCCGTTCGTACTCGAATGCGCTCGTAGAGATCGGGAGTACTGCTTGCCCACAGGACTCCTATTGCTATAAGAAGCATAGCAACGGGGAACCAAAGCGCGCTTTGGCATATATCGAGGAAATACCACAACAAGAGAGATGCTATAAGAGGCACAATCACTGCCACCGCAAGACGCGCGTTTGTGCGCACAACCTCGGGCATCCAAGCAATCGTTGCAAAGGCAACGGCTAGAGCTATAAGCAGCGCTCCTACCCAAACGGCTTGATTGGGGCTCTCGCACATTTCCCCTTCCGCCCTTCCGCCCAGTATGCCAAATACCGCTTCCGGCTCGGATGCGCCCACTTCCTCCTCTCCTTCCGTATCGCCGCCAGTCGCCCCTGCTTCGGCTTCCGTTGAAGGAACGACTGGCGATGGGTCTATGGGTGCCTGGGGTGTTTGCAAAACGGGAGCTGGCGCAGTCGTGGGCATGGAGTGCACTGACGCGTTGAAAGTAAACGTGTTGGTGAATATGCATGTCGGTGGCGGCCCTTCGGAGAGCTGTAATATCGCGACATTTACTTGAGTATTTCCTGATATTGATGAAGAAATCGACGTCGGTACGTCCACGTGGACTCTGGTATTATTTGTATCTTTGTTCCATACACTGACGGACTCAAGTGCCATGTCTTGCCCGTCGATTTCAATCCCAAACGGGAGGTATTTGGCTGACTGTGTAGGAGAGATAAAGAAGTCAAATGACTGCAATTCGCCGTCGAATATGTTGGGAGTGAAGTTCCCTATCACGGGCGCTTGGCACGTGTGCCCGGCCGCGTATGCGGTAGCGGGCAAAAAGACGCCTGCCACTCCACCGCCAAAGATGAACGTGCTTATTATTGCAAAAAGACCGAGTGCTCTCGGCAGTCGCACGCTTGGCTCCATATGGCGTCTGTATATGCCTCTTGGAGGCATAGGTCAATAGCCGAAAAATTTGGACGGATTTGCTATCGGACAGTCAAGTAATACCATGCCGCTGTCGTGTCATATAGATAGTATGCCCGGCCAAAATAGCTGTCCTTTAGAAGTCCTTTATTCATGCGATATGTGGATAACCTATGTGTATATGTGGATTAAAAGGACATCAACGCAGATGCATATGAAACCTCTTGTCCGTTAGAAATGCCTCAGTTAAAGGGTTTTCTATCTATGGAGAATATTGTGCCCTCATATTTGATAAATTGGTAATTGGTAGTGGCCCTTGATAATGAAGGTTGGATGTTTCTTAAGAAACTGTTCCACATGAAAGCAAATTATACTTCGTGCCGAGTGCGTATTGCATCTTTTCAACTACTCCCAGCCCTCTGATTCTCCCATTTTTGATTTCACGTGAAACCGCAAAGGCTCAATATCCTGAAAGTCTCAATGCGAATAACTGCTCGGCTTTTTTTGGGGGGGGTAAGCATTGCTTTTAAATTTGTACTTGTGCGCAAAGCGTTCAAGAGAATGAGGTTAAAATCCGCGTCTTGGATGTGGTTTTGTAGTGTCTGGGGCTTCTCTGGATACCATTAATGCGCTATACTGGCCCCACCTTGGTTATTTATGGCAATAGTCGGGATATGGAGGCTCTGTCGGATAATAAATACATGGCTACACGCGATATCGGGAACATGGGGGAGGATGTGGCCTGCGTTTTCCTTAAGAAAAAGGGCTTTTCAATTATTGGAAGAAACTACAGCAGGCCGTGGGGCGAGATAGACATAATTGCAAAAAAGGATGGATGCATAAGATTTATTGAAGTGAAAAGCGTGGTTCGCGAAACATTGCCGGATGTTTCACGTGAAAGCTCGGGATATAGGCCGGAAGAACAGGTCCACCCCACAAAATTGAGAAAAATAGCGAGAACGGCGGAAACATACATGGCGGGGGAATCATTGGTAGGGGATTTTCAGATTGATGTCGTTGCGGTTTTTCTGGATGTGCGCCGCAAGAAGGCGCGTTGCCGGCTTTTGGAGAATGTCCTTTAGAGCAAAATATTATAACGGACATCTATATATTAAGGACAAAATATCATAACGGACATCATCGCGGGCATTTATAAAGGACATGTATTCTAAAGGACATCTAGTAGATGTCCTTTAGAAATGTCTTTTAGGGGCGTAAAATGGCGGAGTGAAAGGGTCGAGGGTCTGGCGGATTTCCACAATCATCGTTTGGTGTTGGGGCTGAAATAGGTATGTCTGCCCTGTAGGTGTTATAATTTGCGGGTACAGGTGTGAGCATATCACAATTGCAGTGTAGGATGTGATGGTTGCGAGGACGATTGCTGTGTTGGGGTTGTAGCATAATGGTGGTGTGCTCGCGAGGAGAGAGAAATGTATAGGTCGGGGTGTAGCATAATGGTAGTGTGCTCGCTTTGGGAGCGAGTGGCCCGAGTTCGATTCTCGGCACCCCGACAAAAGAGAACTTTCCGAATCTGAAAACCCAAAATCAGGTCGCGCCAAAGGCGCGAATGGAATGGTGGGGGCGCGTCCCGCGAGGCGGGACGCAAGAAAATCAGATGGTGGAATGAATGAAAAGGAAAGGGAGCGGTCTGAAAGTTTGGGGTTCGTTCCGATCTTTTGGATAATCTGCTTCATTTCTGGGTAGTCATCGGAAAAAGCTAGGAAACTGGCTTTTTTCGTGTCTAAAATCCATTGTCGCAAGGGTTCGAGCGGGTTTTTCTGGCCTGGCTTGTTTTTCTGTTCAGCAAGAGAAACTTTAGTTTTGAGTAATTCTTCTTTCTTGGCGAGATAGCTTTCCTTGGGAATATCACCGTCTATGAGCATAGGGTGGCTACTTCACAACTCTTCGCTGGACTTTCGAATCGCCGGTGTTCCGCTCACTGAAATGGTGTGGGGGTTTACCATGGGCTTTTTGGTCGGGCCTCTCTACGAGTTCGTCAAAGCAAAAAGACTCTGTTGAGATTCAAGCCGTTCCGTGCTTCTTCTTCATTGCAGCAACGGATTTTTTGATGAGAGTTTTTAGTAATGCGCTAACGGATTGCTGACGCGACGGCTTTCACGACACGCTTGTCGAATAAATCGGGGATGATTCGTGAGGCAGTCGGTTTTTTGACCATGCCCGCGAGTTTTTTGGCGGCTTTGACCTTCATGTCGTCAGTTATGTCACGCACGCCACGATCCAGTGCGCCGCGAAAGAGGCCGGGGAAGACGAGAGCGTTGTTGATCTGATTTGGATAGTCGGAGCGGCCCGTTGCAATGACCGCGGCCTCGCCTTTTTTGGCTTTCTCGGGTGTAATTTCCGGTATCGGATTGGCAAGGGCGAAAACTATTGCTTTCTTGTTCATGCGCGCGATGTCTTGCGCCCCCATGCACTTCGGGCCGGAAACGCCGATGACGATATCGGCGCCTTCAAGGGCGTCCGACAGTTGCCCCACCTTGTACTCTGCATTCGTGATTTCGGCGAGCGCCTTTTTGTAGCCGCTTATCCCGCGGCGTTTCTTGCTTATTATTCCTTTTCGGTCGGTTACTATGATATTGCGCACCCCGAAATGTCGCAAGAGTTTGGCAGTCGCCGTTCCCGCCGCTCCGGCGCCGGCGATTACGACACGCGCTTTTTTGAGGTCGCGTTTTGTTACTTTGCAGGCGTTTATAAGCCCCGCCAAGACCACGATCGCCGTTCCGTGCTGGTCGTCGTGGATGACAGGAATCGGAAGTTCTTTTTTGAGGCGGTCTTCTATTTCAAAACAGCGCGGTGCGGCAATGTCCTCCAAGTTGATGCCCCCGAAGGTGGGTGCAATGCGGTTGACCGTCTCCACTATCTCGTCTGTGTCTTGTGTTGCAAGCACAATGGGGAATGCATCCACGCCGGCGAACTCTTTGAATATGAGCGCCTTGCCCTCCATAACCGGCAGTGCCGCCTCGGGGCCGATGTTGCCGAGCCCCAGAACCGCCGAGCCGTCTGAAATTACGGCAACCGTGTTGCGTTTTATCGTGTACATGCGCGCCAGTTTCTTGTTTTTGGCAATCGCCGAGGAAACGGCGGCGACACCGGGCGTGTATACCAGCGAGAGATCATTGCGTGAGCGAACCTTCGCTTTTGCTTCCGTTCCAATTTTCCCACCGAGCTTTTTGTGCAGAGCGAGCGCTCTCTTTGTGGCATCGTCTTTTTTCATGCCGTAGAGTATATCCCGCTAGTGAAATTTCACCAGCTGGGTATAGCACCACAAACAAGGAGGCCGAGTGTGAACACTCGGCCTAGCACGACGGTTATTGTTGGAGCTTTGGACGGAAATACCAACCGGCCAAAGCGGCGAAGAATGCCGCGAGCAGAGACACGCCGTTGGCGTGCATTCTAACGGCTTCCTCAATAAGTTCAGGATGGGACTTGGATGAAGCCGAAAAAGACATAATTATGGCCACCGCAACAAAATAGGCCGCATATGTGGCGAACAGCGGCCGCGGCATTCCCATGATTTTCCTTAAGAAGCGCACACGCGACACGGCCGCATGCGTATTTATGGCTTGCATTCTGTAAAAAGCATACATGGCAATGCCGATGTTCACACCTATCTCCCACACATCCGATCCCACGGAGAGGTATGTATACGCGCCGGCCGCAGTCCCAACGAGAGTAAATGGCACTATCGCGCCCATAAACATGCCGCGCTCCTTCCTGTGCAGTGTTTATCCTGCTAAGGCACTACACCGTCTTCTCGGTATTTTCAAGCGAAAGGTAGAGTGTGTTTGGAAACTCGCGGAGACGGAATGGGTTTGGAGGCGGACTTTAATCGCGTATTGCATCCAAAAATGCGCCCAGCAATTCCTCGCGATTGTTTGCGGCGAAATTCTCCATAATTACCGGTACGCTTTGGGAGAGAAACTTTTCCAAGGTCGTGTTTTCTTCTGCAAAAAGCACGCGGTCTATGTGCTCCATAGTTAATGCTCTCAAGTCGCGCTCGCTTGTCGTCTCGGCGTTGCGCGCGGTTACTATAAGCCCCGCGAGCCGACCCCAATTATTCACAACGGCACCTCCGGAAGAGCCGGTTTGTGCCAGGATGATGCCGCCTAGCGACACTAAATCAACCGTTGTTTCTGTGAATGTGAAGACGTCTTCAATGGTTGTTATGGACGATGCCGGATAAAGGGATTGATAGGTCGCGATTTCTCCCAAAAAACCTGAGGGGTAACTCGCCGCGAGCACCGTGTCGGCTTCGGAGAGTATATTGGCGCGTGTATCTGGGGAGAGATAATTGAACGGCCCAGTTGCCGTCTTGCCGTCAATGTCGGATATGATTGCAAGCAGGGCAAAGTCCCGCTCGCCGGTTCCGGTCGGCTGTATTGCGCGCAACTTGTCGGCATTATCCCTTGCCCATGAAAGAGGCATGTATACCACCTCGGCGCGCCACTTTTCAAAAGCCGGGGAGCCGGTGCGTATGACACACGATAGATTGACCTGTCCGGAGTCTGCAAGCAGTACGAACTGCGCTACGTGCGCATTTGTGAGAATTATGCCACGAGGGTCTATGATGACCCCGCTTCCGCTTATTGGCGCGCCTGCAAGTGTATTACAGAACACGTTCACAAGAGCTTCCCTTGACGTGGCGTTTAGGACTCCAAACGGGATTGGGTCGTATGGGTACAATGATTGAGTGGATTGCGCAAGCTTACGTTTCTCGCTTGCGCTTTCGTCTTGCCCCTCCGCTGCGGGTGATTCAATTGTTGTTGAGGAAATGGTGAGTTTTGCTTCGGCATTTATGACGGATGACAGGGGGGCCGTTTCTTTTTCGGCTTCTACGCTTTCCCAAGCGAGCTTTTCCGTGTCTATCTTGCTCGCAGTTTCCACTGGAAACGGTTTTGTGTCTCCGGGTGCTCGGCGCGTACTTGCGTCGCCTCTATCTCTTTGTGGGGCGAGCACGCCAAATGCTTGCGTGAAGACGACTGTGGCTCCCACCGCGAGTATAAGCGATAAGATGAATGGTCTGCTCATATTGCGTTGATGGGTAACATCGCGTGGGAATTTTAACGACCTCGCTCAAACTCACTTTATCAAAAATGCCTGATGTTCGCACGCGCAAGGCGTGCGGGTTCTTTTTGTGCGGGTGCGGAGAATCGGACTCCGATCTCAACCTTGGAAGGGTCGCGTCATACCACTAGACCACACCCGCAGTACCGATTTGCTGGCCAGCACACCCTACGATAGCGCATTCCATACGGTTTTACCATCTATGAGGCGAGGTGGGGTATAGTACGAGACCACAAAAAGGTATTGACAACGGGGGCAAGAAAGGATATTATAATGGCATACCCAGCCACGCAAGGCGGCTGGGTTGTCTCGTGAAGGGGGAAACCCCTCACAATTGATTGGCGACATAGAGCGAGCGAAACGGAGGAGCACTGCTTCTCCGTTTCCGAGTCGAGGAGCCAACAAAGCTCATAGTTGAGCTTGCTCAACGATGAGATTTATGAGTCATGGCTAATACATATACCATGGACGAAATGAACAAGGATACGGTAGTGGTAGCAGAGGGTGAGGAGGTAGTAGAGACCCCTGCCGAGGAAGAGAAAACTTCTTCTGACGAAAGTCAGGGTGAGTAAAAAGCTCTCTCCGAAAACAAAGCCCGCCGCGCGAAAGCGCGGCGGGCTTTGTTAATTGAAAAACCACCGGCTAAAGCCGGTGGTTTCCATTGGAGAAATGGTCGACCATTTCACCTATTTGACCGCATCTTTTAGGGTCTTGGAAGCGCGGAACTTAGGTACGCGCATTGAAGGGATCTGGATGGTCTCGCCCGTTCGCGGATTGCGGCCGGTGCGGCCGGCACGCATTTTGGCCTCGAAGATGCCCAATCCTGCGATTGATACTTCTTCGCCGTTTTTCAGGCTGTTTGTTATAGCGTCCACGATTGCCTCAACTGAGCGTTCGGAATCCGCCTTTGTGCCGCCAACGGCCTGGTTTACGCGCTCTGCCAAATCTGATTTGTTCATAATATATGCTGGTGAATATGGATTAATGTTTCCAATGTCGGCTATACGCACGAGGCGCTCGCAACTGTGCACGGCGCCGTTATGTACAGCCGACAAAAGTGTTATCGACCGGCCCTATCATTGTTTTCCATAGTGTTTGAGCTGTCAATGGTGGCTATAGAACAGTACATAACATTCATTTTGGCTAGCTTTGGTTGGAAAGTGCCAAATACGAGGCGCAATGGATACGGAGAAAGGCTTGTCCGGCCCCTGTCAAGATGCCGAATTCGAGCTTCAAAACCGCGCCACGCTGTCTCTTAGTGGCCTATCTGGCGTACTCTATGCTCCTGCTTTCTCTGATGACATGCACTTTGATTTCTCCGGGGTATTGCAGGTCGTTTTCTATTTGAGTGGCTATATCGCGTGCCATTTGGCGTGCTTCGTAATCGCTCACTTCCTCCGGTTTGACGAATATGCGCACCTCGCGCCCCGCTTGTACGGCGAAACTTTTCTCAACTCCGTCGTGCGCGTTTGCAATGGCCTCCAATTCCTCAAGGCGCTTTATGTAATTCTCAACCGTATCGCGTCTGGCGCCGGGGCGCCCGCCTGAAATTGCGTCCGCCACCTGAACTATCATGCTCTCCGGAGTCTCATACTGGTACTCCTCATGATGCGCCTGCATCGCTTTTACAATTTCTTCGTCCACGCTGAACTTCTGGAGTATCCTGCGGCCTATTTCGACATGCGTCCCCGGCACCTCATGGTCAACCGCCTTACCGATGTCGTGAAGGAGCGCTCCGGCGCGCGCAACTGCAACGTTGGCGCCCAGCTCTTCCGCGAGAATGCCGGCTATATGAGACATCTCAACCGAGTGGTCCAACACATTTTGCCCGTAGCTGGTGCGGAAATACAGCCGCCCCAATATATGCAGAAGTTTCGGGTCCAAGTTTGACACGCGCGCTTCAAATGCCGCCTCCTCGCCCTTTTTGCGTATTATCGCGTTGATTTCTTCTTGCGCCTTCTCAACGACCTCTTCTATTTTTGCCGGCTGTATTCTGCCGTCGAGCACAAGATTCTCAAGCGCCACGCGCGCGACCTGTCTTCGTATAGGGTCAAAAGAAGAGAGAGTAATGGTGCCGGGTGTGTCGTCTATAATTACATCGACTCCGGTGGCGCGCTCGAACGCCCTTATGTTGCGGCCTTCTTTTCCGATAATTTTGCCCTTTATCTCGTCGTTTGGAAGCATCACAGTCGTGGCGAGCACGTCTGAGACGACAGAGTTGCCAATGCGATGCACTGCGCTCGTTAAAATATCGCGTGCGCGCGCCTCAAGGCGCTCCTTGCCGGCGACTTCAAGCTTTTGCAGGCGGTGCAAGAGATCTTCGCCGTGCTGTTTTTCGATGCTTTTCATCAACTGCTCTTTTGCTTCTTCAGCCGAGAGTTTGGATATATTTTCCAGTTTTTTCTCCTCCTCCTCCACGAGCGCATCAACGCGCGAGCGTACCTCCTGCGCGTCTTCTATCTTTTGCTTCAGCGCATCCTGCTCAGAATCAAGGTCGCCCTGGCGCTTGTCCAGAAGCTCCTCTTTCCGTATCAGTCGCTCCTCGGTCTTTTTCAAATCCCGCTCCTTTTCCTTGAATTCTTGCGTGAGTTCCGCCGCGCGCGTCGCGCCCTTCTTTTCGGCCTCCGCTATCACGCGCTTGGCTTCCTCCTGCGCCTCCAGGCGCATCTGTTTTATCTCAAGCTCCATTGAGCCGCGCTTCCCAAGGGATATGAGAACGCGCAGGACATAGCCCACGCCAACTCCCACTAGACCCGCGACTGCAAGCAGTACTATGGTGGTTAATGACATACGCACAGGTTCTTGCCCCGCGCGCTTTCAACGAGAGTTATGAAATATGGCCGGAAAATCCGCACGCAAAAATGTTCTCTAAGCGCATTTTGTCGTGCGAATTGTATACTGAAGATGATATATGCATACTCATGCGTCTCAAAAGCACAAGGCAATCAAAATTTATATTAATTTGTGTATCTTGAGTATACCACACCATTTGCTAGAAGCCACTTTTTCGGGCATCAGGAGAGCACTTTGTCCACTATCCCGTATTTTAAGGACTCTTCTGCGTCCATGAAGAAGTCACGGTCTACGTCTTTTTCAATTTCCTTTATGGATTTGGAAGTGTTTTTGGACAGTATCTTGTTTAATCTTTCTCTGAGGCGCAAAATGTGTCGTGCAGTTATTTCAATGTCGCTTGCCTGCCCCTGAATCCCGCCCCATGGCTGGTGTATCATCACCTCGGCATTGGGCAGAATATAGCGCTTTCCCTTCTCTCCCGCCGAGAGAAGAACCGCTCCCATAGATGCGGCGAGACCCACGCAATATGTCCCGACACTGGGTTTTATTGAGTTCATGGTGTCCAATATGGCGAGCCCGGCCGAGACATGCCCGCCCGGCGAGTTTATATAAAAAGAAATATCCTTCTTTTCGTCTTCGGACTGCAGGAACAAAAGCTGGGCTACGATGAGGTTCGCCACATGTTCGTCTATCGGCCCCCCCAGAAAAATAATTCTTTCTTTGAGCAGGCGAGAGAATATGTCGTATGCGCGCTCACCCATGGGGCCTTTCTCAACCACCATAGGCACGAGCATTTGTGCGTGTGTGCCAGTTGTCTGCTTTTCCATACGAGCGCATCGTAGCACAAAAGAAGTGCCACTCCAAACCTCCGCGCACTTTGCAAAGTAAAGCGCGTGCCGTGCAGGCGTGATGATACGCGTGGGTTACTGCGTTGAGTCGCCGCCGTTTCCACCGTTTCCAGTTGGCAGATTGATATCCACATTGGCGTCAATGCCGGGCTCTTCTGCAGGTGCGCCGCGGAAGAAGAAAATTGCGCCGCCGATAACGAGAACCGCGATGATGAGTAATGCCACAATGGCAACCGAGTTGCCGCCGTCTGAGCCGCGCTCTACATACACCTCGCGCTCCGTCCCACTATTATTATTCTGGTCATTCATATGCCGCCACTGTACCATCTTCTTAATGAAGATGTGGTGAAAAACGCTGATATAGGAAACTGTCTATTTCCGCTCCTCCAGGAAGCGGAAGACGGATTCGTTGCGGAGATTCAGTGTGAAGTACGAGCGGACGTGCTCCTCGTTGGCGTCTTTGTGATGTTCGAGCGTGTGCTTGACCTGCTTTTCCACGTCCTCTTTCGGCGCTTCAATCTTTTCAGCTTCAGCTATGGCGCGCAGTACCAGATGCATACGCGTGCGCTTCTCGGCACCCTCGCGAAGTTCATTTCGCAAATCTTCGCGCGTCTTTTTTGTATGTTCTAAATATTTCTCTATCGTAGTGCCACCCTGTGATAGGTCCTGTGCGAACTGCTCCTCCATAGCGTTCAACTCGTGTTCTACAAGTACATTCGGTAGGGGGATGTTTGCCGATTTGATGATGTCTTCAATAATCGCGATGCGGTTTTTCTCTCGTGCACGGTGCTCTTTTTCATGTTTGATGTTCTCTCGTAGTTTTTCAGTGAACTTTTCAGCATTTTCAAATCCGAGTGTCTTGGCGAAGGCATCATCAAGACCCGGAAGCTCAAGAGTCGGCAGGTTCTGCACTTCATCCCCTGCTTGCTGTGGGCCCATTCCTTTTTCAATGCGCTCTATTTTTGCGCGCTCGCGGCGTAGATGCACGATAGTTTCCTGTACCTCCTCTTCTTTCACCTCAATGTCTTCTGTTTTGCTGTTGTGTTGTTTGGCAATCTTTTTATAGTCGGGCAATTTCACTTCCGGCATCAGCGCTAACTGAATGGAAAAACCAATCGGGTTGTCGGGCGCGAGCTTGGTTACAGAAACACTCGGCTGTCCTATGATAGGGAGACTTTCTTTCTCAAGTACTTCCTGCATAACGAGCGGGTATTGCGCTTCAATGGCGTGTGATGCGGCTTCGCGCAGAATTTCTGCTTCCCCGACGTGCTTTACAAGTACATCTTCCGGCACATGCCCTTTGCGGAAGCCGTCTATCTTTACTTCTGCGCCGAGCTTCTTGAGCGCGTGTGAGCGATAATGGGAAATATTCTCTGCGGGAATTTCAACGGAAATAGTCATTTCCGATTTACTATCGTAGCGCTCCGTTTTTACATTCGTGTAGTGTTTTTCAGATTGAGACATAGTGTTTGTTACTGGGTTGAATGTTTAGACTAACTGAAAGCACCCGCGGGCACAATGCCTGCGGGTGCCTTGTGCCGTTGAAATTGAAATTTGGGAGGCTAAACCTCCCAAATAGGCACTACTTCGATTAATCGCAGTAGCACCAATGCAAGTGCAAGTAAAGAGCGGAGGGATACGATTCCCGCCGGCCGGTCGGGCAGGCATCGCATCACCTCCATTTTGACTTCGTACTTGCTTGCTTGCCTGTCGGCAGGCAAGCGTTCAAACATACCACTACGATTAATCGTAGTGGCACTAATGCAAGAAGAGATTTCAGACAAAACCTAGCGATTCCCGCCCACCTGTCTGCGCCTGCCCGTGCGTGCCCGCACGCAGACAGGTGCACCGCACAGGCAGGCCTCCGCCGGCCGGCGGAGGAGGGAATCGCTAGGATTATAATTACCGCCTATGTCACGGTCGTGATATAGTTGGTAATGTTGGTAATTTAATTTGGAATTGTAATGGCAATTGGACATCGGATGTCCGATTTAGCAGTTAAAGGAGGGAGGAAAGTAGGGAGAGGGAAAGGAAATATATCGATATATCGATATGTTTTTCACATTCCATTCCACCACACTCCCCACACCCACACCAGTGAGGCCTCGGGCAACAAGCTTCGCAAGGAGCTGGCGAAGAAGCGCGTCGTAAACGCCAACGTCCTCGACTACCTGCTCGCTAATCCGCACCTCATCCCCGAGGAGTGGAAGGGCAAGGCAGTATTCTTCTGGGGAACAATCTACCGCGACCGGGGCGACTACCTGTGCGTTCACTGCCTCCTCTGGGGCGGTGTCGGGTGGCGCTGGCGCTCCCGCTGGCTTGGCCGCGACTGGCACGGCGACGACCCTGCCGCGGTTCCCGCAAGTTGAACTTGACTTTGGATTCTATGCTCTTGCATTTGAATCCTTTGTCCTTGGCCCCTCACATGCGTGCATGTGAGGGGCCATATTAATGGCAAAGAGGAACTAACCGAAAGCACCAACGGGCACAATGCCCGCGGGTGCTTTTTTGCGTGCGTCTATCGCTGAACTAATTTGCCACCTCACTCTCAAATGTTTGCAGGTCTGCTTCAGTTTGCGATTCAAATGACGCAATGTCTGTATTGCCAGCGTCATCTTCAATTGCATTCGTCTCATCCGACTGGCTTTGCTGTGGTAGCGAGGTTTCCTGTGCCTGCTCGCCGTTCTCATCCGGCAAAATCAAGGCCGGTGGGCGCGGCTCGCTCGAGAGTGATGAGCCCCAGAAGTAAAGCGCTCCGAGAAGCAAGAGGATGATAACGACAACTGCGCCAATCATTGGTCCCATTGGTTTGTTTTCTGATTGTGGTTGTGCCTCCTGCGGCTCTGTTTGTGGTGTTTGGTGTTGGTCCATGTTGTGCCTAGTTACGACTAATCAACGTACCTTAATTAGTATCAGTTGATGCATTTACGTCAACGGTACCGGAAACGGCTGCCAATGCGCGCACTGCTTCCATCACCGCGGCGTGCGCTTCTTTGATGGCGCTTATTGCTGAGCGCACTGCCTCTTTTACTTCATCCACGTGCTCACGTGGGTTGTCTGAGTTTGCAACGCGCTCAAATACGATTTGCGCGTCAGCGACTGCCTCTGCGGCAACTTCAATCTCTGCTTGCGCCTCTGCGGCTTTGGCTTCAGCTTCTGCGGTTGCGGCTCCTGCGGCTGAGAGTTTTGCAAGGCGGGACTCTACGCGAGCGAGCATGTTTGCGAAGTGTGTAATGGCGTTTTCCAATCGGCGCATGATGCGTGTTACGGCATTGTGCGCGCGGTCGCTCACACGCTCGCGCAGTCGCTCTGCGATGTCTGCTCGGCGCTCTCGTAGCTCTTCCGTTTTTGCTTCAAAGCGTGCGTGTACATCTCTACGTGCGCGCAGAGAGCTTTCGGTGTCGTCATCGCCGCCAATGCGCGCGCGAATATTTGTGCGCACTTCAGCGTTCACATTCACTCGGTCGGCTGGCAGTACACGATCGCGAATTTCTTGAATTTGTTCACGAACAGGCGGAAGCGGTTCTATCGGACGCAGTGAGCGAAAGCCCGCGTCGCGTCGCGTGTTGATATCGCTCGCATCATCGGTCTGAGCATACGCTACACCGGTAAATGCAAGCGAGAAGATAATTAGGCTGGTAACAAACGCGGTCGTGATTTCTTTCAGAGAAAGGGTTTTGGTCATGTTTACGTGTTATTTAGTAAAGCTTTACCGTCAGTTCTTAGACTAAAGTATAGCACCCGCGGCATGGGGTGCCGCGGGTGCTGTGGAGAAGGGAAATATGGCTATTTATCGCCAAATTTCTCCTTATACAATTGGACCGATTTTTCCACTGCATCCTCAGCCTCTTTTCTGCCGGAGATACCATTAATGACGACCTCAACCGGCTTTCCTTTCAGCGCTTTATAGGTCTCAAAGAAATGCTGGTACTCCCTAAGCGCGTGTGGGTTGAGGTCAGAGATATCTTGCACATCATCCCAACGCCTGTCTTCGGTTGGTACCGCGATTATCTTGTAGTCGGAATCGCCGTCATCTACCATATCAATCACAGCAACTGGACGCACATTTACCAAAATACCTGGTGCAAGCGGGAATGTGGTGAGCACGATGACATCCAACGGGTCTGCATCTTCCCAGTATGTCCGCGGTGCGAAGCCGTAATCAAATGGATAGGGAGCCGATGAGTAGTTCGCGCGGTCAAGTTTAATCAGCCCTGTGTCCTTGTCTATTTCGTATTTATTCGGACTGCCTTTTGGTATCTCAATAATCGCGTTGAACTCTTTCGGCGCATCATCGCCAAGCGGTACGTCGTGCCAGAGGTTCATAACATAAAATGAATTAACACATTGTAATTTTAACGGGATTTTCCGGCAACATCCAACATAATATACAATATATAGTAACAATGAAGCGTATATGCGCAATCCTTTGCGCAGGTATGGATATTCGGGGTGCTCACGCTTCTTTTTCGGCCTCCTTTTCCGTGTTTTGTTTTGTTTCTTCCTCTTTTGTAGAGGAGTCCTCCGCTTCACTCTCTTTCGCCTCACTTTCTTCGGTATTGTTCTCCTTTGTTGTTTCGCTCTCAAGTGGCGCGGACACGACTACGGCATCGGCGATTTCAACTTCCTCTCCGTCGGTTTCGGCGACTTGTTCTCCGTGCGCGGAGCGGATGTCTATCTTCCACCCTGTAAGGCGCGCCGCAAGGCGGACGTTTTGACCGCCGCGCCCGATCGCAAGTGACTGCTGGTCCTCTGACACTTGCACGATTGCCCTCTTTTCGTCCTCCCTAAGTTCAATTCCGAGAACCTCGGCGGGCTTAAGCGCTTCGGAAACGAATTTCTCTGCATCCTCCGACCACTCGGCGATGTCTATTTTCTCTCCTCCAAGCTCCGAAGTTACAACGGCGACTCTCACCCCCCTCTGCCCGACAAGTGAGCCGACAGGGTCTATGTGTTCGTCGTTTGAGATGACCGCGATCTTAGCACGGCTCCCCGGTTCGCGCACTATCGCTTTGACCTCAACGGTTCCGTTTGCAAGCTCCGGCACTTCCGCCTCAAAAAGTTTTACCAAAAAACGCGGATGCGAGCGGGATAGTTTAAGGAATGTGCCGCGTGCGCCTTCGTCAACTCGAAAGAGGAGTGCGCGGATGCGCTCGCCTTGACGGTACCGCTCGCCGGGAATTTGTTCGTCGTATGGCAGGATGCCGGTTGCGCGCCCCAAATCAACGTACAGATTGCCGCGCTCAAAACGCTGGACATGCCCCGTAACAACCTCGCCTTCGCGCTCGCCGAATTCATGCATTATTGACATTCTCTCCGCTTCCCGGATTTTCTGCAGAATTACCTGCTTTGCCGCCTGCGCCGCGATGCGCCCGAAGTCCTCCTGCGGCTCAAGCGGGAATGAAATTTCGGTGTCTAATTCCGCGTCTTTTTTTATGCGCCGCGCGTCCTCTATCATGATGTGTTGTTCGGGATTGAAACGGGAACGCATATCGTTCTCGTCTGCCTGCTCTTCGTCCTCACCGCGCACGAGTGTGCCGTCAACCACGATTTTTGCCTGTCGGAACTCCACCGCGCCGGTTTCGGGGTCAAATGTTGCGCGGATAATCTGACTGCGCTTTCCGTATTCGCGGCGATATGCGGCGGCGAGAGCGGTTTCAATCGCTTCAAGCACGCTCGCGCGCGAAACGCCCCGCTCTTGTTCAAGCTCGTCAAGAGCTGAGTTCAATGCTTTTAGGTCAAATAGTGCCATATTAGGAATTGTTATGAGCGAAGCGAATTACAAGTTCTTATATCGTGCACCAGTTTTGGATTAGTCCACTCTTGTACTCAAAAGTGGTGCTCGGTAGTGAAAATTATACTCACTCCATTCGTTAATTTTCTACTAAAAATGTCCGCCAATGGCGGACTGAATACAACTCATATTCAGTTGTAAAGATAATGATATCAATTGTGGAAGCAAAAGTCAATGCATTGCTCAGAGCCCTTATTTCTCGCCATTTAAACACGCCGCCCGGCTGGCGTGTTTATGATGGCCTTCGTAAGTCCATCATTCCGCTACCAGCGAGGTTCAACCTCGCTGGTTGGTAACAACACCGAGGTTGAACCTCGGTGTTCGGGATGCGACCGATGTTCGCGGTAATGTCAAGGCGTCGCCTTGACATTACACTTTCAGCCCAAAGCGAACAAAAGGCGCAGTGGAAATAGGTGTGAAGCGTGTGTCAAGACTCTGGTGCGTAGACAAAAGGGGAAGCGTGAGGCACGTGCCAAAGCACGTGCCAGACGAGTAAGTCAGCATATACAAAAGTAAGTCTCGCCCCGCGGCCGAGTATCGTGGGCGACTTCATAAGTCGCCCATAGGTCGCCCGTATGTTGCTCATAGGTCGCCCATAAGTTGCCCGTAAGTAGTCTGAACCGTTACTTCCCGTCTCTACCTTATTTTAGACGACCGTCGATTTTAAGGTATGTTCAACATCGAGCATCGAGCATCGAGTATCGAGTATCGAACGTGGAACAGGGAACAAGGAACAAGGTATGTTCAACATCGAGCATCGAGCATGGAACGTGGAACATCGATTTTAGGAGTCCGGGAGTCCATCCTGTGGTGTTATGTTTGTGCACCAAACCATGCATCCAAACGAGCAGTTTCGCGTATAATGAAAGCATTGAGTGAAGATGGAAAACCCCGCACCTTTGTTTCTTTTTGAAACAAAGGCGCGGGATACAAGAATTTCTAACTCGCTTCGCTCACATCATTTTTTGCAATTCGGTTTTTGTATTTTGAATTTTCACTATGTATATCTCCGAAACAAATCTCCGCGACTTTCTTGCAGATGCCGGGCTGGTGTCAAAAAAGGATTTTGACGATGCCGAAAAAGAGGCGAAAGAGAGCAAGCTCTCCGTGGGGGATGTATTGACTGCGCGCGGGGTCATAGGAGAGGACGAACTGCGCCGCACGTATGCGTATATACTGGGCATACCGTTCGTTTCCTTAAAAGAAACGAAAATAGATCTTGAAACACTTTCCTTGATTCCGGAGCCGGTTGCTCGCAGAAACAACATCATAGCGTACAAAAAAAGCGGCAACGAACTCGACGTTGCCATGCTAAATACCGATGACTTGGCGGCGATTGACTTCATAAAAAAGAAAACGCGCCTGAAAGTTCTTCCGCGCCTGACTGACAATTCTTCAATCAAGTCGGCGCTTAAGCAGTACCAGCAGTCGCTGAAGGATAACCTCGGCGAGGTCATCAGGCGCGAGAGTGCGTCCTTTACGGAAGCCGACACGGGCGACGTGGACATGCGCAAAATTGCCGAAGCGCTTCCGGTCGTACGCGTTATAGATACCTTGCTCAGACACGCAATAGCGCAAAACGCATCTGACATCCACATAGAACCGCAAGAAGAAACTCTCATAATACGTTACCGAATAGACGGCATAATGCACGACGCCATGGTTCTTGCCAAAGCCGCGGCCAATCCGATGGTTGCGCGCATCAAAGTGCTCGCGAACATGCGTCTCGACGAGAAGCGCCTTCCGCAAGACGGGCGTTTTGCGATGGAGACAAGCGGCGAGCGGGTGTCATTTCGCGTGTCGGTGCTCCCCATTTACTACGGCGAGAAAGTCGTGATGAGAATTTTGCGCGAGAGCGTTTCGGGGTTCACGCTGGAGAGTTTGGGATTTCACGGGAATGCACTGGAGCATATCCACGGCGCTGTTAGAAAAACAACTGGGCTGGTTCTCACGACTGGCCCCACCGGCGCGGGCAAATCAACCACTCTGTATACTCTCCTTGACATAGTCAACACACCAGAGGTGAACATATCAACCGTTGAAGATCCGATTGAATACCAGATGCCACGCATCAACCAAACGCAGGTACGCCCGGACATCGGCTTTACTTTTGCAACAGGTCTGCGCGCTTTGGTGCGGCAGGACCCCGACATTCTCATGGTCGGCGAGATACGCGACAAGGAAACGGCAAACTTGGCGATAAACGCTGCGCTAACCGGCCACTTGGTCCTCTCCACGCTCCACACAAACTCGGCGGCGGGCGCCATTCCGCGCTTGATGGACATGGGGGTGGAGCCGTTCCTTCTGGCGTCCACCTTGAGGGTTATCATCGGCCAGCGCTTGGTGCGCGAGCTTTGCGATGACAAGGAGAAGTCGGAAATGAAAAAAATCCAGATATCTCATTTGGAGGAGATTGCCGACCTTCCTCTTGTGCTAAAAGCTTTAAAGGAAGAAAACGTGATTGAAAAGAGCTCAACATGGAGTGCGGTGCCGATTTACAAACCAAAAGAAACCGAAGAGTGCCCGGACGGATATTCGGGACGCATGGGCATATATGAAGTGATGAACGTAAGCGAGTCGCTCAAAGAGCTTATCGTCAAGAGCGCGACCAGCGACGACATACAAAATCAGGCGCGCCTTGAGGGCATGCTCACGATGGCAGAAGACGGCATTTTCAAGGCCGTGCAGGGAATTACCACTATTGAGGAAGTTCTGCGCGTGATTTCTGAGTGATGCCTTCCATGTATGGCAAAACATCACTTTCTTTTGTACGCGATGTCATCGTCTCTTATCAGAAAGGAGAGACTTACGGTGAAGATAGGTGGAGCGATAAGTAGTATATACTATAGTCCTTACTATAGTATATACTACTGTGGAAGCATTCATTCCACACACGGAGGTACCGGACATGTGGATTGGTTATATACTTAAAAGACAATGGCGCGATTTTATTACACGGCGGAGAAAAACGACGGGGAGGTGTACCGGAGTTCCGCGGACGTTGCCGACCGTTATGAACTTTACGATGTTATCCGCCGCGAGGGCGGCAAGGTTGTTTCAGTAGAGCGGGAATCGGCTAGCAGATGGTGGACATGGGGGTATTGGAACGCGAAATTTACTACTGTTCCCGAACAGGAGAAAATAATATTCGCCCGCAACCTCTCCGCCATGCTCTCGGCCGGTCTCTCTCTAGGGCGTGCTCTCGGAGTGGTTGAACGCCAAACGAAGAACCCCAAATTCGGCAAGGCGATTTCGCAAATCGCAAACGACGTTCGCCGCGGCACGCCGTTTCACTCGGCCCTCGAATCGTTCCCTCGCATATTCCCGCCCTTATTTGTCGCCATGGTGAGCGCCGGCGAGGAGGGAGGCGAATTGCCCAAAAGTCTCTTGACCATTTCCGAACAAATGAACCGCACCTATACGCTAAAGAAAAAAATTCGGAGCGCCCTGATATATCCTTCCATAATCATCATTGCTATTTTTGGAATCGGTACGCTGATGCTTACGCAAGTTGTCCCTACTCTGGCGCAGACATTCGACGAACTCGGCGCGGAACTTCCGGTAAGCACGCAGACGATTATAAGCATCAGCGACTTTCTCATTGAAAATACGCTTCTTTCCCTTTTGATTTTTGTCGCCGTGGTTGGCGGTTTCATAGCGGCGCTCCGCACCAGTCAGGGAAAGAGAGTGTTCGAGTTTGTCGTTTTGCGCACCCCTATGGTTAAAGAGATAGTAAAAGAAGTGAATGCGGCGCGCACGGCGCGCACCTTAGGCTCGCTCCTCGCGTCCGGCGTAGACATGATTTCCGCGATAGAGATAACCGAGAAAGTTGTGCAAAACTCGTATTTTCGCGATGTCATAGGAAATGCCGGAGAAGAAGTCGGTAAGGGCAATCCACTGTCCCGCGCATTCTCACTGAGGGAGGACCTCTACCCGCCCCTTGTGGGCGAGATGGTGGCGGTGGGTGAGGAGACGGGGGAACTCTCGGGGATGCTGGTGAAATTGGCGGAGTTTTACGAGGAGGAAGTCAGCCGGAAAACCAAAGATATGTCCACGATCATTGAACCTTTCTTAATGGTATTCATAGGAGCGGCAGTCGGTTTTTTTGCCGTTTCAATGATTGCGCCGATATACACTCTCTCCGACAGCATATAAATCGTTTTGATTACATTTCAGAATTGCGCGCCGTTTCGTAGGCGTGCGTTTTGCGGTGGAAGGTACGCACAGGCGCGCGGCGATAGTTCAGAGCAAGCGCGTTACAATAAAAAGGCATGAAATGCTATCACTACATCCGCGGCGTAACTCTTTTGGACACGCTAGTCGGGGTGGCGCTCATCGGATTGGTAGTGGTCGGCATTACGGGTGTCATCCGCTTGTCGGTTGATGTAGTTACCAACAACAAAGCCCGTACGGGGGCGGTCGCGCTCGCCGGCGAGAGGATGGAATTCATACGCTCTCTTTCATACGATGATGTCGCGACCGAGGGGGGTATTCCCGCCGGGGACCTTGAGCAGGAAGAGGCACTTTCTTTTAACGGCGTTTCATACACTCGCAGGACGCTTATAATTTTCATGGACGACCCGGCAGACGGAGAAGGGTCCGACGACCAAAACGGCACTACGGCGGACTCGAAGCTGGTAAGGGTTTCGGTGGAGTGGCAAAGCAAGGGGGGGGCGCGTAGCGCGGTTCTGGTTTCGCGCGTGTCTCCAAAGTCAATTGAAACGTCCGCTCCGGGAGGCACGCTGTCAATCAAAGTGGTGGATGCCGGCTCGCAAGCGCTGGCGTCCGCAGAGGTCAGGGTGGTGAACAATTCCGCCTCTCCGGTTATTGATGTTACTTCTTTCACTAATTCGGATGGCAACGTGAAGTTCATCGGTTCTCCCGAGGCAAGCGGATACGAAATTACTGTTACGCGCGAAAACTACAGTACGGCCGGCACCTACGACGCAACGAGCGAAAATCCGAATCCACAGCCCGGGCATTTGACAGTTTCGGAAGGGCTCATAACGTCTGCGACTTTTGCAATAGACGCGCTTGCCGGTTATACGTTCAATACGTTTGAATTGCCGCAAAGAATAGATTGGATTGAGCCGTTTACGAACTCAAGCGGCATAGCATCGTCCTCAAAAATCGTAACCGCGTCCGGCGTTTTGCGGCTCACGGGGCCGGGCGGGCAAAACTCTCCCGGGTTTGCGCTTCTTGATTTCAACGCGCCGTCTTCTATCGGAGAGTGGGTAGAGCTTTCGTGGGTGGACGATGAGCCGCCAGATACGTCGGTTACTTATTTTATCTATTACGACAACGCCGGAGAGCCGGAGATTCTGCCGGACGCCGCCCTACCCGGCAACAGCGCGGGCTTTACGGCCTCTCCGGTTGACCTCTCCGGCATCAGCGCGAGCACCTACCCGTCGCTTACCGCTTACATTCTTCTTGAGAGCAACGACACCGGATCCACGCCGAGCGTTGATTCGCTGACCATGTCGCACAAGGAGGCACTGAATCCTTTGCCGAATGTTTTGTTCACGCTGACCGGTACAAAAACCATCGGCACCGACGGGGGCGGCACTCCAATACCGAAATACCAAGAAACGCACGACAGCAATGTCCAGTCCTCGGTAAGCGAACTTCTTGAGTGGGATACTTATACGCCGAGCATAAACGGCGTGGCGGAAGGTTTTGATCTGGCAGAGTCGTGTGATCCTTCGCCCTATGCCGTGTCGCCGGGCCAGCCGGCAGACGTTAATTTGTTTTTCGCACCGCACACCAATAACTCTCTTCGGGTAACCATCGTGGACTCATCCGGCGCGGCTGTTGAAGGGGCGAGTGTTTCCCTTACCCGAGACACTTTCAGTGCAAATGCCGAAACGTCCGTGTGCGGACAGGCGTTCTTCTCCGGGCTCTCAAGCGGCACCATCGCAAACGGCAACCCTTACTCAATCAGCATAAGCAAGGATGGCTATCAGAATTTCAGTGACCCGGAAGTGGATGTTTCGGGAGCTTCAGGTTTCTCGGCTCCGATTGAGAGTTTGTAGAGTATGAATATCTGTCAGCACATGAATAACAAAAACAAGAAAACCTTCGTATTTTTGAGGGACTTTGGCGGGATGCGGAAGTGGGCGCAGGAGTTGCCTTATGGCAAGAAGCGGTATTTCTGCCCGTGTCGCGGCCTTACTTTAATCGAAACAATGGTGTGGATTTCCATGTTCACGTTCGCAATGATTGCTCTTGTGTCGGCGCTCTTATCTTTTTATCGTTCAAACACTTATACTATAGAGCAGGCGCAGGCGACGGCTTCCGCACAGCGGGGTGTCGCGCGAATGGTGGAAACTCTCAGAGAGGCCACTCTTGCTTCCGACGGCGCGTATCCGGTTGTTTCCATAGGCACCGATGAAATTACCCTCTACAGCGATATAGACGACGACCCTCTGATAGAGCGCGTGAGATTTTTCATACAAGGCACGGAATTGCGCCAGGCGACTCTGGAACCGTCCGGCTCCCCGCTTGCTTATACGGGTAGTGATGTGGAATCGGTGGTATCGCATGATGTTAGAAACGGCGTGGCCGGCATTGTCACTTTTCGGTATTTTGATGCCGGCGGCAATGAAATAACTGAGTTTTCAGACGTATCTGGGGTGCGATTTATAACGATTGATTTGGTGGTGAACGTTAACCCCGACCGATTGCCGAACGAGCTGACGCTCCGTTCAAGCGCGACTTTGCGCAATTTGAAAGATTAGTATGAACAGACACATCCAACATGCGCGCGGGGTTACGGTCATGCTCGTCCTTGTTTTCATGGGAGTGTTCGTGCTCATCACCGGAGCCGTTACGAGTTATGTGTTTGTGCAGGCAAAGGCCGGCCGTGCACAGCTTGCGCGCGAGCAGTCATTCCAGATAGCCGAAACGGGACTTGAGTACTACAGGTGGTTTTTGGCCCACAACCCGGACGACCTTACGAACGGAACCGGTCTTCCGGGTCCTTATCCGCACGAAGTGTCCGACCCTGAAGGCGGAGAGCTCGGGGCGGCGTCCATTTCAATAAACGGCAACAGCGCGTGCGGCGTCGTGCAGTCGGTGGACATAACGTCCGAAGGGACTTCAAATGCGGACGTACGCTTCAAAAGAACATTGGCCGCCCGCTACGCGCGCCCGAGTGTCGCCGAATTCGCGTTCATAATAAATAGCAATGTATGGGCCGGGGCCGACAGAGTAATTTCCGGTCCGTATCATTCAAACGGAGGCATACGCATGGACGGAACGAGTAATTCTACCGTAACAAGTTCGGTTGAGAACTGGCTGTGCACGTCCAGCTTCGGATGCTCGCCAAGTGAGACCAAGGCGGGCATCTTCGGGAGCGGTATTGACAGCACGCTGTGGAGTTTTCCGGTGCCGCAAATAGATTTCGCCGGCATTGCCGTTGATTTGGCTGAAATAAAAACCATCGCAGAGGAAAGAGGACTTTATTTCCAGGGAGTGTCTGGCAGATCGGAGAGGCATGGCTATCACATGATTTTCCTGGGCGACGGAACAATAGACGTGTACCGAGTGCTCAATACAGTATACGCGTGGGGCATACACATAGACGATATAGAGGCGGGGTGGCAGAGGGATTACCATACGATTAACAACGAAAGTTATTTGGGAAATTACGTTATTCCGCCGGATTGCGGCCTTATTTTCGTCGAGGATATGCTATGGCTTGAAGGAGAAGTTTCGGGCAAGGTTACAATTGCATCCGCCGATTTGCTAGGCGGGAATTTTGACACGGACATAATACTAAACGGCAATATTACGTACTCGGGCAACGAAGGAGAAGACGGTTTAACCGCCATAGCCGAACGCTCCGTGCTGGTTCCGCTTCAAGTTCCGGATGACATGAGTTTGCGGGGAATATATGTGGCGCAAAACGGCTATTTCGGCCGTAACTTATACGCATGCTGGTACGCTCCGCATGACAAGCGCAATTCACTGTCAATGCAAGGTACTATTGTCTCAAACGAACGCGTAGGAACCAAATGGGGTTATTCTGTCTCCGGATGCGGCACAAACTGGTCGGGTTTTGACACGCGAACAAACTCATACGATCGCATTCTTGCAACCGATCCGCCGCCGTTTACTCCGAATTCAAGCGACAATTCAAAGTTTATTTTGTGGAGAGAGGACTAGGTGGCGCCCAAAATTCATCAAATTCATCAGGGGAGCCGTTCGCGCTCGGGCTCGCGTGTGATTTCTTTCACTATTTTTCATGCCGGAGCCTTATTTAGAGCCATTTTACCGCTGTGTATAACTTGACCCGCGAGCTGTTTTTGAGCTTACAATGAAGGTATCCATTATATAGTGTAAGTGGACTCTTACAAAAATAATTTATTAGTGCGTATGAACTCATCTGTTATGTGGGCTTATATATTCGGAGTGGTGCTTGTTCTTGTCGGCATTTTGGGGTTTATCCCGGGAATTACGACTTCAGACGGCCTTCTGCTCGGTCTTTTTGAAGTGGACGCTACTCACAACAGCGTACATTTCCTTACTGGCGTTTTGGCTCTTATCGCCGGCTTTGTGTCGGCGCAGATGGCGCGCTGGTATTTCATGTTGTTCGGCGTTGTGTATGCCGTTGTCGCCATTTTGGGATTTTTCCCGAGCTCATCAGTGCTTGGATTGTTTGGCGTAAACTTGGCCGACAACCTTCTGCATGTCGCGGTGGCTTTGGTTGCGCTGTATCTTGGCTTTATGATGAAAGAAGGTGTTGAGCACTCCATGAGCGGAGAAATGGACATGGAAGGCGGCCAGCACCAAGGTGCGGCAATGTAGGAGAAAGTTTCTTGCGTTGCGTGCCGCCCTCTAATGCGAGCGGATTGCTCCTGTTTTAGGGCGGCACTCGCATTTCCATTCGTGCTACAATCTTTGCATGAATGTTCCCAAAAACTCCGACACCTCGTCCCCTCTCCTTTTAATCGCGAACTGGAAAATGAATCCCCAAACTGCCGCAGACGCCAAGCGGCTTCTTGAAATAACGAAGCGCTCGCTCGGGAACGCGCGCTCTTACAAAGTAGTGCTCGCGCCCCCGTCCGTTTTCATGCGGGAGCTGACAAAAACATATCGCGGGAAGAAGATTTCATTTGCGGCCCAAAACATACACTGGGACATAGCCGGGTCGCATACCGGGGAAGTTTCCGCCGTGCAGGTAAGGGATGCGGGCGCGTCCTATACTCTTGTTGGGCACGCTGAAAGGAGGGCCGCGGGCGAGTCTATAGAAGACGTGCGGCGCAAGATGGCCCTTGCAAGTTCAGCCGGCCTCATTCCGGTTCTTTGTATAGGGGAAAAAGAAAGAAAGCCGGACGGCGAATACCTTCGCATTATCGCCGAGCAGTTGATAACGGGAGTTGAAGACGTACCACGCGGAAAGCTTAAAGAAGTTATTGTGGCATATGAGCCCGTATGGGCCATCGGCGGCAAGGAGGCGATGAAGCCGGAAGACATGCACGGCATGGCGATTTATATACGAAAGGTTTTAGGCCGCGTGCACGGACGCGTCGGCCTGCAGATTCCCATCCTCTACGGCGGTTCCATAGACGACAAAAGCGCTCCGGCGATGCTCTCCGAAGGAGACGTCGACGGGCTTTTAGTGGGGCGCGCGAGCTTGGATGGAAGGAGTTTCTCCCTCTTGCTTGAGGCCCTCCGCCGGGCGCGCGTATGAAAAGTCTGGCCGGCGTGCCTCGGGAGAATTTACGCTCCTTGCCCGTGCTTGTTCGGGCCGACCTCAATGTTCCCGTAAAAAGGGGTAATGTTGAAAACGGATACCGGGCTCTTCGCGCGCTTGGGACGCTTTCTTATCTGCATGAAATGGGGGCGCGGACCATCGTGATATCTCACATGGGGCGCAGTAAAAGCGACACGCTCTCGAGCGTGGCGGAGTTTTTGAAGAAGCACATAAACATAACTTTCGTTCCGGATATCATAGGCAAAGAAGCAATGGCTGTTTCCGCCCTAATGCGCGATGGAGAAATTATTCTCCTTGAAAACTTGCGGCAAAACGAAGGAGAAGAGAAAAACGACGAGGACTTCGCGAAAGCGCTGGCGTCCCTTGCCGAAATATATGTTAATGACGCCTTTGCCTCCTCTCACAGGAAGCATGCCTCGATTGTCGGCGTGCCGAAATTTCTTCCTCACTACGCGGGGTTTCTTTTTGAGGAGGAAGTCGCCGAGTTGTCGGCGGCACTTTCCCCGCGCTCGCCGTCTTTATGCATACTTGGAGGCGCCAAATTTGATACTAAGGAGCCATTGATAAAAAAACTTCTGGAAACGTACGACCATGTGTTTGTCGGAGGAGCGCTCGCGAACGACATTTTCTCCGCTTTGGGATTTCAAATAGGGCGTTCGCTTGTTTCCGCCGCGCCCCCGTCCGATGGCATATTTGAGAATGGCAGAATGCTCATTCCAGTAGATGTTGTCGCGCAAAAAGCGGACGGGAGCGCCAGAGTCGCGCGCGCCGACGACGTGGAAGAAGATGAAAAGATTGTGGATATAGGCCCGAAGTCGGTTGACGACCTGGAGCCGTACATAAGAGGAGCCGAGTTTATCCTGTGGAACGGCCCCATGGGAGTATATGAGGAAGGGTTCGACACGTGGACGCGCGCCATAGCGCGCATAGTGGCAAACAGCAAGGGGTACGCCGTGGTTGGCGGGGGAGATACCGTCGCGACCATACACGAAATGGGGCTTGAGAAGAAGTGCGGATTTGTTTCAACAGGCGGAGGCGCGATGTTGGAGTTTCTCCTTGATGGCACACTACCGGGGATAGACGCGCTTGCTGAATAGCAGTAAGAGGGCTATAACGAAGAGAGAAGGGAGAAGGCGATGCGCAAGATTATCGTCAAAGGAGCATACTTTTGTGTGTGGGCGTGTGTGGCCATCGCCGCTGGTGCCGTATTGACCATGTTTGCGCGAAGCGCAGGCCGGCTTCCGATATGAGGAGGGGACCATGGCCGTAAGATTTATGGAAAATATCCTTTTTCTCGTTTTGGGTTTGATGTGCGGCGGTGTTCTAGCAGAACTTATGCAGAACATCGCTTTGTTTGGTGGGTTCAGTTTCTGAACCCAAAAAACAACAAATGGTCGACTTCGTAAGTCGACCATACAGAAAGCGGGTCTACATGCCCGCTTTTTCTTTTTGATCAAAGCAAAACGACCACTACGATTTCTGCCCGTCCGGCAGGCGGGAATCGAATCAGCACATCGGACATCCGATGTCCGATGTAGCCCGCATGTACCACTGCGATTAAGCAATTACCAACATTACCAACTATGTCACGACCGTGACATATTTGGTAATTATAATCCTAGCGATTTCTGCCCGTCCGGCAGGCGGGAATCGCTAGGATTTGCTTAAGATCTCTAATCACATTGGTACTGGTGTGATTCCCTCCAGGGGCGGGCAGGCCTACCCGTCCGGCAGGCTGGAATCGCAGTTTTTGTAGCGATTAATCGCTACAAAAATCATTGTTAAAGCGAAAGATTTCCTGGAAGGTCGGACCTTCCGGTTTTACAACTCTGCGCGGATTTTTTCTGCGTTCTCTGCGAGTGCCTCTTTGTCTCCAGTCGCCTCGTTCGGGTTCGGAAAAATCCAGACATGTGCGTGCTCTATTTCGTCTCCCATGACACGGCTCCAGATGGCATCTGTACCGAATGCGCGCTGCTGCGCCTTTGCCACCTTCTGCACTGCTTCAAAGTACTCGCCAATGTTCGGAACGTCCCATACCCACCGGTGGTGTTCTTTCGGAATGACCTGTGTATGGCCGGGCGATTGCGGGTTGATGTCGAGAAATCCTACAAATTTCTCATCCTCGTACACCTTTTCTGCCGGAATCTCTCCCGCCACGATTTTGCAGAACAAACAATCGGTCATATGGCCAGGATAGCATTATTTTTGTACATGCTACAATTTTTGCATGTCGGATGCAGATGCAGTGCTTTCCCAATTTTCTCATTTAGTACGCACGCTTCTCACAAAGCGCGGGTTCACTGAAAAAGAAACGATAGAAGCATTTCTCAATCCTGATTATGATGCGCATATGCATGATCCGCTTTTGCTTGCGGGCATGGACAGGGCGGTGGAGCGAGTTTTGAAAGCGCTTGAAAAGAAAGAGCGCATAGCAATTTACGCAGACTTTGACTCGGACGGCATTCCCGCCGGCGTGGTACTCAAAGACTTTTTCGCGCGCATTGGCTACGACAATGTTGATGTATATATTCCGCATCGGCACAACGAGGGGTACGGGTTTCATGCCGAGGCGATAGACAAGCTACATGCGCGCGGCGCAACACTTATCATCACTGTTGATGTCGGCATTACTGCCATTGACGCAGTGGAGCACGCGAAGCAAAAAGGGATAGACGTTATCGTGACTGACCATCATGAACTCAGCACGGAACTTCCAAAAGCACATGCCGTCGTTAATCCGAAACGCGAAGGATATCCGTTTCCCGACCTGTGCGGTGCGGCTGTTGCATACAAGTTAGTCCAGGCACTTATTGCCGAGGGGCGAGCGCGCGGTGATGCACGTTTTACAAACATTCCCGACGGGTGGGAGAAGTGGCTGTTGGACCTTGTGGTGATAGGGACGATAGGCGACATGGTGCCCTTGGTGGATGAGAATCGGGTGCTGGCGCACTATGGCCTGCGAGTTCTGCGCAAGTCGTCGCGGCCGGGCCTTCTCGCGCTTTTCAGGAAATTGCGCGTATCGCAAAAAGATCTCACGGAAGATGACATTGGTTTTTTAATTGCGCCGAGAATAAATGCGGCGTCGCGTATGGATGTGCCAGAGCTCGCGTTTCGTTTGCTTGCAACACAAGATTCGCGCGAAACGGAAGCGATTGCTACCGAGCTTGAGGGTCTGAACCGCAAGCGCAAAGGAGCGGTTGCGGCAACCGTGCGCGAAGTGAAAAAGCGTCTGCGGGAGCGTTCCATTGAGTCTCCCGTGATCGTGCTCGGAGACCCGGAATGGCGCCCAGCGCTGTTGGGGCTTGCCGCGAACAGCATCGTTGATGGCAGAGGCGGTGTTGTGTGTCTGTGGGGGCGCGATGGCGCCGGGCGCTTGAAGGGCTCGTGCCGCTCTGACGGCGGCACGTCCGTAGTTGAACTTTTTCAATCAGCAGGCGGCGTATTGGAGCAGTTCGGCGGCCACCACGCATCCGGCGGATTCTCGGTTACGCACGAACATGTGCACACGCTTCCGCAGGTGTTTGCCGATTGTGCCGAGAGATTGGAGTGCCGCGCACTTGAGCGGGAAACAGAGGACGCTGTGCTTTCTCTTGAATCAATTTCGCATGAGCTTATGGGTGACATTGTGCGGCTTGCACCGTTTGGCATCGGCAATCCGAAGCCGGTGCTTCGTGTTGCAGGGGTCATAATTCGTTCGGTGCGTCAGTTCGGGAAGGCACAGGAGCATGTGGAGATTATGTGCGAGAGCGAAATGGGGCAGACCCTTAAGACAATACGGTTTTTCAGCCAGCCGGAGCAATTCAGCGTTACGCCGCAGGCGGGAGCGCATGTTGACATTCTTGGCACATTGGAAAAATCCTCATTTGGGGGGCGCACGGAGCTCAGGCTGCGTATTGGGGATATAGTATCGTCTTCATGACGAAATTATGCTAGGGTTTTTGCATATGGAAACAGGACAAGAGTTCTCTATTAAGGAGATGTTCCGTTTTGGGTGGGAGACATTTAAAAGCCGCCCGTGGATATTTGTTGGCGTTACATTACTGGTTCTTTTCATCTCGAATGTTGTGCCGCTTCTGTACGAAATTGTTGACGAGCCGATTATCAACCTCATTTTGGTAACGGCAAACATAATCATTGGTACCTTTATCGGCGCCGGTGTGATTGCGTTTGCGATTCGGGCACACGATGACGTATCAGGAGTTGAGCTCAATGATCTGTGGGTAGAGCCCGCCCGCGCGCTCCGGTATTTTATTGCGGGTGTTCTTGTCGGCATTGTGACCGTTGTCGGTTTTCTTCTTCTTATTGTTCCGGGCATTATCTTCATGCTCATGCTCTTGTTTACGCTGTATTTTGTGGTTGACAAGGGGCTGGGACCGATTGAAGCAATGAAAGCAAGTAAGCAAGCAGTATCCGGCCACAAGTGGAAACTACTCGGGTTCGTTTTACTGCTTGGGCTTCTTAACATCGCGGGCACGCTCGCATTGCTTGTCGGACTGCTGGTGACGATTCCGGTTTCAATGCTTGCGACTGCGCATGCGTACCGAACGCTTGCATCCGGTGGTGTAGAGGAAACTGCTACTCCTGCACCGAGCGAATTCAACCGGGGTGATGGGGCAGAAGACAAACCCCAGTGAAATCAGCTCCTGCCTGTGCGGTGCACCTGTCTGCGTGCGGGCACGCACAGGCAGGCGCAGACAGGTCGCTGGTTCTGCTCCGCAGAACATTTCACGGGGTCTAAGGACTTCTAATTCGCTTCACTCATAAGAATTTCTAAGACATGGCAGATATCCTCATTCACACTGATGGCGCGGCGCGTGGTAACCCGGGCCCTGCCGGGTTCGGAGCGGTTATTGAGCAAAAAGGGGCAAAAAGTGCCGAGATATCAGGATATCTCGGCACTCAGACAAATAATTGGGCTGAGTACGAGGGGCTCATTCGCGGCCTGCAGAAGGCGTATGAGGTCGCGGAGGAGAAAAAAGGGCTTACTGCAGAGGCGCGCTTAGACAGCGAGCTCATCGTCAAACAGCTGAATGGCGAGTACAAGGTAAAGGACTCGGCGCTTAAGGAGCAGTACGCGCGCGTGCAGGAGTTTTTAAAAACGAGCAAGTGGGACACTATGTTCGTGCATGTGCCGCGTGCGGAAAATGCCGAGGCGGATGCGCTCGCGAATGAGGCGTTGGACAATGCGGTATTATAGAAGTATGGGAAAAGCATTTGCTGATTTTGTTACATTTATCCGCGAGCAGGGGGTCATGGGTCTTGCTATAGGTTTCATTCTTGGCGGCTCGGTCTCCGCTGTCGTCTCATCTTTCGTGAGAGACATAATCAATCCGGCAATCGGCCTTCTGTTCGGTTCTGTAAAGGGGCTCTCGGCGTTCTCTCTCGGTCCGGTTATGCTCGGCAGTTTTCTCTCCGTCCTGATAGATTTTCTCATTATAGCCGCGGTGGTCTATTTTGTGTTCAAAGGCCTGCGCCTCGACAAACTTGACGCGAAGAAAAACTGATTTCAGCGGCTGGCGAAATAATTTGGACAAAACCAGTTGCAACGCAGAGATATTTCGTTATATATTTAGGCGAGAAGATGCCCATGGTGGGCATCTGTGAAAACAGAGAGGGGTTCGCAATGTGCGACTACTCACTTGAACATTATACGTCTCGTCCCGCCGTCGTTGGGGAGCGGTATGAGACACGCCGCTTCCTAACCGGCACCATCGGCTTCGTCGCGCCCGGAGACACGCAGACGGCCGTGTGCATGGCGTGCGACACGGTCCTGCTCTTGTCGGGAATACCGACGAGTGTGCAGGAAAGATACAATGTCGGCAAGGCAGAAAGGGTTATATTCTGCCAGACCGACAATCCCTTCGGCCATCGCGATGCCGTGCGCTTCGCGGACGGCAAAGAGGTCCTGCTTCAGGACCTCGGGGAAGGGGTCGAGGCGCATCACGCTTTTTCCGGGGAGTTGCTTGCCGAGGGCGATGGCGGAAGCGCTGGCCGGCTTGAACTTGCCGCCGTCTGACCCGATTTCAAACGAGGCGTTATGTGTTTTACCGCCGCGTCCCATTTGCGGGACGCGGCGGTTTTATACTCTAATCTTATGTACGCGGGCACTTTGTTTTGGACTATGGTTGCGGGGTTTTTGGCGGGTGTCGCGGTAACATCGGTATGGTCTTTCGGCATGGGAGGTTTTATGTTTTTGCTCGTGCTTGCCAGCGCGCTTTTTATTGTTTTTGCAATGAAGCCGCGCGCAAGCGTTATTTTCCTTTTGGCTCTCGCACTCTCATTCGCCGCGTTCGGCATGTGGCGCATGAATGCAGCGCAGGCAAATCTTCGCGACCCATATCTGGACTCGGCTATTGGCAGGGAGGTGCGGATAGAAGGAGTAATTTTGAGTGAACCGGATGTTCGGGAACAGACGGTTCGCCTCAACTTGCGTGGGGATGTCTTGATTGCAAATGGGAAGAGCGGTGTAGTATCGGCGAACATCCTCATAGTGGTGCCGTTGCCGTTTGATGTCGAGTATAAAGACAAGGTGGCGGCAGAGGGAAAGCTTACAGTTCCGTCTTCTTTTGAAACAGACACCGGAAGGGAGTTCAACTACCCGCAGTTTCTGGCGAAGGAAGGTATAGCGTATGAAATATCGTTTCCCGAAGTGGAGAAGTTGGAGGATGCCGGCTTGTCTTTGCGCGGCTCTTTGTTTGCTCTAAAGAGAGAGTACATAGAGGGGCTGGGCCGCGCCCTTCCGGAGCCGCATGCCTCGCTCGCCGGAGGCATTACAGTGGGAGACAAGCGCTCGCTAGGGGATGATCTTCTGAGAAAGTTCCGCGAAACCGGCATTATACATATTGTTGTTTTGTCCGGGTACAATTTGACTATAATCTCCGACAATATTCTTAGACTTCTCTCAAGGGCGCCGCAGAATTTCTCCATTGGGCTGGGTGTTCTTGGGATAGTATTGTTTGCCAGCATGACCGGCGGCTCGGCTTCGATAATTCGGGCAAGCGCGATGGCCATCTTGGCACTCATTGCGCGCGCAACCGGAAAGCGTTATGCGATAACTCGGGCGCTGGCTCTTGCCGCCGCAGGAATGGTTTTGTGGTCGCCGCATGTGCTCGTGTTTGATCCCGGATTCCAACTGAGCGTTCTTGCGACACTCGGACTCATTCATATCGCGCCGATTTTGGAAGAGAAGTGGACGTGGATTCCTTCCATACTCGGAGTAAGGGGTGTCGTGGCGGCAACGCTCGGCACGCAACTCTTTGTTCTGCCGCTCCTCTTGTATCAGACCGGCTTCGTGTCGCTTGCCGCTATTCCCGTAAACCTGCTTGTATTGGCGAGCGTACCGTACGCGATGTTTTTTAGTTTTGTTGCGGGCGTGGCGGGTGCGCTTGCGGGCGACATGGCAATTTTTGCCGGAGTGCCGGCACAGATTTTACTGTCGTATGCCTTTTTGGTCGTAGACATTTTTGCCGGTGCTCCGTTTGTCGGGTTTTCCCTGCAAAAGTTTTCTCTTCTTTGGGTCGCGGGCGCGTACGCACTTATGGGAGCGTGGCTGTACAGGAGGTTTCTAAAGGAAAAGGAGGCCTCGCAAGTTCGCTAGCGGACTTGCGAGGCCTCGTGTCTCAACCGGCTAATCATGAGAGAGGCATATTTGACAGTCGCATGAATCCCCCGGGTCTTCCTGGGGGGGGGTGCTTTTCTTCGCCGCGCACTTCCCTCGCGTTTTTCTCTCGCGACGATTGTGAGGCGGAAGCGAAAGCACGGTAGCCAGCTGTGGGCCGACCACATCAAAACCATCTCTGTCTTTCATGGATTTCCTTTCTTTTTTCGGTTACCGCATCAGAGATTGGAGCTTCAAAAAAAGTATCACGAAGTTCGCGCTTTTTCAAACCTTTCTTCAATGCCGCTCCAGTTAAGGTTTCTGAAAAAGGCGTCTATATATTTCTCTTTCTCGTTTGGAAGATAATCAACCATATACGAATGCTCCCACATATCGCAGGCAATGAGGATGCTTACGTCCGAGAGCACCCCGAGCTCGTGGTCCGCCGTCCACCACACATGCGGCGTTTCCCCCTTCGCGTCCCATGCAAGTGTTGCCCAGCCGGAGCCGCGGCTCTTGGCAACTGTTTTGAAGTGGTGGGTGAACTCCTCCCACGAGCCGTACTTTTCAGACATAGCTTGCTCGAGTGGGCCGCCTGCGGTCGGCGGAGCTGAACCGCCTTCCCACTGTGGGAAGTAGAACTCGTGCATGCGCATGCCGTTGAATTCAAATCCCATGCGCCTGCGGACGGATTCAATGGCAAATGCATACTTTTCTTCGTCTTGGCTTGCAAGGTCGGCAATCTGCTCCCGCAGTAGGTTAATGTGCTTGACGTATCCTTCGTAAAGCCCCAAATGAACTTCAATCTGCCTCTCTGATATGCCGTCGAGAGAAGGGAGGTCAAATTTTTGCGCTTTGTATGTATGCATACCGCTTTCTCTGAAAGAATAATTTTGCATGTTATCTTTCCACTATAGCACAATCATGAGAAAGAACGCTGAAGTGAAAGTGAAATTGCCGTTTGCCGCCGCCGCTCTCCTAGCTGTTTTTGCGGCTTTCGTGTGGAGCGCCGCGTTTGCGCTTGAGCCAAGCGGCAACCTGCGCGTTTCATTTCTTGACGTAGGACAAGGAGACGCCATTTTTATAGAATCGCCCGCAAAAGTGCAGGTGCTCGTAGACGGGGGACCTTCAAGGGCTGTTTTGCGAGAACTCTCCGGTGTTTTGCCATGGTTTGACCGCTCCATTGACATAGTGCTTGCGACGCATCCCGACAAAGATCATATAGGAGGTTTGCCGGAAGTGCTTGAACGCTATAAGGTCGCCTACTTTGTGCGCTCTGGAGTGGAGGACGGAGGTGCCGATAAGCGCGCTCTTGACGAGGCGGTGGCAGGTGAGCGCGAGGCGCGCGAAATTGTTGCCCGCGCCGGGGACGTTTTTGATTTGGGAGGCGGGGCGTTTCTTGAGATTCTTTTCCCCGACCGGGATGTCTCGGGGCTCGAGGCAAACTCCGGCTCGGTTATCGTCCGCGTCGTTTACGGCGAGACGGCGGTTATATTGAGCGGGGATGCTCCCAAGGCGATTGAAGAATATATCGCGGGCCGGTATGGAGGTGCACTTCAAAGCGACATACTTAAGGTGGGTCACCATGGTTCCAAAACGTCAAGCTCGGAGCTGTTTGTCGGTCTTGTCTCGCCCGAGTTCGCGGTGTTCTCCCGCGGATGCTCCAATCGGTACGGGCATCCTCACGCGGAAGTTTTGGACACCTTCGCACGCTTTGAAATCTCGGTGCTTGATACATGCGAGGAGGGAACGATTACATTCACATCAGACGGCCAAGAAATACGCCGCAAATAGACTTGATTTTGGGTGCAGATGTGATATAATTAAGAGAGTAAAACAAGCCCAATAACGGGTTTGTAAATGATTTCTGTTCAGGCAGGCAATATGCCCATGTCACCAACAGCGAGGTTGAACCTCGCTGTAATAAGCACGGAGGAACTCATGTTCAAGAAGGTTATTGTCTTTGCCACCGGCGCCCTGCTTCTGGCCGCCGCGGCCATTCCGGCCTCGGCCGGACATCGCCATCGCGGCGGCGACAATGCCGCCGGTGCCCTGGCCTTCGGGCTGATCACCGGGTTGGCGCTCGGTGCCATCACGGCACATGAGCGTCAACGCCGCTACCAGACACCGCGGTTTCGCGGGCACTACGCCCCGCCGCCGCGCGCTTATGTCCCGTTCGCGGGACAGTACCCGCGCATGTTGCGGCGTGGCGGGGGGTACCAGCCGCGCTTGCGCTATCGTGTGCCGCAGTATGATTGCGTCCAGGTCTATGGACGCAACCACGGGAGCCGCTGTTAATCTTCGGTAATCTTCGGTGCCCACAATGCATATCGCCGCCGGCAGTCTTCGGACTGCCGGCGGCGTTTCTTTTTGAACATCAAGAATTTCTATAATGTAATGTACTTCTGGAAAAACATAGCGATATATCGATATGTTTTTCGCACTTACTATGGAAGTTATAGTAAGGACATGTGTGTCAAGGGGCGCCCTTGGCAATTTTTACTCTGACAACATTCCGGCTGTCGTAAACATGAGCGGATATAATTATCAACACCCTTTGTTGATGACCATTAAACGGGCGCTTTAGCGTCGTATAATCAACTTATGAGAGAAAAGAAAACGCCGCGGACATGGTATCTGGCGATAACACACTTTTTGACCTCTTGGCTAATCATACCGTTTCTATTCGGAGTTATTTTTCTTTTGATAACATCAGTCCCGTCGGTATCTGAAGTAGTCGCCGGCAATTTGTTCTTAGTGTTGAGTCAGGCGGTCGGCATAATCGGGATTTGGGTTGGAACCATATATTCAAGCAAATTCATTCACCACAGGTACAACATTCAAGAACCGCAAAAAGTGCTCCTTCTTTCTTCTTCATTAGCGGCTATTTTGGCTCTGATATCGGTACTGTTCTTCTTTATATCGGAGGACGCTGTGTTTACGGATGTTTTGATAAGTGCCGCCGCAGAAATAGTAGCGGTCTCGGTCTTCTACTACGTCAGCAAAAAAGAGTTTTTGAGACTGCCACAACTAAGTCAGGTATGATTTGTAGCGATTCCTGTCCGCCCGGGTGTCAAGGGGCGCCCTTGGCAAAAGGGGCGCCCTTGGCAACTTGGCAATTGGCAACTCTGGTGCAATCCCACTAACTCCATGCGACCGCATGGAGTTAGTGGGGCAGGTCAGTAGTCCTTACTATAGTAAGGACTATATCGCTCCGCTGGATATCGCGTCTGCCCTGCCTGCCGGCAGGCAGGGCTCGGATTTCATACAAGCAAGCTTGTGCGAACCTCCTCGCTTGCCGCGATAGTACTTACTATCCTGCCCACGTCCAAAAGTGTCTGAGCAGCCAACACCGAGGTTCAACCTCGGTGTTGGGGAGCTTTCTTTTTAGAGGAGTCCTGCTTCTTTGAGCGTTTTGTAAGCGCCGTTCTTCTTGATAGTTTTCAAGCCTTTTGTTGAAACGGTGATGGTAATGCTTTTGTTCACCTCGGGAACAAAAATGGTTTTCTTTTGGAGATTTGGCTGGCGGCGGCGCTTACCGGTTGGATTAAATTGCGTCGCACGCGTGCGGTTTGAATACCCGCCGCCTACCTGCGAAGTCTTGCCAGTGACTGCACATTCTTTAGCCATAGTGATTGCCATGCTATCATGCAGGGCGTAACCGTGCAATTTTTTGCTTTGTAATTTTTTATGGGACTTGATGCAATTTTTCTCATCGTCATTCTTATATTTTCCGTGGTGCTCCATGAAGTTGCACACGGTGTAGCGGCTAATGCGCTCGGTGACCCGACCGCGCGCCTTGAAGGGCGCTTGACTCTCAATCCGATAAACCATCTTGACCCGTTCGGTTCCGTGCTTCTGCCGGCGCTTTTGGCGCTTTCCGGCTCCCCGTTTCTCTTCGGCTGGGCAAAGCCGGTTCCTTATAATCCGTATAATTTCCGTAAGGGCGGCAGGTGGGCCGAGGCGATGGTCGCGGGTGCGGGGCCGGCCACTAACATTTTATTAGCGGTTATTTTTGCCGCTTTCATTCGCGTAGGCGGTGCGTACGGCATTGCTCAAGACATGCTCCAGCTCGGGTTTTTGGTGGTGCTTGTAAATGTAATGCTTGCGATTTTCAATCTGATACCGATTCCCCCGCTTGACGGGTCAAAGATTTTGGATGCCATTTTGCCGTACCCTCTCTCCCATATGTACCGACGCTTTCGTGCGCTTCTTGAGTTCAATATATTCTTGGGCTTCGGTATAGTCGTGGTGTTTATTCTGGTATTCGGCGGTGTGTTCGCGCAGTTCATCATAGCGTTTGCCGCGGCACTTGCCGGAATGTAACAGCGTACGGTCAACACTGGACTTTTTTCACTCGGTAAAGTACACTCCGTGCATCCCTTGACGGGATTTTTTAGTGAAGCACAGAGTCCTGAGCTTGCGAAGGACGACGATGCTGAACTAACCCCTCACCTTTGTTTCCTGCTGAAACAAAGGTGAGGGGTCTAAGAACTTCTAACTCGCTTCGCTCATAAGAATTTCTAAGACATGACAACAATAAATCAGCTTACAAAAAAAAGCCGGAGAGATCCGGTGAAGAAATCCAAAACTGTCGCTCTGCGCCGCGGTTTCAATACGCTTAAGAACAAACCGACCCACTTCGCGTCGCCGTTCAAGCGCGGAGTGTGCGTGCGAGTAACGACAAAGACGCCCCGTAAGCCGAACTCCGCCATAAGAAAAATCGCGCGCGTGCGCCTCACGAACGGCTACGAGGTAACGGCTTACATTCCCGGCGAAGGACACAATCTGCAAGAGCACTCCGTTGTTATGCTGCGCGGCGGCCGCGTAAAGGACATAGGGGTTCGGTACACTATAGTGCGCGGACGCTTGGACGCGGGCGGGGTAGAGAAGCGCCGACAAGGTCGCTCGCGCTACGGTGCGAAGAAGCCGAGGGGCGAATAGTTTGAGTTTGTAAGTAAGAAATAATAATTTTGAATCAATGGTAAATTCAGGATTCTGAAAATCAATATTGAATCAAAATTTGTAAATCACTTATTCAAAATTTATGAGACGGCCTGTTAGAAATCGCAATACGGTAAAACCCGACGTTGTATATGGTTCGGTCAAGGTTGAGAAGCTCATCAATTACGTCATGGAGCGAGGGAAGAAAGATACCGCGAGGAGTATTGTCTACATGGCATTTGAGGAAATAAAAAAGGATGGGGATCCGGTTGCTGTGTTTGAGGACGCACTTAAGAATGTAGAGCCGTTGATGGAGGTGCGCTCACGCCGCGTAGGAGGAGCGAATTACCAAGTGCCGCGCGAGGTGCGTCCCGAGCGGCGCTTGGCGCTGGCTCTTCGATGGATAGTTCAGGCCGCAAAATCCAAAAGCGGTTCTCCCATGCACGAGCGGCTTGCAAATGAGATTCGCTCGGCCGCAGGCGGCGAAGGGGAAGCTGTCGCCAAGCGTGAGAACACTCACAAGATGGCGGAGGCGAATAAGGCCTTTGCCCACTTCGCGTGGTAAAGGTCACTCGGTCGATTCTTTGAGAGAGCACGAGTCGCGCCCCAGCGGGCGCGCTCTCAAGGCTCGCCGCGTAACTCCGCCTATCGGCGGAGACCGTGCTCACGCGGCTGCGCAGTCTCTCTCAAAGAACGGCCTCGCTCTGTTGATTGTCGGTGCGACTAAGTCGCACTTTTCTTTTTTGCTTGCACGTTTGCTCGCGCGCCTCGCTATGCATTCAAATCTACACATCTCCTCGGCGTAGGTATGTACGGTACATCCAGCTTTTCAAATCTTCAGCTAGTTTTAGTTAATTGACGAGGTTCTAGTTGACGAGGTCCGACCTCGTCAAAAGAGAGTTTGAATGAAAACCTACAATTCCTGTCCGTCCGGCAGGCGGGAATCGCTGGGTTTTTAGTTCAGTCTTCTCTTATCCTTTACCTTAAAATCTCCGACCGGAGATTTTAAGGTAAACGAAAGATATCAATACAAAAGTGGCGCCCGATGGGTGCCGCTTCTCAGTGATTTCGTTTTTTCTTGAGTTCTTTACACAAAAGGGTAGCCATTTCCTTCATCGGTTTAGTGATGTCTGTGAATCCGAAAGGAGACAAATCCATTGTCGCTTTAGCCATCCACTTAGTCCCGTCCCCAAGGAACGCGCATGTGTACCCGATGATAAAGAACTCGTTTCGCGGTGCACGCCTTGGTTGCTTAGGGTGGACAGGGGGTAATTTTACGTCTTCTGGTAGCTGTTCGCTCACACGCTCAACCTCCTGTTTATCCGCGAGGATTTCCTCAAACCCCAGCTCCTCTACGATTTCACGGGGCGTTTTCTCACTTCCCATGTTTATACCCTTTTCGTTCGGTTATTCTGTGCGCATCATACTGGCGCAGGTCTTTGGTGCAACTTTCTTAATCATCCGAATTGACTTCACATGGGGGAGGGCGTAGCGTTGTTGTAGAAGATGCAATTAAACAAAGGGAGTGTCAGACATGACCCCTGGTAACAAACGAAGTGCCGCATCCTTTATTCTTTATGGTGTGGCAAATGAGGTAGTAACAGCTACCGATGCAATCAAGGTTGCTATTGTTGCGGGGCGTATGTTTCGCAACGGTCATCATCGCCACAAGGTGCTTATCGGAAAGGATCCGCGGGTTTCAAGCTACATGTTTGAAACAGCACTGACCGCGGGGTTCACGGCCGTTGGCATGGATGTTGAACTTACTGGACCGATTCCCACACCGGCAGTTGCCATGCTCACAGTTTCCATGCGTTGCGATCTTGGCGTTATGATCACCGGGGCTTCGGCACTGTTTGCAGAAAACGGTGTAATAATGTTCAGCGGGAAAGGTGAAGTATTGCGTGCGCGGGAGATCAAAAAAATCAAAAGCAAAATGCCTCTTGATGACAAAGAAATCTTGCAATCGCTTGCGCAAGGGAGTGAAATCGGCAGAGCCCGGCGCATTGATGGCGCGGCGGATCGTTACGTGGAATATGTAAAATCATTTTTTCCGGACAACGTCAGCTTGGAAGGATTCCGCGTGATTGTTGATTGCGCTAATGGCGCTGTGTACAAAGTTGCTCCATGGGCATTGCACGAACTCGGTGCTGAAGTTATTACCACTGGAACAAATCCGGATGGTACGAACATTAATTCCGCATGCGGCATTGAGCATGTTGTAAAGCTACGCGAAGGAGTGAATTCCTATCGGGCTGATGCAGGAATTGCGTTCAATGGCGACGGCACCGAAGTGGTTGTGTTTGATGCTGACGGCGAAAAGCAAAAGATTACTTCGCGTAAGCATAATGGTGAACTTCTTCCCGATGACAGTCTTGTCTCGGCACTGTGTACGCTTGCACAGATGAAAAAATGAAAAAGACCGCGGCTTTGCCGCAGTCTCTCACTTCACACTACTTGCTTGCGCTTTCGTTATTTTTCGCTACTCTAGTGCTACCAAGCACCTCATAGGGATGTCTTTGCACTCTTGCAAGGCAGATGAGAGGCACGGAATGGCGCAAGTCATTCTGAAATAGCCAAAAGTGTGCTCGGTTTTTTAGTGAAGCACAGAGTCCTGAGCTTGCGAAGGACGACGATGCTGAACTTACCCGCCTAAATTTTTAGCTATGCTCACGCAAGGTTTGAGCGGGCGTATACAATAGCTAAAAATTTTGTGCGGGTCGCTATTTTTTAATTCACTACGTTCATAACAAAAACATGCGAGATTATTCATTGGAAAAGGTTAGGAACTTTGGAATTGTAGCCCACGTTGACGCGGGTAAAACCACTACGTCCGAGCGTATTCTTTTTTATACCGGCATGAGCCACAAAATAGGGGAGGTGCATGACGGCGCGACCATAACCGACTGGATGGAACAGGAAAGAGAGAGAGGCATAACAATAACAGCCGCCGCAATCACGTGTTTCTGGACGCCTACATACGAGCGATTAAACGATAAGGGAATTGCCGAGGCGGCGACGGCCAAAGACGCGGCGAAGCATCGTTTCAATATAATAGATACTCCCGGGCACATTGACTTCACTTCCGAAGTCCAGCGCTCCATGCGCGTCTTGGATGGCGCTGTGGTGGTGTTTGACGGGGTTGCCGGAGTGGAGCCGCAAAGCGAGACCAACTGGCACTACGCCGAGGAAGCGAACGTACCGCGCTTGTGTTTCATAAACAAACTTGACCGCACCGGCGCATCATTTGAGAGGTCATTTGCGAGCATAAGGGAGCGCCTTTCAAAAAATGCCGTGCGCGTTCAGATTCCTGTCGGAGAAGAGGACTCTTTCGAGGGCATGGTAGATCTCTTGAGCATGCGCATGTTTTCATTCAGCGGAGCAATGGGGGATGTGGTGGAAATGAGAGACATACCGGAGAGCACTAAGGCGGATGCGGAAAAATACCGCGCGGAATTGATAGAAAAAATTGTAGAGAACGACGAGAGGGCCATGAACTTGTATCTCGAGGGGAACGAGCCCCCTTTGGAGGATCTTAAAAAGATTTTACGCAAGGCCGTTGTCGCGAACAGCATATTTCCCGTCTTTTGCGGTTCCGCCCTGAAGAACAAGGGCGTTCAGCCAGTTCTTGATGCAGTTGTCGATTATTTGCCGAGTCCCCTTGATGTATCGCCTGCCAAAGGGAAAAACCCCGACACGGGAGAGGAAGAAGTGCGGGAGGCAAGCGATGAGGCACCGTTCTCGGCTCTTGTTTTCAAATTGCAAACCGATCCGTATGTCGGTCAGCTTTCATTTTTCCGTGCATATTCCGGAGTGATAAAGACCGGCACGCAGGTCTACAACGCGAACACGCAAAAAAAAGAGAGAGTAGGGCGTATAGTGCGCCTGCAAGCGGATAAGCGCGAGGAAGTAAGCGAAGTTTACGCGGGAGAAATAGCCGCGATGGTTGGCATGAAAGACGCGAAAATAGGGCATACGCTTTGCGACGAGAGCAATCCTATACTGCTTGAAGAGATAAAATTCCGCGAGCCGGTTATTTCCATGCGCGTAGAGCCGAAGACCAAAGCGGACCAAGAAAAGATGGGGATTGCGCTGTCAAAACTTTCAGATGAAGACCCGACTTTTCGCGTTTCAACAGATGAGGAGACGCTTGAGACCATTATTTCCGGCATGGGGGAGTTGCATCTGGACATCATAGTTGACCGCATGAAGCGCGAGTTCGGCGTTGAAGCGACCACCGGCAAGCCGCAGGTCGCGTACCGAGAGACCATTCAGGGAGAAGCGGAAGTTGAGAACAAATACATAAAGCAAACCGGAGGGCGCGGGCAGTATGGGCATGTCAAAATCCGCGTTAAGCCGCTCGGGACGCTTGAAGAAGGCGCCAAAATCCCTAAAAATGTGCATCGCGACGAGCACTTTGAGTTTGTAAACAGCATCAAGGGAGGAGTTATCCCGAGCGAGTATATTCCGGCCGTAGAGAAGGGAATAAAAGAGGCAATGACACGCGGCATTGTTGCCGGGTATCCGCTGGTGGACATCTCGGTTGAGTTGTTTGACGGTTCGTATCACGACGTGGACTCGTCCGAGATTGCGTTCAAGATTTCCGGCTCGCAGGCGTTTCAGGATGCAGTGCGCAGAGCTACGCCGGTCTTGCTGGAGCCGATTATGAAAGTGGAAGTTGTAACGCCGGAAAAATTCATGGGGGACATCAATGGCACCTTATCCGGCAAGCGCGGGCATGTGGAAGGAATGTCGGAGCGCGGTGAGATGAAAGTGGTAACTGCCATGGTGCCTCTTTCCGAGTTGTTCGGCTTTACCACTACACTGCGCTCAATGACCGAGGGGCGCGCTTCAAACACTATGCAATTTGACCACTACGCAGTTGTTCCCAGAAACGTGGCCGACGACATAGTTTCCTCCATAACAAAATAATGCACGCGCAGATTCGTGCGGGATTCCAAGCCCTCCGTCTTATAGAAGTTTTACGAAATTTTCATTTCAACATCAAGCTGTCGCAACGCGATTTTCTGGTACAATTTTTAAATGGCGGAACTTTTAAACAAGATGCCGGAGATTTCTCAGGACGAACACCGCTTGTCAATGCGGAAAATGTTCGCCGCGATTATTATTCTTGCAATTATTGCGCTAGCCGCGGTTATAATTATCGCGTTTTCCGACTCGCGGCAGATGCGTGCACCTTTTAACACCGGAGTGGAGAAGAGCAAAGAAGAAATACTGGCCGAATTGTCGGCGCGCAGTGAGTCGAATATGACGACAGAAGAGAAAGCAGACGTCTTAAAAGCGTTGTCGGAGGCAAGCGCGAATGAAGGACGCGACGAAGATGAACTTACAAACGAAGAAAAGAGAGGCATATTGTGGCTTTTACAGGTTGAATAAAGTCCTTAGCCCTTAGCCAAGCGGCGAGTTACCGCTGTCTTGCCTGCGCCGTCTGGATGGGATTCTGATATCCACGTCCTCAAGTATTGCTCACTTTGTGCATGATATACTTTCACCGTGAACGGGACGAAAGCGTCTATTGCAAAATTATTTTTGCCGCTGGCAGTTCTCACGGCGGTTTTCTGGGGAGCAACTTTGGTATTTGCGTATACAGGACCTTCTTCTTCTCCGCCGGACGGAAATGTGCCTGCGCCGCTTAACGTAGGAGACATAGACCAAATTAAAGACGGCGGCGTCGGTCTGGGAGCTCTTGCAGTTTTTGGAGATGTGATTTTATCGGGAGTGGGCCGTTATCTTAATTTCGGGCTCACTCCGGGAGAGGACGGGTATGGACTGCGCGACAACAACGGACTTTTGGAGTTCAAGAATGCAGGTAGCAGCTGGCAGTCATTCGGCGGCATCATACAACAATATGTGATCTCCAATCCCGGATCGTTTGATACTGCCATTGAACAGTATTTGAATGAGAATCCACCGCAGGGGAGTAGCCAGTCGCTCTCATGCACAACTGCCGCAAACAATTTCGGCGGCACACACGGATCGGCGACTTGCCCGTCCGGCTTCACCCTTACGGGCGGCGGCGGTGGATGCGACAACGGACCGGTTCGCAATTCGCGCACGGCCGGCAACGGATGGGAATTGACCTGTGCGGAGTCCGGCTCAAGCAATAGGGTTGAGGCTGTGTGCTGCCGATTGCAATAAGGAACTGCCGATCGCGGCCGCCTTATTTTTGAAGTCGCGTACAAAATATGCAATCGCTATTACAAAAACGCGGCGAATACATAATAGGAGCACTTGCGGTTTTTACGCTCGCCGTAGGCCTTTTCGCGCCTAAAGTTTTTTCGCAGTCCCCTTTCTCCATTACCGGGTATATTTGGAGCGACACTATCGGATGGGTAAGCGCGCATTGCTCCGACCTGGGAGTGTGCGGAGTTGCCAATTATGGGTTGAGCATAAACAACGGCGGGCAGATTTCCGGGTATGCATGGAGCGAAAATGTAGGATGGATAAGCGCCAATTCCTCAGAATTAAACGGCTGTCCGCAAGCGCCTTGCACGGCGCGCTTTAATGGCGGAGATTTAAGCGGATGGATGAAGGCTATTGCCGGAAGCGACGCACAGAGCGGCGGATGGGACGGGTTCATCAGTTTGTCCGGCTCAAACTATGGGCCGACTTTAGAAGAGGATGGTTCTTTTTCCGGGTTTGCATGGGGAAGCGACATTGTGGGATGGGCAGACTTTTCATTTGCAAGAACGGATTATCAACCATGCCAGCCGCAGTTCTTTTGTTCAGGTGAAGAGAGATGGCACCGGAGCGGGATATGCGAGGAATCGCTGGTGCAAGTGTGCGAGTTCGGATGTTCATCCGGCGCATGCTCCATACCGCCTTCTCCGCAAACGCTTTCGGACGCCGACCGCCTGCGCGCCACCCCGTTTTTGGTTCGCCCGGGACAGACCTCCAACATTTCATGGAATGTTTCGGGCGCGGATGAATGCACGGTAAGCGGAAACGGGGACGAATGGAATGCGGTTGCGTCGCCGCAGGGAGGGTTTGCTTCAAGCCCTGTTTTTGAATCGCAAACCTATACTCTTAATTGCACCAGCGCAGGCGGCACTCTAGGGCAAACGGCGACAGTTTCCATCAACCCGCAGTTCAGGGAATTTTAAGAATCCTTACCTTTTTTCTTGACGCGGCGGCGTAATTTGGTAGCATAGGGCACACGGGCGGCTTTTTGTATGCCGCGCGCTTTGGAGGTTTAAGAATTATCAGAAACTTTGCCGAAGACGCGGAAGAGTTCTCGTGTCTGTATCTTTGGCAGGGAAAATCAATAAGTAAATACATATCATATGGCAGATTTTGATCGCTCCAAGCCGCACGTGAACGTCGGAACCATCGGACACGTAGACCACGGCAAAACGACGCTTACCGCCGCGATTTTACATGTACTCCACATGACCGGAGGGGAGTATGGGGCAAGCGAGAAATCGGTAGACCAGATAGACAAGGCGCCGGAGGAGAAGGCGCGCGGTATTACCATTTCACTATCTCACAACGAGTACTGGACGCCAACGCGCCACTATGCGCACATTGACGCTCCGGGGCACGCGGACTACATCAAGAACATGATTACCGGTGCCGCACAGATGGACGGCGCCGTTTTGGTGGTTGCCGCTTCCGACGGTGTTATGCCGCAGACGCGCGAGCACATACTTCTCGCGCGTCAAGTTGGCGTGCCTAAAATAATAGTGTTTTTGAACAAGGTTGATCAGGTGGATGACCCCGACTTGGTTGACTTGGTTGAGGAGGAAGTTCGCGAACTGCTTACAAAGCAGGAGTTTGACGGAGCGAATGCCCCTGTTATCCGCGGGTCTGGCCTCAAAGCGCTGGAAGCCACATCTGCGGACGATGAGTGGGCATCTAAAGTAATGGAGCTTGTGAAAGCGATAGACGAATACATTCCTCTACCGGAGCGTCCGGTTGACAAGCCGTTTTTGATGCCCATTGAGGACATCTTCTCCATTGAAGGACGCGGTACCGTGGTAACCGGTCGTATTGAGCGAGGAAAAGTGAAGGTGGGCGGAGAAGTGGAGATCGTTGGAATCAAAGACACCGCGAAAACAACCGTAACCGGCGTGGAGATGTTCAACAAACAGCTTCAAGAAGGCCAGGCGGGCGACAATGCGGGAATCCTCTTGCGCGGCACGAAAAAAGAAGATGTGCACCGAGGGCAGGTTCTTGCCGCTCCCGGCTCAATCACGCCGCACACCGACTTTGAGGCGGAAGTGTACATTCTTAACAAAGATGAAGGAGGTCGTCACACTCCGTTCTTCACGGGGTATAAGCCGCAGTTCTACATGAAGACGACGGATGTAACGGGGGAAGTAGGGCTGGCCGAAGGAGTGGAAATGGTAATGCCGGGCGACACCGTTACATTCAAAGTGAAACTGGTAGGCCCCATTGCGCTTGAGGAGCGGCAGCGTTTCGCCATACGCGAAGGCGGGCGCACCGTAGGCGCCGGCGTGGTAACCAAGATTGTTGCGTAGCACGATCCAAAGTACGAATTTTGAAGTAAGAATTTCGTTTCAATTTTGAATGTCTTGAAATCCAGTCATTCTAAATTGATTTGAAATTCAAAATTTGTAATTAAAAATTCGCCCGAATGGAAGTTCCATGGTAGAGAAAAAAACAGCGAAAAAGAAACGAACAAAGAAGGTAGCGGGCGCGGCTTCGGGGGTGAGCCGTTTGCGCATTCGCGTTCGTGCATATGAGCACAGGGTACTTGATGGCGCTGTAAAGCAGATTATTGACACTGCGGCTCGGTACAATGCCGAGGTCGTGGGTCCGGTGCCGCTTCCAACCGACATTCGCAAATACACGGTGAACCGCTCGACTTTCGTCCATAAGGACGCGCGAGAACAGTTCGAGATGCGTATTCACAAGCGGATGATTGATATCTTGAATCCTGAACCGAAGGTGATTGAAGCACTGACCAATATTGACCTTCCTTCCGGAGTCAATATTGACGTAAAAATGTTATAGAAGTTAAGAAGTGAAGCGGCCGGGACTTCCAGTTATTTATGGCAAGTGCAAAAAGCCGCCCCCTAAGGGGCGGCTTTTTGTGTGGATAGCTGTGTTTCCGCTCGCTTTCTTTGCGTATACTGTGTACATGAAAATCAAGATAGCAAAGGACTTGCCGCGTCTTTTTGAGGCAGTACTCGGCTTATCTTCACAAAAGAGCGCGGCTTTGCCGAGTTTTACCGTCCAAAATATGTCGCCGGTTTTTTACTTTTGCGCACTCGTACTCGCATTTGTATCCGCGTCGGCGGCATTGCTGTTTCTCCCGTATGCGCTTTCGGCGCATACGGGAGAAATTGAGTCAACTCTTGAGAGGGAAATACGGTCTTCCATTGAAGCCGACGCACTGGAAAGCGGTCTGAGTGAGGCCGAGATAGACACTTTGGTGCATGCTTTGGCGGACTCGGCCGCAGAAGATGGGGTTACTTCGCACGATGTTGCTGAAGAGAGCTCTTTTCTCGGAGATGGGGGATTTGGAGCAAGCTCTGAGGCAAACAAACAAGCCGCCTCGCCGGCTCGCACATCCGCGCTGGCAGGGTTGCTCGGAGGTCTCATAGTATTTTCCCTTCTTTATGCCCTATGGAAGCGCGTGGACACTGATGCGACTCAAGATAACATATGAACAGGATTGCTTATGAAATGGGGTTGGCAGGTTATAATTTCCGTATGGAAGGAGAGGATAATGTTCGCGGCATGGAGAGTCGCACGCCCGAAAACGAGCACGGTGATTTGCCTCGGCGCCATGGCGCGCTCTTGCCGGTCGTCGTTCTCTTATTTGTAGCCGCCGTTATTTTTCTTGTCTTTTTGTTCTACCAAACCCCGAATGAGACATCTTCGGAGGAGAGGGCTATTACAGGGACAGTATTCATGACGGCATCACTTGCCCCGGGCGGAGGGTTGTTGCCAATTGCGGTTGATCTTGAAAGTGGGCGGGTTTTCTCGGCGGGGGACGACATTGCAGGCAGGCAAGCGACTATTTTTCACTCCATATCACGCGGCGAGCGCTACGAGGCGTTTCTTGGTGGTGAAGAAGGGAGCCGTGAGCCGCAACTGTATATAGTTGAGTATGATACAAGTGACCCGTTTCCGTCCATTGACGGTCTCTCATCGGTTGAGGGTACGCCGGCCGGAGCCACTTTGCGCGCGCTGTCCGTTTCCGACTCGGGGCGCGTCGTCTACATGTCTCTTTTAGGTGAGCGCGGCAGTGAAGTGTTCACGGACACGAATAGCTGGGATATTCGCATGGCAAGTGATGAAGGCGGCGACGTGCTACTTACAGGAGGAGCGTATCCTTCGTGGATTGATGAAGATCTTTTTGTATTTCTCAAAAACGATGGCCTGTATATATATGACACGCGCGATTTAAGCGAGCGCAGAGTGTGGGGCATTGACAGGGGCGTGGCGCTCACGAACATGAAGATAGGCCTTTCGCCAGAAGGGCAATCGGTCGCTTGGAGCGTACCGCATGAGGGCAAAGTGTACATACTTGATATTTCAGGCGCTGTAAATGGCATTGGTGCTCAAGTTACAAACGTTATTGATGCCACGGCTTTCTGGGCCGTATTTTCTCCCGACGGCCGTTTTCTCGCTCTACAGACGGCTGACGCGGCGCAAAACGCTCGTCTTGACGTGTACGATACGGAGGAGTTTAAGCAAAGAGCGACACTGGGACTTGGCGATGTTAACACCGCCAGTGTTTTTGTAACCGATTGGCAGTAACATTTCATGGTATGACGCAGACACAAACATACAAGATGATTATCGTAGCCGCCGTATTTGTTTTCGCGCTTGCCATGTTTGGAGTTGCGCACGCCACCTTGGTTTCAATCGGGGAGCTAAACATATCAAGCGCCGAGGGCTTTGCTATAAGGAACACAGGGAGCAATGTATTCTCCAATCTGTTTGGCGCCGATGAGTCGGGATATTATTTTGACATACCCTCTGGCGTTCGTCCGCAAGATGTTACGATAACTTACAATATAAATATATATTCGGACAGCGGCAGTGTCAGCATTCCAACCGTGTGGGTAAGGGAGGCGAATGCGGCAAACACGTCAAGCGGCGAAACTTCCTCCGGCTCCTCCGCCGGCTCGCCGGCTCGCTCTTCAGGTGGCGGCGCTCAGGGGTCAGGTGGCTCCGCGGGCGGCGGCGCGGGCGGCGCTCAAGGCTCGGGAGGCAACTCCTCCGCCGGCTCCGGTCAATCAGGGCAGTCCTCAGAGAATAATCAGCAATCATCCTCATCCGCCGGCTCCGGCTCGTTTGAAGGACAGGGGCAAGGCGATTCTTCCGTTTTCTTGCCCCCACCGCCCCCTCCCGGCGGTTCGATAAGCGTCTCACCAACTCTTTTGAGGGGAGGCGATGCCGCCGAGGTGTCATGGAACACTCAAAACACATCATCCTGCACGGTAAGCGGAGACAATGGAGATGTTTTCTCCGGAAGGAATGGCACCGTGCAATCAAGCCCCATCGCCCAAAAGACCATATACACTCTTTCTTGCGATGGCGGCGCTCTCACGGATACGGCGGTCGTGAACGTTATACCGAAGTTTGAGGAGATTTGAGTTTCCACAGACTGCTTGCATTTTGCGGGTTGTTGCGCATACCGTTTTTGGTATCTTTCGTTTACCTTTAAATCGCCGACCGTAG
>Ga0210057_1000174_pt1 | contig 115047 bp, 143 predicted proteins | sample CryGeyCG2114_010_2_FD_183968 | JGI IMG/M metagenome (GOLD analysis project Ga0210057, IMG submission 183968) | Groundwater microbial communities from aquifer - Crystal Geyser CG10_big_fil_rev_8/21/14_0.10 (SPAdes) (version 2) | ecosystem: Environmental > Aquatic > Deep subsurface > Groundwater...
TTACAACTATGAATTGCGTGCAGGGAGTTGCAACAAACTCTCCCTGTTTTATATTTATTTTAATAGAAATAATTACCGCAATTCATTCATTGGCTTGAAAGCCAAGGATTTCTTGCGGAAGGATTAAAATTCCATTTGAATCCTTAGTTCCGCAAGCGCGAATGTAAGCTTACTTATCATCATTATATGGCGAGTTATGCTCCTGCATTCTCCATGCATTTCACCCTTTGTGTTAAAATGGCTTTTGTATACCTCGACATCTTTCTGCCCGAAGTCTATTGAAAGAGACCTGTCGAACTTGTAATACAATTTGTAATATTGCATAAAGTGCTCCTTCACGAGCTCGGCAAGCGCATTGCATTCTTTTACCGATTTTTTAGACAGGGCAATATGTTTTGCAAGATATTTGAATTCGTCGCCAAGTAGCTCAAGAAGGAAAAGGCTGGAGAATATCAACTGCTTTTTATCTTCGGGATGGACCCCAGTAATTTTATTTAAAATACGGCAGCAATAATCCACGAACTTGTCTACTCCCAAGTCTATGGCATGTATTTCTTTGCAAAGGCTTGCATCTCCGATTTCATTTGTCCCAATAGCTTTTATGGTGCGGTCAAAAAGTTCAATCATTATCAGGAATATTCTTCTAAGCGAGTTATCAAATTCCTTGGAGGTGGGCTCACCCATCTCCCTAATCACGCAGTATCCTTCTCCCGTCTCAATTATTTCAATACCAATAAACCTATCCACGACCTCCTGAATCATCGCGATAGCAGGCCTTGACGGAACTTTTTCGCCCAGTTTTGAATATTCAAATTGAGTGGTATAGTAATGAAATGCATCGTCGTACTTTTTCCTGACTGGGTCGAAGACGACCTTTATCTCATCGCATCCCGACCTATATGCTGACTGAAAATAACGCCAGAGCAAAGGGACTGTAAAATCCCTTATATCTATCACGCACGCTTTCTCTTTTGTCCTTTGTTGGCCATTTATTATGAGCCTGTTTTCTATTTCAACCAAATCAATCTCATCTCCCGCCTTAATGTTAAGTTTTTGAACCCAATGGGTTGGAAGAGTAACTGTAAGTGTATTATGACCTTGTCTAATGACTTTTCTCTTCATACTATATAGAAAATGTATATCCTTAAGTATTTTGTGTATATTCTCACTAGTGAACATATTGGTAGATATATTGACCTTTTATTTCTGGGAAGAATGTTTATTGCAGGACAAAGATTATCTTCTTTTTATCTCTATATGTATTATGAAATGTAAGGGGGTTAAAAAAAATGGACTTATGCCGTTTAGTTGTTAAAAATATAGATTGGGAAGTCGCTGTGAAGTTTGAGCGAGAGCCGTTATCTTATGAAGTTGAGGGAGAATCTGCCAGACAGACAGATGCAGAAAGGTTTGTCTTCAATGAACGTGTCGTTGTGAACGCTTGGAACCATATCCGTGCGCGTGCACTTGTAACTCGTGCATTGGAGCGACGTTATGGTCCTCTTCTAAAATATGTGGAGTTCTGTAACACACATGAATATGAGGGGAAACAACCTGTCTCGCAAAGCAATTACCTTCCTTTTCCATTAGCAAGACATTGATTAAAGATCCTTGGATGCGCGCCCAAGGATCAATTTATTTTTAAGTGAGAGATTGTTTTTGAATAGAAAATTTTCCATAGAAAGGGTTAAAAGTTTCTGGTTTATTGTAATGGAATGAAGACAAGCACTAGAACAATTATTACTCTCCTCGTATTGATAAGCATGATTGTGGGACTTTATCTTTTTACAGATTGGTTTTCTAAAACAACCGGATATGTACTTGGAGAGGATGAGAAAATAAAACTTGCTCAATGTCTTAATGATAAAAATTCTGTATTTTATTATGAAGAAAATTGCATAAATTGTTATAAACAGATAGAAGATTTTGGAGAGGCAATTTCATATATAAGCATGTTTGATTGCACAAATACTGACGTGTGCTCAAATCTGAGAGTTCTTCCTGCTTGGGAAATAGATGGGAGCTTGCATTATGGGAGGCTTGGCCTTGATGAGCTTATTGAATTATCTGGATGTGACTTGGAAGAATGAGGATTTGATCGCATATAATCGCTGTTATATTCGTCTGACCAACGGGAAGACCTAAAATTTAGTGCAACGTCCCGTAGGAAAATTTTAGAGTCTTTGGATTACTGATAAATTAGACTGCAGGGAGTGTATATGTCCGAAGGACTAGAGGGGGGCTTTTTTTGGTTCTTTTTCTAAAAGAACATTAGGGCGAGAAAACCGTCAAATATAATCAATTAGTCACTTAGTAGTAGTTATAAATAGAAAGCTTTATAAAGTAAGAGTTTTTATCAAATAGTATGGCAACTATTAATGGAAATTATCGAGAATTTAGATTAGATAATGGTCTATTTGTAGCTTTGCAAGAAACTCCTACTCAGACAGTTTCAGGCAGACTTCGAGTCTGGCACGGTGCATTAAATGAAGAAAAAGGAGAGGAAGGGATTGCACATTTCTTAGAACATACTTTAATGACAGGTGGCTCTCAAAAATATGATCCTGAAAGAGCTGACGAAATTAGAGGAACATTCGGTTCGTTTAATGCTCTTACGGGTTTAGAGAGAACTTTTTTCCCTGTTGATATGTTGGCAGAAGATAGTCAATTATTTCTTGAATATGTTTCTGATGCGGCTTTTAATCCAAGATTTGCAACTTCAAGAGTGGAAGAAGAAAGGCAGAGAGTTTTAAGAGAAACTGCTGATGCAAAAAGTAATCCCGGATTTAAGGATAGTAAAGCTTACGGAGAAGAATTTTTTGGAAAAAATTCTCCTCACACATATTTTATTTTAGGAAATGAAGCTGTTGTTGGTTCTGCAAGTGTTGATACATTAAGGGAGTTTCATGAAAGAGGGTATCATCCAAATAATATGGATTTAATATTAGTTGGAGCATTGCCAAAGAATATAGAAGATTTAGTTCAAGAAAACCTTGGTCAGTTTCCATCTGGAAATGGAAAGAAAGTTGAGTTTCCAAGAAATCCACAACTTTATGGAGCAACAGTTTTGCATACTTCTGCTCCTGAATTATATAATCATGAAAATCCAGAACAAAGCAGTGCTCACTTAGGAATAAGTTTAGTTGCTCCTACTGAAACAGAGGAGGATAGTTATGCCGTTAGGATGCTTGTAGATATTTTAGGTGGAGATGCAAATTCAAGATTATTTCAATCTGTAAGCCAGAGAAAAGGTCTTGCTTATGGAGTTGGAGCACAATATGATGGAAGCAACAACAAGGGAGTAATTCAAATAGGTGGAAGCGTTCATTCAGTTAGAGCAAATGAAGCTGTCGATGCAATTTTTGAAGAGATGGCAAAATTGAGAACTGATTTAGTTTCTCAAGAAAGTCTGGAAAGATTAAAAAGAAATTCTCGATATGGCATTGCTAAAACTTTTGAAACAAACGCGGGTCATGTTAATGCGATTGAATTAAGGGTGGATAAAGGATTAACTCCTGAATATCATCTTGAAAAAATGGAAGCAATAACGCCTGAAAAAATTAGGGAAGCGGCTGTAAAATATTTACCTCAAAACAGAACAGATGGAAAATATGTTTTAAGTCTAAGAGATCCATTAAAGAAATAAGGTTTTCTCGCCCGATTATAAATTTCCTTTACGAAGTAAAAGGCAAAATGTCCGAAGGACTAAGCCCCCCTCTCTTTTCCGTTTTAAGTAATCCAAAAATTGAATAGCCTCTGTGTAAACTTTCTGAACGGAACGAAGTGAGGAGCACAGAGTTAAAATCACTTTTCAGGGTGGGCATCGTATAATAGAATTTGTTGCGATATTTTGCCTTCTTTTTCCAAAAAAAGTTGGACACTTTCGCTAGTTATTTAAATTAGATAATCATCTCTTAAATATTATGGGCAAAGACGAAGAAATTAATAAGTTTGTAAAAGCAATAGAACAAAGTTTTGAAGGACTTAACCCTAAAACAAATTGGCCATTAAATGGAGCACAAATTGATTCTTATTTTGATATTGATGAGGGGTTGGATATGTATTATAGAATTAAAAAATTGAGAGAAACAAAAACAACAAAAGAAATCTCAGATATGTTGCCTGCACCAGATGTTATAAGAATTTTTTTGCAACATAATGCGATTATAGGTTTGAAAGTAGCAAAAAAATTAAGAATAGATGAAATAAGTACAGAAGATAGAACCGATTACACATTGTTTTTATTTGATATTTTGAGAGAGAAAGTTAAAGGAGATATTTTTTGTTTAGATGGAAAAAACTCTTTGTTAGACAAAGAAGAGGTAAAAGAAATTCTAAATTCTACAAAATGGGATTTGATTGAAGATATGCAAGATAAAAGAAAAATCTCTTTCCTAACCGTAATGGGAAATAATGTTGTTTATACTACTCTTTTTGATACTTACATGACTGGAGGATTTTATCTTCATGGACCTTATGATGCAAGTGAGAAATTTGGCACGGGGGCAATTTTAGTAGTAAGAGATTATCACGATTTGTGCCCAAAAACTTTATGGCCTGATTTGGAGATGCCTTATAAAAAATTAAAAATCTTGGCAATCTACAAGAATTTAGACCTAAAAATAAATTTTGTAAATCATCCAATAACTAAAGATTCCATCGGGGATAAATTAATTGCATACAAAATTTATTTAGATGATAAAGAAATAACATTAAATAAAATTGATGAATTGACAGAGTTATTCCATAAAGTTTCGTCAACTCAAACAAAAAGAGTAAATGCTTGGAATGATTTAGATAAAGTGAGAATGGGGGCAAAAATTGCTTTTTATCTTTTCAAAGATTTTAGAGAAAAAATGGGAGACAATTGGATTCCTGAAAATGAAATTGAACATACAATTGAAAAATTTGGAGACGAATTTATTAAAGAATCCGCATTTAAGGAAAATGAAATTCCGGATTTAGAACATTGGAAGCGAATTTTTGATCCAAGAGATGATTATTTTTAGAAAGTGCCCCCTTCGTTATCCCTGAAATTATTGCACATAATCCAAGTTATATTACTTGATGAGCGAGATGGGATATATCTGGGCAAGGCTAAAATGATAAAATCTTATCAGATTCTTCAACAATGGTCATCAAATCCTGCATTGTGGATAAAGGACAGACCAAAGAGCCCTCCTTATTTCTTGATTTTATGCAAGTGCCACAAGCAAAGATTTCACCTTTATTACCAAGAAATTTTTCAACTTGTTCTTTAACATTGAATTTCTCATGCTTGATTTCTTCATATTCAACTCCCTTTCCTATCAAGAATGCTTTTACAATATGACCTTTATCTAATGAAAAGTTCCCAAATCTAAAGGCATTCCATACTGTTTCTGGATCAGTTTGACTAATTATTATTCCTATTTTCATAGTATCAATCTCAAGTGATTAACATCATATTCTTTAAATAAATATTGATGCTTGCCTAGAGAAAAATTGAATAGCCTCTGTGTAAACTTTCTGAACGGAACGAAGTGTAGTGAGAGCGCAGCGTCCCCCGAGCGACTGAAGGGAGCGAAGGCGTATGACTCAGGCAAACAACAGTCATCATATATTTAATTGCCTATCTAAAGGAGGATTTGAAAAATACGCCCGTACATCAAAGTCAGAATCTATAAGCTCAATCATGTAGAAATCTGGTTTTCTCATTATCTTGAAACCGGACTTTGATACGTATTTTTTCTCAAATTCAGGAAAATTGGAAATAGTAAAATCTGCATCGCCACGTTCAGGTCTGGTAGTATCAGGAATACGAATCTTCAATAACTTCAAAACACCGGAAACAGTTTCTAATGGTTCAATATGAAAAAGCAGACCTGTTGGCGTTTCTTGTATAACTTTTCCAATTTTCCGTGAAGCCTCAAGCAATTCCTCATATTCTTCTTTGCTTTGAGAAAAAATACACGCATAATTTACTGGCGTATTTTTATCATCAACATGCTTATTCTTGAGAACGGTAACTTTCTCAACAATACTTTTTACTAGATTTTTCAAATCCTCCGTCTTCATAATGTTATTAAATTGCAATTTACTTAAATAATTTGCTAAAGGTTGTTTGCCGAGTAATATGTCGCTTAATCAGTGTTAGTCTCCCCTGAATACTTGGAAGAGTTGTCATCAGACAAAGTTTTGCATCAGCAAAATTGAGAATAATCGCTGTTATATTCGTCTGACCAAAGGACGAGAGGATGGCTTTTTGGTTCTTTTCTTAAAAGAAGAAGTTTGAGATGGGGGCAGACTATTTTATTTATTTTTAGAAATCGCTTCTCTATATAATTTTATCTCATTTTCCGATAATTTAGAAACAACTTCATCAAAAGTAGAAACAAATATTTTTGCTTCTTGTAGCATTATTCTAACCTTAATCTCTTGGTCAACTTTCATATAATATTGTGCATCTATTCTTTTATCCTTATGTTGATTTATTGTTTTAGTTTTATCTTCTCCCAAAAGCAGACCAACTGCTAAAATAGAACAAACATGATTTTCACATTTAACACCTATTCTTTGAAGAAAAGAATAAAGAGCATAGTATTCTGCATAGTAAATTGCAACAGTAGCCCATAACAAGTCGTTATCATTCAAATCTTTTTCTGCCTTAAGCAAGGAAGATTTTGCCTGTTCAAGATAAGATTTTGATAATCTTTCATTCGGCTCAACTATCTTTAATCCGTCTTTTAATCTGAAACACCACTTAAGTTTTTTAGCATCGGAAATTTTCTTCTTATCAGATTTCTGAGTGCTGTCAAAATTATTAAATTTTGAAGTTTCCATAATATTCCCAAATAATGTTTACATAAGAGGAAGGATTATTTAAGATTATGTGATTTTCCATTATTTCTTGAATAAGTGTTTCTTTTTCCATTAAAGCTTTTTTAAAAGAATCTTCAGACAGGTTAATTTGATGAATCTTATAGGGCAATAAGTGAAAGGGTAATTTTTGTTCTTCTTTAGATAAGGAGAGTATATCCAAATCAGAATCTTTCTCTGTTCTTAGTTTAGCAAAACTGCCGAAAACGATTATTGGAACGGTTGTATTAAATGATTTTAAGAAAATCTTAAATTGAGGGTATTTTTCTAAAAAATTATCAGTTTTATGTATCTCTGCTTTTAGAAGATATGACTTAACATGAATATTATCCAGATTTAAGCTAAAATATTTATTCTTCCCCTCAATCCTGCTTTTTAATATTTTTTCTTTTTCAAGACTAGCAAGAATATTCTGGCAGGTTTTAAGGGGAATTTTCGAAAGTTTGCTTATTTGCCTTAGGTAAAATTTAGACTTATAGTCTCCGCTATACAATGAGGCTACATCAAGTTCTCTGTTTCTTTTCTGATACATATGTATATATTTTGATACAGCTGTATTTAAAGCTTCCGAATTACGTTTTGAGATAGGAGGGTAGTTATTTGCTTCTTTTTTAGGAAAAAGAAGTTGGGCACCCGTTTTAGTATTCAAAGATGGTTTTTTAAACGAGAAAAATAGAGTAAATTTGAGGTGAAAAGCCTCAGACTTTAATTCTGAGAAAAAGGAAAATGCAATATAAAAATATAGAATTTGTATGTTCAGGCAATAGGGGAAGAAGCCCATTAGCTGAAGCTTTCGGAAGGAGATATTTAGAACAAAGAGGATTAGTTGGAAAAATTGAATTAAGTTCAAGTGGAACATTAGTAGATTTTTTAAAAAATCCGGATAGGGGAGCATTAAGAGAAATACTAGAAAAGTTTAGCTATCAAGCATTACACCAAGAAATAATTTGTAATGAAGATGTAGAAAATATAAGAGAGGAAGTGAATATTGAAAGAATTTTAGAGAAAATTCTTAAAGTTGTAGGAATTAGGGAGCCAGAACGAACGAGAGTAATTTTGAAAGATATGGGTTTAAGCAGTTATTTTAATCCAAATAGAAGGCCACAACAAACAACAATAAGAACAGATGCAGAACTAATTTTGCCCTTAGATTCAGAAAATTACCAAAGAGTTATTAATATTTATCTTCCTGCAGAAACAAAACCAAAAATAGAACTGATTGGGGAAATAGAAGACCCAATAATTTCTACACCTGAAGAATACAGAAATATAGTAAATAGAGTAAGGGAAGTGACAGAAAGAGCAATGGATAAATTTTTATAACTATAAAACTTAAAACTAACATGACATACGAACCAGTATTCAAATTGCCTTATTCTAACATTTTTATTACGGACTTGTTTATTCCAGCTTATAGTAAATTTGACCCAATTGTTACAATAAAAAATGGAAAATGGGAATTTTTTCTTTCAGAGAAAATATTAGAAGAATTATCTGAACAAGGTTTTCAAATGGCCTTAGATGAAAATACCTTCAAAGGTTTTGAGGAGAGATATAGTATTTTTTTAGAAAAAACAAATAAATTAAAAGAGATAAAAATTAGCGAACTTACAAAAGAAGAGTTTATCTCTTTTTTAAAAGAATTCAAACAATTTGTAAATGAATTCTTTGATACATACAAAAAAACAGAGTTTTTTTATTTTAAAAAAGTTGAAACAGAATTAAACGATTATGCTATAAAAACAGAACATTCTTTTGAAGAAGTCCTATCAAGAAAAGTTGATTTGGTTTCTTGGCCTGAAAAAGAAAGAAAACTGGCAGACTATATGATCTCCATGCAACATCTAAAATTTGAATATAGAAAACTTCTGAATGATTTAGCACTTGGTCAAAATTCTATTTTATCAGAAGTTTTAGGACAAATAGTTATGAGAACAAATAGGGAAGATTCTACTTCTATGAATTTGGAGGAGATAGAGAGATTGCTTAAAGGAGATGAAATAAAAGATTGTTCAGAGAGGCATATTTATTCTTTTGTTAAATGGGATGATGAAAAAAAGCAACTCATTATTTTTTCTGAGGGAGAAGCATATAGGAAAATTAGAGAATTAGAAAAAGAGATACCAAAAGAAGAAGTTATTGGAACTTCTGCAAGTAAAGGTTATGCAAAAGGCAAAGTTAGAATTATTCCTTTTTCTATGAATCCTGAAGAGCACTTACATAAATTTCAGAAAGGAGAAATTTTAGTTTCTACAACAACAGGTCCTGAAATGGTGGTTATTATGGAAAAAGCGGCGGCGATTGTTACAGATGAAGGTGGATTGATGAGCCACGCCGCAATTGTTTCAAGGGAGTTTGGAATTCCTTGTGTTGTCGGAACAAAGTATGCAACAGAAGTTTTTAAGGATGGAGATGAAATCGAAGTTAATGCAAACAATGGTGTTGTAAGAAAGATTTGATTTCTGAGGGTACCCAAAATAAATCCTGAAACAAAGTTTCAGCAAATTGTGCAAAGCGCAGAGCAACAACTTCTCCTATTGGGTGGGAAAGAAAAGTGATTTTAATTAGACATAATCCTTGTTAAACGTCCCGACGACTGAAAGGAGGAGAGCCTGCAAGGCGTGGTCGTAGCGAAGCGGAGAAGTTGATTTTTTCCGCAGTTTAATAGAATTCACGATAGCGAGCATTACCCGGGTGGCCATAAATATCCAGAAGAAGTGATTTGTGAGAGCCAAAATGAGCCCTTATTACATTGTAATTCTCTTTTAGTTTATCTTCAATTAAAGTGATAGCTTTAATTCCCTCTTTTGCTTTAGCAAGATTATTAGATAAATGTGCGAATGGAAGAATTACAATATTTTTATGTCCAACTTCTTGGCTCATTTTGGCTACTTCATCAACTAACTCAGAACAAAATTGTTCAATCTTATCTTCTTTCTCAATTGTTGTAAGAACAACTATACAATCTTTACAATTTTGTTCCTTCTCTTTCACTTCTTCTGGCGTAATATCTTCAGGACGATTTGCCAACCTATCAATTTTGACACCATAATTATGGCAATGAAATAGTAATGCTCGCATATTAATAATGAATAATTTAGTGAATTTATTAAAGTTTTGCTTGAGGCGGAAAAAATCAATTTCATTTAATCGCTGTTAAACGTCCCGACGACCGAAGGGAGGAGAATGCAATGTGGTCGAGGATTTTTTCCCGCAGGAAAAAACCGGAGAAGTCGAATTTTCAAATCAGTCAATTTTGCGAAGCAAGTATCTTTTAGTAAAGTCTAGGGCACCTACTATTCAGTTATGCTATTATTAATAAGTAGTTACATATAGAAAGATTTATAAACCTCATAAAATTACCTTGTAGTATGAGAAACGTTCAAGATTACTATCAGACTGCAAGAGAGAATGAAGCAGTATTTAGAAATGTACTAAGAGATTTGCGTACTAGGAAAGTTATGTATGTGCCAGAAGATTTGGAAACTGAAGCAAATCTTGATGAAATTTTCCAGAGATATTCAGAAGGGCAAAGAATGGGAAAATTTACGATAACTTCTTTCTCAAGACCTGAAAGGACAAAAGCAACAATTGGTTTTGCGGATGTGGCTCCTCTTTCTGGAGGTGGAGCAGAACTTGAATACCTTGTAAAAGAAGATGAGGATGTTCAATTTAAAAAACCTGTTTCTATATTTATGAGTTAAGTATCCTTTTTTTCGCGCCTCAGCACGAGGTGGTGCCCCCGACTTTTTTCTTAGTAAGATTTGAAAATTCGATTGCGCATAATCAGTGTTAGACGACCTGAGCGAAGTGAAAGCAAATCCCATTTGCGTGGCAACTCTCAAGAGTTGAGTATTTTCCACTAAAGGAAAATATTTTGTCTAATCGCTGTTATATTCTCCGAAGGACAAAAATTTAGTGCAACGTTCCGTAGGAAAATTTTAGAGTTTTTGGATTACTGATAAATTCGACCGTAGGGAGTGTATATGTCCGAAGAACTAAGAGGGAGATTTTACTTATTTATTTTAGAATAATATTTATTTTTATATTCATATAAATTCATTGTTCCCATTGCTCGATTACATTTCATACAAATTGGTTTAAGATTAGAGATGTTATCTGAACCTCCATTTGCTACTGATTTAATATGACCTGCCTCAAATTTTTTAGTTTCTATTGTGGTTCCACAAACTAAGCAGTTACCAAAATATTTTTTACCAAAATGTCTAATCCATAAATCTTCTTTAACCGCCCTAGGAATATTTTTTCTTTTTCCCTGATATTCATAGCTATCTTCTTCAAATAAATCAATACCAAAACCTTTTGAGTTTCCTTTCTTTTTAATATATTGGACATTAGGTTCTTCTCCCAACCACTTTGATTTTATTTCTGTCCATTCTCTATCAGCACCATATTCACATTTCTTGCAAACATAATAATGCTTATCATATTTTTTATCTCGCATTATTGTTTTTTTACTGTCTTGGATGGGTTCAGTTGAACCATCAGAATATTGATACATTTTTGAATAATAGGTGTATGGTTCTTTTTTAATGCCTAAATATTTTTCCCATTCTCTTTGTTCTTTTTTAGAAAAAGGTCTTTTACAATGAGGACATTTTGTGTCCCACATAAAATATGTTGTCGCACCAAAAATAAAAGCAATCAGTACAGAAGGAACCATTAAATTAGATGATACATTATTTCCAACAATAGAATAAATGACTAAACCAATTCCGATAAGAGCAACTAATCCCGTGTAATATAATGGTTCTTTGTAAAAAGGAAGTGGTTTTGTATTATTCATTATATACTTTAATTGGGATAATTTATATATAAATCTTTTTAGTAAAATCCCCCTCGTTTAGCAATTCAAAAATTTCATTTAATCAGTGTTAGACGACCTGAGCGATAGCGAAAACAAATCCTATTTACGTGACAACTTACAAAGAGTTGAGTAAGTTTCACTAAAGAAAATTATTTGGCATAAGCTCTGTTATGTCTCCTGAAAACCTGAAAAGTTTGAAAGTGCAACGTGGCAAAAATTATAAGAATTAAGAAATCCAACTAAATAATTATAAAAATTTTGGCGAAGCCATTTATCAATTGTTCTCGTAAGTGGGTGGTTTTCCAGAACCTTGACATAAATATTAAAAGCCCTATTGATAATTTGTAATTATGGTTAAAATGAGGAAAGAAATATATCTTGATTGTGCTGCTACTACTAAAACCTACGATGAAGTTGTTAAAGCTATGAATGAAATTCTTAGTGAAGAATATGGAAACCCTAGTTCAGTTCATGCTATGGGAGAAAAGGCTGCGAAAATTATGAATTCTGCAAGAGAAAAACTTGCTAAGGAAATTAATGCAAAGGCTCATGAAATAATTTTTACTTCTGGAGCTACTGAATCAAACAATATTGCTTTGAGAAATGTTGATTTTGGAAAAGGAAAAAATAAGATAATAATTAGTTCTATTGAACATCCTTCCATTGAAGAAACTGCGAGATTTTTGGAAAGAGAAAGAAAATTTAAGATTGTGAGAGTGCCGGTTGATAAATCTGGGGTTATTAATTTGGATTTCTTGAAGAAAGAGATTGATGAAAGAACTGCACTTGTTTCTATTATGCATGTTAATAATATAATTGGAAGCATTCAGCCGATTGATCAGATAGGAAAATTGTGTAAGGATAGGGGAGTTCTATTTCATACAGATGCTGTTCAGAGTTTTGGTAAACTTAATATTGATGTTAGAAAAATGAACCTTGGCATGTTGTCTGCGTCTGGGCATAAGATTGGAGGGCCTAAGGGTATTGGATTGATTTATGTTAAGGAAGGCTTGAACTTGAAACCTTGGACATTTGGGGGAGGACAGGAAAAGGGAATTCGTTCTGGAACGGAGAATGTTTCTGGAATAGTTGGTTTTGCAAAAGCATTAGATGTTCAGAAAAGAATAGATAAGAATAAAATAAAAAAAGTTAGAGATATGCTAGCAGAGAGTATAATTGATATTGGTGGAAAGCTTAATTCGAGTGGCGAGGGGATATATAATATAATCCACGCATCTTTTAAGGGAATTGACTCTGATAATCTTGTCCAGTGGCTTTCTCAGAGGAGAATTTATGTTTCTGCAGGAAGTGCTTGTGAGAATAAGAAAAAAAGTGAAGACAATACATTGAAGGCTATAGGATTATCTCACGAACAGATAAATGGGAGTATTAGATTTAGCTTAAGTGAAAAGGTAAATGAAAAAGATGTTGATTTTATAATCGGCGAGATTGGGTTGATTCTTAAAAAACTAAAGGTTTAATAATTGGTTGACTCTGAAGAGCATGCGTATTAAGGGGGTAACATGAGAAAAGAAGTAAGAAAATCAAGAAGATTAAGAAAGATTAAGAAAGAAACAAAGAAGGGTAAGAAGAAGGCGTAACTATATTGCCTCAAGTCCTTCTTCATCCATTACCACATAGGCAAGAGTTTCTCCGTTTTCATCCAATATTTCAACATGATACTGCCCATTTGAGAGGATAGTGTTCACTTTTCCAGTCATACCTGCTTTTATCTGAATAGGGGGATCTGCATAATATTCTGTATCCTCCTCTAGAGGAGAAGCTAGAAGTTTTACAGATTCGTGCCTTTTGAATTTTGTTTGCATTACCTTTAGAATTCTTTAGAGTATTTAATTTTTTAGGAGAAAAAATTATTTTGCTTTGGTTTTTTTAGCTATTTTTCTAGGACTTTTTGAATGAACTCTTGGTCGTTCATCAAGCCTTATCTTTGAGAAAAGATATATGTATAATATCTCAAGGACTCCAAAGGTATGGATTATAAGAAAAACAACAAACCAAGTAAGGTGATCTCTCTTAGAGGATTTCCATAAAGCAATTCCCTTCCAAATTAAGCTCCATACAACTACTATCATTATAAGCCATATTGGTAGTCCTGCATATAATGAATTTTCTAATCCTAAAACCATGGGGCTATAAACGAACTTCTGTTTATAAATCCTCTGGAATTATTGCCTATAGAACATAAAAATTTAAAAACTAATATTTTTTGTTATAGAGTATTATTACACAATTTGTTGTATCAATTGTATCTGATACACACAAGATGTTGTGGTAACTTGAAAGTTAAAAAGAGGAATATGCAATGCCCATTTTGTCTGCATGAGGAAACTAAGGTTACAGACAAGCGAGATGCTGGAAAAATAACTAGGAGGAGGAGAGAATGCCTGAAATGCGGAAAAAGATTCTCTACGCATGAAAATGTGGAGTGGAGTGAGATAAAGGTTATAAAGAAAGGCGGGCAGAGAGAAGTGTTTGATAGGAAAAAGATCAAATCAGGTATAATTAAGGCTTGTGAAAAAAGGCCTGTGAGTGATGAGAGGATTGAAAAAATGATAAACTCAATTGAAGAAAAATTAAGAAAAAGAGGGAAGGAAGTTAAATCTGAATTTATTGGAGAATTAGTATCTAAAGAGTTGAAAAAAATTGACAAGGTAGCATACATAAGATTTGCATCAGTTTATAGAGATTTTACAGATATATCTGATTTTAAAAAAGAAATAAGAGGTTTGATAAAAGGATGATAGATTTAGGAGCAAAAAAGATGAATGATGATGGGCTTAATGGAATAGGTATCGATGAAGAACCTAAAGGAATAATGGGTCACTCACAACCTCTTCAGGCATTTAATTTTGGAAGATATTTTACTAAGGATGGGAAAAATCCTTTTGAGTTCGATATATATGGGAATCCGATATCTTGGGTAAGTGAGGAGGTAAGTGTTACTGATGATATGGGAAAAATAATATTTACCCAGCCAAATGTGAAAAAACCAAGTCATTGGTCAACGTTAGCACTTAAAGTGGTTGCTAGCAAATATTTCTGGGGTGATCAAGTCAAAAAGCAAAGAGAAACCTCTATTGAGCAGTTAATTGGAAGAGTTAGCAGATGGATTGGAAGACAAGCTAAAGAACAAGGGTACTTTAATGATGAACAAGCAAACATTTTGAGAGATGAAGTTGCTTCTATATGTCTGAATCAGATGGCTGTATTTAATTCTCCTGTATGGTTTAATGTGGGTATTCAAGAGTACGATAAGAATGCCGGAGGTGTGTCTGCATACGTTTGGGATTCCAAAACAGATACTATAATTCCTGCAAATAAGCAGATGGACAGACCACAGTGCTCTGCATGCTTTATCCAGAGCATTCAGGACAACATGGAATCTATATTGGCTGTGCAAGTCGCTGAGGCAATTCTTTTCAAAGCAGGATCTGGAACAGGCACAAATAGGTCTACACTAAGAAGCACTAGGGAAAGATTGACTGGTGGAGGAAAGCCTTCTGGCCCAGTAAGCTTCATGAAAGGGTATGACGCATATGCGGGGATTATAAAATCAGGTGGAAAGACCAGAAGAGCTGCTAAGATGGAAATTCTCAATGTGGATCATCCTGATGTTTTAGATTTTATCAATTCAAAACAAAATGAAGAAAGAAAAGCATGGGCTTTAATTGAACAGGGTTATTCTGGAGGGATGAATGGAGATGCTTATAGTAGTGTTGCGTTTCAAAACTGTAATATGTCTGTTCGAGCTCCTGATTCGTTCATGGAGGCAGTGAAGGAGGATAGTGAATGGCAGACTATAAAAGTGATTACTGGAGAGCCATGTGAAACATACAAAGCAAAAGAGATAATGAGGAAGATAGCGGAGGGAACACATGTCTGTGGTGATCCTGGAATGCAGTTTGATACTATAATAAACAAATATCATACTTGTAAGAACACTGATAAAATCAATGCGAGTAATCCTTGCAGCGAGTATATGTTTTTGGATGATAGCGCATGTAATCTTGCTTCAATCAATCTTATGAAATTCAGGACAGAAGATGGGAAATTTGATACTGAGAAATTCAAGCAAGTTGTTAGGGTATTTAGTATTGCAATGGATCTTATCATAGATGGAGCTAGTTATCCTACTTCAATGATAAATAGAAATTCAAGAGATTATAGACCTCTTGGATTGGGTTATGCTAATCTTGGTGCTTTGTTAATGTCTCTTGGGTTGCCTTATGATTCTGATGAAGGAAGGGCAGTCTCTGCAGCAATAACTTCTATTATGGGTGGAGAAGCTTACAAGACTTCTGCTGAACTTGCAGGCCTTGTCGGACCATTTAAAGGATATGAAAAGAATAGGGAACCAATGCTTGATGTAATAAAGATGCATAGGAATCATGTGAGAGATATAAAAGTAAATGAAATACCTTCTGACTTAAGATACCTTGTAAATGAGGCTTGGGATTCATGGGATGATGCCGTGAAGATTGGAGAGAGGAATGGTTTCAGAAATTCACAGATGACTGTACTTGCTCCTACTGGAACAATTGCATTCATGATGGATTGTGATACAACTGGAATTGAGCCTGATATTGCTCTTGTTAAATATAAGGTTCTTGCTGGTGGCGGAATGCTTAAGATAGTGAATCAGTCTGTTCCAATGGCATTGAGGAAACTGGGGTATGACGAAAAACAGATCAAGGAGATTATAGGATATATTGATAAACATGAAACCATAGAAGGGGCTCCAGAATTATTGGATGAACATCTACCTGTATTTGATTGCGCATTCAAACCTGCTAATGGAAAGAGAGCAATTCATCATAGGGGACACATAAAAATGATGGGTGTCTGCCAACCATTTATTTCAGGGGCTATAAGCAAAACAATCAACATGTCTGAATCGTCAACTGTAGATGATATAGTAGACTCCTATATATTTGCATGGGAGCAGGGATTAAAAGCAGTTGCAATATACAGAGAAAATAGCAAAAGGTCTCAGCCATTGAATACTAAAAAAACTGAAGGAGAAATGGTCAAGAAAATTCTCAAATCACCTGGCAATGAGAGAAAGAAACTTCCTCAGACAAGAAAATCATTGACCCATAAGTTTGATATTGCAGGACACGAAGGTTACTTGACTATTGGACTTTATGATAATGGCAAGCCTGGGGAAATATTTGTAACTATGCATAAGACTGGGTCTACAATAAGAGGATTAATGGATGCATGGGCTACTTCAATGTCATTGAATCTTCAGTATGGGACCCCTGTTGAGATTCTATTTGGAAAGTTCAGACACCAGAAATTTGAGCCTGCGGGATTTGTGAAAAATATTGGAGAGGGAGGATTGACTGGGAAAATTCCTCAGATAAGGAGTGCATCCTCTATTGTAGATTATGTTGCACAATTTATGCTTAATAACTTTGGAACAGGTGCAGGAAAGGTTGAGTTTGAAGTAGAAACAATAGAAAAACCGAAGGAAGAGCAAAAAGCACTTGCAGATTTTGGAAATGAGGGCTTGGTTTGTCCGCTTTGTGGAGGACCTGCTAAGAGGACGGGAAACTGTTCTATAGTCTGCACAAGTTGTAATCAGGTTCAAAGGCATGGCTGCGGGGAATGATTTTATTTTTACTTCTTTGATTGAGTACTATATCTTTAAATAATAAAAAACATCAAAAATGGGATGGTAGTTTCCCCATTACCGATATGGAATAAAGAAAATTTTCTTGATTTTGCGAGTGATAAAGGAAGACCGGTGGTAGGTCTTTTTCCCGAACGAAGAGTCCTGAAATCTGGAAGAGAGTCTTTATGGTATGTTAATTGGAGAGGTACGTGTTCTATAGCATCTGAGCTTCATAGATTAGGAGAGTTTGTATTAGATTTTGCGGAGGGGAAAAATCTTGAACCCGATTGTTTTTATGGTGTACCTGAAGGGGCCACAAAATTAGGAATAATTACTCAATTTTTGTATACTAATGATACCGGATATGGAAAGGATATCATGCCGATGGGCAGGGGTGGCGGAGCAAAGGGACATGGTGACCCCAAAGACAAATATTTTGTTGGAGCACCTCAAGGAAATATTGTAATGATTGAAGATGTTACTACAACTGGTCTGTCTTCCTTGGAGGAAATTGCAAAGCTGAGAGAATTGAAAGATGCTAATATTACCGCTTTAATAGCCTTGACTAATAGAATGGAAGTAACTCCTAAAGTAGGATTAGATAATCCTGAGCTGGTGGCAAGATTTGCTGGTGTTTATGAATCTCTTACAGGAAAAGCTTATGGCCATGGGGGCTTAAGTGTCGAAAGAGTATTTGAAGATTTAGGAATCAGGTATCTTGCTATGAGCACAGGTCCAGAATTATTAAGAAGAATAAAAATTGAACCTAAAATGATTCTGGCAATTGAAAAAGAATTTGAGACATTTGGAGTCCCAAGGAGTAAATTAAGATGACTGGAATAATACAAAGAGACAGAAGCATTATACCCGCGTGTGATGTGCCTTTAGAGATTTTTCATAAAATACTTTTAGGCACTGCAGATATCGATGCTGTTGGAGGTTATAAGATTGGTCCTGCTTTAACAGGCAGACCAGGCTATGATGCGGTTGTTTCTATGGCTAGGCAAATTACGGATAAGCCATTAATATTTGATGCACAGAAATGGGGGACGGACATTCCTGACACTGCAGAATCATTATTAGGACCAGTAAGAGACTCTGGAATTGAGACTATTATTTTATTCCCCCAATCTGGTCCAATAACTGAATTTGAATGGATACTAACTGCTCAAAGATTAGGGCTCAATGTAATTGTTGGAGGAGAAATGACTCATCCAGGATATAGGGAGGGAGATGAAATCAAGACTAAGAGAGATTATTCACAAATATTTGCTAATTTAGGTATGGATTTACCTACAGGGTTTATCAGAAGAAATGCTCCGAATCAAATGTATGAAATAGCAACAAGAATGGGTGTTATGGATTTTGTTGTTCCAGGGAACAAGCCTGATTCTATAAGTAGGATAAGAAGAGTAATTGAGGAAAATGTTCTTGCAAAAGAAAAAATATCAGTTAGTTACTTTGCTCCAGGATTTGTGGAACAAGGTGGAGAGATTTCTAAAGGAGGAGATGCTGCAGGAAAGAGATTTCATGGAATTGTGGGAAGAGGCGTTTACTGGGATAATGGAAAAAGTACTTATAACGATATTGTGCAAATACGTAATGCTACAGGACAGTTGGTAAAAAATCTCTAAGAAATTGTAATTATTTTACTAAATAATCCCTTAATTTTGATAAACATAAATCATCGCCGTCCCTATCAGTGCGGAGATTATTGTATCTATGCTAGGTATTCTCAAACCGAAGATTTGCAGGGCAAGGGGGATAAAATGAATTCCGGTGTAAATGAAATACATGTATTTTGCAGGCCTTTTGTTTTTTATCAAAGATTTGTAGAGTTTGATGTGTGCGAACATAACCCCTGTTGAAAATGCTAACCCTATTGGAATTATTATCCAAAATCGCGACATGAAATATATCTGGAAGATTGCTAATATAGAGAAGAGAGTCCACCAGATCCCTAATATCATCAATAAATAATGTAATGATTTGTTCTTGTTTTTTATTTTCATATAACTGTGAGCTTAACTTTTCCCTCCTCTTGGTCTGAATTTGCTAAAAATAGATTAATCTCTTTAGAAATATCTGTAACATTGGAAAATATTTTTGCATGTGAACCTTCATAGAAAACAAGTACACTCTCTGAAATCAAGGAGTGATGTTCCTCTGCGACCCAAGGAAGAACAATATTGTCATTATTTCCATGGAGGATTAACACTGGAGATGAGATGTACTTTAATTCATTTCTTATCTTTCTTTGGTCACTATCAAGAAAACCTCTAATAAATCCTTTTCTCCAATGCATATTTCCTGCAAATGCTCCCGGGTAATATACCACAAAGGGGTATGCAAATATTGTACGGGCTTTTTCTCCAAGATAACTTCCGGTAGGTTCTCCTTCCTGGATTCCCATTGAAGACAACAAAATAATTTTTTCTGTGCTTTCTGGATACTTATAAGCAAATTCAATTGCTACTCCTCCTCCCCATGAAAATCCAAGTATTGATGATTTCTGGATGTTTTTTGCATCCATGAATTCTTTTACTACATCTGCTTGTGAAGAAATTCCGTAGTTTGAAACTGATTTTTCAGATTCTCCAAAACCATACATATCTAATGAGTATATTTTATAATTTTTTATTTCAGGAGCTAGAAGGGTAAAATCATTTTTAGATCCTGGACCCCCATGTATTAAAATGAGGTTTTTATCTCCTGAACCGTATTCATTGTAAGAAATGAATCCTTGCGAAAGTAAAACTGATTGAGAATTAATTTCTGGAGAGTAGAATGTTATTTGCAATGCTCCAAATATTAATGAAGTGATGATTAGGGTGTAAATAAATTTTTTTTGCATATATTTAGCTTTTTTGGAAATATATAAAACCTATCAGGCAAAAAGTTTATTAAGGTGTATTTCAAAAAAGGATTGTGACAATTAAAATTCTAACTGAGGATAACTTCGATGACTTCATTTCATCTGGTAATGCTATTATTGATTTTTATGCGGATTGGTGTGGGCCTTGTAAGATAATGGCCCCTCATTTTGAAAAGGCTTCTAAAGAGATGAAGGAAGTCAAGTTTGGAAAAGTTGACGTTGATGCTGAATCAAATCTTGCTGGAAGATTCCAAGTCATGTCTATCCCTACAACAATTTTCTTTAAGGATAAGGAACAAGTTGAAAGACATACTGGGGCTTTGAGTCTTGATATGATAAAGGGTACTGCCGAGGAATTTTTCTAGGTATTGTTAGACAAAGGAATATTTCTTCAAATTTATGAAGGTATGGATTTAATGTTCAATGGATAAAGAAACCTGAACATTTAAAAATAACTTATTTCTCTTTTTATTAGTATGGCTCCGTAGCTCAGCCTGGTTAGAGCACTGGCCTTTTACAACAGAGCAAGCTCCGTTGTCCTTCAAAAAGACACGGACATTGAAGACTTTGTTGAAGTAAGCCAGGTGTCGAGGGTTCAAATCCCTTCGGGGCCATTCATACTGGGATTTGAACATCCAGAGAATTGAAAATTCTCTGTCCCTTCATTTCTGACGAAACTTCAGGAATCCCTTCGGGGCCATTCATACTAGGATTTGAACACTGCACGAATCAAAGATTCGCTGGCCTTCGGTTCTAACAAACCTTCAGGAATCCCTTCGGGGCCATTCATACCAGAGGTTAGAGGGATATGCCCAATTTTTGACAAGAAAGATATAAATTTGCAGATTAGTAGAAAGCTTTAAAAACCCACATTTGTAATCTTTTGTTATTCCCGGATTAAACAAATAGTTTAAACTTTTCCAAATGCATAGTTTACAGCCAAAACACTCCAAATTGAAACCCGAAGAGGTCGAAGAACTAATTAAAGAGTTAAATATTTCTGTCGGACAATTACCTAAAATAAAAACAACAGACAGTTGCCTTCCAGAGAAATGTGCGAGGGGAGATGTTGTTAAGATTGAAAGAAAATTTGATGAAAAAACTAGATTCTATTACAGGGTTGTATCATGAAAAAACATATTTTAATTGAGAAGTATTTGAAACAGCATTCGTTAGTTGAGTCTAACGTTATTAGCTTTGATAATTTTATTAATAATAGGATACAACAGATTGCTGACGAAATTAATGAAGTGGCTAGCAATGAAGATGTTGAGATAAAGCTTGGAAAAATAAAAGTTGGAAAGCCAGAAGTAATTGAAGCTGATGGAAGTGTTAGTATCATCACTCCTATTGAAGCAAGATTAAGGCAACTCACATATTCTGCTCCAGTATTCATAGAGCTTTCTGTTAAGTATGGTGAGCAAAGTGATAGTGCCGATGTTGAGATTGGAAGAATACCTGTTATGGTAAAGAGTTCTGTTTGTAATACTAGAGGAATGAGCAAGGATGAACTAAGAGGAATTTATATGGACCCATTAGACCCAGGCGGATATTTTATAATCAATGGTAATGAAAGAATTATGGTCATGGCTGAAGATCTTGCATCGAATCAGCCATTTATAGAAAATGGAAGAAATGGGTTGATGCTTAGAGTTTTCTCGCAAAGGGGGACATACAAAATTCCAACAACACTTACAGAGACAAATGAAGGAATCCTTGAGTTCACATTCAGCAGATTAAAAAATATTCCTGCGGTCGTGCTCTTGAAGGCTCTAGGACTAACAAAGGAATCAGATATCGCTAAAAATATTGGCAAGGAAGATGACTCAATCATTGTAAATCTTTATGAGTTTGCAAGCATTCAAAATCCAGAAGATGCGTTGATGTATATCGCTGAAAAGAAGGGTATTCAAGGTACCAAGAAGGAGATACTTGACAGAACAAAAAAGAGCATAGATGATTTTTTCTTACCACATATAGGATTGGATAAAAATTCAAGGCAGGAAAAGGCACTAACTGCATGTAAACTTATCAAGCAATTCCTTAATGCACAAATCAATCCTGGTCTTAGGACCGATAAAGACCATTATGCAAATAAGAGGATAAAGCTTGCTGGAGACCTTCTTTCTGACCTGTTCAGAGTAAATCTAAATATATTTGTAAGAGATCTTCAATATTCATTACAAAAAGTTGTTAAGAGAAAGAAATTTTATTCTATAAAGACAATTGCAAAATCAACATTATTTTCACACAGGATTGAAAGTGCTATCGCTACAGGGAGCTGGATTGGAGAAAGAACAGGAGTCACCCAAAATATGGATAAGACTAATTATATGTCTGTGCTTTCACAATTACAAAGAGTTGCAAGTATCCTTCCTGGAGAACAGGAGAACTTCATGGCAAGAACTCTTCACCCTACGCATTATGGAAGATTCTGTCCAATTGAGACACCTGAAGGAACTGAGATTGGGTTGAGAAAAAATCTGGCCTTGTTGAGTAGAATATCCACTGCAGTGACTGACTTTAATGAGGCTGCTGCATTAAAGAAGTTTGAATCATTTGGGCTGAATAGTGAAGAAGGAAAGGATGTTTTCTTCAATGGAAGGTTTATTGGCCAGGCAAAGGATGCAGAATCATTTGTAAAAAATATAAGAGAGTTGAGAAGAAGTGGTGAGCTTCCATTTTCAATGAGTGTCAGAGATAGTAACGAAACAGATTCTATAATGATGTCAAATGAAATCGGCAGAGTTTTGAGACCTTTGATAATCGCAGATAATGGAGTTAGTAGAATGAAGGATGAACATCTCTTACTTCTAGAACAGGATAAGATGAAATGGCAAGACCTTTTGAAGGAAGGAGTAATTGAGTATATTGATGCTGCAGAGGAGGAGGAAGGTCTTATTGCATTGACATCTGACGAACTCGGTCCAAAACATACTCACCTGGAAGTAGATAAGATAGATTTATTCGGCCTTGTTACATCATTGGTGCCTTTTGGAAATCATGATCAATCTCCAAGACTTATAAGAGGTAGTAAAACATACAAGCAATCCCTTGGAATATATGCGGCAAACTATTTATGCAGATTAGATACTGATGTTTCTATCCTCCATTATCCTCAGCATCCTATTGTAAGAAGTTTTGTATATAATACTCTGGAGACATATCCTGCAGGACAAAATGTGATAGTTGCAATAATGCCATTTGAAGGATATAATGTTGAAGATGCAATTATATTGAATAAGGCTAGTGTTGATAGGGGAATGGGGAGAAGCACATACTTTAGACCTTATAGATCAAGTGAATTACATTATACTGGGAGCTTAAGAGATGAAATTGTTATACCTGATAAAGATGTTTCAGGATATAGAACTGAAGAATCATATAGGTTCCTTGAAGATGACGGAATAGCATATCCTGAAGCTGCACTTCATTCTGGAGAAGTTGCGATTGGAAAAGTCACACCTCCTAAATTCCTTTCGGAAGCTAAAGATTTAAGCATACAAGCCAAGAAAGAAGCAAGTACTGTTATAAGGCAAGAGGAAAAGGGTACAGTCGATGCAGTTTTTATTACTGCAGATAGAGAAGGAAACAAAATTGCGCAAGTAAGAACAAGAGATCTTAGAATCCCAGAACCTGGAGACAAGTATTCAACTCCTCACGGACAGAAAGGAATTATTGGATTAATTGCAGACCCTAGAGATCTTCCTTTCACTGCCAGAGGAATAAAGCCAGATCTTATATTCAATCCTCATGGAATCCCTAGTAGAATGACTGCTGGATATTTGATAGAACTTTTAGCAGGAAAATCTGGATCTGTGAGTGGACAAATTATTGATGGAACTTCATTTTCGGGAGAGAAAATAGAAGATTTTGAGAATAGACTTCAAAGTTTTGGATTCAGGTATGATGGAAAAGAAACTATGTATGATGGTGTGACTGGAAAGAAAATGCAGGCTAAGATTTACATTGGAAATATGTATTATCTTAAGCTTAAGTATATGGTTGGAAACAGAATACACGCAAGAGCATCTGGAAAGGTTGCGTTACTTACAAGACAGCCTACTGAAGGAAGAGCGAGAGGAGGAGCCTTGAGATTGGGAGAAATGGAGCAACAAGCATTAGTAGGACATGGAGCTTCATTATTGCTGAAGGAAAGATATGATTCAGATAAGACTGTCCTTTATATATGCAATAAGTGTGGTAATGTAGGAATCAAAGACAAAATAAGAAATAAAATATATTGCCCTGTTGACGGAACCAATGATGTTGAGCCCGTCGAGGTTTCATATGCATTTAAACTGCTTGTTGATGAATTGCTAGCGTTGCATATAGTAGCATCATTTGAGCTAAAGAACAAATACGAATAAAATGGAAGATATAATAAGAAAAAAAGTAAAGGCATTAAGGTTTAACTTGATTAGCCCAGAAACAATCAAAAAAATAAGCGTAGCTAAGATTGTGACTCCAGAGTTATATGATGTTGATGGATTCCCAGTAGATGGAGGATTAATGGACTTAAGACTTGGAGCTATAGACCCAGGAGTAAGATGTCGAACAGATGGTGCTACTATGAAAGACTGCCCAGGTTATCCTGGAACAATTGAGTTAGCAAGACCCATATTACATATAAAATATGTTCCTTTGATTGAGCTCTTTTTGAGAAGCTTTTGCCAGAATTGTTCTAAGTTAACACTTGATGAACACAAACAGGCTGATTTGACTCCAGTTGAAAGAGCTAAAAAAGCACGTGATAAGAAAAAGTGTCCTCATTGTGGAGAGCCTCAAGAGAAAGTTAAGCTTGAGAAGCCAATCACTTTTATGATGGGGAAGAGGAGAATATTCCCTACTGAGATAAGAGAGATGCTTGTCAAAATCAAGGATGAGGAAATGAGAAGGATTGGTGTGAATTCCAAAACATGCAGACCTGAATGGGCAATTCTTTCACAATTAATAGTGCCTAGTGTAAATGTAAGACCGTCTATTACTCTTGAATCTGGAGAGAGAAGTGAAGACGACCTCACTCATAAATTGTCTGATATAATCAGGGCAAATCAAAGATTGTGGGAGAACCTAAATGCTGGTGCTCCGGAAGTTATTATTGAAGATCTTTGGGATCTTTTGCAGTATCATGTGACTACATATTTTGATAATAATACAACGAGAATCCCACCTGCAAGACACAGGTCAGGTCAGCCTTTGAAAACAATAACTGAAAGAATAAAGGGAAAAGAAGGAAGAATAAGAAAAAATCTTGCTGGAAAGAGAGTCAATTTCTCTGGAAGAACTGTTGTTTCTCCTGATCCTTATTTAAAATTGAATGAAGTTGGAGTCCCATATGATGTTGCGACAATAATAACTGTTGCTGAAAATGTTACAACTGCTAATATTGAGAGAATGAAAAATTTGATAAGGCAAGGAAGCGAACATCCCGGCGCTAATTATGTGATGAGGCCAGATGGAAAGAAAAAGAAAATCACAAATGAACTTAAGGAAGAGTTATGTAATGAAATACAACCAGGATATAAGATTGAGAGACACCTACAAGATGGAGATGTTGTTCTTTTCAATAGACATCCGTCATTGCATAAGCAAAGCCTGATGGCACATTATGTAAGGGTCCTTCCACATAGAACATTTAGGATACATCCTGCTTCTGCATTCCCTTACAATGCTGACTTTGATGGTGATGAGGTTAACATTCACTCCCCTCAAACAGAGGAAGCTAGGGCTGAAGCCATTAAGCTTCTTGATTTGAACCACAACATAATTTCTGGCAAGAATGGAATAAACCTTATAGGATGTATTGCAGATGCAGTTACAGGGCTTTATATGCTCGGTAGAGAAGATTTTTCTAAGGCTTATGCTCAACAATTATTATACAGCACGGGAATTGTAAGTAATCTCAAGAAGAAAACTGTAAGTGGGAAAGAAATATTTGAAGAAATACTTCCAAAAGATGCTAATATCAAAATTCCTAATGAATTAACTGGAGAAAAAACATTTGGAGTGGAAGAGGGAGTTATGGTTAAGGAGATAGATAAGGCATGTGGAAGACAAGAAGCAATAAATTCTATAACTAGAGCATTTACCCTAGGGACTACACATCTATCTAGGTCTGGATATACATTGTCTATTCAGGATGTTAACGTATCTTCAAAGGTGAAAGAGATTACTAAAGAAATAATAGAAAAAGCTGAAAAGAAGACACAACAGATAATCGAGGATGCTAAGTCTGGAACCTTGGCTTTGATTCCTGGAAAGAGTGTTGATGAAAGCAAGGAATTGAAAATTTCTCAGGCACTTAATGAAGTTAGATCTGAAGTTGGTAAGGTTGTGAAAGCCAATTTCCCTGCAGAAGGAAATGTTAGCAAAATGATTACTTCTGGAGCTGCGGGAAGTCTTCTTAATATCACCCAGATAGGATGTTGTGTGGGACAACAAATTTTGTGGAATAAGCGTATTGGATTTGGATATTCTGGAAGGACATTATCATTCTTCCAAAAAGGAGATATTGGAGCCGATGCAAGAGGATTTATCAAATCATCATATTCTGACGGACTTAATCCAAAAGAATTTTTCTTTGGCGCAATTACTGCAAGAGACGGATTAATGGATACTGCATTGAGAACTCCTAAATCTGGATATTTGTATAGAAGACTTGTAAGCGCATTGCAAGATTTAAGAGCAGAATATGACGGAACAGTTAGAGATGCATCAGGGAATATTATCCAGTTCCTTTATGGTGGAGATGGTGAAGATGTTGCAGGACTTCATCTTAATAAGAAAGTATCTCCTGGTGAATCTGTTGGAGTTATTACTGCACAAAGTTTTGGTGAGGCTTCTACTCAAATGGTACTTAATGTATTCCACTCTGCTGGAGTTGCTGAAATGCAGGTTACACTTGGACTGCCAAGACTTATAGAGATATTTGATGCTAGGAAGAAACCCTCTACACCCTTGATGGAATTATATCTTGATAAAGATTCCAATAATGAAAAGGATGCAAGAGTCATCGCAGAGAAAATCAAGGAAGTGAAATTAAAGGAAATTGCAAAAGAGATATCCATGGATTTCTCTGGAAAGAAACTTGAAATAGAAATTGATAGTAACGCATTGAAGGCTGTTCATGTTGGAATACAAAAAATAGCAGACAGACTTATTGAGAAAGGATTTGTTGTAAAGGTTAAGGATAACAATCTTCTTATAGTAAATCTTGGTGAGCTGAACTTTAGAGAGATGTATAAAATAAAAGAGAAAATGAAGGATACAATAATCTCTGGGCTTAAGAACATTTCTCAGGTTGTCGTAGCTAAAAGAGATTCAGATTATGTTATCCTGACTGCAGGAAGTAATCTTTCAGAAGTAATGGAAATTAAAGGGATAGACAGAAACAGAGTCTCTTCAAATGATATTCATGAGACTGCAGCTGTTCTTGGAATTGAGGCTGCCAGAGAAACAATCATGAACGAGATAAAAAAAGTTATTGAAAGTCAAGGTCTTGATATTAATATAAGGCATCTTGATCTTATTGCGGATGCAATGACATCTTTAGGAGTTGTTAAAGGAGTTACAAGAATGGGAATTGTTTCTGAGAAAACAAGTGTATTTGCAAGAGCTGCATTCGAAACACCTGACAAAGAATTTGTGAATGCTACTATACAGGGAAAGAAAGATGATTTAGCGTCGGTAATTGAGAATATAATGCTTAACCAACCTGTTCCAATTGGTACAGGACTTCCAGGATTGTTGGTTAAAGTGACTGGCCCTCTTGTAAAAAAGAAATAATATTCTCTAAGGTATATTGAGCCAGACATAAATTTATAAACTGTCTAAGGATAAATGTTTTATACAAAAAATGGTTGATGAGATTAAGAATTTTATTGAAGAGCACCAAATAATATTTGGTATAAAGGAATGTCTGAAAAAATCTGACTCTGTGAAAAAAGTGTTTATTGTGAATGATTGTAGAGAGGATGTAAGAAAATTGCTGAAAGCAAATAAAATTGAATTTGAGAATCTAGAGTTTTCTAAGGGAGATGTTTCAAGCAGGATGGGACTGCCCTTTCAATGTGAAGTTTTTGGTTTAAAAAAATAATATGACAACCACAATAAACATGCAGACTATGAGGTATATTAATCTCTTGAGGAGAGTTGCGAGAGTTAATACTACTGATTGTTTTGTCTATAATAACGTGATAATTTATGTTGTTTCTGCTGGTGAAATGAAGAGGGCTCTTGGTGAGCGTGGAAAGAATGTTAGAGAGTTGCAAGAGATTCTTGGTAAAAAAATAAAAATTGTCAGAGAAGCAAAGGATGTAACAGATATGCAAAGATTTATCCAAGATATTGTTGATCCTGTCAGTTTCAAATCTGTTGAGATAAGGAATGAAAATATTGTACTTACTGCTGGCGCTATAGCCAAGGCTGCACTGATTGGAAGAAATAAAAGAAGATTGATTGAGTTGAACAAAATCCTCGAAGACTATTTTGGAAAAGAATTGAAGATAATTTAAACTGCCTAAACTAAAAGTTTAAAAAGCAATTCTTCCACGAAGATTTATAAACACATTTGGTTAGAAACTTTACATGGGATTAAATAATGCAAGAAAACTTCAGAAGAATAGAAAGAAGTTTAGATGGAGCAATAAGCCTTACAAGGTGAGAATTCTTAAGCTTAGAGAGAAGTCTGATCCGTTCGGAAGATCTTGGCAGGCTAAAGGAATTGTTATAGAAAAATTTCAAAAAGAAGCAAAACAGCCAAACTCTGCTATGAGAAAATGTTGCAAGGTGCAGCTTATAAAAAATGGTATTCAAGTAGGAGCATTCATTCCAAGAAATCTTGCGCAGAAATTTGTTGATGAACATGATGAAGTCATTATTGAAAGAATTGGTGGAAAAATGGGACGTTCCAAGGGAGATATTCCTGGAATTAGATACCAAGTAATAAAAGTTAATGACCAACCATTACATTTACTAGTTAAAGGAAAGATAGAGAAGGGAAGAAGATAATGAAACTAAAAATATTTGGAATGTATGATGTTGAAGAGATTCAAGTGAGTGATGTTGCATTGAAGCCATATATCAATATTGATGACAGACTTCTTGTGAAATCTCATGGAAGAAATCTTGGAAAGTTTACAAGTGCAAGAGTCAATATCCTGGAGAGGCTTGCTAACCGAATCTCTGTTCCAGGACATGTAGGAAAGAAGCACAGGATAATTACAAGCTGGGCTTCAGGAAAATACAATACTAATATGAAAACAGTTGTTGAAGTGCTTAAGATCATTGAGAACAAGAAAAAAGACAATCCATTGCAAATTCTTGTGAAAGCTATTGAATCCTGTTCTCCAAGAGATGAGATTACTACAATTGAATATGGTGGAGCAAGATACCCTCAGGCTGTGGACGTTTCCCCTTCAAGAAGAGTTAATCTTGCAATAAGATGGCTTGTGCAGGGAGCATACCAAAAATCGTTTGGTAAGAAAAGAAAGATGGCTGAAACTCTTGCTAATGAGATAATACTAGCCTCTGAAGGAAATATGGAGAGCTATGCTATGCAGAAAAAAAATGAATCTGAGAAGCAAGCAGATGCAGCAAGATAATTCTCAAAAAAACAAATTTTCATTTCATAAACCATTTTTTTTAATTTCTTAGGCAAATCTTTTTAAACCTAAGTTGTTATCAGCTTTTACTTTCACAATTTAAGATAAAATGGCAACAGACGACAAAACAGAAAAAGTAAAGAAACTTATGACTCAACCTGAAAAAATTAGGAATATAGCTATAGCTGCGCATATTGACCATGGGAAAACAACATTCTCAGACAATCTTCTTGCAGGAGCTGGAATGATGTCAGAGGAACTTGCAGGAAAAGCAAGAGTACTTGATTTCCATGCAGATGAAATGGCAAGAGGAATAACAATTGATTCTGCAAGTGTTAGTATGGTTCATACTACTGACGGTGAAGATCACCTTATCAATCTTATTGATACTCCTGGGCATGTTGATTTCGGTGGAGATGTCACGAGGGCGATGAGGGCTGTTGATGGATGCATTGTTTTGGTATGTGCTTCTGAAGGAATTATGCCCCAGACAGAAACTGTTTTAAGACAAGCTCTTAAGGAAAGAGTTAGACCTGTTTTGTTCATAAATAAAGTTGATAGATTAATCAAAGAAGTAAAGTTAACTCCTGAAGAGATGCAGAAAAGATTTATCAATGTCATCGGTAAAGTGAATGATCTTATTGAAAAAATAGCAGAACCTGAATTTAAGGAAAAATTTAAGGTTAATGTTCAGGATGGAAGTGTCGCATTTGGAAGCGCTTACCATAAGTGGGCATTGTCTGTCCCATATATGCAGAAAAAGGGGTTAACATTCAAGAATATAATTGATGCTTATAATGATGGAGAAGATTCTTATAAAGCACTTTCCAAAAAAGCTCCATTGCATGAAGTTGTCCTGAATATGGTTAACAGACATCATCCCAATCCTACAGATGCTCAGGCATATAGAATTCCAAAAATCTGGCATGGGGATTCTGAAAGCGAAGTTGGGAAAGATTTAACTTCTTGCAATCCAGATGGAGAACCTGCATTTGTATGCACTAAGATTGTGGTAGATAAAAATGCTGGAGAAATAGCTACGGGAAGACTTTTTTCAGGAACATTGAGGCCTGGAGATGCAGTCTATATGAATCTTGCTAAAAGAAAGTTAAACCTACAACAAGTGTCTATCTATAAAGGTGCTCAAAGAATACAAGTTGATAAGGTTGTAGCAGGCAATATTGTTGGTCTTGTTGGATTGAAAGGTGTTTTTGCTGGTGAGACAGTCAGCACTAAACAGATTGAACCTTTTGAGGCAATCAAACATATTTTTGAACCAGTTGTTACAAAGAGCATTGAAGCTACCAAAGCAGCTGACCTTCCAAAACTTGTGGAGATATTGAGACAAGTGGGAAAGGAAGATCCTAGCATTCAGATTGAAATAAATGAGGAGACTGGAGAAAATCTTATTTCTGGAATGGGAGAACTACATTTAGAAATAATTGAAAATAGAATCAAAACAGAAAAGGGCCTTAATGTAAAAACTGGTGCACCTATTGTTGTGTATAGAGAAACCGTTTCTAAAGAAAGCCCAATTATGGAAGCAAGAACTCCTAATGGACACAATGTATTTCAATTTAGTATTGAATCTTTGGAAGATGAAGTTCATAAGAAGATAATTTCAGAAGAAATCCCAGAAGGAAGAATGAAGAAGAAATCTGAAGAAATCTGGAAGAAGCTTGAAGAAGGAGGAATGAGCTCTGATGAGGCAAGACAAGTAAGAGAAATATATAAAGGAAATATATTCGAGGATAGAACAAGAGGTATTGTGCTTCTTGGTGAAATTATAGATTCAATAATGGATGGATGGAAACTTGTTATTGATGGAGGTCCACTTGCAAAAGAACCTATGATGAAGACAAAGTTTATAATTCATGATGCAAAAATTCATACAGATCATATGCATAGGGGTCCTGCTCAGATATATCCTTCTGTAAGAAAAGGAATGTTTGAGACAATGCAAAAAGCGGGGGCTTCGTTGCTTGAACCTATACAAACACACCTTGTGGAAGCACCAGTAGACTTCATGGGGGCAATAACTGCACTAATATCTACAAAGAGAGGGGTTCTTGAAGATGTGCAACAGGATGAGGCTGGAATAAGCATAACTGCAAAGATGCCTGTAAGTGAAATGATTGGATGGAGTAATGATCTGAGAAGCAGGACGGAAGGAAGAGGAGTTTCTAGCTTAATTGACCAGAATTATCAAAAACTTCCTGGAGAGCTACAAGAGAATGCAATCAGAAAAATCAGAGAAAGAAAGGGATTGAAAGAAAACCAGTAAGTTTATGATTCACAATGGATTATCAACATTGATGAAAAATGTACCTGTTTAATTTTTTGAGGATTCTTTGATGGCAAATAGAATCCTAGACTAAGAATCTTTTTAAACGGTTAAGTTTATCCTTGATAAAATGGGAATAAAACCAAATAGAAGAACATATAGAGGGAAAACAGGTATTAAAGAACTGAGAAAAATTTCACCTTTGATTGGCAAAGCTACGGAATTTGTTTTGAAGGCAGAAGCATATAAGGGAATAGATTCTCGCAGATTTTTATCATGTATGGATGAGGCAATGCAGTTAAACTGGAGAATAGGACGAGAGGATTTGGCAGATGCGAATGCTAAAGCAATATTAAAAGTAAACCCAGATTATTCTCCGAAACATAGACCTGGCATTCAATCTCATCAATACGACGAATTATTATCCTTTTTTTATAGGATTGCTGAAAGAGAACTACAAATTAATCAATATTAATTAAAATTAAATAAATGAATGGATACTTGATTTTTGAGAAAGATTTATTAATATTAAATAACTTTAATTAATATTGAAAAGAGGTTGTAGATGGGAATAAAAACATTTAGCATTGATAATGAGACTTATGAAAGATTTAGAGAGTTCTGCAAAAAAGAGGGATATAGCATGAGCAAGAAAGTTGAGAATTTTATGAAAGGTGAAATGGAGAAGTTGCGCTCTGCAAAATCAGGAAAAAATCTGCAAGGGTTAAAATCATTTAGTAGCGAAAAGAAAGCAGCAACAGAACATAGTTTCAGCAGATATTGTTAAGTTTTCAAACTTGTGAGAGTTGAAAAATAATTATTTTGTCTGTTTGATTTTTCTTCCTTGTAATCTATTTCCTGAAGAAAAAATCGAAATTCTGGGCTTCTCGTTATAATTGAAGAAGGTAAGGAAATTCTATACGTGTCGTCGTTTTTGTGTGTTTCCGTGTAAGAATTGTTGGCAAAATTGATTCCAGCTAAACCTATAAGAGTAAATGAAATGAAATTTTGTTGTCTCGAAGATCGTCGCATCTTAATGTGTTAGGAAAATGGTTTTTAAATATGTTACTAAAACCTATTGTGTTTTTCATACAATTCTCTAACTATTGTTCTAACATTATGCCAAGAATCAGGTGCTAATTCAAAACAATAAACATCAAATCTGCGAGAAGGGATTTGGTTTAAAGACATTCTGTCATTTATACTCTTGCTTAAATCTGTAGAATCAATATCTCTAAAAAAATAATTGTCCACTAAATGTAGAACACGTACAGGCCACTCATCAAGCAAACAAACCTCCTTAGGCCGTACATAAAGTAATGGTTTTCCTGCACCAACTTGATGCAGGGGAAGTAAGTCAATGCAAGTATAATGATCCCATCTAAATGCTGTCTTTATCTTCGGAGGAATTTCAGATCTTTCTGGCTGAATAATTGGAGGTTCTAATACATTAGGTTTTATTTGTGTTGGCATTTATGTAACACCTCTATAATGAGCATTCATGGCTTGATCCCATTCTGAAAGCTTTTGTTCAATTTCTTTTATTCTTTTGTTGCATCTGGTTATATCTTTTGGCCTTTGCTGAATTTCGTATAGCATTTGTTTTCCATCTATACCTTCATCTGCGCGATTTTGATAATGGCTCCAATTTTTATAACTTTCCAACCTATCTCTCTCTTTCTGAAGACCTTTTTGTAAATCTTCATACCATGCTTGTTCTAATTTTTGAGCGCTAGAAGGATCAAATGCCCTTAAACAGTTATCATCAATACCTCCAAGACGATTATCCAAACATATAAGGCCATATTGTGGAGGCAAGCCAATATCAAAACTAGATAAAAATATTTCTGCAACACATCCTTGATAAAAAGGCGTAGTTGCTGTTAAAGCAAGAAAGGCAGTTAGTTGCTGCTCTAATACGCTTGGCTCTTTTCCTCTTTTTGTTTGCACACCTGAGACCATTATGTCAATAAACGTACTATATCCTTCTCTTACTATATTCCCTCTTCTTTCTTTCATTATTTCAATAAGGTTGTCCCGTTCTGTAATGATTCTGCCCTTTTGCTCCGGAGGTATTGTCATTTTATTTCTCCCGGTTTTTCATTTACACCAAATTGACCTCTAACTAAATCGTAAGTCATCTTTTGGGGTGTTCCAAGAAGGGGGGCTACAAATGTTAGAAAAGCTGCAGCGTCTTTTAATTTGCCCCAATCGATTTGCCTGAAGGACTCAATCGTAGGAGTAAGATCTAAATCTCTGACGCTTTCTATTGCCCCTTCTAACATGGACCCTCCCATCAAATATAAAGCATATAATGGAGTCTGTCCGGTTGCAAAAGCAGCCACATCTGCACAATATTTTCTAACCACCTTGCCTTTTTCTGTTGCCCCAACAAGATTTCTTACCCAATCATTATAGATTCCGTAGGGTCTGCCTGTGAGAGAGTTGCCAATAGCAGCTGCTCCTCTAGTAGCCCATGCTTCCGACCAATCTAGTCCAGCTGCATATCTCTCATTTAATATGTATATTAAGGAGAAAAGATTCATCGCTATTCCATCTACACCAAACTTGTAAACTGAATTATTCGTCAATACCCCTGTCGCTTTTTCTCCCATAACCCCCTCTAAACCATTTATTATTCTGAATTTCCTTGGATATTTTTCTGATTCTTCTGTCATTTAACCTCCGCATCTCCTGTTACCAGATTTATAATCGCGTTCGATTCTCTTCGCTACATATTCACTGCTTGCTCGTGGATTATTTTCTACTGCTCTTCTTATAGCTTCATCAGATACTCTTCGATGCCCCTTCCTGTCAAGTTCTTGCCCGACCAAGATTTCTCTTGTACGCTTCCAATGATCTACTCCTCCCCCCATTATCTTGAAACCTCCTGGGAAATGACTAAGTTCTCCAATTCATTCAAGGCTGCCAAACTTACAGACTTCGTTTTTTCAGATAACTTGCGTTCATAGGCTCCCGCGATCTTATTGTAGAATAGTTCTAATTGATTATGGGACATTTCATGCCATCCGAATAGCCATTTGCTATCCTTAAACAATGCAATTCGGTAACTTGGCACACCGCTCCCGCGACAAGTATCATCTGCGATTAGATTATATCCTCCTCCAAAATCGATTCTATAAGAATTATGTCTAATGGGATTATGAGTTTGACATTCCCATTTATCAATTGGAACTATCTCAGCAAGTTCATTAAGTCTTTGCAAAGTTATATTATCTTCTGCCTTATTTTCTTCTTTCATATTAGAGTACCGGTAATCAAATAAATAAAAATTATGCTGAGAAATTTTAATAAAAATGGTTAAATTTAAATATTTATAGATAATAGTTAAAATATGACTGAGAAATTAGATCTTTATGATAAAAAACTTCTTTATGAGTTAGATAAAGATTCCTCGCAAAGTGTGACTGCCTTGGCAAAGAAATTGCGAAGATCAAAGCAATTTATTCTCTATAGGATGAAGAAATTGGAGGAATCTGGAATAATAACTGGATATCATGCTATAATTGATATGTCAAAGCTTGGATATTTTACATTTAGAGTTTATTTTAAGTTCCAGCAGACAACACAATCAGAAGGCGAAGAATTTGTTCAACATGTGCGTGAGAGACTGAAGCAGGTCTGGACAATAACCTCCATGCATGGAAAATGGGATTATGCGTTATTTCTTGGAGTTAGAACAATCGAGGAATTCCATAAAATCTGGGATGATATCATGCTTCAGCATAAAGAAAAGATAAAATCATATAATGTTGCAGTCTATGCGCCAGTATATAATTTCAATAGAAAATTTTTTCTTGATAGGGTTGCTACTGGTGAAAGCATCGAAAGAATATACGGGTCTGGAGAGAAAGAAAATATTGATGAAAAAGAACTAAGATTGATCGAGGCTTACGCAAATAATGTGCGCTTATCCTCATTAGAACTATCTAGTAAGGCCAAGATGTCTCCCGAAACAATAAGGAAGAAGATAAAAGAACTTCAGAAAAGGAAAGTTATTGTAGGATATAAAATAGGGTTGAATCTTGAGAAGATAGGCTATGTTTCTTACAGGGTTGATTTGCATCTTATTTCTACAAAGAAAAACAAGGAATTATTTGAGTTCTGCAGACATCATAAGAATATCTATCAGGTAAACAAAAGTATTGGCGGAGCAGATTTTGAAATAGAGGCGGTTGTGAAAGATTTTCTGCATTTGATAGAGCTAATAAATGAGATAAAAAACAAATTCAAAGATGTTGTCAATGATATTGATTACTTTGGGTTCTCAACGTTCCATATATTGCAATTCATTCCGGATTAATCATCTATTTATCGAGTAGCCTATAGGAAAATAATGCTATTTTGGCATGAAAAAAATATTGAAAATTAGAAAATATTGCATGTTATAAAAAAATAAATTAGACTGCAAGAAATTTTTTCGTCGATAAAAAACAAATTGAAATATGAAGAATATTTTTCGTCTGTATAAATTTTTTGAACGAAAAGTTTAAAAACCTTAAAAATTACACACATTTACTAAACATAAAAATGGCAAGAGAAAAACCAATAATCAATGTTGCTTTTGTAGGTCATGTTGACCATGGAAAATCCACAACTATAGGTAGGCTTATGTTTGATTCTGGATCATTGCCTGCTCAAGCTTTAGAGAAACTTAAGATTTTAGCACAAGAGCATGGAAAGGTTGGATTTGAATTTGCATATGTTATGGATAAATTTAAGGAAGAGAGAGAAAGAGGAGTTACAATTGATCTTTCATACCAGAAAGTTATTACACCTAAGAGAGAAGTTACTATCATTGATGCTCCTGGACACAAAGATTTTGTAAAAAACATGATTACTGGAGCTTCACAGGCAGATGCTGCTTTCTTAACAGTTGCTGCTAAGGAAGGTGTACAGCCACAGACAAAAGAGCATGCATGGCTTTTGAGGACGATGGGTGTTAAGAATATTTGTGTTTTGATAAATAAGATGGATACTGTTGATTATAAGGAAGATGCGTATAACAAGGTAAAGGAAGATGTTTCAGCAGTTATCAAGCAAGCAAGATATAATCCTGCTGAAGTCACATTCATAGCTGCATCTGGTTTTAAGGGAGATAATGTTTACAATAAATCAACCAATATGCCCTGGTATAAAGGACCAACTGTATTTGAACAGCTTGATTTGTTCCCAGAGCCAGAAAAGCCAAATAATCTCCCATTAAGAATGCCATTGCAAGATGTTTATGATATCACAGGTATTGGAACTGTTCCTGTTGGAAAGATTGAGACTGGAGTAATGAAAATTGGACAGAAAGTTATTGTATTGCCTGGAAGATCTGGAACAGGTGTAAGTGGAGAAGTAAGAACTATTGAGATGCATCATGAACAGATGCAAAATGCTGAATCTGGAGACAATGTTGGAATTAATATTCGTGGTGTTGGAAAGAAAGATGTTGCAAGAGGAGATGTAGTCTGTGATGCAGCAAGTCCAGCAACAATTGCTGAAGAATTTGTGGCACAAATTGCAGTTATCTCACACCCAACAGTTATTGCAAAAGGATATACCCCAGTATTCCATGTTCATACTGCGCAGGTGCCATGTCAATTTATTGAACTTATAGAGAAAACAGGACCTGATGGAGTGAAAGCTGACAAGCCAGATTTCTTGAAGAACGGAGATGTTGCTAAAGTAAGATTGAAACCTATAGGAAACTTGGTTTTGGAAACACAAGCAGCTAATCCACATATGTCTGGGTTTGCAATCAGGGATGCTGGAGCGACAGTTGCTGCAGGTGTATGTATTGAGATAACTCCTAAGAAGCTTTAATTTCTTCTATTGTCGTTTTCTAAAGATAAAGATATTTAAACTTAGATTATTGGGTTTTTCTAATGACTTATCAAACTGCTGAAAGAGTTATTGATGTTTATAATCTTGGAAGATTTACTAGTGAATTCAATGGTAGTGGTTCCTGAGGAAAGAGTTGAACTGAGAAATGTCACTTTGGAAGAAAATCCTGGCAGAAACTTCAAAACAAAGTACCTTATGATTCCAATGTCCGATGAAGGAGAACACGTAGGATATATATTTATCAGAAGAAACTATTTAGATGATTCTGATGAACCTTCTGGAAGGCACACCTTATGCCTAACTCTAAAAAGAAGAATTGAAACAGTTGATGGGAGGGTTGTTCCCTTGTCGAGGATTAAACTGTCTCAAGTTATGGGATATTGGGATACTGAGTCTAAGATTGAGAGAAGAGACCATGTCAGACCTATCCAAACACAAATCAGACCATTCAATAGAATTGGATGGGTCAAGGCAGATTTATCTGATTTAATACCTACTGAATGGTTTGTTGATCAATTCTAACAATAGTTCACAATAAAGATTAAAAAGCTGAGTTCATGAGAGAGAAGATGCATCGCGTGAATAAGCCAATAAAAGAGAGGTCACCTAGTGAAATTGAATCTGAACTGAAGGATAAGGGTGAATTTGTACAGATGAGTTACTTACAGAGGGCGTTAGATTCTGGACTTGATTTTGAGACAAAAAAATATGTTCTAATTAGGCTTTCTAAGATATATGAGAATAAGGGCATGTATTCTGAAGCTGCAAAGTGCATAAGAAATGCTGCGGATATCAATACAACATTTAGGGGACAGATAACAGATTATATGAAAGCTGTTGAATTATATGTGAGGGCAGATATGCATCATGAAGCGGATAGAATATTCTCGCAGGCGCTGGCTTTGGGAAATGGAAAAGAGAAAATGCAAATGAAAACAGCACTTAAGGATTATTATCTCACCAATGCGAGAAGATATATGAATTCTGACAAGAGAAACTATGCTAAAAGGGTTTTTGAAAAAACTCTTACTCTTGATCTTGAACCTGGAGAAAGAAGGGAAGTGCAACAAACACTTCTTGATTTATATCAAAAACTTGGAAACATAAAAGAATATTATCAACTTAAGCAGAAAATCTCCGGATCTTAATTCTAAATTATGAATTTCTGTTTTTGCATAATTTTTGTTTTACAAAAAAAAATAAAGAAAAAATAAAGCTGAATATCTATTGCCTGGAATCAATCTGGCTCGAATCCGTCGAGATCCCCGCAAAGTTCTTCGAAATCCGCAGGCTCGAATGACTCGTCCGCAGGCTCAACTTCGTCGTGCATGTTGTCAGTCACCATCTTTTTTTACATGCGTATTGGTGTGTTATCTTTTATAAATGTTTTGTCGTCTATTATTGTATAAATATTGAGCAGCAAAGATATTTAAAGAACAATTATCTTTTACATATGCTCTTTTTCTTTTTTGAGTTAAGATATAGCTTTCTGTCAAGTTCATTGACATAATAAAATATTTCTAACGAGGATATATTTGTGTTATTTGCACCCTCTGTCTATTATTGACTTTTTCTTCTTTTAAATTATATAGCGCAAAGAAAAATCTAAGTGCATGAGGAGATATGTTTCATTGTTACACACACAAAAATCTGGAAAGATTTAAATACCCCTCTTGTAAGTATTAGGTTATCATATCACGAAGGAATTATATTCACTTCAAGTTCACACTCACTTGGACATTTGTTTGAGTCCGGTTGGAAAAGTAAGTAGACAGTAGTTGAGAATTCTTTCTAAGTGACAGTATATTAAAATGGCAAAAGTAAGTCCAGTTTCGATAAAGTATATGATTTATGCTAGCTTTGCTGCTGAAGGTCCCCTTGAGAAGCCGGATGTTATTGGAGCGATATTTGGACAAACAGAAGGACTTCTTGGAAATGAACTTGAAATGAGGGAGCTCCAGAAAGAAGGAAAAATTGGTAGAATAGAGGTTGACTTGAATATTGTTGATGGAAGAACAGTTGGAGAGATAAGGGTTCCAAGTGCTCTCGATAAATCTGAGACGACAATCATTGCTGCAACCCTTGAAACAATTGATAGAATAGGGCCTACTGAAGCTAAGATTGAGATTATAAAAATTGACGATGTTAGAGGAAGCAAGAGAGATTATATAATTGATAGGGCTAGAAAGCTTCTTGAAGGACTTGATAATGGGGGGAATATGAGAATGTCCAAAACGTTACAAGAAGAATCAAGGGTAGCAAGAATACAGGAATATGGGGAAGAGAAACTGCCTGCAGGAGACATTTCTGGAGATGAAATAATAGTTGTTGAGGGTCGTGCAGATGTTGTTAACCTTCTAAAAAATAGAATCAATAATGTCATTGGAATGAATGGGGCAAAACTCCCTAGAGAAATTGCTCAACTTGGGAAGGAAAAGGAAATAACTCTATTTGTTGATGGAGACAGGGGAGGAAAACTTATTGCATCTAACGTGATAAACAATGCGAGGATTGTTTATGTTGCAACAGCTCCTGATGGAAAAGAAGTAGAAGAGTTAGCTGGAAAAGAAATTTTGATTAGCCTTCGAAAAAAAATTCCTGTAGATGAATATCAAAGAAAAGTAAGGAGATTTGGAGATAATACTCCAGTTCAAGAGATAAATGAAAGCGACAATACTCCTGAATTTGAAGGGGATGTAAAAAAAGAGCTTAGGATAAAATATCAAAGTGTGAAGGATGAAAGAAAGGCAATTTTCCTTGACAAAGGCCTTAATGAGATTAAGAAAATTCCATCATCAAGCGCTGCAGGGGCATTAACAAGAGCAAAGAAAAATGTATTTGCTGTACTGGTTGATGGACAGGCCACATCTTCATTGATTAAAACGTGTGATGAAAGGGAAGTATCTTACCTTGGAGCAAAAAACTTTGCTTATGTCCAAGGCGCAAAGGTTGAATTGATAAGCCTATAATTCTAAAAAGTTAGCTTTAAATAATAAATAATCCTAATAATAGTGCATGAATAAGCAAAGAGGGTTGATAATAATCTCGTTGATAATCGTAGTAATTCTTGCACTTTTGCTCAATTCTTTTTTTGGACATGGCAAAAAATGTGCTGAACAAGAATGCTTTGATTCATTGATGTCTCAATGCAATTATGGAAGTTATATTAATGAGGAAGAACAAGCATCGTGGAAATATGAAATACAGGGAAAAAATGGGGAAGAATGCGTTGTAAAAGTCACATTATTACAAGCCAAAGAGGGAGACCTTGAGTTGAGAGATTTTGAGAGGCACTCAATGGACTGTTCGTTTGAATTTGGAAAAGTTGCTCAACCGGAGGAAGATCTTTCGGCTTGTCATGGCAGATTAAAAGAAGACTTACAAGAATTATTAATCAAGAAACTTCATTCTTATATATTAGAGAACTTGGATCAGATTAGAGAAGAACTTCTAAACTGATTATTGAGCGTTTGTTTTATAAAGATTTAATCTCTGTTTAAAATTATGAAAATGAAGATTGGGCCTGCAGGATTAGGGCCAGTTAAAGAGGCACTTGAAAGATTAGAAGATTATCATGCTTTGGGCTTTAGGGCTTGTGAAATAGCTTTTACTTATGGCGTGTATATAAAGAAAAAAGAAGATGCTGACCTAATAGGGAAAAAAGCTAGAGAACTTGAGATAGACTTGAGTATACATGCTCCTTACTGGTTAAACCTCAATTCTTCTGAAAAGGAAAAAATAGATTCATCTATAGAACGCATTCTAAATTGCTGTGAAGTTGGGGAGTGGCTTGGAGCTAAAACGGTAGTGTTTCATGCAGGGTATTATGGAAAGAACAAAGATGAGGCATATGGGGTAATAAGAGATGGAGTAATTAAAATAATGGAAGAAATAAAAAAAAGAAATTGGAATATCAAAATTGCTCCTGAGACTATGGGCAAAGTCAATGTATTTGGAAGTGTAGAAGAGATATCAAATCTGGTAAACGATACAGGCTGTTCTTTCTGTATTGATTTTGCACATATATTGGCTAGGGAAAAAAATGTTGATTATGAAAAGATAAAAAAATTATTTCCAAATAAGAAATGGCATTGCCATTTTTCAGGTATTGTTTATGGTGAGAAAGGAGAGAAACATCATAAAACTACTGAAGGAAAAGAATGGAAAGAACTATTTTCTAATTTGCCAAAAGATAGAGATATTATAATTGTCAATGAATCCCCAACCATGATAGATGATTGTGTAGAAGGCATAAAGATTGCTAAATCAATCAGGCTCTGATGCTGATTTACTCATTGATTTGATCTTGTCTATTTTTCTGAGCCTTTCCCTAGCTTCTTCAGGATTTACCTTGCAAACATTCAAGATGTTTAAGATTTTTTGAAGCAATTCGTCATAACTTTCCCTCTTATGGGTCTTAAGTTTGTCTAATCTAGACTTTGTTTTTTTTGCCAATTTTATTGTGGTTATATCAGACATTGTGATAGTATAATCAAGTATACCTATTTAATTATTTCGTTACTATAGAATTACTCATTTTTGTCATTACCATAAAGTTTATAAAGGAGTTCGGAGTTTCAATATTAATTAAATATGGACACGACAAAAATGAAAACAAAAAACTTTTTGGTTTTACTTGTTGCAGTTTTTGCACTAGCAATTCTTGCGGTTTCAAATGCAAGCGCAGCTAACTTTGATAGAATTGGTATCAATGAGCAATTAGAAACTGATGACAATAGAATTACTCAGGTATTTGCTGGGGAGACTATCAAAGTCAGTACAGTTGTTACAATGGGTGCTGATGAGCAAATTTGGAACGCTAGAATCACTGCGAGACTTATAGGTCAGAGCGGAACTCTTGTTGAGTCAAAGGAATTTGTTGCCGTAAAAGGCAAAACATATTCTCAGACTTTATTCTTGAAAGTGCCTTTCGACCTCGATCCAAGCCAACAGAGATTTACATTGTTGGTTACAATTGAAGGTACTGACGCAGGAGAAGCAGGAAGAAAAGAAATAAGTCTAGTTGTACAGAGAGAATCTTATCAATTAGAAGTATTGGCTTTTGATGCTATGAATGAAGTCAAAGCAGGAGAAAATCTTGCATTGGATGTCGTCCTTCAGAATAGGGGATACCTAAAAGCAGAAAATGCCTATTTGAGAGCTACAATACCAGAGCTCGGAATAAGCAAAACTGTATTTTATGGAGACCTTTATCCGACGGATAAATCTGGAGACAATGAGGAAGACGCTGTGGAAAGAAGAATGTTCTTGAGCATTCCTTCAAATGCCGCAGAAGGTCTTTACACATTGGAACTAGAAGCATTCAATGATGACTCTTCTACTCTAACGAGTAAGAAGATATTTGTGACTAGTGCAGCTGAAGACAGCAGAGTCGTATCCTCTAGCAGCAGCAAAACATTTGCCGTTGGTGAAGAGACAATCTACACAATGACACTTGTAAATGCTGGAAACAGCATTAAGATCTATGATCTTGTTGTTGATTCTGATAGTGGATTAAATGTCGAATTGGATGAAAGCGTTGTAGCTGTTCCTGCAGGTTCAAGCCGAACTGTGCAGATGAGAGTTACTGCTTCTGAAAATGGAAGACAAGACTTTACAGTCAACATAAGATCTGATAATCAGATTGTTGATAGTGCTGAATTCACAGCAAACGTGGAAGGTACAAGGAATATCGCAGGTAATGCTGCTGTTTTATTGACAGTAGTACTTGCAGTAGTATTTCTAGTTCTTCTTATAGTGCTGATTGTGCTTTTAACAAGAAAACCTGAAAAAACCGAAAATTTCGGTGAAAGCTACTACTAGATTTATTTTTTATTTTTTATTTCTCTTTTTATTTTTTTTATACTTAATTGAAAATCTATATCTTAAGACCTAAGATTTTTGATATTCCATCATGCATGCTTACCCCATAGAGGATATTTGAATCCATGATTAGAGCATCATTATGTGTGACTACAATATATTGTCCGTTTGTCATGTATTTTCTCAAAAGGGCAGAAAGTCTTTCTGAGTTTCTTTTATCAAGTGCTGCATCTATTTCATCTAATACATAAAAATGATATGGTCTGTATTCTTGGATGGCAAATAGCAATGAGATGGCAATGAGGGTTTGTTCTCCACCTGAAAGAGAAGTGACATCAAAATATTTTGTTTTTGCAAGTTTTACAACGATGTTTACTCCACCATCAAATATGTTTTCCTTGTCTTCAAGCTCAAGGAATGCTTGGCCTTTTGTAGAAAGCTTGGAAAAATTAGTGCTAAACAATTCATTCAGTCCCTTGAAGGTCTTCATAAAGGTCTTTTTCTTCTTATTGTCTATTTCCTCTATTATCTTTAAGATTTGAGATTTCTCGCTTTCAAGCACCTGTACCTTTTCATATATTTTATCATATTCTTCCTTCACATTTTCATATACCTCTAGAGCCCTCATGTTTATTGGACCTATTGATCTGAATGCCTCTTGCGCTTTTTTGAGCCTATCCTCTAAGAATTCCATGTTACCTTTTATGATTTCAATTCCTGAAAATTCGCCTATCTCCATTTCTAGGGCTTCTTTTTCAGCAGAAAGTCGTGCATTTCCAATATTAAGGAAATTAATTTGATCTTCTATCTGGCGTATTTCATTCTGCAGGTTTGAGAGCTCGTAACTTTTATCTTGCACAAATTCTTGTAATTTGTCTCTTTGAGCAAACATCTGCTTGAATTTTTCACTTAACTCTTTATCTTCAATCTCTTTTTTCTCAAGAATTTCTGCCTTGTTTTCAATTGTCTCATATATCTCCCTGATATCTTCATCTATTTCTGAAAGATCTCGCTTGCTGAGTTTTACCACCTCAGTTATCTTCTCAAGCTCTCTTTCCTTGAACATTAAAGTTCTATCTAGATCTTCTTCTGTGCGTGATGATATTTCTTCTATTTCCATTATTTTAGAAGAGTATTTTTCATCTATTCTTGATGTATCTGATGTCTGTGCTTGTAAGGAATCCCGCCTTGATGTAATAACTTTTATATCTTGTTTTAACTGACCCTCTTGTTCTAGGAGTGCTTTTATTTGTGATTTTTTATCTGAAATAATATTGTGAGTTATCATCTCTGAATCAATCTTTGAGATTTTTGAATTTAATGAGGCCAGTTCTGATTGCAAGGCATTTCTTTTTTCTATAGTATTTGTCAAGGCATTGGCGCAATCATCAAGAATTTTTTTTGCTTCTGAAATTTTTGTTTCTGAATCTGTATGCACATGAGATCTGTGTGATTCAGTCATTTTATTTTGGCAAAGAGGGCAGATATCTATTCCTTCTATTTGAAATTTCATCTTTTCTGCATGTAAAATTGTTGTTTCGGCAGAGGAAATCTGCTTGCTTAATGAAAGTTCTTTTTCTGAAAGGAGAGTTATTTCTGAAGTTATCTTTGAAATTTGGGACTTTAATTTTGAAAGCTCTTTTTTGCATAATTCTATATTCTCAAAGTTAAGCTCTCCAGATATTTCTTCAATTCTTTTGATTATAGAATCTGATTGAGAAGCTATTCCAGCAAGATGATTTTCTTTGTCCTTTATTCTTTCTTTTATTGATGAAAGTTCTGTTTTCAAAGAGTATATTTTTTTCTTCTCTTCTTCTAATTCTTGTAACTCCTTCTTTTTCTTTTGAAGCTCGTTTTGCTTCTGGGCAACAAGAGGAGATTCTTTTCTTAGCTCTTCTATTTCCATTTTATTTTCTGGAATGGATTTTTCCATCTCTTGAATTCTTCTTTCTATTTCATCTCTCCTGTTCTCGTAGCTTTCTTTTCTTACCCTGAGTCCCTCAGTTTCTGCCTTTAGATTTGATATTTGTGTTCTGAGGGATTCCTGCTCAACTCCGGTAGAACGTTGGACATGCTTTGTTATTCTAGTTATCTCTTCCTGATTCTTTTCTATCTCTTCCTGCATCTTTTCAGAAATAGATTTTTTCTTGTCTTTTTGCGCTATTTTTTCTTCTATTGATTTTTTTGTTGATTGGACTTCCTTATCTTTGTCTTGTATTTTTCTGCTTAAAATTGAGACCTTACATCTGGATATTGTTGTTTCGAACTCCTTATATCTAAGGGCTTGAGCCCTTTCTTTTTCGAGATTTCTCATAAAGGATGTGCGTTCTCTCAAGATTGTAGAGATTTCCTTAAGTCTTTGATCTGTTTTCTCTAGTTCCTTGAGGGATTTCTCTTTCCTCATTTCATAAATTGAAATCCCTGCGACCTCTTCTATTATCTTACGTCTTTCTTCTGGGTGTGTTTTTACTATAGATTGTATCTGTCCTTGCAGAACAAGATTATATCCATAAGGGTCTATCCCTGCATGAGCGAGAATCTCCATTATCTCTCCTCTTGTTCTTGTTTCGTCATTGAGTTTGTATATGCTTTGTCCGTTATGTCTAACAATTCTTTTTAATGATACTTCTGGGTGTTCCATGTTAAATGTATTATTTGCATTATCAAATACTATTTCCACGGAGGCTTCTTTTGCAGGTTTAGCATATTTGCTTCCCATAAAAAGTAGGTTTTTTGCTTTTGCGGCCCTCATGGATTTTATGGAAAGGCGACCGAGAACAAAACAAAGAGCATCTGAGATGTTGCTTTTGCCAGAACCGTTTGGTCCTACAATTACGTTAATTCCAGTATCGAAGTTTATCTCAGTCTTAGGAGCGAATGATTTGAATCCTTGTATCACTAACTTCTTTATGTGAGTCATGAAAGATTATTGTCAAGGGGATATATAAAAGTATTTTTGAACTATTTCTTCTTGCCTATTCCCTCAACATGTATGGTTTGAGTTGGGAAGGCGAACTCTATTTTTTCTTTTTCAAAAGCTTCCTTTATCTTGAAGTTGATTTCCTGTTGGACATCCATATACTCAGCATAATCTGGAGAAGTAACATAATAAACGACTTCATAGTTAAGGCTGAAATCTCCATACTTGTGAAAATGTGACCTGTCAAAACGAGCATTCTTTGTGCTGTTTACCGCTTTTTCTACAATCTGATTTATTTTTTTCATTTTTGCTAGAGGAGTATCATATGTAACTCCGAAGGTGAATGCAATCCTTCTTTCTTTCATGCGCTGATAATTATTGACTCTGGAATTTGTCAGCTCTGTGTTTGACATTATAAGCTCTTGGCCTTGTAATGTTTGAATTCTGGTGGTCTTTATTCCGATATTCTTTACAGTTCCCAGGTCATCTCCCACAATTATGAAATCTCCTTCCTTGAAAGGTTTATCAAAATAAATAGCGAATGCTGCGAATAAGTCGGAGAGAACAGATTGAAGAGCTATTGCTATAGCTATACCTCCAACCCCTAAGGATGCTACAAGAGGAGTTATCTCAATGCCTAAGTTAGCGAGAACCATAAGAAGGCCTACTGCATAAATGGCTATCTTGAATATTATCCCAAAGGTCTTCAGCATTGAGGTGTTTGCTACATTATCTGCTGCCTTCCTTTTCTCAACTTGCTTATTTGTGAAATGATCTACAATACGAGACAGACCTTGTGCTGCATAAAATGCTATGAAGATTATCAATAGGTAATACAAGAATTTATCAAGCAACTCTGGAAGTATAATAAAACGAGTTGCTATGTAAAATGAGATATATGCATAGAACTGCCAGTTTATCGCGCTGAAGAAATCAAAGACAACATCGTCCCAAGTGAATTTTGTTTTTCTAGCTGCTTTTTTGAAGATTACTATTATATATCTGTCGAAGATCTTTAATATTATGAATGATCCTATGAGTATTAGAATTGCTATGAAGTAAGTTTTTCCAGTATTGCTCCAAAGCACAAATGATTCTAGGTTTTCTAAAAACGGCATTTGATTTCCTCCTCTTAAAAAGAAAAAACCAGGTTATATATAGGTTTTGTTAAAATAAGGTTTTTTGCTTATTGTCTGGGAAGATATTTTTCCAGGTTGCCCAAGTTTTTCTGAATAAACCAGAATTTTCAAGCTCATTGCCCCTTTCTCTGAGAAAAAGTTTAGTCAGTGGATCTGAGGGATATCCAGAGCCGAAATTTCCAAATTCTTTTTTCAATCTTGAGACTTCTTCCTCTCTCCTGACCTTAGCAAGAATAGATGCTGCTGAAACGGATGGGTGATTAGCATCTGCCTTGTGTTCGCAAGAAATTTTTAGGTTGTCTAAATAATCTATGAACCTTTCTAAGGTTCTTTGCCAGACTTGAGTGTTTACGGAAGGGCAATCAACTATGACTTTTATTTTATCTTTTTTATTGTTTAGAGAATTTATTATTTCTGCCGCTTTTTTTGCTTCTAATGTATTAAGATTTGTTCCAGAATTTATTGAGTTATCTATTTCCTCTGGAGAGGATTGAACAACTTTTGAAGATATAGAATTTTTTAGAATTTCTTTAGAAATTGCAACTCTTGATGAATGTGCTAATAACTTAGAATCTTTTGCTCCTAATGTTTTTAGTCTTTTTTCTTGTTCTGTTGTAACAAGAACTCCTGCAAGAATCATTGGTCCAATTAAAGGTCCCCTACCTGCATCATCAATTCCTAAAATATACATTTATGATAAAAAATTGTTATATATAAAAGGTTATTGGAATAGATTCTTTATTAATTGAATTCAGTATTCTCCTTCCACGTTACGGAAATTGCACATTTTTAAAATAACCCAAAAAATTATAGTTATGCTGATTTGAGCATTTCTCCATTTCTGATTTTTATTTCTTTTACCTTCAAGTTTTTATCTATATGAAATGCTGAGAAAGTTATGTCGTATCCTTGATGGGGGAAATCTCTAATTTTGATTTTCATTTTTTTACTGCTATATGTTAAAGTTTTTGAAGGCCTTTTGATTGTTGAATAGGTTTTTCTTTCAATTCTTACCAAGATTTCTATCCATTCGTTTAGGCCTGCTATGTTCATTTCGTCTTTTATGAAATTGAGATCATCCTTAGAAAGACTATTTTGCTCTTTTCTTAAGAGATCTCTGTTGGAGCGACCAATAACGTGAGTATGGAATCCTCCCACTAGTTTGCTCTTAAGGTATTTGTTCCTCCTTATTACCTCATCAAGTCTTCTGAGGCGTTTTATTGCTTCGTCGTTACCATAAGAAACTGATGTTGGGAGCCTTTTTGCAGTCACAAACTCATATACATTAGTTATCCTTAATGTATCAGAATGACGTTTTCCGTATATTTCCCCCATCACTTCACGAGGCCAAGATTCTATTGCTGCTCTTATAAGTGAATAATAGTGAGATTCTCCTAGTTTGATTAATGATATTATGGCCATGCGAAGAGGGTTGTTTAAAATCATTTAAAAGGTTATGCTGTAATCGTGGCAGAATGAAAAGAGATTTTGACAAGATTTTTTAGGCACTATTTTAGGCACTACTTTCAGTAAAAAATTCTTGATTAGTCTTTTTTCTTAATTTCTTCTCCTGAAACTTCACTTAATCTAGGAATTACCATGCTTTCTAATCCTAATCTCAATCCCGAAGGAATTGTTTTCTCTCCAGAAGCATTGCGAATTGAAGGAATTATCCTCATAAATATTTTAGCATTTCTTGCAGAGTGAATATTGTCTATAATTTCAGAGATTGTTCCAGATACATATATCTGATAAACATGTTCTCCTTTTGTATTTTTTATAGGATTAACACCTAACCCATAAATAGTTGGGGAGTCACCATTGAATTTTCTTTGAACATGATAAACATCTCCAGTTTGTCTATCTTCATACTCCCAGATTCCTGGAAAGGAAGTTTTTTTCCAGCTTTCACGTTTTCTCATGATAAAATTTACCATTATAAGATTTGAGTAGCGGGGGCGGGATTTGAACCACGCGACCTCCGGGTTATGGGCCCGACGAGCACTCCAGACTGCTCCACCCCGCTATATAATTAAGACAATGAGAGGACTTTTAAATGTTATCTTACTCGTGGAATTATGATTAGGGGTGCTAAAATTGAGGACTTTGATGAGATTTATAGATTACATGAAATGCTTGTAAAAAAATTAAGTACTCTTGAGCCTGATAGATTTTTATTGAAAGATAATGAGAAAGTTAGTTTTACAGAAAGATTCAACAAATATCTAAAAGAGAGTAATAGAAAGATGATCGTTTATGAATTAGATGGAGAAATTATAGGGTTTGGGGCATGCAAGATTTTGAAAAGTGTTAATTTCTCAAGATTTGAAGAACATGGAGAGATAACTGAAATTTCTGTTAAGGAAGAGATGCAAAACAGGGGTATTGGAAGGGAAATAATGAAAGAGTTAGAATCATTCTTGAAGGATAATGGTATTAGTGAAATAGTATTTCTTGTAGAATCTAGCAACCACCAGAGCCTTGCTACATGGGAAAAGATGAATTATAAAAAGGAAACTTTCGTATTTAAGAAGATGCTAAAATGAGTGGACCAGGAGAAGGAAAGATACATTTGGGAAAGGCTGATGTTTACATTCATGTTAAGGGAAAATCTGGAGCAAGTGTTACACATATAGACATTGAACTTGACAAATTAAATGATATAATTAACCCTGGGGAAAATACATATGTTGGAGGAAAGAAGGGCGGAGTATTTTTAGGATTGAAAAGGGATATGATACAAAGAATTGAAAATTCTTTGTCCAGTAAACTTACAAAAACTGGAAAAAAGTTTCCTGTTGAAAGAGCTGAGAAGGAGACTAAAATAAAATGAGAGATGGATATGAAATAATAGAACAAGAGAGAAAATCAAATCGTAGAACTTACATTTCTACTCAAGCTATTGTTGGAGGATTTTTAATATCTGTTGGAGGAGTCTTTGGATCTGGAACTTATGTGCCAACTGGCGAAGGATACTCCCCTATGCAAATATTGGCCGCACAAAGATTAGAAGATAATATCCACCTTGTTGCAGATATTGCAGATGATTTAGGTCTGACTTTAATGGGTCTTGGCTATTCTTTTGGAATTGGGAAACCTAAAAGAAAGAAAGAATTGGAAGATTTTTAACAAAAGATTTTTAAATGGGGATTGATTAGAGAAAATAATGAAAAGAGATTCTATGAAAGGATGGGCGTTACTTGCTCTTAGATTATGGATTGGATTTATATTTGTATACCATGGATATCCTAAGTTGACTGGAGGATTTGGTCCTTTTGGAATGCCTGGATGGGTTGGAATTATAGTTGGAATAGTTGAAGTTGTGTTCGGATTGGCATTGATTATTGGATGGGGCTTCCCTTGGATTACTTATCCATTAATGATTGTTATAGCTGTTGCCTGGTTGTTCATGCAAGTGCCTGGAATTACTTTGACTCCATTTAAGATTGGTGCTGGAGTTGAGAGAGACTTATTGATATTTATCGGCTTGTGGATTTCTGCTTTGTTTGGTCCTGGAATGTTTGCTTTGAGCAGAAAGAGAAGAAGATAATCTATCTAAATGTCATTGTGTAATATTGTTTCGGACTTTTTTCACTCAAGGTTCTGGAACCTTAACATAACAAACCTTAAAAGCAATATATTTCTATTTAGTTTCATGCCCGGATGGCACAGTGGTTACTGCGCGGGATTGCTAATCCCGTTACGCGTAAGCGTTTCCCAGGTTCAAATCCTGGTCCGGGCGTATTACACTTTTGCATTTTTCATGATGTACAAGAAAGACACGAAAATCTTATATATTCTCAATATTCCCTATATTAATGGAAAAGAAAGTAATGGACTTTAATGTTGTTATAGAACAGGATGAAGACGGGGTTTATGTAGCTAGCGTTCCTGAAATTGAAGGATGTCATACCCAAGGAAAGAATGTTCCAGAAGTTCTAGAAAGAATTAAGGAAGCGATAGAGCTTTGCTTAGAAGCTGACGAAGAGCCAATAGAACCAATGAAATTTATAGGTATACAAAAGATACAGGTTTCTAGGAAAGTTCTTCCAATCAAGTAAGATGGTTAAACTTGTAACTATTTCTGGAAAAAAGATGTGTAAGATTCTTGAGAAACTTGGGTTTGAGAAAATTCAAGCCAAAGGCAGTCATGTCAGATTCAAGCATTTAGATGGAAGAAGGACAGTTGTTCCAGTTCATGGCAATGAAGATTTGGGGAAAGGTCTTCTAAGAACTATATTAAATCAGATTAAACTTACTAAAGAAGATTATGACAAATTAAGACAAGAAATTTGAAAAATTCGTTCTCGACAAATTTTAAAAAGTCGGATAGTCTTGAGAAATAATCTAATCAAAGAGTCTCAGTGATTATGCAGAAGTAAGTGGTGTTTGGTCTTGGCGTTCTACCATTTTGTGATAAATAGAAGATTTTTTAAGCAGTTCTTGAATTGGTTCTTTATGAGAATTAATCAAATGCTTATGGAAAAATATAGGGAAAACCCTAGAAAGGTTAGAGAAATCTTTGAAACCGTTAGGAATACGGACACGGACAGAGCAGAGGCCAGAGAGTACATTAAATATTTGGGAAAGGATATAGTGAGATTCACAGATAGGGAAAAGAATCTTAGTCTTGCAAGTATAGGTCTCGTGGTAGCAGGAGCTGGATTAGTAATGGGTGGTGTTAAATATTATGGTGACATTTTAATTTGTTCTGGATTAGTTACTTCTTTTATAACTTTTTTTTATCTCATCGATCCACAAACAGTTAATCAAATTTCAGAAAATGGTGTGGGTGACAGGGAGAAAAATTATAATTCTGTTAGAAATTTAGAAACTAAAGCACAAAAAATACAATAATTATCAAAAAGTAAAAGATATACTCCTCTCCGATAATCTTTAAAAATCCTAGAGCTCAAAAGAAGATAACCTAATCAAATACTAGAGATTAATTATCAGTCATAAACTTCACCACGATGTTCAAATCGCAGGAAGTAAATTGTGTTATTAGAGAAAGAATATATTATTCTAAATGGTTTGACATAAACTGTTCTCTCGCCTTTTAGATCATATCTTAACGGCTTTCCTGTTTCTGGATCTTCAAGTATCTTCTTTATTTGCTTTCGTGCTTTTTCTTTAATAGAATTATCTGCCTTTCTAAATTCCTTCTCAAATTTTTCTGTAAAGATATATTCTACCATTTACCAGGTCTCAATTTCTTTGAGAAAATCTTCTTTGTTCATTTTTCTATATTTTCCTTGGGCAATCTCTTTCCAAGCTTCTTTTATTTCCTTAAGAGTACGCAAATCATCTTCTTCCATGGGGTTCTTTACCTTTTTTAATACAATTAAATCATCCTCAGTAGAAACTGCAAGTGTCTCTCCATCCTTAAGGGCAAGTTTTCTTCTCACATTTAAAGGTATGACTACTTGTCCCTTGCTACTTATTTTTGTTAGCTCTATTTCCATACTGGTAAGAATCTCTTACTTATATATAAATCTTTCGATGTGGGTCCTGTTTGGTTTGGGCGGAATGCAATTTATCTAACTGACAGATATCCTGTTGGGACTCCCTTTTTGGAGAGAACTATTTGCCAGAGTTGAATTTTTCTAGCTCTAAATCCACCTGCACAAGAGAGAAGATAATATTTCCAAGTCCTGTAAAATCTTTTGTCATAATTCTTTTTTAGTTCACTCCAACCCTTCTCAAAATTATTAAACCATGCCATTAGAGTAAGATCGTAATATGCTCCAAAATTATGCCAATCTTCCATAACAAATAAACCATTGGTAGCTTCAGAAATGTTTCTCATATTTGGGATATGCCCGTTTGGAAAAATGTGTTTCTCAATCCAAGGATCAGCTATATCATTTATTTCTGAAAATCCGAGGGTGTGTAATAAAAATAAGCCCTCATCTTTTAGACAACGATTAACTAATTCAATGTATTTTCTGTGGTTTTTAGGACCTACGTGCTCAAACATTCCTAGGGAAACAATGTGATCAAATTTTTCATTTATCTCACGATAGTCCTGAAGCCTAAACTCAACAGGCAGACCCTTGCATAACTTTTTTCCTAATTTGACTTGTTCTTTTGAGACTGTAACCCCAACACATCTTACTTTATATTTTTCTGCGGCAAATTTCATAAAACTGCCCCAACCGCAACCAATGTCAAGAATTTTTTGTCCTGGTTTTAATTTTAGTTTCTTACATACCAAATCTAATTTTGCTTCCTGAGCTTGATCAAGGTTCCTTGCATCTCCCCAATAACCACAAGTATATGTTAGTCTCTTGTCAAGCATTTTTATGAAAAGGTCATTTCCAAGATCATAATGTTTTTCTCCAACTTGGTATGCTCTGTTAATTGATTGTAAATTGAACAATTTTGATTTGATAAACTGAAGTATAGTTTTGGCATTTATTTTAAATTTACTATCCAACTCAGCACATAGAATACGATAAAATAATTCATCAATGTTCTTACAATCCCACCATCCATCAACATAAGATTCTCCCAACCCCATTGATCCCTTGGCTATTATTCTGTTATATAATCTTTTATCATGAACTTGGATATCCCATGGACGAGAGCCATTAATTTTTATGTCTGCTAATGAAAGAAGCCGTTTAATTTCTTTTTCAGCACCGGAAACCATTTCTTCTTGTGTAAACAAAAGTTTATAAAATTGTGCTTTTCGCACATAAGATGGTGTGATTTTGTTCGGATGTAATACTATTTTACCTAAGATAAAAATTCACTTTTTGACTTGTTTCCAGAGAAATCTAAGTTCTTAGTTTATCTGGGTTAATGCTCTTCATTGCTTCAATCAATGCTCTTCCACTTACAATAGAATTAGAATTTTCTAATGGAGCCTTAAGAATTCCAAGAACTGCATATTCTTGTCTTGTTAATCCATAAAGCATAGCTTGGTCTTGAAACGCTCTGAGTTCTGGAGTAACACCCTTAAGGACTGCAGTATCATCTTTCAACTCATCATAAATTCTCTTACCTTTAGTCAATATTTGCTCGGCAATCGTAATGTCTTTTCCAGAAAATTTTGGAAGTTCGGTATAGGGGGCAATTGTAATTCTATTGATATTATTACCAAGACTTTCTCTAACTAATGAATGAGTCCATAATTCTGGGTCGTATGCTACGAAAATAAGGTTAGGGTGTGCATTATCTGTTGTGGACAATCTCATTAGTATGTGTTGATCTGCAGCCGAATTAAGAACTTGCTCTAGGGCTGCGAGTGCAACTCTCTCTCTTCCCAATGTCTTTTGCTCTTCAAGATGATTAGTGTGAGTAATCATGTCTCTTGTTTGGTAAACACCTATAAACTTTGGCACAATCAGGCCTTTTTCTTTTTTAATCAAAACATTTAATAAGTTATCCAGAGATGTTTCTACGTCAAAAGGATTTATCTCCCCAGTCCTAATTTCTCTTCCCGTTCCAACCGCGTAACTGAAACCTGTTTGCCAATCCATATTTTTTTTGATTTTTTTAAGTATTTAAATTTATTGTCTCTTTATAGTAACTATAAAATAGGAGGATTTAAAAGTTGAAGTTTTGTTGGGAAAAGCCCCATATAATCTTCCCCAGAAATATTGGGGGATAGAGAATAGCAAAGATCTTTTATTCTGTCAGAAAGATTTTATTTCCCATCTTATTTTTTAGTGACGGCATGACCGCCAAACTCTCTTCTTATTGCTGCTATAGTCTTTTTCCCCAAAAGAAAATTTTTGTCTTCTTTCTTAGTTGAGCTTTTTCTTATCTTTGTTGCAACATCAAAAGCTGGAGTGTAGCCCCTTACAGATTTTTTCGTATCATTTAATTCTTTGATTGTAACACTTGATATATTTGGGCTTATATCTTCGAAGTCCTTTTTCTTTAAAGCAACTTCAGCCAAATCCACAAGCCAAGATTTTATAACGCTTGCGGGCCCCCAAACTTCTAAGGCTTTTTTTATGTCAATCTTCTTTTTATCAAGAAGTTCAACGCCCTCTGCAATTCCCTGAAGATAGACATATTCTATAATGTTATGGGTGCTTTTTACAAAATGCCCATTTCCAGCTGCTCCGAAATAACCATATCCTTTTTTAGGAGCAAGACTTTTACAGAATGGTTCAATTTTACTAAAAACATTTTCTTCGCCACCAATCATCAAAGTATATCCATTTTCCAGCCCATGAGTTCCGCCGCTTACTCCAATATCAAAAAAGTGAACTCCTTTTTTCCTGCATAATTTATCATGTTTTTCAGCGTTTTTATAGAAATCATTTGCTCCATCAATCAAAATATCTCCTTTTTTCAGTTTCTTCAAGAGAATTTTTATCATGTCGTTTGTTGTGCTTCCTGCAGGGAGCATAAGCCAAACTATTTTCTGTCCATCTAGTTTAGACAGAAATTCATCCAAATCATATGAGGGGGTAGCTCCTTTTTTGGCAATTTCTTTTGTTTTATTAGGAGAACGATTCCAGACAATAACTTCGTGTCCATGTTTCAAGAGCCTCTCAACCATTCCAGAGCCCATTCTGCCTAAACCTATAAATCCTATTTTCATGAACGCCATCTCACCTTATTTTTATCATTCCATTTACTTAATTCCTTCGGTCCATTGCTGTCTTTTTTGTATTTGTAAACAGGTTGTTCCATTTTCATCCAAGGCTCAAGAACCTTCCAGCAGTATTCTATGGAATCATTTCTGACAAAAGAATATTGATTTTCCGCAATAATCTCTTCAATTAATGATTCATATGCTTCAGGAGTATTCGGCCCATATTTATTTTTTATTCTGAAATCAAGTTTCACAGGCTCAACCTCATTCTTTCCAGGAATTTTAGTGTTTACTTCCAATGCAATTCCCTCATTTGTCTTTAAATTTATAATCAAATAGTCTGTATCTGAAGGACGAGTTTTGGACAATGAACAATTAACTTCTTTGAATTTAACATAAATAACTGCCTTAGTCTCACCTAACGCCTTGCCAGTTTTTAGGAAAAATGGAACACCTTTCCAACGTGGTGTGTTGACTACTGCCTTTAGAACTGCAAATGTTGGAGTTGTTGAGTTCTGAGCCACGCCTTTCTCTAATTTATATGAATCGTACTGTCCGAGTAAAACATCCTCAATTTTGAGACTCTTAAAAACTTCTAATTTTTTATCCCTCACAGATTCTCCTTCAAATTTTTCTGGAGATTCCATTGCAATCAAAGACAATAATTGAAACATGTGACTTTGTACCATATCTCTAAGAACTCCATATTTATCATAAAATTCCCCCCTCGAACCGACAGTTAAATCCTCATTTAATATTATCTGAATATTTTCTATGTGATCTCTACACCACAATGGTTCAAATACTCTGTTAGTAAATCTAAGCAATGAAATATTTGCAACTAACTCTTTTCCTAAATAGTGGTCTATACGATAAATCTGTTTTTCCTTAAACAGAGAAAGAATTGTTTCATTTAGATCTCGTGCTGAAGATAGGTCGTGCCCAAACGGCTTTTCAAAAACTAGTTTTGGCCAGTTGCCTTTAGCAGAACTCATCTTAAGATTTTTTAAATTTTTTACAATTGATGGAAAATGTTCAGGCAATGTTGCTAGATAGAAAATTCTTTTTCCAGATAATTTAAATTTTTCTTCAATTTCTAAACAGTTTTTTCCAAATACCTTGTAGCCTTCAGAGTCATCAAAATCAATTTGAATATATTTAGACCTTCTTTCAATTTCATCCCAGATTTCCTGATCCGATTCTTTCACGAATTTTTTTGCATCTCCAATAACAGACTTCATCGAGTTCTCAGAGCGGGAGACTCCTACAACTGCAAAATTTTCAATTTTTTTCCTCAAGACTAAGTTATAAATTGCAGGCAAGAGCTTTCTCTTTGCCAAATCTCCAGTTATCCCCATTACTATGAATGTCACCCTTTCTTCCATATAATAATATAATAACAATCCATTATAAAGTTTAACGTAAATTGAGTTTGTGGAACGTTAACGACATAAATCCCATTTAGTTCTATATAATTTACAATTATGACTCGAATATATCTTCAATCGATAACAATAACTAGTTAGGATTATAGAGAAACATCTCTTTTACTATTTTCCCATCTTTCCATTCTTGAACAGAAACTTGAGATGACTTCCTTCTCTTTCCATCCTTGAACGTCACATCCATATTCCAATGGTTCATAGCAACATTCCCATCATCCGAGAAAGCAACTTTGTTCAATTTCATTTCGTGAAATTCCTGAACATTTGACATGAATTGCATTTCGAACTCCCTGTTTGTGTCCTTTCCAACTCTTGGTTCTTCAGAATTCTCCTGCATGACTACATCATCAGCATAAAATTTCTCAAACGCATCCATAATTTTTCCCTGAAGAATCAAGTTATTCATTTCTTCAACATCCTCTTTTATTCCCATATTTAGCAATAAACATCAATGTATTTAAGTCTTTTTCAAAAAAATGCTTAGAGAGAAAGCAATGAATATAATTATATTTTCCTTAAATTAACTACAAATTGAATAACTATTAATTAATAAAAAACTAATGGGGAAGATAATCTGCTAAGTGAAACATAAATCCAAAGACGAATAAAATTAGAAAAAAATTTTGGCCAATCATTCAACAATAGGTTTAATCTCTTGTTTGAATATTTTCGACACGTTATTGGTATAACTCAAAATATTTTTCTTAAAATAGGGTGTGTGTGATTTTTGTATTTTGCCAATTATATAATAACTTACTGCCATCATTGTCCCATAATCTGAATTCTTCGGTAGAGGAATGTGCAGACGATTTTTCTTTTCCCCCCAAGTTTTATTCTCTTCTCCGAATGAAATAAAAAGCTCATTGGAAGGGACTATTGTTGTAGCGTGTTTGACATATTCAGATGTTTCAACATCTCTCGCAACCCTCCTTCCAAATAACTCAATAAATTTTATATTTAGCATCCTTACTATCCCAGAAAATTGTGGAGGAACAATTAGATAATATTTATCATATCTGCTGAAATTTGGGAGTTTTATTTTATCTATCTTTGATATTATAAAGTCATGAATCTCATTGGGATTCTCGCGTGTTTTACCTAAAATCATTCCCATATATGTTGAAGTATTATAAGTATACGGCTCTCGCTGATTGGGGAAGATAAAAAGATCGTATTTATGTTTATCATCCAGATATTTTTCAGCTTGAGAATTAATATTTGCAGTTATTAAAGTTACATGTTTCTTATATTTTTTAGAACATCTTGCGATTATGGGAGCATGTTTTCCTCCCGATGCTGAGATTAGAACAACGCCATCAATTGAACTAATCTTTTTAAGTTTCTCTTCAAAATTACTTTCAGATGCGAAAACTGCATCTCTATCTTCAAACATAATTCTTCCAGTTGCTTCTGCATTGCCAGAGCCAACGACAAGTGGTTTTTTGTATGGAATTTCAATTTTTGGAATATTTGTATCTGAAAATAATTCCAATGCTCCAAGAACGCACACATCTAAATCAGGTATATTCTTCAAACTGAAATTCTGCATTGTCTCAAGGTTTGTTTTTGATTTCATTTTTCTATTTTTGTTCCCAGCATCCTTGCATATTCAGGCACAATGTCTTTAGTGAATTTTTTCATACCTTCTGCTGTTTTCAAATGACTTGCAATTTTATCAAATACGTTAAAAGGTATTGTTGCAATATCTGCTCCGGCTAATGCAACTTCTCTTATTTGGCGCGTGTTTCTAATGCTTGCAGCAAGAATTTCTGACTGAACTTTTTGTTTCTTGAAAATTTCAGATATTTCCTTAATTAACATAACCCCAGAGACTATACCGTTATCTTCAAGAGTTTTCTTTCCATTTTTCCAGCCTTCTTCTGGAAAATAGTCTCTTTTTTCAAATTTCATGTGTGCTGTTTCTCTTAGATAATCATCAATCCTTCCAACAAATGGGCTTACAAACCTTGCCCCAGCTTTAGCAGCCAGCAATGCTTGCTCTGGAGTAAAAATCAAAGTGCAGTTGACTGGAATTTTTTTATCAGAGAGTTTTTTTATTACCTTGATTCCATCCATATTGCTTGAACATTTCAAGTCCAAACATGGATTAACAGGAACTTTTACAAAAACGTTTTTTGCAATTTTATTAAATTTTTTATAAAGAGTTTCTCCCTCGCGCACCATGTTTTTATAATCTCTGCTGATAACCTCTAAGCTGACAGGTTTGCCCTTGCATAACTTAAGAATATCTCCAATGTATGAGTCGAAATTGATATTTTTTCCCTTGGACTTTTCTTTTTCAAAAGCTTCCCTTATTAGACTTGGGTTTGTAGTTACTCCATCTAAAACTCCATAATCTAAAGTCTTTTTTATTTCATTTATATCTGCACTATCTAAAAAAAATTTCATACTCTCTTTTCGCTATCATAATTATCTGTTGAGATATATAAAAGTTTAGTTAAATTGATTAATGGAAACATTTTAAGCAAACGAAATTATTTCGCTTTCAGGGAGTTTCAAGAACCCTTAGAAAGATTAATTAATGATTTCAACCTTAATATGTTATGTCATTTAGTGGAGTGATTCGGGAATAATATTTTGTATAGCAGGAATTTTTTCTCTGGCTTCTATAAGTATGTATGGTACTCAGTGGTTGGTTTCTATCCCTATGGCAATTATTTTGTTGGGTACAGGACTATACATGATATTCAATACTCGCAAAGAAGATAAAATTGAAGGTGTGGGAAAGAAATAAAAACAAGCAATGTTTAGTTAAAATATGAAAGAAATTATTGTGACAACCTCTGAATTTATCCCAGGTAAGAAAATAACAAAGATTGTGGGGGTTGTGCGTGGAAATACAGTTAGATCTAGAAATATAGGAAGAGATATAGGTGCTGCTTTTAAAAACATGGTAGGCGGAGAGATAAAAACTTATACTGAACTCATTTCTTTATCTCGTGATGAAGCGTATAATAGAATGATTAATAATGCTATAAAAATGGGAGCTAATGCAATAATAAACGTGAGATTCACAACTTCAACAGTAATGGCAGGAGCATCCGAAATGCTGGTCTATGGAACTGCGGTTAAGCTAAACTGAGATTCTTACACATAATATGAAAAATACCACACGCAGGTCATTAATAATCAAAAAAGAAATATCTTCTGGCGTTGTGCATACTTTACCTGAGGATTTACGAAATGCACTCACTTCCAACAAGGAGGTGTTAGGCAAATGGGAGAACCTTACGCCTCTCTCTCGTAATGAATGGATATGTTGGGTTATCTCTGTTAAGAAAGATGATACAAGAAAAGAGCATATTGATAGGCTTATAAATGAACTTAAAGAAGGAAAGCGAAGGCCTTGTTGCTGGTTAGGATGCATTCACCGCAAGGATAAGTCTCTAAGTCCTTCTGTTAGGGGAATACTTCATAGACGATCCAAAAAGTTTAAGAAAAAAATTTAAGCAAGCAATTTTACAATTAACTTTTTACTGCGATTATTTAAAAAGATTTAATTCTAATCCATGAGATGGTAGAAATAAATGTCGAAATAATTATTGATGCTTCTATTGAGAAAGTGTGGAAGTTTTATACAAATGCAGAGCATATTAAGCAGTGGAATAACGCTTCTGATGATTGGCATACCCCTCGCGCTGAAAATGATTTGAGGGTTGGAGGAAAATTTGTATATAGAATGGAGGCAAAAGATAGCAGTGTGGGATTTGACCTTGAAGGTGAGTATACTGAAATTGAAGAAAATGAGATTATCAATTACACTATGAATGATGGAAGAAAAGTAAGGATTACATTTAGTAATGAGGAAGGTAAGACATTAGTGAGTATAATATTTGATGCTGAAACAGAAAACTCTATTGAAATGCAGAAAGAAGGATGGCAGGCTATTTTGAATAATTTCAAGAGGTACATTGAATCTAATTAACATGGCAAAATATATAAAATAAGATTTGTTGGGCGTGGTATGAAAAAAAGAACAAATAAAAACAAAGAATGTTCATGCAAAAGCAAATCATGTAATGCAACGGGGTGCGGTGGAGCTTTTTATGGCTTAGGTTTTATAGGCGCTGCAATATATTACATCTCCACTGCAACAGGATTTTGGGTTGGAGTTCTTGGGATTATTAAGGCATTAGTTTGGCCTGCTTTTTTGGTTTATGAGATTCTTAAGTTTTTAGGAGCATAATTGTCTTAGAAATCATAAAGCAAAGGTTTATATGCGGTTTTTTCCAGTAGATTATACAATGAAAGGCAAAGTAAAATTTTTCAATGAGACAAAGGGATTTGGATTTATAATCGGCGACGATGGAAAGCAATATTTCGTTCATAGTACCGGATTAAAACCTGGTGTTTCTCTACGTGAAGGGGATTCAGTCACGTTTGAGGTCGAAGAAGGAGATAAAGGTCCTAAAGCTTCGAAAGTCTCTAAAGAATAAGTACGTAACTCTTTCTTGTTCATAAATGGAAAAATTCAAACAGTTAGGATTAAGCGAAGGCATTTTAAATGCGATAGATAAGGCTGGATTCAGTGAACCTAGTGAGATACAGGAAAAAACAATCCCTCTAGTAATCTCCGGAAGGGACGTTATAGGCAGTTCTGCCACTGGCTCTGGGAAAACTCTCGCATTTGGAGCAGGAATAATAGACAAAGTACAAAGAGCAGGAGGAATCCAGGCATTGGTTTTGACTCCTACAAGAGAGTTAGCAGAGCAAGTTGCTGTGAATTTGAGAAAATTTTCTTTCCATAAGGGATTGAATGTAAGAGAAATATATGGGGGAGTCTCTATGGAACCTCAAATAAGAGGATTGAGAAGAGCAGAGATAGTTGTGGGAACTCCTGGTAGAATACTTGATCATCTAAAGAGAAGAACACTGAATCTTTCGAAGGTTAGATATTTAGTCTTAGATGAAGCAGATCGTATGCTGGATATGGGATTCATAAGAGATGTTGAGTCAATAATTAGGTCATGCCCTGATAACCGACAGACAATGTTGTTTTCAGCCACAATCTCACAAGAAATAAAAGAAATATCTGACAGATATATGAAAAATCCAAGTTATGTTGCTGTGAATAATCAAGTTGATCCTTCTAAACTCTATCAGGTGTATTATGATGTTGATCCCGATATGAAATTTACATTATTGGCTCATTTGCTGAAAATGGAAAAAGAAGGAGTGGTTATGGTTTTCTGCAATACTAGAAGAAATGTTGATAGACTAACTAAGGCATTGCATGATCAAGGAATACATGCAAGGGCCATCCATGGGGGGCTATCACAAAATAAGAGGAGTAGCACATTGCAATCATTCCATGAAAGAGAGACACTTATTTTAGTGTGCACTGATGTAGCTGCGAGGGGGCTAGACATAAAGGATATTTCACATGTCTATAATTTTGACATACCCGTTACAGATACGGATTATATTCATAGGATAGGTAGAACAGCAAGAGCAGGAAAAAATGGAATAGCAATAAGCTTTGTTTCTACAGGAGATCATACAGAATTTAGACAGATATCCAAGTCATTGAATATAGAGAGAATTAATACCCCAAAATTAAATAAGACTGTTTCAATAATTTTTAGCTCAAATTCTGATAGAAAGGCAAATCGGCAAAGAGGAAGATCTCCTCCTGGAAGAGGTAAAGGTTCGGAAAGAGGAAGGCCTGGGAAGAGGAAAGAAGGAAGGCCAAGGTCTAATTTTAGAAGAAGATAGCAGAGTTTATAACCTGGCTGAGATATTATTTAATATGGCTGCAACACCTCCAGGATCAAAAAAAAGAAAATTAGATTTTATGATTGATCAGGTTGCTTTTGATAATTTTATGAAGATGTGTAGCTTGAAGGGATTCGCTCCCCAGGTGGAAATTGAGATTCTGATGAAAAAATATGTTGCAAGTAATGGTAAGATTTAACCTTATTTTTTAGGGAGGCGACATATGTCTCCTTGTTACACAACTATTTTTGAATACCAAGCTTTATATACTCATTTCTGGATGATTATGCATGGGAAGATTTGATTCAAGTAATAGAAGCGGAGGATTTGGAGGCCGATCTGGAGGTCGCGGAGATAGTCGTGGCGGAAGGTCTGGAGGAAGGTCTGGAGATAGTCGTGGTGGAAGAAGCTTTGGCGGAGATAGAGGGGGCCGAGGAGGATTTGGAGGAAGAGATTCTAGAAGCGGACCAGTTACAATGCATGATGTTATGTGCAGTAAATGTGGAAAGAATTGTCAGGTTCCATTTAAACCAACAGGAGATAAACCAGTATACTGTAGCGATTGCTTTAGGCAGAATGATGATAGAGGTTCTAAGGATCAAGGTAGAGGAAGTTCAGGAGTATCTTCATCCCAGATTAATGAAATTAATGCAAAACTTGATAAAATAATAGCAATATTAGAGCAATTAGAAATTTCTGAAGAGTATGATGATTCTGAGGATGAAGACTTTGAAGATGATTCTGATAAAGAATAGGATTTGATAGTTACTTAAAACTTTAATGGGTTTGTCTGGGAATGGATTATATGAATGAAAATGTAATTCAGAAAAAATTTTGGATATTAGAACTTAGACTTCTACTCTATTAAATAAATATATTCCAAGAAGAGTAACAAAGATTATGCAGACTAATGTGACTGCAAAATCAATTACAAGACCAAAGTGCGATACCCCCGTGAATATTTCCCTCAGTGCATCTATTTGATATGAAAGAGGATCAAACATTGCGATAATTTTTATTCCTTGGGGGGCACTTTCTAAAGGAAATATGGCTCCTGAAAGAAAGAAGACTGGCATTATTATAAAATTCATTATCATTGGAAATGCCTGCATGTCTTGTACCTTGCTTGCGAGCGCTGTTCCTAAAGCTGTGAAAACAAATGCAAGAAGAAACATAAATAGCAATGCTAAAGGTAGAAGCGCCAAATTTAATGGTTTGAATCCAAATAATAAAGTTATCAAAAGAAGAATTATCCCTTGGATTAAAGCAACTGTTGCTCCACCTAGAGTTCTTCCAAGAAAGATGCTAAATCTTGAAGATGGAGAAACTAAAGTCTCTTTTAAGAAGCCTAGTTGTCTGTCCCAAATAACTTCCATTCCAGAGAACATTGCCGTGAATAAGATGCTCATGCCTATAATTCCTGGAGCTAGGAACTGAATATAATCTCCACTACCTGCTTGGGCATAGATTGGTCCGAGTCCAAATCCTAGGGCCACTAAGAATAAAACTGGTTGAGCTAACGAACCTATTATTCTAGATCTGGTTCTCCAATATCTTATGAGTTGCCTAAGCCACATCACATAAATTGCGTTAGTCATCTGTTCCCCCAAGTTTTAGCAGAAGCCCGAATTTTATCTATTGCTCCTCCTGATTCATCCCTTATTTCATGACCTGTAAGGTTTAAGAATGCCTCTTCAAGGGATTTAGATTTAGTTTGTTTTTTTAGTTTAGTAGAAGTTCCCATAGAGATTATTTTTCCATGGTCTATTATTGCTATCCTATCTGCGTATGCCTCTGCTTCATGCATGTAATGGGTTGTGAAAAAGACAGTCATGCCCTCATTTTTGTTTAAGTTTATTATATAGTCCCACATTTTATTTCTTGTTTGAGGGTCAAGACCGAGAGTTGGCTCATCAAGAAATAAAATTTTTGGGTGGTGAATCAATCCACGAGCGATTTCAAGGCGCCTTTTCATTCCCCCTGAGAATGTTTTGATAAAATTATTTCTTTTATCCCATAAATCAACAAGCTTTAATAGGAATTCTATCCTTTCTTCAGATAATCTCTTGGGGACCCCATATAGTGCTGAATGAAATTTTAAGTTTTCTAATGCAGTCAGTTCATTATCTAAGCTAAAATCTTGAAAGACTATTCCAAAAGAAGATCTTGCTTGATGTTGTTGTTTGATGGGATCAAACCCATTGAGAGATACATTTCCAGATGTTGGTTTTAGCATTGTTGTTAGCATTCTAATTGTTGTGGTCTTCCCTGCTCCATTTGGACCAAGAAATGCAAACACTTCTCCCTTGTCAACCGAAAAGGAAATATTATCTACTGCTGTGAAACTTTTAAATTTTTTAACCAAATTCCTTACTGAGATTATCTTTTCTTTATCATCCATTTTAGGTATGGGCATATGGGCTTTAAAAGATTTTTGTGAGCAAAAAAATTAGGTAAATGGAAAACCTGAAGGTTATATAAAAATTAATTGAATTGGGGGTGTGATTTTGAGATTTATGATTTTGGATTAAAAACGTTTAATAATACTGGATTATTATCTGTAAAAGAGAATGATGATAGAAAATATTTATGGGAACGTGTTCTATTTTTTGCAATTGACATTCAAGCCAGAAGTATTATGGAATGTTGTTCCCCTTGCAATCGCTACTATCCTAATCGTTATATATTTTCAGAGATATAAGGGTGAAAATCCTGGATGGAATAGTTATCTCACGAATTCTTTAGTGCTTTTGTTTGTATCTCTTGCTTTGCTCAGGCATATTTACAGTATAGATAGTGAGGGGGCGCTGAACTTCATTACTTATCAGGCCAAAAGCATTGCCTCTGTGTTTTTATTACTTATTGGAACAATTATTTTAAGGTTTAATTTTGAACATCTTCTCCCCGAGAAAATTGCAAAATACTTAAGTTCTCCATTGTTAGTCAATTTAGGAGCTTACGCAGTGATATTATTTGTTTACTCCGAAAAAAATATCTATGGGGAGGAAGCAATTGCGTTGATAGTAATAGTATTATTGCTTGCATTAATAGTAAATATATCTAAAATTCCCCTTAGTAGATTATTTGTGTATGTAGAAAAAGAAAAAGAAAAAGAAGTGGTAAAAAATATTAAAGAAAGCAAATACCAAATAAAAGAACTCAAGAATAAGGCAAAAGAAATAGAGAAAGACCTTAAATATAATAAGCTCAAGGAACTTGATAAACAGAAGAAAAAAGCAATAAAATTAAAAAAAATAATTAAAAAATGAACATTCAGGAAATAGCTGAGAGAATGGAAAAACTTGACAATTGGAGCCTTGAGGGTAATTCAATAACCAAGACATTTGAATTTGAGAATTTTAAACTTTCATTGGAATTTGTGAATAAAGTGGGAGAGATAGCTGAAGAAATGAATCATCACCCAGATATTTTAATCAATTATAACAGAGTTAAGCTTGTCCTGATTACCCATCATGCTAAAGAAATTACTGAAAAAGATTTTGATGTTGCCGGAAAGATAGATTTGATAGAAAAGAAGGTTTAAAATATATCTTTCTTAGGATTTTAATATGATAAAAAGCGGGTTAAAAGTTACAGTTGGGATATTTTTAGGAGTTCTCCTTATCATAACAAGTGTTGGATTTATAATTTTGGGATCTGTAGGGATAGTGATAGATACAGATAATGTAAACAATGCTATAATAGAAATATTAAATGATTCTATAGATGAGGGGGTTGAAAATAATTTAGATAGTAAGACATTGACTGAGTTGTATCAGAAGAGTCTGGAAAGATGTGGTTTTCTTAATGGAACTCTTAATGAACTTGATGGATTGGAAATTAATTGTAGTATGATTACATCCGGAAATATCGAAGGATTTAAAGAATCTTATAAAAATGAGCTCAAAGTTGCAGTGGCTAAAAAGATAGATATTGCAGAAATAGAAAATAAAATATCCCTCATAAGAACAGGTTCGATAATAATGGGGATTGCATCAATTCTTTTCGTCATATCTATTTTATTTATTCTTGGGACTATGGGGATTGTGATAATAGGTGTGGCTAATGTAATTGGAGGGATGTTGCTTTTTGGAGTTGGGATAATAAAGGCGAGGGCGGCTTTCATTATACAAGGCACATTCTCTAATTCTCTTGGGCTAGTGAAAATTCCGAATGCCTTAGAAATTTTAATAGAAAGATTTGCTGAAGTAATTTATTCAGGACTTCTTATCCAACTTGTGTTGGGAGTAATACTGGTCATAGTTGGAATCATTTCTGTAATATTAATCACATATCGCAAGATTAAGAATAAAAGAAAGCTTAAATAGAGATTTTGTATATTTAATATATGAATGTCAGCAAAATCATGAGAGTTGCTATTGCAACAGATAAAAATATCTTGATAGGTGAAGCGGCAAAACTGATGATTAAAAAGAGAATTAGTAGTCTTATCTTTATCAAAGAGAATAAACTTGAGGGGATTATAACTAGGGAAGATGTAGTTAGGAATTTTGGGAAAGAAAAAACAATTTCTTCTGTAATGGGTAAGAACATTATCTCAATATCTCCTGAAGAAAGTCTTGAAAAAGCCAGCAAGATTATGAAAAAGAATAGAATATCTCATCTTCCAGTTGTTAAGGATGGCGAGTTAGAAGGAATAATTAGCTCGAGGGACATTGCACTTGCGTTGTGCAAGAGTGAGGGGGGCGAATTTGTCTTTGAATAATCCTATAATTTGGCTTAATGCATTAGTATTGATATTGGCAATTCCTATAGGCCTTGTAATTGCATGGGCTTCAAGAGATGAGCTAATTCAGGGAAGAAAATGGTTCAGAATTCTCATTATCTTTTCAATCGCAGGTGTCTTGTGGTTTTGGCTAATTGGATATAAATATGCAAGTCTTTCTGCAGCATTTATTTTGATTGTAGCTATAATAAGCCTTATCAAGAGTAAAGATCCTGAATGGGCAAAAAAAAGGAGAATCTAATTTTGAGTAGTTAGATTTTTAAGGGATGGAGGCAAATTAAAATAATGGAACCTGGAAGACCAGAAGAAGAGATTCTAGAATTTTGGAAGAAGAAAAGAATATATGAAAAACTAAAGAAGAAAAACTCTTCTGGGAAAAAATTTTATTTTATGGATGGACCTCCCTATGCCTCGGGGCATATACATATGGGGACTGCGTTAAACAAAATCCTTAAGGATATTGCTATTAGATCAAAGAGGGCTCAGGGATATGATGTATTTGACAGGCCGGGGTATGATACTCATGGATTGCCTATAGAATTTCAAGTTGAGAAAGAAATAGGAAGCAAATCAAAGAAAGATATTGAAAAATATGGCATAGCAAATTTTGTTGCCAAATGTAAGGATTATGCAACAAGATATATTGATGTTATGAATGAAGAATTCATAAATTTAGGTGTCTGGATGGATTGGGATAATCCTTATTTGACATTGAATGATGAGTATATTGAAGCTATATGGGATGTTATGAAGAGTGCAGATAACAAGAAACTTCTGTATCTTGGGAGTTACCCTGTGCATATATGTCCTAGATGCGAGACTGCAGTAGCATTTAATGAAATAGAATATAACAAACAAGAAGATAATGCAGTATTTGTAAAATTTCCATTGAAGGACAATAAGAACACTTTTTTGATAATCTGGACAACTACTCCATGGACACTTCCTGCTAATACTGGTATTATGGTACATCCGGACTTGACATACCAGGAGGTAGAAGTTTCAAATGGTGAAAGATGGATAATAGCGAAGGATCGTGTCCAAGAATTGATGAGCAAGACTGAAAGAGGGTTCACCTTGAAAGATGAGTATCTTGGAAAGAAGATGGAGGGATGGGAATATACTAATCCTCTGTCGCATAATCTTGATATGAAAATCAAAAATGGATATAGGATTGTTTTGTCAGCAAGATACGTTAGCGTTGAAGATGGATCTGGTCTTGTGCATTGTGCCCCAGGACATGGAAAGGAAGACTATGAAGTTGGAAAGGAGAATAATCTTGATTCTCCCTGCCCTGTTGCTATTGATGGCTCTCTTACAAATGAAACTGGGAAATATGCTGGAAAAAAAGCTAGGATTGTTGATAAGGAAATAATTGAAGATCTTGAAAGAGATGGATTTTTAGTTCATATGCATAAGTATACTCATGATTACCCAAATTGCTGGAGATGTAAGACTGCATTGTTGATGGTTTCACAGCCTCAATGGTTTCTGAAAATATCTGGAATCCATGACAAGTTGATAAGCGAAAACCAGAAAACAAACTGGGTTCCTGAATGGGCAAAACTTAGGATGAAAGCGTGGCTTGAAGGAATTTCTGACTGGCCAATTTCTAGGGAAAGGTATTGGGGAACTCCATTACCTATTTGGATATGTGGGGGCTGTGATAATAAAAAAGTTATTGGGAGCTTGGACGAATTAAAAAAGTTATCTGGAAAGAAAATAATTGATATTCATAGACCTGAAATAGATAAGATTGAGATTGGATGCACTTGTGGGGGAAAAATGAAGAGAATATTGAGCGTTTTAGATGTTTGGTTTGACGCAGGAGTATCTAGTTGGGCAGCCTTGGGATATCCTTCTAAGAAAGAAGCTTTTAAAAAATTCTGGCCTGCTGATCTTAATATTGAAGGACCAGATCAGTTTAGAGGTTGGTGGAATTCACAGATTATTTTGTCTGTGATTGGATTTGATAAAAAACCATTTGAGAACATCTCTGTCCATGGAATGGTATTAGATGTAGAGAAAAAGAAAATGTCAAAATCTGTTGGAAATATAACTGCTCCAAAAGAGATTGTTGCCAAATATGGAAGGGATTATTTAAGATATTACTTTGCAAAATCCTCTAAGGGGGAAAATATTTCATTTAATGAAAATGAATTTAAAGACATTCAGGGATTTTTTAGGGTTCTTTTAAATGTAAACACTTTTGTTAACCAGCTAGATAATAAAAAATCTAAATTTAAAGCTGAAGACAAATGGATATTGTCAAAATACAATTCAACATTGCGAGATGTCTCGGAGAGTTTTAATAAATATAAATTTTTTGAGGGAGTTAATAGAATGGAAGACTTTCTTGTAAAGGATTTGAGCAGAACATATATTCAAATGATACGTGAAAGGTCTGATGAGACATTTGGTATACTAAATGATATAAGAATTGGAGTAATTAAGATGCTTGCTCCAGTGATTCCATTTACAACAGAAAAGATTTGGCAGGAATTGAGATCACTGAAACTAGTCCCAGAAGAAAGTATACATCTTAGTAACCTTCCAACTGCTGATAAAAAAATGATTGATGAAAAACTTCAAGAAGAATTTGATGTAGCTCTTCAGATTATTGAAAAAGGCCTGGCTGAAAGAGATAAGGAAAAAATTGGATTGAGGTGGCCATTGGCAAGCGCAACATATGAGACAGAGAAGATAATATCTAAAGATATCGAGGAGATAATCGCTATGCAATTGAATGTCAAGAAGATAAAAAGGAAGAGTATAAAAAATAATGTCAGCCTAAATGTTGTTCTCGACGTCAAAATGACCCCTGAACTTGAAGCTGAGGGTTTTGCAAGAGAGATATCAAGAAGAGTTCAGGTTGAAAGAAAGAAAAATGGACTTAAAAAAGAAGATATGATAGATTTAAAGATAGGCTCAAATGCTGAAAATCTTAAAATTTTAAGATCTCAAGAGAAATTCCTGAAAGAAAGAACAAATTCAAAATCTATTGAATTTATCGTCGATAAAATAATAAAAAATGGAGTTGTTTTCCAGGTGAAGGAAAAAGAATTTTCCCTCTTATTTTCGTAATTATAGAGAAACAAACTGGAAAACATTTAAATACTCTCTGACCTTATATTTTTTAACTTAGGGTAGACAATAATGATAGTTAATGATGAGTTTTTAAGCAGACTGAGGAAAATATTTGATCTTAATTTGTATGAAGTGAAGGTTTGGACATCACTTTTGTCTAGGGGGGTATCCACAGCAGGAGAGTTAAGCAATATTTCTGATGTTCCAAGAAGTAGAACTTATGATATTTTGGAGTCTCTTGAAAAGAAAGGATTTATTGTCATGAAATTAGGAAAACCAATTAAGTTTATTGCTCTTAAACCTGATGAAGTTATTGAGAGAGTAAAGAAAAACCTGGTTGTTGATGCTCAGGAAAAATCAAAGAGGCTTGAAAGATTAAAGGGTGATGAGGTCCTTGGAGAACTTAATGGACTTTTCACCAACGGAATCAAATTTATTGAACCTTCTGACCTTTCTGGAAGCATTAAGGGTAGGCAAAATATGTACAATCATCTTGATATGATGATTAAGAATGCTGAAAAGAATGCATTGATTGTTACAAGTGCTGATGGTCTTAGTAGGAAGATGGAAGCACTTATGTCTGCTTTTGAAAATGCTAAAAAAAGAGGAGTTAATATTAAGATTGCGGCACCTATAACTCCTGCTAATTATAAAGTTGCTAAGGAACTTTCAAGATTTGCTGATGTGAGGTCTACTAATAATCATCATGGAAGATTTGTTGTAATTGATGATAATCAATTGATGTTCATGCTTCTTGATGACAAACAAATTCATCCAAATTATGATGTTGCTGTCTGGCTCTCTAGCGATTATTTTGCTAATACTATAACGAAGATGTTTGACGCACATTGGAGAGATTTCACTCCATTGAGTAAGGTTAAAGTTAAGTGATCATTCACCGATTATTTTTATAAGAATTCTTTTATTCCTCTGTCCATCAAATTCTCCGTAAAATATCTGTTCCCATGGGCCGAAGTCTAATTTTCCATTTGTTACTGCAATAACAACTTCTCTGCCCATTATTGTTCTTTTTAAATGAGCATGTGCATTATCTTCTCCTGTGAGATTGTGGCTATATTTTTCTACATCAAAAGGAGCAAGATATTCAAGCCAATCCAAAAAATCTTTCTTCAACCCTAACTCTTCATCGTTTATGAAAACTGAAGAAGTTATGTGCATTGAGTTCACAAGACATAAACCTTCTTTTATTCTAGATTCATCGAGAGCTTCCTCTACTTCTGATGTGATATTAACTATCTCTTTTTTCTCTTTTGTTCTCAATGATAGGTATTTTGTATGAGATTTCATTTTTTGTTCATTAGTTTTTCTTCTAATCTTTCAATCAATTCAACCTGAGCAGGATTTATCTTTTTCTTTGCTATATCCGCGGGGAAAAAATCTGCCTTGTCAACTTCTGGGATTTTTATGAACTTTCCAGAGAGGTATGGATATTCTATATTAACAAATGAGGAGCACATCAATAATCCTGACCAGTTCCCTGGAAATGCCCATGCATGGACTATCTTATTGTTTTTTTGTTTTATAGAATCTAAGTAAATGTAATCCTCTGAATTTTCTGGAGGAGATATGCCTGTTTCTTCCTTAAATTCTCGTCTTGCGTTTTTTAGTAGGCTTTGTATGTCAAATTTATTATCATCCACTTCTCCTTTGGGAATGCTCCATGCTCCTTCGTCTTTATTCTTCCAAAATGGACCACCTGGATGAACAATAAAAACAAAAAGATTGTTATCTTTTAATTTATACATTACAAGTCCAGTTGATATTCTTGGCATTTTAAATTAAGAACAAGTTTGCTTTTATAATTAATTGTAAATTTAATCCCTGAAGAGGAGACCCGACATTATAGTAAAGCCAAGGTGTCCTCTTCCAGGAAAAAGAGGTGATGTGTCACTTAAGGTGACTATGATTCCTAAATCAGCCAGTATATATTGGACCTGATGGAGCAAGGCCTGCCTTGGCTGTCTTTAGGTAATATTCTTCTATCTTTTTGTAACGTTTTGCAGTTTCTTCTGAGACTGATGGCTTGACTTTAACTAATGCTTCTTCGAAATCTTCCATTGTGACTTTGTCTGCTTTGATATTTTTTCTAAGTGCATGAATTGCAGCTTCTCTTGCAAAACTTTCAATATCTGCACCTACAAATCCCTCTGTTTTTCTTATCAATACATCCATCTTTACAGATTTATCGAGAGGCATGTTCTTTGTGTGTATCTCAAATATTTTTTTCCTGCTTTCTAAGTCAGGGACATCTACTAAAACAATCCTGTCGAACCTTCCTGGCCTGAGTAATGCAGAATCTAACATGTCTGGGCGATTTGTGGCTGCTATCACTGTAACGTCCTTCAAACCCTCTAACCCATCCATTTCTGCTAATAGTTGATTTAGAACTCTTTCTGTAACTTTTGTTCCTACCTCTAATCCTCTCTTGCCTGCAAGTGCATCTATCTCATCAAAGAATACTATACATGGGGCAACTTGTCTTGCTCTTTCAAAAACCTTTCTTACTCCTTCTTCTGATTTTCCTACCCACATAGATAATAATGATGGGCCCTTTACCTGAATGAAGTTTGCTTCAGCCTCTGTCGCTACTGCTTTTGCTAACATTGTTTTTCCTGTTCCTGGAGGGCCATATAAGAGAACTCCTCTTGGAGGCTTTATACCCATTCTTTCAAAGCTATCTCTATGCTTTAGAGGCCATTCTACAGCTTCTTTCAACATCTGTTTCGTGACTTCAAGTCCTCCGACCTCTTCCCATTTTATGTTAGGAGATTCTACAAGTACTTCTCTCATGGCTGAAGGCCTTACAACCTTTAGAGCTTCTTCAAAGTCATTCATAGAGATTATCATTTTATCTAACATCTCTTGAGGTATCTCTTTGTCATCTTCTAACTTCATTTCTGGAAGCAACTTTCTTAAAATATTCATTGCAGCTTCCTTTGCTAAAGATGCAAGATCTGCTCCTACAAACCCGTGAGTTTTGCCTGCCAATACTTCTAGTTTGACAGTTTTATCGAGAGGCATATTTCTTGTATGGATTTTTAATATATTTAATCTTCCTGCTTTATCAGGAACAGATATTTCTATTTCTCTGTCAAATCTTCCTGGGCGTCTTAGTGCTGGATCAAGAGAATTAGGCCTGTTGGTTGCACCTATAACTATTACTCTTCCACGAGATTGAAGACCATCCATCATTGTAAGAAGTTGCGAAACAACTCTCCTTTCCACTTCTCCCTGGACTTCTTCTCTCTTTGGAGCTATTGCATCTATCTCATCTATGAATATTATTGTTGGAGCATTTTTTTCTGCATCTTCGAAGAGGTCACGAATTTTCTTTTCAGATTCTCCATAGAATTTGCTCATTATTTCTGGACCATTTAACAACACAAAATTTGCTTCTGACTCATTCGCTACTGCTTTTGCTAGAAGTGTTTTTCCTGTTCCTGGAGGACCGTGTAAAAGAACTCCTTTTGGAGGTTCAATGCCTAAACGATCAAACACTTCTGGATGTTTCAAAGGAAGTTCTGCCATTTCTCTAACTTTCTTTATTTCTTCTTTGAGGCCTCCTATATCCTCATAGGTGACATCTGGAAAAGATTCTTCTGCCATGTCTACAGCCTTTGCATTCATTACTATCTCTGTTTCTTCAGTGATTATAACTGGTTGACTTGGACTTGCAGAAGTTACAACAAATCTTACTCTTTGAAATCCTGAAAATCCAAAACCTGATCCAAAAAGCTCCTCTATGTCTCCAAAAATATCTGACATGTCATGCATTAAGTCTTTTCTTCTTTGGGCGCCTCCCAATGAGATAATATCTCCCTTTACTATTGCTCTTCCTAGTAATCCGTTTCTAAAAAATTCAGGATCTCCCTGTACAACAATCCCTTGCTGTGCCGGAGCTAAAGAAATCTTTTTTGCATTTTTTACAGATGACTTTTTTATTGTCACTAATTCACCAATTCCTGTTTTTGCATTTCTTCTAATTAGGCCGTCTATTCTGATTATACCTTCTCCGACATCTGCCGGATATGAACGATCAACAATTGCAACAGTCTCTCTGTCTCCTTTTATAGAAATGATGTCTCCTCTTTTTAGATCAAGAGATTTCATTACCTCTGTATCTATTCGGGCTACGCCCTTATATGCGTCATCCTGTAACGCTTCTAATACTTTTAATTTAACTTCTGTCATTTTTCATCTCCAAACATTAAACTTATTTTTCTCATGTCCTCGAAGCATAACCTAACCATGTCGTCCATCATCCTTTCTTGCTTGTGTATGAAATCTACCATCTCCTTTGGGATGCTTATGGCGTGGCTGTTTCCAACAACCCGAAGTTTTACATTATAAGTCTTTCCCCTTATGTTATTAAACCCTTCAAAGTTTGCTAAATCAGTCGGATGAATGATTTGATCGTTGCATGAGGGACATTTAACTGCTCTTAATTTATATCCTTGTTTTTCTACTGCCACCTGATTCATACGTATATTGCATTTTGTGCAGAGTATCTTGGTATCAAATATATCTGTCATGTTAGTGGTCTTCGTGTATACTATTAGGGATATACTGGAACTATTTAAACATTTCGGTGATTTAGGAAAGATTTGATTGCTTATGATAATGGGATCTTGAGAGTTTGTTGAGGCCTGTACTAAATTTGGAGTCAAGATTATTTGTATAGCTATTTGAGTTTTTTAAGTAACTATAACAAGAGTATCAGGTTGGAGATTAATGAGAACCATTTATGGGAAATCAAAAAAATACCTTCCAAGGTATAGAAATAAACTTAGTCAAACAATTTAAAAAGTATTTTTTCTATTCGATGTAATGAATATTCTTAATCATGTAAAAAGATTTTGGAAGTATCTAAAAAAAGATAGCTGGGATTCATGGATTGTGTCATTAATATTGACATTTCTTATAATCAAATTCATATTTTTCCCTGCAATATCTATTGTTACTGGAAGCCCCTTGCCACTTGTTGTTGTTGAATCCTGTTCCATGTATCAGAATAGTGATTTTGATAATTGGTGGGAAAGAAACGGAGTATGGTATGAAAAAAGAGGAATTTTCAAGGAAGATTTTAAGGAGTTTCCATTTGACTCGGGACTTAACAAAGGAGATGTGATAATTGTCTGGGGAAGAAGTAATTATGGCCTTGGAGATATAATAATCTTTGATGCAGATTATAGATTTCCATTAATACATAGAATAATCCAAGAAAAGCCTTTTGGGACTAAGGGAGATAATAATTTTGGTCAGTTAAATGAAGAAACCAAAATTTCTGAAGACCAAATAATTGGAAAGGCAGTTGCAAGTATTCCAGGTATTGGATGGTTGAAACTAATTTTCTTTGAGGGAAGCAAAGATGAAAGTCAAAGAGGATTCTGCAAGTAACCAAAAGCTTAAAATACTCCCAGTTCTTATTGACCGACATGGAATTCTGTCCTAAATGTGGGAGTGTTATTCTAATGAATGATAAGAAAGCGAGTTGTGCTAGATGTAGTTATAAGCCGAAGGGAACCATAAAGATACAGAGTACTGAAAGCATAGCAAAGGGGTCTGGAATTGTGATAATTGATGAGAGAAAAGCAAACACAAATCCTGTTGTTCAAATCAAGTGTCCTAAGTGTAAGAACAATGAAGCCTATTTCTGGACATTGCAAACAAGGTCCGGAGATGAATCTGAGACGAAGTTCTATAAGTGCAAGAAGTGCGATTATACTTGGAGAAAGTATAGATAATCATTAACACTCTTTAGGTAAATTTAAAAACATTTTATTTCTCTTTTCAGTATGGCCTCGTAGCTCAGCCTGGTTAGAGCACTGGACTCTTACTACAACTTTTCTTAGAAAGAAAGGTTCTAGGAGTCAAAAGAACTATGATAGTTCCAAGACTTGGATAGGAGAGATCCAGGTGTCGGGGGTTCAAATCCCCTCGAGGCCATTTCGTAACTGGGATTTGAATGCAGTTCAGAGAATTGAAAATTCTGTTCCGAATTCTCCAATATGTTCTAATGTTCATGTAAAATCAACAGGTGAGACATGCTTAAATATCGTCATTTTCTCATTAGACCATGAAATTCAACCCAAAACTGAAACAAGATATTGCAAAATATTACGATTATGTTCTGATAGTAGAAGGAGAAAAAGATGTAGAAGCTATGCAAAACATAGGGTTTGATGAAGTATATCCAATCCATAAGACATCTGTTCCATTGAGAGAAAGAGTTGCTGCGCTCTCGGAAATAATTGGAAAGAAAAAAAGAGTGTGCATTTTGACTGATTTTGATAAAAAAGGGAAGAAACTTTATATGACCTTAAAGCCAATGTTCCAAGAACAAGGAATGAAACTTGACTCATCATTGAGAGGGCTCTTCATAAAGGCAGGAATTTCACACATTGAAGGTATTGATACTTTTTTGACAAGAGTCAGAGATATTAACTGAATATTTTTAGAAGTAATCCTATAGTTATTAGAAATATTCCGAAAATTGTCCAAAATTGCTCTTTTCTAATATCTTCAAGAACGTATCTGTCTATTTTCTTATCCTTTCGCATCTTCATATGGACCCTTAAAACTGCCACACCTATGAATAATGTGCCTAAATAGTCAAAAATCCCAGGTATCGCCTCTTTTAAAATCATATTATCCTATAAGTTTTTTTATATTCTCTATGTTATTAGCAACTTCTGTTCCTTTCTTTGTTAGCTTAATAAGTTTCATTCTTCCTTTCTTCTCAAACACAACAAGGCCAAGCCTTTCTAACGCTTGGAGAATCTTCACAGCATGACTGTATGTACAATCCACTTCTTTTGCAAGCAGACTTCCATATCTTGCTCTGGACAATTTTTTTAGAGCTACCAGCATCAAGGCCGGTTTCCTTCTGAAGAACACGTCAAAGTTATCTTTCATTCTACAACCTCTCCGGGTTCTAGGAGTCCAGGGAATATTTTATCTTTCATCTTGATATATAGGTTAAATCCTATATATTCCAACCATTATATAGCTTTTAAAGTTTTCTGCCAGAGTGTTATCTAAGAGAGTAGTTAATTCATTTAACTGGATTTTAGTGTTTTGAGTGAATGTTTTAAAAAGAATGTTTTATTCTAGTTTATATGGGACAGATGTCCTAATGAGTTTGCCTTAGAAAAATATGACATATAAACAAGATACCGGATATTACGATAAAACAATTGATGAAAATCCATTATTGACTAAACTTGAAGAACGTGATTTAACAATAACTAGGATGGAAGGAGATTGTGAAGGAAGCAAGGCAGCTAGGGATAGATTGATAAATTCTAATCTTAGATTGGTCAAAAGTATAGCCTCAGATTATACCGATAGGGGGATCTCTTTTGAAGATTTAGTTGAGATGGGAATTATTGGATTAATAAAAGCAATTGATGGATTTAAACCTGGAAAGGGATATAAGTTATCTACTTATGCAGACGATAGCATACGGAGAAACATTGAAAGGGAGTTGAATTATGAAAATCCTTGTCTAATAAGAGTACCTCTTGAAACATTGAAAACCTGTGGAAAGCTTGATAAAAAAATAAGAGAGTTATACCCTGGAGAAAGGGTTGTAGATGAGCAGGAAATATTAATGGTATTGAAGAGACATTTTCCTAATAAGAATGCCAATAGCACAATGAGGGCTTATGAAATATATAAGGGAAGGGTAACTAAGCTAGAATTTGATATAGATGGTCAAGAAAGAACTGATTTTGAGAATTTAGATGAGGGCTTGGTAGTTAAAATATTGGAAGATGCTCAAAGGCATGGAGAAATAGATGAAATAGAGTTACAGATTATAGAGATGAGATTTGGATTAAATGGGCAGACTGATGTTGGACCTATGTGTTATACAGATATAAGTAGGAAAACCAAAATTGATAGAACGAGAATAAGACAGATAATGGATAGAGCACTTTTAAAGCTTAGAGAAAATGATCTCTTTTGTCAAATTGATTGTGGATTAAGGGAACCATTATAAATCTAGGCTTCTAAAAGAATTTATGAGAAAAAAATTGAAAATACTTGCTGCGTCAGATTTGCATGGAGATTCAAGGGCTACAAGAAGACTTGCAACAAAAGCTGAGAAAGAGAATGTCGATGTTGTTGTACTATGTGGGGATTTGACTGGTTTTGTTCAAACAAAGGACATAATAAAACCATTCAAGGATAAAAATCAAAAGGTAATTATTTTGCCCGGAAATTGGGATAGCTTTGCAACAACTGATTTTTTAGCAAGTTTTTATGGTGTGAGAAACATACATGGATATTCTGCGATATATGATAAAATAGGTTTTTTTGGAGCTGGGGGTGCAGATGTAGGCCCGTTCACTAGAATAAGCGAAAGAGAGCTTATGAATACATTATCAAAAGCACACACTGGTTTGAAGGGAATCGAAAAAAAAGTTATGTTGACACATATGCATCCTGCAGGGAGTAAATCAGAATTTTCGGGAATAGATGGGAGTGAAGCAATAAGAAAGGCAATTAAAAAATTCAAGCCAGATATTTTATTACATGGGCATATTCATGAAGCTGCTGGAATTGAGGAATTGATTGGGAATACTAGAGTAATTAATGTTGGCAAGGAAGGAGTTATCCTTGAGCTCTAAAAAATTTCAATAGGTTTATATAATATTATTCTAGGGATAATGGATGGAGCAGAAAGAACTTCTTGATTTTTTTGAAAAAGAATTCTTAAAAATTAAAGCAGATCTTGGGTTTAAGGCTGGGCTTGATGAGATTGATAAGATTTTTTTTGTGAAAGACATGATATTAAAAGAGGGATTTGTAAGTGAAATGCTTTCGAGACAGATATGCACTAGAATTACAGAGACTCTGATGCAATGGAATTCATATGTCTATAATTTGATATTTCCAAATCCGGGAGATATGATACTGGGATCAGAAAGCAAGGCGATAAGTCAGGAAGACAAGAATGAACTCTGGAAACTAATGAGGAAGTCAATGGAGCTTGTTAGTAGGAATAGTATTATAGGATTGAGCAAGGATAAAAAAATAGAAGCAAAATTTATTGATGATTCATTAGATTTTTGGAATATGAAATTTAATCCTAAGGTAATTGAAATTGTTAAGAAAATTAATTCTGAATGGGGCAAGTAAAACATCTATAATTTTAATGGTTAAAGGAATAACCTTGCTGTAATTTCATAAGAAACAATTAGGCCCAGATTATTTTATAGAAGAGATATAAATGCTTAAATATAATTATTTCAGTATAAATAGATGATTAAAAAAGAGCGTCTTGTTTATTATTTATTAATGTCAATAATTATTGTCTTTTCTGCTTTGATTATGCTGTTTGTTTCGTGGATTGAAACAGGACAAAATACAATTGATGGAGAAACGAGAAGTTCTTCACAATCTTTGGAGGAGTTCTGTAATCAAGCTGGGTTGAATGCATTGTCTTGTTCTTATAATGATGAAGAGGTTAAAGTTACTGTTGAAGGGAATCTGGAAGAGATAGATTCCATAAATTTTGTTTTTGGAGATCCCGTAGAAGAGATCGGAGGCACATTAAATCAGAAGATCTATTTTTCCCCTCTTATTAATTTTGTAGAGAAGAGTATAGATGCGCTTTCATTTTTACCATTTACTAAGAAAGTGGATTTTTCAACGGAAAGTTCAGAGTTTAAATTTCCAAGAGATGAAGTTTCAGAGGTAGATTATGTTCAAGTGTCTGCTGTTTCTAGTGTATTAGGGGATTGTTCTCCTAATGTTGCTCCTAAAATTTGTCAAAGAAGTGAAGATAAGGATGATGGAACTCCTGGAGGTGGAAAAAGCGGTGGTGGAGGAGGTGGAGGAGGCGGTGGAGGAAATGGAAATCCTCCTGCTTGTTCTAATGGCGTTGATGATGATGGAGATGGTTTGATTGATTTCCCTGTTGATCCTGGATGTCAAAGCACAGATGATGGAGATGAAACTGACGAGGTTAATGGTGGAGAATGCGGAGATATCGGGGACTCTGATGGAGACAACATATGCGATAATGCTGATTCTTGTCCTAATGATTATTATAATGACATTGATGGAGATGGAGTTTGTGGAGATATAGATAACTGCCCATTGGACAGCAACTCTAATCAGGTTGACTCTGATGGAGATGGTATTGGTGACGCATGTGATGTTGCCGATTTCTGTCTAAATCTTGTACAAGATATTGAAGAGGAGGGCATTGATTGCGGTCCTATATGTGGAAACAATTGCCCGAAAGTCATATTTGAAGATTATTTCAATGATGGAGATTATACAGATGTTGAAGGGGAGAAAGGTCTTAGTTGGACACTAATTGAAGGAGATGCCTTAATAACTGACTCCGATAAAAAATTGGGACTTAGAAGAATTGGAAATTCTACAGTCATCTCAAACCAAATAATGCCTGGCGAGTATACTCTGGAATTTGACATCTATGTCACTTATAGTTATGCAAGAGAAATTATCCTGTTCTACCAAGACTCAGAAAATTATTATGGCTTTGACTTGAAAACTATTTACAGAATAATGGATGGAGAGAAAACCACTATAAGCGATCCAGATTTCAGCAATTTTATGAATTTACCTCATGCGAGTGGAGCTTATGGGAAATACAAGATATATGTAAAGAACGATGGGACTTCAATAAACTTCAAAGTGGATAAAGGTGCTTGGAGCAATGGGGTAGACTTTTTGATTGACACTAAAGACACAAATCCTCAAGCAGTAGCTAAATTCAATGATGGAAGCATTGGTTTTAGAAGCATAGGAGAATCTATGGAACAGACTCCTTGGGTGAAGATTGACAACATCACAGTCTATGATGCTCTGAAGAAAGATGAAAGGCCATGGCCAATAACTGATTTTTATGTTGATGTAAACATTGGAGATGATAACAATGAAGGTACTCAAGGAAATCCTTTCAAGAGTGTGCAGAAGGCAGCATATAAAATGCTTGCAGGAGACAGCGCCTATATAATGCCTGGATTATACAGAGAAGGAGACATAATAATCAATAGCTCTGGGAAAAATGGTTATCCTATAAGTATAATTGGAGCAAACCCTTCGCAGAGAGCAGTAATAGACGGAGCAATAAAACTTGATGCAAGTGCGTGGACCTTGCATTCAGAAAATATTTATAGAACTACGATTGATTGGGAACCTACTTCATTGTACTGGGGGATAACTCCGATGTTCATAGCTCAAGATCCAAACCAAGAAGACCCTGAAGACCAGCTCATGCTTGAGTATTTCATGCCGGTTCCCTTTGATGAAAATAATGACCCTGCAGTTAACATCAGTGAGGAACTTAAAGATAGTTCCTATTTCACTCAGTCTGATCCTGATTATTGGGATGGAGCTAGTGTTTTGATATATGGAGGATATGGAAATTCAATTGGAGAATATCAAGTTTTAGATTTTATACCGAGTGAAAATAAGATTGTTCATGAATTTGACCGATGGAGGGTGCTCCATCAAAATGATAAATATGCAATGATAAACCACCTATCTATACTTGACAAACCTGGAGAGTGGGTAATAAATGATAATGGTGATGGAACTTATGAAGTCTACGTCTGGCCGTATGGTGGACAAAATTTAGGAGATATAGAAATTGAGAGAAAAACCACTTTCTTAAGATTTGATTCACGATTTGTTAATGATTATCTTAATATAGAAAATTTAGAAATAAGAAAGTTTGTTGGTTCTGGAATAGACTTTTCTGCTCAATATGGAAGTGTGAAGCATTCTAAACTAAATAATCTTGAAGTGCACCACAACAAAGGTAGTGGAATAGTGTCTAGTTATAACAGTGACGATACGACTATAACTAACAATTACATTTATGCAAACTATTGGAACGGAATAAGTTTAGGAGGAAGAAATAACTGGGGATATCTGATAGAAAACAATACTATAACAAAAAACTTGGACAATGGAGTTTGGATGGGTGGAGGGTTTAACGGATATGTAAATGGAGATGTGTTATTCAAAAATAATAATGTCTCGTTCCAAGGGTCAAGAAGAAGGCACCCAGACAACATACAGATACATCAAGTGAAGAATGTAACATTCATAGGGAATTATTTTGAACAGGAAGGGCATCAAAATGGATGGTTCCAATACAGCGATGAGATATATCTAATAAACAATGTTTTCAAGAATGGAAATCTTGGAGTAAACAGCGCAATTCACAGCTATCTGTACAATAATGTATTTGACCGTGCAGGCATAAGATATGACGCACACATACAGAACTATCCTTCTGACGATCCTGATTTCTATGCCCCTCAGTTTGCAGATATAAAGAACAATATTATAATCCAATCGAGTATTTCAATGCCTCCAGAACAATATTGGGATGCGTTCCATGTAGGATATAATCTTTACAGCCATATAGACGGAAGTTGGGGCAACTGGTATTCTCTATTTAACCTTGGGGAAGGAAGCATTGGAATTGATGAGAATACTGGAGGATATTTTGATTCGTCATACCACCTGGTTGATGGAAGCCCCCTTATAGATGCTGGAACGAGTGAACTTTCTGTTGGATTGAAAGTGGATAAAGAAAACAATAGAAGATATCAAGGTCTTTCTATTGACATATGTCCTTATGAATATCCTAATTCTTACAGCTATGAAGACTGCTCAAATGGAATAAAAGATGGAAATGAGGATGGTGTTGACTGCGGAGGAATTTGTGTAATAGATTCTGATGGTGATGGATATGGAATTGGCATGTGCTCTGGACAATTTGACTGTAATGACAATGATCCTGAGATAAACCCTGGGGCTGAAGAGATATGTGATGAAATAGACAATAATTGTGATGGAGTTCATCATCCTGATTATTACTTAGATGGAGATAACGATGGGGCTAACAATTGTGTGGATAATTGTCCTGTTGACTTTAATTCCGGACAAGAGGACATTGATTCTGATGATGTTGGTAATGTTTGTGATGCTTACACTACATTGGTAGATACATTTGATGAAAGGCTGAATGGAGCAGATGACATTAATGAAAGCAAGTCTCCTAATGGGCTTGCATGGAATGTTCTTGAGGGTGTTGGAGGAGTCACTATAAGCTCAGATATTGGAGGAAAAGTCTTGAATGTTCCTTACAGTGGATTTAACCAATCGATACCGGTTCTTGCTGTGAGCACAATTGGGGGAAAATGGAATGATTACACTTACAATATGAAGGTCAAAAAGGCTTGGGCTCCAACATTCACAGGACCAGTCATCTTTTACAAAGATGCTGGGAATTACTATGTTCTGAATCTAAGGGGAGGATTATATAAATATGTTGATGGAACCCCTGTTCTAATTGCTTCAACAAGCGAGGTTTCGTTTGCCCATTCAGAGAATTATTATAATAACTTGACAATAAAAGTCTATGAGGAAGGGAATAGCCTAAGATTTGATCTGACAAAGAATGGGGAATCTTCTGTGAGTGTTCTGGATAATAGTCCAACTTGGACTTCTGGAAGTATTGGAATGAGGAGAGAAAGCGGTCTGCAGTCTACTTACGATTGGATAAATGTAGAAGTTCCTGCAGTTTGTGGAAATGGAATTGTGGATGGAAATGATGTATGTGACGATGGAAATGATATTAATAACGATGAATGTGACAATAATTGTGGGATGGGTGGAGGAGCTCCAACTGGATCTCAAGATGACAGTCTTAATGAAGAGCCTGCAAATGATGCTCCTAGCTCTTCTGTAGCCCTCTCACCTGAAGGAAATGAAATCCGTTCATGGGAAAAGTTGATACATAATTTGAGAAGATTAGTTGGTTGGACGACGATAGAAAGATTATAATGAATAACAAAGAGAACCAAAAAAAGATTACTTGTGAAAAAGTTTTTATATGACTCTTTCTTTAATTTAAAGGAGGTAAAAAAATGCAAAGTAAATGGTACGCTTGGCTCGTTGTGGTTCTTGGAGTTTTGCTGTTGCTTCCGAAAATAGGAGTTATGGCACTTGGAGATTTGAACACTGGAGCTATTTCATGGCTTGTTCCGATAATTGTGGTTCTTGTTGGAGTTATTGGATTGTTTAAGATTTATAGAAAGTAATTTTCTTAATAGAATTTATTTAGACTCTTTTTGTTATTTGTAAATGGAAAAAGAAGAAATAAAACAATTGACTTGTACGAAAATTTCTCAATGGAGAAATTGGCTTGAGAGAAATCATTTGAAAGAAGATAAAGTTCTACTAATAAGATACAAAAAACATACTGGGAAGGGTATGTTCAATCAGAGAGATGCTATGAATGAAGCAATATGTTTTGGATGGATAGATACAACCTTGAAGAGAATAGATGATGATATGTATGGAGTTACTTTTGTAAAAAGGAAAAAAAGCAGTAGATGGAGTGAGAATACTTTTGCAAGAGCGAGAGAGATGATTGCACAGGGAAAAATGAGTGCCTTTGGAAAAGAGATGTTTGAGCTCGGCCTCACAAAGAAAACACATGACCATGGAATTCCTAAAAACCCAGACATGCCAGAGGATTTGAAAGCAGAACTTGAAAAAGCAAAGAACAAAAAAGCAAGGGAGAATTTTGAAAAACTTCCTCCGTCGCAAAAGAGAATGTATTTCAGATGGTTACTTGGTGCTAAAAGAACTGAGACGAGAATTAAAAGAGTTGGGATAATAATTAATAACATGGAAACAGGAAAACGGCTTGGGGTTAATCAGAGTGCGAATCTTTAAATATAGATAGAAAGTAGATTTTTTATGAAAGGAATGTACCAAAGATTTGACATTGATCAAGAGAGATTTAGGGGAGGAAAATTGGGTCCTGAAGATAGAAAGAGATTAGTAAATCCACTAAGGGAAAAAGGATATCAAGTTTTAGAAGGATTAACTACTATTGGCTCAATACCTACAGAGATAATTGTTGGAGCACCAGAAAACAAATTACCTACAATAAAAGAAGATTTCTATAGACTTGCTCGGGAAATAGATGTTCCATTTACGTCGGGATCAGTTTATATTGGAAATTTTCCAACAGGTCTGTGGTCAAGATTAGAGGCGCAAAGCCTTAGAGAAGAGTTGGCTGAAGAAAGAGGAGAGTGGACTGGAGAAGATTCTTATGATGTGTTATTTGGGCCAGATTAATTTTCTCCATTGACAAATATGCTAATCAAAGTGCAAATCTTTAAATATTATAAGAGTATGAGTTTTTTATGGTCGATATTTATCATGCTTATAGAGTTGAAGGAGATTTCGGAGATAAAAGAAGAGCTACATTAAGTGCTGCTTTGCTTGAGAGAGGATATTGGACATTATTAGGTAATTCTCCTGAAAGCGAAAACAGATTCATTGCTGTTCAGCTATCTCCTGAAAAAGATGTTCAAAAAGATGTTAGAGAAATAGGAAGTAAGCTTGGCTTAGACATTAGGGGAGAGGGTTCGTATGAAATGACTGCTGAATCTTCAGCGAGGTTGAGGCACTCGTTGCGAAGACCGGCTTCACAAGACTCTGTCGAAATGTGTGAGAGTTATTTTGATTTTGATTAATATAAGAACTGGGAGAAGACTTAGTGTGAATGAGAGTGCAAATAGTTGAAGAAGTTTGGGATATAAAAGATTTAAAAAATAGAATGACATTATTATTTGATGGTATTGCAAACATTAGATTTAATATTTATTTTCCTTTACTTTGCTCTGTTGCTTATTATTGGATATTTTGCATCAAGAAAGCAGAAGGAAGAAGATTATCTAATTGCTAATAGAAATCTTGGAACTTGGCAGACAATGATGACTACTAATGCAAGCAAGAGCGGATCTATACTGATGCTCTTTGTTGGATTAGTTTACCTTTGGGGGTTCTCAGCTATTTGGTATTTTATTGGGGTTGTTACAGGAGCATTACTCTTCATTCCCTTTGCTATTAAGATTAAAAAAACTGTTTCTGATAAGCATTATACACTTCCACATTATTTCAAATATAGATATGGAAAGAGAGTTGGATTTTTTGCATCTCTCTTGTCTATTGTTTTAATGTTTGGGCTTTTAGTTGTAAATCTGATGGCAGGAACTAAATTATTTGTGTTCTTCACTGGTTGGCCTTTCTGGATATGTGGAGCGCTTATGATTCTAATAGTCTTACTCTATATTTTGATGGCAGGATTTAACGCTGTTGTGAAAACAGATATTCTTCAGTATATTGCAATGATGGCTATAATGGTTCTGCTTGCATTCTTAATGTTCAATGGGTCATTGATCCCTACATCTGAATGGCAAATCTTCAAGGCAGATATAGTAACAATTTTGGGGTTCTTTATTATTGGAGTTATGTTTGCTTTTGGATCTCCTGACTTATGGCAGAGAGTCTATTCTGCTAAAGGCAAAAAAGAAGTTAGGAATGGTTTGCTTATCTCTGTGGCTATTTATGCTATAATGGCTTTCTTGCTTTCATTGATTGCGCTTACTGTAAAAGTCCAATTCCCTGGGGTAGATCCTGATCTTGCTTTAATCCATGGATTTGCTAACCTGCTTCCTGAAGGGGTTCTTGGACTATCTGTTATTTTATTGTTTGCTGCTATTATGAGTTCTATTGATACGTATATATTCACAGCAGGAGCTTCTTTAGTTCAAGATTTCTTCAACTGGGATAAGAAGAAAACTGTAAGAAATCTCAGGAGAGTTATATTTGCTTTAGCAGTCATTGCAACAATTCTCTCAATTTTAATTCAAGATTTGATAATTGGATCCTATATCTTTGTGTCTTTTGTAGTTGTTATTGCTATATCTGTTTTAGCTACATGGATAAAACCAAGTATTAAAGAAACAACCCTTATTTCAGAATATGTGTTTGGAATTGCAGGGATGATAGGGTTTGTTATCTATGGAATTTTTATAGGGGAAATAACTCCTAGTTTAGTGATGGGTGTTTTAGTGTCTTCATTGGTTGGATTGATTATCGGAAGTGTTATTTCTTTTGTGAGGAAGTAGCTAATCTTCTCCATTAACGAATTTTGTTAAAGTGCAAATAGTTAGTGTATAAATTTTTAATTCAATAATTAAGTCTTGTGTGTCTTTTTAAAGAAACCTTCTCATTTGCTTGGTCAAATGTGATTTTAAACTTATCAAAAAATCCTTTTCTACCGAGAATCACAGGAATTTTACCATCTCCTAATATTACTTGAACAGGAATTTCAAAATCATAACTCTCATGACCTTTTTTTAAATTGATTGAAATCTTGGTGTTGATTATATTTACTTCCCCTCCGATTCCTCTTGATTTGTCCTTTTCGCCAGTTAAGTCAATATTTAATAATTCTGCTATATCTTGAGGGATAACAGACAGATCTGCTCCAGTGTCTAAAAGAGCAATAACCTCGATGTTTATTTCAGAGTTTCCATGAAGAGTGATAGGTATTGATGGTGTTTTGACAATATTTCCGCCTGGCCTCTTTATAGATTTATATTTGAAAGTAATTGCCATTTATCAAAAAATCAAAGACTCTTCTTCTGGAACTTTGATTAGCATTATCTTCTTATTAGGATATTTTTCTTGAGCTTCCAGATATACTAATTTTGCATTATCTCCTATGGCTATAATTCCTTCATTGCATATAGCAACCCACTTTCCAGTATACTTGCTTAAGTCTGTTTTTATGTAAATTTCGTAGTTTGAATCCATGATTTTTAAAGGGGATTTATCTATATAAAGATTAGTAGTTTGTTTGAGAAATCTAATTCTCTTCTCCATTAACGAACTCATCTAATCTTTCTTCAATATCATTTTTATCTGTAAGTTCTGGAGGAATTCTGTATTCTACAAACTTTACACGCTTTTTATCTATGGCTTCTTTGAGATTTTTCTCTTGTGGAGAAAGCTTTGCGTTTCCGCTCTTTACTTCTACAAAAATGACTTCGTCAATTTTCTTTTCGTCCATGCCTTTGAAAACTAGAAAGTCTATTGGTTTCCCTATAAATCTGCATTCTGTTGGAAGAAAAGGAAAATTAGGTAGATATGGGGCAAGATTTTCTGTGAAATGTCCTCCTAGGACTGCGCGTGATTTCATTATGGCATCTTTTCTATGATTTGGTAGTTCTGCAAGCCAGTATTGTTCTTTTCTAAATGCTCCGTGTTTTTGACCAATACGAAACGCAATGAATACTGCAATTAAAGCAATGATTAGAATTATTATTGTTGTTATGTCTAGAGGCATGAAATCTTTTGGAAAAAGAGATATTTAAGGGTTTAGAAAAGTTTAAAAGATTTATTTTAAGTTTGTGAATATGCCTAAATCAGGAGATAAAGTAAGAAGAAAAGGAAAAAATCATAGTGTAGCTAGAGGAGCTTTAAAAGTTATTGATGACTTAAATCTTAATCCTTGGGTTGAAAATGTTGGAGTTGGGAGAATGAGGGGCGTGAGATGGAAAAGGGAAACAACTCTTGAAGTTAAATGGTATAATGGATCTGAATCAACCTACAAATTAGATATATCTACAATAGATTATGTTCAGACTTTTTATGTCAGAATTGACCCTAGGGAAAAACTATCTGCTGACAGATTTTTCTCATCGTATTCTTAATTTGACAACTTATAGTTTTCTTCCTCAGTAATACTTAAATAGAAATGATATTGGAAAAGACAATGGTTCAGGTAAAAAAACAAGTTAGATATGATCCAGAGAGTTTTTCAAGTAGATTTCATTGTATGGAAACTGGCAGAGATGTAGTTTGTGGGATTAGAAACGAAGTCCTTTATATTCCTGGATATGATTATTCTAAGGGTAATGCAGATTTAATCCCTTGGGCGGAAATCCCCACAGTTATCTCATCAGGATTTAATGAATATGTTAAAACAATTCATGAATATCCAAGGAATGTTGTTGTTCTTGATTTTGATTAGAAACTCATAAATAATCCTCTTTCTAATAACTATAATGAGAAGGTGGTTGATGACATTAGCTGTTTTGATTATAGCTTTGCTTATAGTGGTTTCTATTGGTTTACTTGTTTTTCAAGATGACTCTGAAACATTACAAGAAAAACAGAATAACTCACAGACTCAAAACATCACAGATATAGATTGTTCCTCTGATTTGTACAATTGTGGAGATTTCGAGACAAGACAAGAAGCTCAAGATGCATTTGATAAATGTAATGCTTCTGGTTTTGGAGATGTTTATAATTTAGACAATGATGGTGATGGCGTTTTTTGTGAGAGTCTAGATTGAGAAAGTAATTTCTAATTTTTTAATCCCTATTTTAGAACATCAAAAATAATCTTCCATATTTCTTATGATCTTTGATGCTTCTGCAATAAAAATCTAGAATTTTTGTGTATATAGATTTCAGGTTAGAGAGATATAAATTCAGACAAATATGTAAGCAACTATTTGAAGGCAGTTAAAAACCATATTTTTATAAAAAACTCCGAGTTAATAATTAATGAGATGTTTTGATGACAACTATCTATTGGTATAAAAAACAAAAGACTTAAATAGTAATGACCTATTAAAAAGTCATATGACACAAATAAAAGTCAATTACAATTATGAAGTTTTGCTTTCTTTATTGAAAAAAGAGATGCATCAGAGAGAACTTGCAAAAGAGCTTAAAACATCTCTTACAAGAATTCAGTCTGTGTTAAAAGAACTAAGAGATATTAATGCAGTAGATTATAAAGAAATAGGAAAGAATCATGTTTATTTTATTAAGAAAAACCTAATCTCAAAATCATTAATACTAAATGCTGAAAACTATAAGCTGATAAAATTATTAAGAAAACATACTTTCTTAGAACCTTTATTTAAAGATATTATGGAAAAATATCCCGGTGAAATGATTATCTTGTTTGGAAGTTATGCAAAATTTATTCCAAAGGATAGTAGTGATATAGACATTTATCTAGACACAACAAATAAGAAGATTAAAGAAGATATCCAACTGATAAATGATTTGATAAGTATAAAAATAGGGAAGTTTAATCGGGAAGATTTGCTCATAAAAGAAATAATCAAAAACCATATAGTTATCCAGGGAGGAGAGAAATTTTATGAAAGACTTAGATTTTTTGACTAAACTAAAAAATGAAAAAAAACTTGAATTGCTAGAACCTAGCGAAAGTTTAGCAGAATCTTATGAGAGAAAAAGCAGAGATTGTTTAATTAGCGCGAAGATATTAATGAAAAATAATCTATTTGAAAATGCGATTGGAGAGGCGTATTATTCAATCTATAACTCAATACAATCCTTATTTTTTAAATGTGGTATCAAATGCGAAAATCATAGTGCTTCAGTTCTTATTTTAAAATATATTTTTCAACTAGACAGATTATATTCTTTATCTTCAAAAGCAAAAGAAGAAAGAATTGATAAACAATATTATACAATAACTACACAAACAAATCCTGCAACAAAAGAATCTGCTCAAGATTTAATAAGTATTGGTGAAAAATTTATTCTTGAGATTAATGACTATAAAAGAAATTTAAAAATTAAGGATATAAATAAAATAAGAGGGAAATTTCAGGAGATATAGAATGTTATACACAACACTAAAATTACATATATAGAAGATTTGGGATCGGTTTTGGTCTGGAGGCATTTCTAATCAGGCCATCGCGTTAATGAAAAAAGATAACCCTAAAGATTATGCGGGGAAATTCATAATTGCTAGAGACTTGTACTTTTTGGAAGAAGTAGAGAAGATAAAGGAAAGGGATAAATACCCCTTATTTCTGAGTTTTATATGGCAAACAGAAGAAGAAATAATCTGGAAATTATAGCAGGAATTGGAGCATGCTTAATTGCTGGAGGGGCAGTAATTCATTCGTTCCATAGAAATTACTGGGACAGCAAACCACATATAACCTACTTTGATCATGGAGAAGAAGTTATCACTAGAAGATTTGATACAAACGAAGAACTTAATGCCTACCAAGAGTCAGAAGAAGGCCATGCAGAAATGAAATATTTTATGGAGCTGAATTCTAAACAATGACAAGAACAGGACATAACGGAGTCGTGCACATGGATTACGATAATTTCTGGATAAACGGAAGATTGCAGGCAATTGGAATTTAGAAGTTGAGGTTTTCTTGGTTTAGAAAGGCATAAAGAAGATTTTTAAATAGTCTCTGAGACTTGTTTTTGACATGAATAAGAAGCGAATGTCTGAGGAAGAGATCAAGCTCCATTACATAACGCCAGCCATAATAGAGAAAGGCGGATGGGATAGAAAGCAATTAAGGATGGAGGTCTATTTCACAGATGGAAAGATAATTGTAGCAGGAAAGACGGTTAAAAGAGGAAAGAGAAATTTTGTAGATTATATTCTTGAGTATAAACCAAACATTCCCTTAGCGGTTGTTGAAGCAAAAGATAACAATCATGGGATAGGGGCAGGAATGCAACAAGCAAGAGAATATGCAGAGAAGTTAGATATTCCCTTTGCGTTTAGTTCTAATGGGGATGGATTCATATTTTATGATAGTGAAACGGGAAAGGAAACAGAATTAGGACTAAATGAATTTCCAACTCCTAAAGAATTATGGGAGAAGTATAAGAAATACAAAGGAATAACTGAAAACATTGAAGAGACTATAACTGCTAATTATTTCTATGAACCTGGATTTAAACAGCCAAGATATTATCAAAGAATTGCTATTAATAGGACTGTTGAAGCTATCGCCAAGGGTCAGAAGAGGGCCTTGCTTGTTCTAGCAACTGGGACTGGAAAGACTTATGTTGCTTTTCAAACAATATGGAGATTGAAAAAGGCAGGACTTGCAAAAAAGGTATTATATCTTGCAGATAGGAATATCCTTATAGACCAGCCAAAGAATAATGACTTCAAACCATTATCTAAAGTTATAACTAAAATAAAAAATAGAGAAATAGATAAGTCATATGAAGTTTACTTAGCCTTGTATCAAGCAGTGTCTGGAGAAGACGACATAAAAAATATCTATAAACAATTTAAACCAGATTCGTTCGATTTAATAATTGTTGATGAATGTCATAGAGGAAGTGCAAAGTCAGATTCTCAATGGAGAGAAATATTAGACTATTTTAAACCGGCCGTACAAATAGGTATGACTGCCACACCCAAAGAAACAAAGGATACCTCTAATATAGATTATTTTGGTAAACCTCTTTATACATATTCGTTAAAAGAAGGAATTGACGATGGTTTTCTTGCACCTTACAAAGTTGTGAAAGTTGCTCTTGACAAAGATGTTCACGGATATAGGCCTAAGAAAGGAGAGTTAGATAAAAGAGGAAATGAGATTCCAGATTTTGTATATACTAATAGAGAGTTCGATAGAACTCTTGTAATTGATGAAAGAACAGAGGTAATTGCTAAGAAGGTTACAGAGTTCTTAAAAAACACAGACAGGTTTGCTAAAACAATTGTTTTCTGTGTAGACATTGAACATGCCGAAAGAATGAGAAGGGCCTTAGCAAATGAAAATGCTGATCTAATAAAAAAGAATAAGAAGTATGTTATGAGAATAACTGGAGATGATAATATTGGCAAAAAACACATTGACAAATTTATAGATCCTGCTGAAAAATATCCTGTAATCGTTACAACTTCTAAGCTAATGAATACTGGTGTTGACGCTCAGACATGTAAACTAATAGTTTTAGATTCTTCTATCCAATCTATGACCGAGTTTAAACAAATTATTGGAAGAGGAACAAGAATCAGAGAAGATTATGGAAAACATTATTTTACAATAATGGATTTTAGAAACGTTACTAATAAATTTGCCGATCCAGACTTTGATGGAGAGCCTGTTCAGATATACACGATTAGTGAAGATCAAGAAGCTACAGAACAAAAAACAAAAGAGCAGAAAACACAAGAGGGTGAAAGAATTTTAGTTAATCCAAGTATAAACTATTCTGAAGAACCAGAAAACATAAGAAAATATTATGTAAAAAAGACAGAAGTTAGAGTTGTTAATGAAATTGTTCAATATAATGGTCCAGATGGTAAACTTATAACTGAATCTTTGACAGATTTCACCAAAAAGAACATTAAGGAAAAATATCGAAGCTTAAGTGATTTCATTCAAAACTGGAATATAGTAGATCAAAAGAAAGCACTTATAGCAGAGTTAGAAAATCAAGGGCTTTTACTAGATGCCCTTAAAGAAGAAATTCCTAAAGGAAAAGAATATGATGCTTTTGATTTAATTGCGCATATTGCTTATGGGCAGAAACCGCTAACAAGAAGTCAAAGGGCAAGAAAAGTTCAGAAAGATGCTTACTTCAAGAAATATGGAGAAAAAGCAAGAAAAGTTATAGATGCTCTTTTAGAAAAGTATGAAGATGAAGGCATAGAAAACCTCGAAGATGCTGAAGTTTTGAGGGTAGAACCTTTAAAGAAGTTTGGCAGACCTTTGGAAATAATGAAACTCTTTGGTGGTATTGTAGGTTATAAGAAGCTGATTAAAGAGTTGGAAGAAAGGTTGTATAAAAACTAAGGTTTCTTACGTTTCTCTAATCTATCAAACAAATAAGAAATTGTATTTAATATATCCAAACAATTTCTGTCTGAGAAAATTTTAATCTTCGCAGACTTAGTTAAGCTATTATGCCCTACTGCAGGGTTTCTGAATCCAGTCATAATTCCCATAGATAGAAACTTGCATCCTTCATCTATATCTTTTTCACTTGGAGTTGATTTATTTGTTAACCAAATTTTTCTAGTATCCTCCTGACCAAAAACTTGTTCGACTAGAGTTCTATAATCTATTTGACTCTCCCCTGTAATTGTCTGCACCTCTTCATTATAAATTTGAACTGCTTCCTTCGCAGCCTCCAAATATTTTTCATCAAAAAATTTCTCTTTTATTATTTTATTATCAGTTATTTTGTTATGTAACCCCGACCATAATACAAAGTCTGCATGATTTGGAGCAAGACTATGAGCTATACCCAATATATCTGTTGCTTCTTCTTCAGAAACTTTTTCAGGATCATCAAGAATCTCTCTAATTTTATCAATATTTTTTACAATAGTAAGATTATTTTTATTAGTTTCTCTCCAATGCACAGTATCTACATTATATTTTTCCTTAATTTTTTCATTTGTCCGTTCTTTCTTTCTTTCCCTCCAGTCTTTATGAATAAAGCTTATCACTTCATTGAGAAAACTCTTTAATTCCTGCAGATTAGGATCGTTCCAAGCCAAACTACTTCTATTTGTTGATATAACATCTGGCTTAAATTCGTCTATAAAATCTACTTCCAACCACCCAGTTAAATATTGAAAGAAAAAACTTGAACCTTGTTCTGGGAAAAACTCGGGCAAATTAACTAACTTTTTTCTAGAAAAAAGAGTAACACCTCTTAAATTATTTTTTACTGGTTTGTCAAATAAAATTATTTTTCCCTTTATTGTATCTGCAAAAGAATATTTATCCTTCAATTTAAGTTTTTCCGCAGTTTCTGGGAAGAACCAACTAAAATCTTCTTTTCTCCCCTTTTGTTCATATCTAAGGTCATTTGTTATTTCCTCAAACTTTTCTCCATCCTTTTTTATGTAGACTTTAAAATCTTCATCAAAAATAAAATAGTTAGATATACTTTGTTTAAGACTTTCAATATCAAAATCAGATTTTCTGTACAAATTACCCAAAATTATTTTTGTTCCGTCTTTTTCTAAAACATTCTTTCTTACAACGAATTCTGGCTTATATACGCTACCAGAGTTGTGAATCTTAGTTAGATCCATTTCAAAAACCACTTTTGTTTTATTTTGTACAGTTTCAATAGTTGCTTTCTTGGCAATTCCAAAAAAAGCTAGTTTTCCCAATCCTTTCTTCCCAATCGGAGGTCTGTTACACCTCTTCTTTTTCTTAGTATCTTCCTCCACATTCCTTCTTTTTCTACCAACTATCAAATATTTTTCATTGATTTCTTTAAAAGACATTCCTTCTCCATCATCATAAATAATGACTGACTTATTTTCAGCAGTTCCAAAAAGTTCAATTTCTACCTTATTTGCGCAAGCATCATATCCATTAGCAATTAATTCAGATATTATCGGAGGCAAAGTAGAATATAATTTAGCTCCCAAATCATCAATAACAAGTGGATCGAACTTCATTACAAGTTCTTCAGGGTTTTCTACCATAGTTTAACCAAAGAAAGATGTTTTTTATGGATTTCGTTAGCACAGTATATCTCAGAATTTTGCTAAATTTATAAAATATTCTCCAAATACTTTTGCAAATTTCACAGGCACAGCATTACCAACCCATTTTGTATTATCAGTCATATTTCCATAAAAAACATAATCATCTGGGAAAGTTTGAATTGCTGCTGCTTCTCTTACTGATATTGCCCTGTTTTGCGTAGGATGACCAAATCTTCCATTTGATATACTGGTGCATTTGCAGGTAAGTGTGGGGGAGACGTTATCAAAAGACATCCTCCCATAAACATCTGTATGCCCTTTATGTTTTTTATGACATTCTAAAATATATTCCTTAGGAAGATCAGTTCTTGAACCTCCATTCTTTCTTGTTAACTTTAATCTATTCAAATTTATTTTACTAAGCCCTCTTGCTTCATGATTAGGGATTTTAGAATGTTTTTCTCCAGCTATAATCGGAGGATACTTCCCAAGAACTTCTCTCAATTTTATAACGTTAGAATTCTTCTTGGAAAATTCTTCCATTGATTCTGGAATTTTTATTTTTGATTTTTTTGAAGCTACAACAACAAGTCTTTTTCTTCTCTGAGGAACACCATAATTCATAACATTTAATATCTTAAAATCATAGTTATATCCTGATTCATCCAATGTTCCGAGAAATTTTTTAAATATTTTTTCTCCTTTTCCATTAACAAGACCAGGAACATTTTCCATAAATACAAAATCTGGAAGAGTTTCTTCTATTAGTTTTCCAAATTTTAAAACTAAATTTTTTCTTTCATCATTACCTATTTCTTTCTGATTAATTAATGAAAAAGGCTGACAAGGAGCGCATCCTGCTAGAAGAAAAAAATTATTTTTTCTGTCAATCCCATTCATTAACTCCTCTTTTTTTAAATTCACGACATCTATATGAAAAAATTTAGAATTCTTATTATTTTTTTCATAAGTTTCAGAGGCTTTTTCGTCAAAATCATAACCCTTTAAGACGCTTATTCCTGCCTCGGAAAGCCCCCTTGTCAGACCTCCTGCACCGCAAAATAAATCAACAGCAACAAGTTTTTTATTCACCATTTACAAACGCCTCTTTCAATACACGGTTCATAAGATTTTGAGAATTTAAAGAGTTTTCCCTAACTTGTTTTTCAAGTTCATCGCAATAAGCCATAAGCCTATCGACTTTTTCGACAATATGTTTTTGCTCGGATAATGGTGGGAGAGGAAATAATGTATCCAAAAGCTTTTCTCTCCTAATTCCGCTTACAGTAGTTCCCGAATGAATAAAACTAAGTGTTTTATAGAAGTAATAAAAATAAAACTTTTCTATGTTCCTTGGTAGAAATATTGCTCTTAAATCCTGGTTAATTGCAACATCAATTTTATTAAATAAAATCTTTCCTAAACCCATTCTTGTACAAATTATTAGATTATCTTTCGGAATTAAGTTTGAAGAACTATTTTTTAAACCAAGTTCAGATATTTTATCTTGTGTTTTAGTTAAAAAAATATTTTCATTTAAGTCCTTAACACTTGCCCAGGGAATACTACCATTCCAGTAATCGCTTTTGTTTTTTGAAGGAGTTCCGCCACCAATATCTGAAAGAATCACCCTCCCTAATCTTACCCATTCCCACCCTCTCGGCAACTCATAAGGAATTTCATCATCTGAAATTGGCGGAAGAGGTTTTTGCTTCTTGATTTTACCTTCTTTAATCAAATTTTCTTTTTCTTTATGGATTTTCTTTAATAGTTCTGATGCGGGCTCGTCATTTGGATCTTGTGGAACAAGCTTGCCTTGAACTGCTTCTTGAAGAATTGCTTGACGAAGTTTTGATATATATGATTCGTTTGAGTTGTTGATGTCGGAGAGTTCTGAAATTATTCCAGAAGATGAATTAATTCTATTTCTTATCTTGATTTGGTCTTTTAATTCGGGAAGATTAATTTCAAGAGGCAAAAAACTTTTAGCCTTTAGTTCTGTTTTTATTCCTCCTCTTATTTGTGAATTAATTACCTCTTTGAAGGCTTTACTCTTTAAAAAAGTCTTAAAGTATTCTATATCAATTTTAGTTTCATCAAATTCATAAGAGGAATAGTGAATAGTTGCTAAAATATCCTCTTTTCCTTGATAAACTGCAACAGCTCCCTTTTCTACATTTATTCCAGAAATTACCAAATCTCCAGACTTAATCAAAATCATATCAGTATTGGTCGGCTTGTGAATTAAATGCATCACTCCAGAAAAATCAATTTTGTTAAGTCTTTTCAAACCCATTTTATTTGCTTCTGCCGGCTTAATTCTACTTTCTCTTTCTTTTAAGAATGAAGATATTTTAGTTTTCATTCTATATTCTCCCTTCATGAATACTAAACTTTAAATCATCTTTTTTTACACTAACGCTAAAGGGATATGTATAAATTTTATTACTTAACTCGCCTATTCCGCTGTAAACAATAGTAAAATTCATTTCAAATTCATTACCCATACCAGCCTCATTAATATCTAGTTGTACTGTTTCTCCGTTTTTTAAAACAGTAGTTCTTTGAAAATTCTTCAAACTATATCCTCCAATATTTTCAGGAGGTGTTTTTATCTCTATTATTCTCCCAGGAAAATTTCCAAAATTAGAAATGTCCATTTGGTATACAGAAGAATCATCTTCAAAACTCTTTAAAGAGATTTTTTCCATATATATAAAGGGCCTATTTTCAGATTCGAAAGATTTTGTTGTGATATTATAGGCTATAAAAGTAGTAATCAATAAACCAAATGTAGCTATCATCAATAACCAATTTGCTAAAACCATTTGCCTTGAATGTTTTTCTTTTCTTCTCTCTCTTTCAAATTCTTCGAGATACTTAAGTCCCTTTCCTTGTATTCTGAGTACATAATCGTCTTCGTCATTAATATTTACCTTCTCTCTTCTTAGATAGCCTTGTTCAAAGCCCAAGTCTATAAAACTTTCTAATCTCTCTTTTCCAAATATCTTTGACAGGTGCTTCTCGCTTCTATTTACATTATATTTAGAATCGTCTTCTCTCTTTACATGTCCCCTACTATTTTCTGCTAGAATTTTTAAAAAATTGTATAAATCTTCAATTAAACTTTCTTTTTGTTTTTTCTTAAACATATCATGATGCTCCCTTAATTTCCTTCAAAATCTCCTTAGTTCTGTTCAGATTTTGTTCGATTCTTGCAATGATCTCTTCCTTTGAGAGTTCTTTTTCTGCCTCTGGCTTAGTTGGATTGTTTATATCTAGATTGTAATTTCTTTTTTGAATTTCTTCAAGTGAGACTTTCCAGCAATATTGTTTGAACTTTTCATCTTCTCTGTTATTCCACCATTCCTTTTCGAGTTCAAATTCTTCATGCCTTACAGGTTTTGTCTTTCCATAGGTTTTGTAGTTCTCTGGAAGAGGGTGTTCAAAATACCAAATATCTTTTGTTCCCTTTGAATCTTTCTCAAAAAATAAAAGGTTAGTTCTAATTCCAGTATAGGGATTAAAAATACCATTTGGAAGACGAACGATTGTATGTAGGTTAAATTCGCTAAGCAGTTTCTCTTTTATTCTGGTTTTTATCCCTTCACCAAATAAAAATCCATCCGGCAAGACTAATCCACATCTTCCTTCATCCCTAAGAAGTTTCATAATTAGTACTAAAAACAGGTCGGCTGTTTCTCTCGTTCTAAATTCTGCCGGGAAATTGTTTTCTATTCCTTCTTCCTCTGCTCCACCAAAAGGTGGATTAGTTACTACGATATCAACTTTGTCTTTATCATTGTAATCTATTATTGGCCTAGATAAAGAATTATCATGTCTTATGTTTGGGATTTCTACATCATGCAAGATTAAATTAGTCATGCAAAGTAAATGAGGTAATGGTTTCTTTTCTATTCCTTTTAGTGTTTTTTCAAGAATCTTCTTTTCTTCAATACTTTTGACGTCTTTTTTTAAGTGATTTAAAGTTGAAATTAAAAAACCACCTGTTCCACAAGCAGGATCTAGAATAATATCTCCTAGTTTAGGATTAGTCATATCTACAATAAACTGAGTTACTGGTCTTGGAGTATAGAACTCTCCAGCACTTCCAGCACTTTGTAATTCTCTTAAGATGTGTTCATAAATATCGTTGAATAGATGTCTGTCTTGTGCGCTCGTGAAATCTATCTCGTTTATCTTGTTAACTACCTGTCTTATAAGAATACCATTTTTCATATAATTATAAGCATCCTCAAAAACTTGCTTTACAATAAACCCTCTTGGGTCTGTTTTATCATCAAGGGCTAAATTCTTTAGATTTTTGAATAATTTATTGTTAACAAAATCAAGTAATTCTTCACCAGTCATTCCTTCTGGATCAGTAGCCCAATTTCTCCAACGAACTTCTTCAGATAAGGGGCTCTTGTAGTTTTCATCTTCCGCTTCCCTTTCTTCCTCCATAGAATCGAAAACTTTCAAGAAAATCATCCAGACCATTTGAGAAATCCTTTGAGCATCGCCATCTACTCCAGCATCCTTTCTCATAATGTCTCTCACAGACTTAACAATTCCTCCTAGATTGCGATTCTCTTGCATAATAGTAAGGAAACTAAAGGTTATTTATGGTTTTCTCCCAGCATCCGAAACCTCCTATAAACCCATCCTGCGAACGACCTCTCCGAACCTTTTTTTAAAGCATTTGCTAGAGAATGCAAGGTGAATTATGAACAATAAAGAAACCGGTGATTTAGAGAAAGTGTTTTTAATTGTTGTCAGGCGTCTCCTATTTCTGTCTCAAATCAGTAAAGTTTAAATAGTTCTACTTTATAACATATGTTATATGAAGAAACCGCAAGGTCTCAATAAAGAACAAATGTTATATGCAGAGACTGCTAGGCAAAAAGTCCTCCAACTTTTTTATAAATTCCCAGATAAGGAATTCAGCCTAAGTGACATTGCTAAAGAAGCAAGAGTGGCAAAAGCCAACTTAGGAGTTATTTTAGTTTCACTAGAAGCTATTGGACTTATAAAAATAGAAAGATTAACAAAAATTTGGCGAGTTAAATCCAATCAAGAAAACTGGATGTTTAAGAGAGCTAAGATAGTTTACAATCTTAATTTCATTTACCAAAGTGGACTAGTAGAATTTCTTAACCAGTCTTACAATAATCCTAAAGCGATTATTCTTTTTGGTAGCTTTAGAAAAGGAGAAGATACATCTAGTTCGGATATAGACATAGCGATTGAATCAGACGTTGCTAAAGATTACAAAGTGCTTGGATTGAGAGAACTTTCAGATTTTGAAAAAGCGATAGGAAGAAGTATTCAAATTCACGAATTCAACCGCAAGTTCATAGATGACGGATTGTTCAATAATATAGCGAATGGCATTGTACTAATGGGCTTCTTGGAGGTTCGTAAATGAACATTGATTTTAAGAGACTGGTAAATGAGAAAAGGCTACGTCCGAGAGAAACTAATAAAGATAAGATCAAAAGCTTAGTTGAATCTGCAAAAAATAACGTAGATGTTGTTTCTTCCCTTCCTATAAATGAGAAAAATGCTACAGTTATATTTAGAGAAATTTATGAATCAATTAGACAACTCGGAGATGCGCGATTTTGGATTTTAGGTTACGAACCATTAGATCACGCAATTAGTTTAGACTCTCTGAAAGATCTAAACATCAAATATAAAGTTAAGTTAAATTATCTAGACAGATTTAAGCAAATACGCCACGACGCTAATTATCGCGGTTTTAATGTTTCTGCATCACAAGCCCAAGAGATATTAGATTTTTGGAATGTTTGTTCTCAAGAAATTATAGAATTTCTTCTCAAAAAATAGAAATTGGGAAACTTTTTTCTTGAGCTTGGTTCGGGCGTCTCACGTCCGAAACGCATAAACGCCCCTGATCGCCACTTCTAGCCCAATAACCTTTTTTTAAAGCATTTGCTCCGTTAGAGAGGAACCTTTCACGTGGTCTTGAAGATAATGGCAAATCAACGATTTTCATATATTAAGAAAGAAGGAGCACTTAATATTTTTATCCTATTCTTTATTAAACCGAGACTGATAAAACAAGTTAATGAGAAGCAGTGATCATTTGGGATGATGGAAGATCCTCATCGGTATCTTTCATGATAATTGGTTGCCCTTCAACTATCTTGCCCCTGATGTTGATTTGATAAAAAAGTCTTATCTCTATTGCTCCATCTTGCGCAGAAGCTTGGAATTTCCAATTTGGTATGTCTCTCAAGTGAATTTTGTCCATTCTCAAGAATTTGGAGGCATCAAATATCTGAATACCCACAATATAATTTTCAGTATCTATATCTATCACAAAATTGTTAAAATCTAGCGATCTATCGTATTCTCTGTTTTTTACCTTGAAGAAAAGAATGTCATTCACATAGTCATAATCAAATTCTCCTTCGGCTTCTAAATTTCTTGATTTTTCTGTCATTTTATTCTTGGGACTTGATTTACGAAGTAAAATGTGACTATATTAATCTTTTCGTTTTGCAAATCTATTATCACTCTAATGACCTTCTTCTCATGTTTATAAAAAACTGCGTAGTTTCCATTTTGCTGTAGGCCAACGGAGAGAGGTTCATCATGAATTATAAGTTCTCTAAGGGTTTCACATTTAAATATCTTCCTTTGGGATTCACTTAATCTGAAAAAAGTATGGTCTGTGCAGATAATTTGTTCTGGCTTATAATCCCTAATTATTTCTAAAAAATTGGCAATTTCTACAATTCGGACTATCTTAATTCCGTAAGACATTGATTAATGATGAATTTGAGGTATTTATTTTTAGCCATTGGTAAGGCGTTCTTTTGGTCTTGAAGATAATGGCAAATCAGCGATTTTCATTACATTACTTTCAAATGCCTCTGCTTTCCAAGCTGCGCCTATATGCCAGCGCCTGGAAACTAACATAATCTTTTATCCTGTCTGCAGGGAAAGGCTTTTCTCGGTCCCAGTAAAGTTCATTTGGCTCGACTACCAAAACATTTCCTACATTAAAATCTCTTCCGCTTCCCTCCATTCCATAATATGGAGTCAATAATCTGATTAGTGGGCGTGTTTCAGCAGAATTGACAGAGACTATCCTTTCTCCACGTCTGAGGCTTGTATCAATAGCGGTCTGGGGGGAGTCTTTTTTAATAATAATGGCTTCTGCATAAGGGACTTTAAAAGAATCATGGTGTTCTGTATAGAAAACTCTGTCGCCTGGTCTTGTAAATCTAACCCCATTATCTCCAAGGCAAAATAAATGCTCATGTCTTGGATCATCATAAGGCTGTAAAGGTTCGTTAGGTAATACTCTGTCTCCAGTTGCCATAATGTTCAGCAACTTATAGAGTTTTTAAAGATTATTGTGAATGTTTTGCAATATTTGACGAAGATGGGAAATCAGCGATTTTCATCTGGATATAACCGCATACAATAATTTAAATATACCTAGTTCTGAAGTATTTTATGGCTGGAAAGACTGATAAACAGGTAACAGAACGAATTGAATTGGCACGTCAAGGTATTGCTCGTTGTTCTCTCGATTTAGGAGAAATAGCACACGGAGTAGACAAGTTTTTTCCAGGTTTAAATGCAAAAGAACTTCCGGCATATTGCGAAGCTCTTAAAACAATGGCTGAATATGGAACTCAATTAGAGCACAAAATGAGATCTTATTCTCAATAAAGATAATCACATTAGGTCGTGGATTTTCATACTGAATGCAAGAAGTCAAGATATTTATAGACTACTGATGTATTTATGATAATATGGTTGAAAGCAAAATAAAAGATATCTTGGGAAAATTTCCTAAAAAGGTTTCATTGGAACCAAAAATTATTGAAAGAAAGGATTGTGGTACTTATTTTAGAGAAAAAGTAGAATATAATACTGAAAAAGGTGAAAGAGTTAAGGCATATATCCTGATTCCAAAAAGAAGAAATGGTAAAACTCCTGCAATTTTTTGCCACCATCAAAATGCATTTCAATGGGAATTGGGAAAAAGTGAAGTCTGTGGAATAAGTGGAGATCCTGAGCAGGCTTATGCAAAAGAGCTTGCAGAAAGAGGATTTATTACATTTGCTCCAGATGCAATTGCCTTTGAGGAAAGGCAGCAAAATACTTCGTTTGCTAAAAAATACCCTTTTGTTGCAAATTTCTCAGAGTTATCAAACCGCTTGGTAATAGGAGAGACATTATTAGCTAAGATCTTGCATGATATCTTTGTTGGAATTGATTATCTTACCATTAGAAAAGAAGTTGACGAGAATAAAATTGGGTTTATTGGACATTCATATGGGGGAAAGATGGCATTATGGGCTCCTGCTTTTGATAAACGTATTAAAGCTTCGGTGTCAAATTGTGGATGTGTGCTCTTTAAGGATTATAAAAAAGTAGGGCTTCCGATAGAGTTTACAGTTCCGAATATGTTTAATCAGATTGAAATTTATGATGTTGTAAGACAGATAGAACCTAATTCATTATTTCTCTCTGGAAAAAGTAATGATCCCTTAAGTAGCGGTATGAATGTCACTTATATGAAATCAAAAAAATATTTTAAAAAGGGAACTTTAAATTTCAAAATGCATCCTGGAAAAGAGCATGTCTTTAGTAAGGAAATGCGAAAAGAAGCTTACAATTTCTTAGATTCTAAGCTTAGGAATTCTTAGGTTTAATTTCCTGCCTTTGCTGACCATTTCAGGCCTTGAGGGTGGGAGGTCATGGAGTTTCATCATATCAATAAGACTGCCTCATCCTTAGACTTTCTGGCAGATGACTCAGATCATTAATACAAACAATTCTGGTCTTGTTCTTATTAATGTATTCAAAATGTGTAAGGCCTGCTGGATTTTGCACAAATCTAGATTTTTTTGGATCTATTCCTAAAGCGGCAGCGATAATCACTCTGTTGACATTTCCGCTTCCGACAACAAGAATATTGCCCTTTTCTTTTGAAGTAAGTCTCGTCCAAAATTTTCTTATTTTTTCAATCTCTCTTGGATATTTTGAGGGATTTTCTTTTACTTTGCCTTCAACTTCTCTAAGTGATTTATCGTAGATGATTTTATGGCCAACAAGCTTAGAAACTGCTTCTGCACTAAGTCTGCATCTTTCTAAATCGCTTGAATAAATTCTGTGGATTCCTACTTTCTTTAGTCTTTTTGCCAAAAGTTTGACTTGCAAATGGCCTCTTTTTGAAAGAGTGGAACCATCTTCAGATTTTTCTCCATGCCTGACCAAATAGATATTCAATTTTATTTTGTCGTTCATCTCTTTTTTCCTGGATTAGAAAGGGATTGAAGATTTAAAGAATTATCTTCTTTTTGGAAGATTGTCGATTTTCATATTAGGATTGTTCTTCTAGTAGCCATTTGATGGGCTTCGGCCTGGGAAGAAGAGTCATTCTCTGATGGACTGCCATTTCTGATATTTTCATTTTAGTTCCTCATCAATAATTTTGAAAATCTTTTTGCATCTCTCGATTGCATCCTTTGCAGTATTAAATTCCATTCTCTTTCCGTAATATGTAAGTGAGTTTCTTTTATATCTAATGTCGTCAAAAATTCTGTATAAATCTTCTCTTTTTAGAATATCTCTCAAATAATAACCTAAACAGACGTGATTTAAAACGTTAAATCCTTTTTTGAAAGTCAGGGCTTGTAATAATTCAAGCAAAGAAGTATAATAGTCCTCAAAAACAAAGTTGCAGTTTTTCTCATTTATTTCTTTGATTAAACTTATTCTTTCTTTTGCAGTCTCTATTAAAGATTCTGATCTTTTTAGGTCTGGAGAAGTTTTCTTTGCTGAATTGTTGATTATGCAATCTTGCCAGTTTACTTCTTTCATTTGAAAACCTCTACAAATCCGTTTAATAATATTCCATTTATAATGTTGTTTGCCAGATGAGGGTTTCGCACATCCTTTAGATTTTTATGTCTAAATATTTGAATTTTTCTTTTTAGAATTTTCTCAAATTTCTCAACGCTTATCTCTTTTTTTGATGGAGTTTCCACATAGAGGTCAATATCGCTTTCCTCTGTGTCTTCTCCTTTGGCATAAGAGCCGAAGAGAGTAATTGTAGGGTTACCTAATTCTCTCCTAATATATTCAACAGTTCCAGATTCATACATCAGTCTTATATTGAAAAGTTTCTTTTCTAACAAGAATTTTTCACTAGTTCTATCTGCAGTATAAAATGTTACACTTCCGGTTTTAATTATTCCTAATATTTTCTCTTTCTCCAACTCTCTGCAATATCTGATTACAGATGGCAAAGGGAGCTTTAGGAGTCTTTCTATTTCACGAACTCGGAGCTTAGCAGTAGGATTAACAAAAAAATATTCTATGATTATCTGATTGATATTTTTACCTTTCATCTGATATCTTTTAGTATCAAGTGATATTTAAAGTTATCGACCTTTGGGATTTAAAGAAATTCCTTATTGGAAAGAATACCCTTTAAAGACCCATTAAAATGGGGATTTCGGGGTAAAATATACATATTAAGCAGATAAGTGTTTGGTGTCCGACACCCAAAAGTAGTTATACTCGATTACCTTGAATATATCATGACTAGTGAAATAATAAGCGGAGCATTTGAATCTGTAGGTATACCGAAAATGCAGACCATGGTCTATTTGGATTTATTAAAGCATAAAGACTCTACTGCAACTCAAATCTCAAAAAGAACAAAAATGCATAGGGCAAATGTGTATGATACATTAACTAAGTTAAAAGAAAAAAATCTAGTCTATTCATCAAACAAAGAAAGCAAAAAGTCTCTTAGAAGAAAACTTTAACAGAACTGTCATTGGCTTTGCGTTGCCCTTTGGAGATTTCGGAGAACCCAGAAGCAATTATGTGAATGCCCATAAGATACTCTACAATCTTACTACTCAAATGCACAAACTTGTTTTTTACCAGTTTAGTAGTGCGAAAAGGACATATTATAGCGGAAATTACGGTGATAATAAAGCTGATAGTTATGGTATCCTAAGACTTTCAGTAGATGCTCTTCGTACTCCTGATTTATTGTTAAAAGAAATTGAAGCTTCACGGGCATTGGAACTTCCTTATACAGAAACCTACACCAACGATGCAAGGTGGCCTACACCTTCAGGAGAACCTCATTTTGAAAACAACACAATAGTATTATCAACGAGCTTAGAAGAGAATGCAAACATAAGGCTCACATACTTGGATGGTTCGTATCTCTGGGAAGACTATTATTATTCTCTGAGGCTAAAAAATTCAGCTGCATCTGTAATACTTCTTATATCCAGATTAAAAACTTCTACAGATTACACTGCTTGTAGATATGGACCTGGACTTGTCAGGATAATAAATGTAGAGAAAGACATTCAACATATAATAAAAGAAGAGAAAATTAATAAAACATTAATTCCAGAAACAGTTCTCTCTATGTCGGTTTCTGGTTTAAATGTAAGCTGTTTTATGGATAGTGTTGAAATTATACAGGCAGAAGTAACTAATATTTCTACCAATGGAGGAATCGGAGTAAAAGCAGGAAGCTTCGAAACATCAGACAAAACATTTGCATTCTCAGATATAAGAGTTAGGGAAGGGGGTCGCTAATAAGTGAAATACTCTAAAAAATACAAGGTAGAATTAGTGACTGCATTTAAAAGAGGAAAATTTTCTATAGGTGAACTTGCTCGAAGAGAGAAAATTTCTAAACCGACCCTGTCCAGATGGATAAGGTTGTATTCTTTAGGAGGTAAGGCAAACTTAGAGAGAAGAAAATCAGGTCCCAAGGAAACTCCAATAAATGCTAAATTTGAATCTTTGGTACTTAATCTCTGGAAAAAAGAAAAAAGAAGTCCTTACATGATGCGAAAGGATCTTCAAAAAAACATCAAGCGTAATGGACATGATATTTCAGAAAGACAGATAAAAAAGATTTACAAAAAAAACAGATTATATGTTTCATAAGTATCTCTAAAGAGTTACAAGTGTAACATTAATGCATCAGTTAGACTTAAATAGAATTTTTTTTATAGGTTTTTCCATGAGAGGTGGATTACGTAAAGTATTGTTGAGTTTTTTATTCATGGCTATTTTTGTGGTTTTGATTCATCAGGCATCTGCATTAGTCGCAAGTGCATCATCAGATGATGGCAATATACCTTCAAATACCTTAGACTCTGACTTTTCTACACGATGGTCTGCATTAGGGAGTGGACAATGGATAGTATATGATTTTGGAGAGATGAGAGTTATTTCGAATATAAGTATTGCATTCTATCGAGGAGATTTGAGAAAAGAGAGTTTTGCTATTTCCGTATCAGAGAATAGGTCGCGCTGGTACAGAGCATATACTGGCATAAGTTCAGGAAATACATTAGATTTTGAAACATTCAATTTAAACAGAACCGCTAGATATGTCAAGGTAACTGGTTACGGTAATACACTCAATAAATGGAATAGCCTAACTGAAGTCGTTTTCTCTGACTTCCCCATAGGATCAGATAATTCTACTGACAATTCTACCATAGAACTAGATCGATTCGGCATAAAAAAAGTTTATCCTACTACAGATAAGGAATGGTTTTCAACCTGGGATAATGGAATCGCAAGAACGTTTACAAAAGTAGACCCTCAAGATCCATGGTTTGACGCAGATCACGGAAGAGCAACCTACAGTGTAGATGGGCATGGGTTGTTCAATATCACTGGCTCGGTTCCTCGAATGTATATCCACGATCCTAATCTCGTCCAAGGATGGAAAAATGTAGAAATGACTGTTTACGCTCTGAGGATAAATGATAGCGGAGTTAACTGGGGAGGCATCGAAGGGGTAGCAAGAACTAATCATGGAACTACTGCTCCTGAACTTCAAAATCTCTGTGACACAAGAGGCGTTGATGCCCGAATGCGTTATGATGGAAAAATAGACTTTGAGAAAGAAACAAAACATCCTTCCTCGAAGGTTGTAGGAAGCAGAGTTTTCTGGCCTAATGGACTTCCAAAAAATGTTTGGATAGGTTACAAATATGTTGTTTACGATTTGCTCAATGGAAATGTCAAACTTGAACTTTATCTTGATGAGACTGACGGATTGAATGGTGGCAATTGGACAAAAATAAATGAATTTGAAGATACTGGAAATAATTTCGGTACAGGGGGGGCGCCTTGTGCTACTGGCATAAATCCTGCCTTAAAACTCACTGCAAGCAATAATCGTCAGGGTTCAGAATCAGGCAAGCCAAACATAGCAGTATACTGGAGAAGCGATGGAGTTGGTTCAAATGGGCTTATTTATAAGAAAATGAGTGTCCGAGAGATTTAACTGGGAATCTCATCTTTTTCCAGCTTCATTTTTAAATTGAAGTGGTGCTTCATACAACAAGTATGAATAACTACCGCATCGTTATATATATCTTTTTTGGATTAAGTATAAGATGGTGGTAAAAGATGTTCAGTTCTAATTCATGTGTTTTATGCAGATATCCTATTTCTGATCCAGTATGCAGAAAATGTTATATTAAACAATCAGAGGTTTTATTAAATGACTTAAATATGCATAAGATCGCTAATGAAATTATCTTAGGAAAACTAAAAAACAACTTTCCCACTGATACTATAAATGAGACTAAATGTATATTATGCCGAAAAGATAATGTAATTCTCTGTCGTTATTGTTTTTCTATAATTTTAACAAATATACTAAGGGAGTTAAATTTCACTGAAGATATGATTGAAAATTTTGGATATAATCAGATGTATGGAGAAGATTCTTTAGAAAGAGAAAGGATGTTCTAAATCAAAAGCCAATAATTAAATTGATTAGAGAATTATCTCTTTTTTCTAATAATTGTATAAAACAACGCAATGAAAATCCAAAAGAAGATTACTATTGTCGCGATAGTGAAGAACACTACTTTCTCTGCCCATTCTTCACATAAAGAATTATCCTGCGCTTAGTCTTTAAAGATTGTTGAGATTTCATCGTTCCATTATCGTTCCACTTGAGTTTCAGGTAGTGTATATAAATAACTTTTTTCTTAGGGTGTTATGAAAAAAAACTTTCAAAAACTGAAAGGAGGAATAATAAACTAAAATGAAACAAATATTTGGAATAGCTATTGTAATGCTGATGATGGGGGCTGTTATGGCTGCTGGATTTGCAAGCGCACAGGTAAGCCCTAATAGTGTGACAAAAATTGGAGCACCTCCAAAAGTTATCTGGTATCAAGCAAACATTGACTCTTCCGCAGCTGGAAGCGCTAGAATTAAACCTGTAGCTGTTCAAGCTGTTATGCCTAACCCTATAGTGGTTAAGACTGCGGCTGAAGCTAGAACTCAAAAGGCAAATGTAGCTGGTGTTGCAACTAGTGTTGCACCTATTGCGCCTGCTGTTAAAATAGATGATAGCACAAGAAGCATTTGTGAATCTGACATCAATCAAGATGGAACAGTTGACACAAGAGATTTCTTGGCGTTCTTGAATGCCTGGGCTTCTGGAAATGAATCTGCTGATTGGAATGGAGATGGGGAAATAAATCTTGAGGATTTTAATGTATTCTTGAGTGATTGGCAGTCTCAGAGAGCTAACGGTTGTTAATCAGCCGATTTTTCTTTTTTATTTTTTTTCTTTTTTTATTATTTCAGTTAAATTTATAATATCTTTAAAATTTCTTTTTTTATGGATTATAAGACTCTAATCGGATTGCTTGGCGCTATTGATGATGATATCTTACAAAGGGTGATTTTGTCTGATAGATTAGAAAGAGAAATGGGAAAATTTAGAGATATTTATGCCACATCTGCTGATGGAGATGAAGATTTATTGGAGGGCCCAGAAGACCCAGCCTATTTGGAAGTTGACGCCTCTTGACGTGGAAGAGAAATTCCTGAAGAGGTTGAAGAGGCGTTTTATAAATTGAGAGGAGTTTATCTAGAGGAAAAAATAAGAGCAAGCCCTAAAAGGGGAAGATTAAAAGTCTGAAGTTATTCATAATTTGAATTCATATTTTTTTAAGTCTAATTTGTTATTTTGAATTTCTATTCCTTCTGATTTTAACATCTTAATTTTATTTTTAATTCCTGATGCAAAGCCAGTCATGCTTCCATCGCTTCCTACAACTCTATGACAAGGCACTTCAGGAGCATAAGGATTTTTGTTCATTGCATTGCCAACAGCCCTATATGCTTTTGTGTTTATTTTTTGAGCAAGGGCCTTGTATGTTGTGACTTTTCCCCTTGGGACATTTCTTAGAAGAGAATAACAACGTTCATTAAAATTTGATTTTTTAGGATTCATTTTGTATTTATTCCTAACTTGTGTAGTGATTTAATTAGTTTTCTGTAATTCTTGAATTGAATTCCATTAAATCCTAAATTGTTTGCTACAAGTGTATTCGGTAGACTGTTGTCTATGAAGATTATATCTTTTGGACAAATTTTCAAATCTCTTAAAACGTACTTATAGATTTTTTCGTCTGGCTTACTCATTTTTAGTTTGTATGAATAATAGACCTTAATGAAATTATCAAAGAGGTTTCTCCTTATGTCTACTTCGTGATGTATTGAATTTGTGTTTGTTAGACAATATACCTTGTATTTTTTGCTCATTCTTTCAACAAGTGAAATGACTTTTTTGTTTGGTTTTGAGTTGTTTTCATAGAATTTTTTATAGACTTTTTCAACTTCTTTTCTATTCATTTTTAGTTTTATTGATAAAAATTTAAAAAAGTTTTCAGGATTTTCGTCTCCATTGTTTAATTTTACTATTTCAGATCCAAATTTTGGATAGAGAAAAACAGAAAGCTTGATTTTTTTGAATAAATTTCGAAGTATTGAAGCATAATTTTGTCTTACAAGAACTCCGCCTATGTCAAAAATGATTATATGTTTTTTCATTTTGCTATTTCTTAGATGTCAAATAATAAGCCTAATTATACTTTGTCATCGGAAGATTTAAATATTACTTATATTATAAATATTACATGACAGATGAAGTGATATCATTAAGAGTGGGGAAAGAATTAAGAGAGAAGATGCGAGCCCATAATCAAATTAATTGGAGTGCTGTTGCAAGAAAAGCTTTGGCTGAGGAGGCTGAGAAACTGCATAAAATCGATAGGAAGAAAGCTCTTGAGGCATTAGCTGATGCAGACAGAATAAGAAAATCAGGGGTTTTTGATGGGGGCAAAACGGGAACAGAAATAATAAGAGAATGGAGAGACAAAAGAAAGTAATTGATGCTTCAGTTGTTGTTAAGATATTTGCCAAGGAAGATAATAGTAAGAAAGCCTTTGAGATAGTTGAGTCTTATGCAAATGAAAAAATCTCAATTATTGTCCCTGATTTGATATTTATGGAAGTGTTAAATGCCTTGAGATACAAAAACATAGAAAGTAATCGCTTGAAAAAAGTCAATACGGATCTCTGGAATTTCCAGTTTGAGATAGCATATCTGGATGAATTTTTAATGAGAAAAGCAGTAGAAATATCAGTTGAGTATGGCTTTTCAATTTATGATTCTATTTATGCTGCACTTGCACAGATGCATGGAGCCGAGCTAATAACAGAAGATAGTAAGTTGCTAAAATTTCCAAATTCTATTTCATTAAATGATATCTGATTATTTAGCTATTTCTCCATTTCTTAAATACCAGATAAACAAATCTAACTTTGCAGGAGAGATATTTAGTTCTTTTGCGAGGGAATTGAATTTTGATTCTATTGAAAGATAAAGTTTGGGAGGAAGGGATTTTGGGACTTCTGGAATAATGCTACTTTCCTGCATAGTTCTTAAAATATGTCTGTCTAGAATTGCAAGATTTTTACTTCCAGTGTTCCTGAGAAAGTGAGATGCCTCTTTCATTCCAATGCCCTTTATGTTCTTTACAAGCCATGTCCTGTTTGATATTTCATCCCCATTTAGTTTTGATTTTATTGGATGATGCTGTCTTGCTTCAACTATGTAAGATGCTTTGTTGTTGTGAAACCTGTGCTTGTTGTTTTTTATATAATCTGCCAAATCTTGTTGAGAGATAGTTAGAAGTTTGCTGTTCAGAGATTTCTGAATGTTTTCTGCGGTTTTTTGCTTTGAGTTTGCTGCGAGGATGCAGAAGCATAGTTCTGAAAACCATTCTGTGTCTGATTTGTTCTTGAAAGATTCAAATTCGGTTAATCTATCTTCTACTAATTTGTTTATTGGAGAGTCTTGCAACTTTTTAATTTGAGCTGTGAGAGAGTGCATTGAAATTCTGAGAAGATGAGATTTATAATTATTATGCCCAGTTTATAACATTGTTTAAATAGGAGTTTATACTATGAAGATTAATGGTCTTGGATTTGAGAAATAAGTTTGAGAAGATTTTTGCTGAAGCAGATATAAAGATTAATGGAAAAAGACCTTGGGATATAAAAGTAAATAATCCTAGATTTTTCAGGAGAGTAGCTCTGAGCGGAATAATTGGCTTAGGAGATTCTTATGTCGATGGTGACTGGGATTGTGATGACCTTCCTGAATTTATACATAAAGCTCTCAAGAACAATATTCATTTGAAGATGAAATGGACTTGGGTAAATATTCGTGAAGTTATTAAAGCGAAAGTTTTCAATCTGCAAAGCAGGCCGAGGGCGTTCATGGTCGGAAAGGAGCACTACGACATTGGAAACGACCTATATCAGTTAATGCTGGATAAAAGAATGACTTACACCTGCGGTTATTGGAAAAATGCAAAGAATCTTGAGGAAGCACAGGAAGCTAAACTTGATTTAATATGCAAAAAGTTAGGGCTGAAAAAAGGTGATAAGGTTTTAGATATTGGATGTGGGTGGGGAAGCTTTGCAAAATATGCTGCTGAAAAGTATGGGGCAAGAGTTGTGGGGATTACAGTTTCAAAAGAGCAAGTTGAACTGGCAAGAAAACTCTGTAAAGGACTTCCTGTTGAGATACGAATCCAAGATTATAGAGAGGTTAATGAAAAATTTGACCATGTGGTTTCCATAGGGATGTTTGAACATGTCGGATATAAAAATTATCGGACTTTTTTCAAGACTGTGCATAAATGTCTAAAAGATGACGGGTTGTTCCTTTTACATACTATGGGGCAACGAGATAGTTATCCTGATTTTAATCATCCAGATTATCACTGGGTTTTGAAGCACATTTTCCCTAATGGAATGATTCCATCCATCAAGCAGATAGGCAAAGCCACAGAGGAGTTATTTGTGATGGAAGATTGGCACACATTCAGAGAAGATTATGATAAGACTATAATGGCTTGGTGGAATAATTTTGACAAGAACTGGCCAAAGCTTAGAGCTAAATATGGAGATAGATTTTACAGAATGTGGAGATTTTACGTGACTACTCCTTGCCCTAAAGGGCAAGGCTTCTACGAGTGATGCACATCCTGATTTCTCACATAATCTATTGCTCTCTCAACTTGAATAAATCCAAGGCTGGAAGCAAACTTGCCAGGGCTCCATA